>JACCDW010805431.1_pt1 | contig 39380 bp, 39 predicted proteins | sample 7449781 | NCBI WGS metagenome assembly JACCDW01 (sample SAMN15323449, study PRJNA562643) | freshwater metagenome | isolation source: river surface water | place: USA:Blue River Watershed | collected 2017-08-18 | reverse complement strand
CAACGACAGCTAGAGCAAAGCGACTAAAGAGAAAGTTATTGACACTCTGCCTTGCAATTGAATCTTTCATAATTACGAAAGCCCAACCCCACGAGGCTGAAACGAGCAGTAGTGCCCAAGGAGCTAACCTGATTCTTGTTGCGTGCTGTGTACTCATCCGCGCAACTTCTTAAGCAGAGTTACTTCTGGACCGTGTTTTTCTTCCAATCCCGGTGTTTCAAGAATCAGTGGAGCATTGGCTACGGCCGGGTGCGCCAACAACTCCTTAAATGGATCGATTCCAATGTGACCATCGCCAAGATTTTGATGACGATCTTTTAGTGCACCGCATACATCCATCGAATCATTGGCGTGCACTAATTGGAATCGCTCAATACCGGCAATTTCAATCAATAGATCAATAGTTGCGGTCATGCCACCCTTTACTGAGATGTCATGACCGGCAGCAAAGACATGGCATGTATCTAGACAAATGCCAACGCGTGGGTGATATTCGAGCGCCTTTAAATAGTTTTCCAAGTCTTCAAGTTTTTTAACAAGTGATTGACCCTGTCCTGCTGTTGGTTCTAGGAGCAAGTACGGCGAATCGTCATTGAGTTTATTGAGAATTGGCATCATGCCCTCGTGAATCTGTTTCCATGCTTGCTTCACGTTATCTTCTTTCACCGCTGAGCCTGTATGAATAACTGATCCCAATGCACCGATATCTGTTGCTCGCTTGAGTGCATACTGCGTTGCAGCCAAAGAGTTTTTATATGTGTCTTCAGTGGGTGAACCTAAGTTAATGAGAAATGGAGCGTGAACGTAGGTTTCTAAATCTAATTCGGCAGCTTTTTCTTTGAACTCATTATCTGCGGCAATATTCGCATCTGGCATCGACCATTGACGTGGGTTCGATGCGAAAACTTGAATTGCTTCGGCGCCAATCGTTCGCGCATATTCAATAGAACGCTTTGCCATTCCACCCGTAGTTGGTGTGTGGGCTCCGATACGCGGCTTCTTCACTGGTGATTTCTTGACTGGGGCTGGCATCGACCTAGCCTACTGTGATGGTTACTACGGTGCCACGTAGCACCTTCGCGCCTATCTTTGGAGATACATTCGTCACGTACTTAACGGTTTTCTTTCCAATACTTCGAACTTTGACTTTAAGTCCTAGATCTTTCAGGGTTGCCATGGCTTTGCTTGTTTCAATCGAATAAACATTTGGAATAAAGACGAATTTAGAACCTCGTGAAACAACCAGAGTAATTGTCGAACCTTTGGGCGCACTCACGACGCCAGATGGTGTTTGAGAAACTACTGCGCCAGCTGCAATCGTTTCACTATAGGCAAATGAACTTTCTACGTTAAAGCCGGCTTCCGTTAATTCATTTTGTGCCTGATCTGCGCTTTGTCCAACGTAGGTTGTTAACGCAATTTCTTCGACGCCCTTGCTCACAAGAATCGTTACCGGTGTATCACGCTTAACCTTTTGTCCATTTGATGGATTGGTCGATATCACTAATCCCTTAGGAATAGTCGAGTTGAATTCTTCTATGATGCCCGCTGATTTCAGTGGTTGATTGGTCAATAACTTAACTGCTGCTTCTGGAGTTAATCCAGTAAGTACAGGGATAACGTATCTCTCTTGTCCTTTAGAGATAACTAACTTAACGCTTCCACCAGCATCGATTTTGTCACCACCGCTTGGATTAGATTCCAAGATTTTTCCAGCAGGGATTTCTTCATCAAAGCGGTTTTCAATAACTTCAGAGCGAAGACCAAGTGGAGCCAGCGCTGCACTAGCTTCTTCGATACTTGCTCCTACAACTGAAGGAACAACAATTCGCGAACCTGGACCAACTAGTACGTACCATCCGCCAATACCGAGAGCAACTGCGAGCATTGCAGCAATAATGCGATTACGTCGAACCCGTTTGCTTACCCGACGCTTTGTGCCGGCGGTCATCTCACGAATTGGTTTTTCTTGAGTGACTTCTTTTACTGGCTCTGGTTTTGATTTCTTCTTTGACCGTGATGGCTTTTCAGAAATTTTCTGCATTGGAATATCTAATTCAAGGCTGAGTTGATTTCTCTTTGGATCAATTGAACGTGCAATATCTTGAATCCCAGAGAGAAATACTCCTGCATCGCGCGGACGTTCATCCGGATTCGTACTTGTAGCCGAATAGATGAGGTCATCTAGTTCCTTAGGAATATCAGATCTGTGCTGACTTACACGCGGTACCCGATTGTTTACATGCATGTAAGCAATTTGAATGGGGCTATCACCAGAGAATGGTTTTTCTCCTACAAGTAATTCGTAGGCAAGAATTCCAGTTGAGTACACATCACTACGTGAATCAGATATTCCACGTTGAACTTGCTCGGGCGAGAGATATGAAACGCTTCCGAGTACAACGCTTGATTCTGCAGTCAGAGTGCTGCCTATGAGAGCGCCATGTGCCAACCCAAAATCTGCAATTTTGATACGGCCATCATTGGAGATCAGGATGTTTTCAGGTTTTATATCTCTATGAATAATTCCTAATTTGTGCGCAGCAGCAAGGGCTCCAAGAATTGCAGTTAAGTACTGCAATGTTTGGGCGACGCCGAACTTTCCAGATTCTTCTAGATACTCGCGAAGTGTGTGACCTTCAACCATTTCCATGACAATGAAAACTGCTGGCACGCCATTGGTATTCCAGCCTTGATCTTGAACAGAGACTGCATTGGGATGTGTGAGTGCGGCGGCTGCTTTTGCTTCACGAATAAAGCGATTAACGAATGCCTCATCTTGTGCAAGATGTGGGTGCATGATTTTTACTGCAACTTTTCTATCTAAGCGGGTATCAATGGCCGAGTAAATGCTCGCCATTCCACCTTGAGCTATTTGGGAGATGAGTTGGTAGCGCCCATCAATGAGTTCACCAGATAGATCAGACACGTAGAAATCTTAGATAAAAGCCCTTAGATAGATGCATCTGGCGCGCCCAATTTATTGCGCAGTGATTATGAAATCCGCGTTTTCTCTGGCTCCTGATTGTGCGAAATGCTTACTTTGAATAATCTGCCACGCCTTCATCTGCGTAGCGATGTGATGGCCATCTCGTTCAAGTACCCGCTGCACGCCGAATTCGGGATCGATTTCCATCCAAATTGTGATTGCTTTATTGGAGCGAATGATTTCTTGTGCGCTGCCAACACCTTCGATAATCAGAATTTCTCTTGGCTTGATTTCTCTGGTAATGCCATAGGAAGAAGTAGCCCAATCATAAATTGGTATAGATATTGATTCTTTCTTGGCATGTGCTTGTGCAATTCGCTCTAGATCACCAGTTAATTTTTCACCAAGAGCTTTTTCCCAGCCATCATAAATATCATCTAGGCCAAGTAGATTCACTTCACGTTTTGTACTGAAGTAAAGATACAAATCTTTAGCCAGGGTGCTTTTACCGCTTCCGGCTGGGCCATCAATTGCTATGAGATGTGGCCCAGCTGAAGCGATTAAATCAGTGAGCGCTTCGGTGAGATTCATACCAACGCTTCCAGCCGATTACAGCAATAACCGTGAACGCTGCATACAAAACAGAAGTAAACCAATACCCCAATATGGCGTATTGAACGGTTGCAAGTAAATCAATTGCAAACCACAGTGGCCACGCTTCGTATTTTTCGTAGACCATGATTGCTTGCGCAAAAAAACTACCAAGAAAAATAATTGCATCCGACCACGTTGCAGCAGCACCTGCGCTTTGTAAAAGGGGAGTCAGTGCGAGGAATGAAATCACTAACCCAGCGGCCCAATACAAGCGGTGTTTAGTAGATAACGCTGATGGAGCGGCGCCTTTTGGTCCCCAGCCAAACCAACCCCAAATAGCTGCTGCAATGAAGACAATTTGCAGTGCGGCGCTTGCGAATAAATCTGCTTGATAAAAAAAGATCGCATAGAGAGAACTACTCAGTGCCCACCATGGCCATGTAATTCTCTTTGCTGTTACACCGAGTCCGACACCAATAAAGGATGTGAGTGCTGCGATGAATTCAAGAATTGATACGTCATAGCCCCACGCAGTAAATAAAATTGTAGACATAATTGCAATCCCTTCCGCGTCCGCATTACCGGACGGGTCAAGCGGTCGATCTGAATTTCAGACCCTCTCAGCCACAGTGGCTCCCGCGTTGCTAACTATAGGAGAAAAGTATTTATCTGGCAGCAATAGCGCGGATAAACGCCGGAAACGCAACCTTTAATCTGCGGGCCGTTGAAGTTTTAGCGCGCTTGTTAAAGACGTCGTAACCAATTTTTTCTACTTCATCAACAATTCCACAGTACAAAGTGCTGGCGGCCATGATGCATGGACGGCTGGAAGCTTCTAGTAATTGGATACCTGGTTCTGCTTGACGTTGAAGTTCGCGAACTCTTTCTATTTGAAACTTAAGTGCTGCAGTTATCTCTGGAGTCAGCTTTTTTGCGCGGAGCATTTCTTCTGTTACGCCAAATTGTGCGAGCTCATCTAGTGGGAGATAGATACGGCCACGATCTAAATCTTCGCCAACGTCTCGAATGAAATTTGCTAATTGAAATGCAATTCCTAGCTTCTTTGCAGGTTCATATGCTGCATCAGAAAGCGGTCCTAAAATTGGAACCATCTGCAGGCCAATTACTGCAGCGGAGCCGTATACGTACTCCATCAGATCTTCATAAGTTTTATAAGTACCAACGGTTAAATCCATAGTCATAGAGTGCAAGAAATCCACAAAGTGTTGCTGTGGAATGTTAAATCTGCGCACGGTATCTATCAGAGCAGCGCCAACATGATCGGTGCTTACTCCAGTTGAAATTGATTCCAGAACTGAGTCGCCCCAATTTTTAAGGTGCGCAGCTTTTTCTTTATCACTGAGTGTGGAAGAGAGATCATCAACAATCTCATCCGCATATCGCGCAAAACCGTACAGAGCATGAACAAAGGGACGTTTATGTGCAGGCAACAAAAGTGTTGCCAGATAGTAAGTTTTTCCGTGCAAAGAATTAAGGCGCTTGCACTCTTCATAGGAAGCGCGCAGGACTGGATCCTTTATTCCAGCAGCATCTAACTCATTCATTTACTTAACAGGTCCAACGATTCTTTCTGCTGCTAAACGACCTGAAATCAAAACCATAGGAACTCCAACTCCAGGTTGTGTTCCGGATCCTGTAAAGACAATGTTTTCAAATCCACTTGCCATGTTGCGCGGTCTAAATGGGCCTGTTTGGAAGAAAGTATGTGCACTTGCAAATGGTGCACCGCGCTCCATTCCTTGAGTTTGCCAATCAAGGGGAGTGGTCATTACTTCAGTTTCAATTCCATCAGAGAAACCTGTGTAACCACGATCTTCTAAAGTTTTAATCATGTGATCTCGATATGGACCTGCTTGTTTCTTCCAATCAATATCAGCATCCAAATTCGGAGTTGGGAACAAGACGTAGTACGACTCTTTGCCTGCTGGTGCTAGAGATGGGTCATCTTTCGTCGGAATTGTCACGAGCACACTTGGATCGCTCATGAGTGTTTTCTTCTTAATTAACTCATCAAATACGCCATCCCATGAATCACCGAAGTGAATATTGTGATGAGCAACGTGATCGTATTTCTTAGAAGAACCTACGAGCAGAGTCACACATGATGGGGAATAACGAAGGCGCTTGACCGACAAAGGAGTTTTTCCAAGAAGATCACGCCACGCCACAGGTAAATCAGGGTTTAGAACCAGAGCATCACACTCGATTCGTTGCCCAGTACTCGTTATAACCGCCTTGGCGCGACCGTTAGAAGTTTCGATTTTTTCAGCGCTCGTGTTGTACATAAATTCGACACCATGTTTTTGCGCCGCTGCAGCAAGTGCGCGTGGAACTGCGTGCATTCCACCTTTAGGAAAGAAGACACCGTTAACAGAATCCATGTATGCAATGACTGCATAAATTGCCAGCGCTTGCTGTGGGCTAACACCTGCATACATAGCCTGGAAGGAATAAACCTTTTGTAGGCGAGGATCTTTCATGAATTGATTCACCTTTGGAGATAAACGCCTAAATCCACCCAAAGCAATGAGTCGAGCTAAATTAGGAGTAAGAAGATTTAGTGGTGAATCAATGTTTCTGTCGATGAAATCATTCATTTCATACTTATACAACTTCGTTACGAAATCAACGTAGCGACGATAGCCAGCTGCTTCAGCAGAACTCACAGTTTTCGCAATTTCTGCTTCCATCTGTTCTGTGTTGGCGTGAATATCAATTTGTGATCCATCTGCATAAAAAGCACGGTACAAAGGCGCGACTGGTGTTAGTTCTAACCAATCTTTGAGTTCTTCCCCGACGCTATTAAAGGCATCATTGATCAGAGAAGGCATTGTTAAAACACTTGGGCCTGTATCAAAGGCGTAACCATCTTTATTGAGCAAGCCATTTCGCCCACCAGGAACACTTTCGCGTTCGATCACAGTTACTTTGCGACCGGTGCCAGCCAAGCGAAGGGCAGCACTTAGTCCCGCTAACCCTGCACCGACAACAACGACGTGATCCGTAGGTCCTTTGACGCGCTTTGGCATTAGAGATTCCTCTTCGTAGCGATAATTGCAAGGTCACTTAGAACCGTGCGAGCTGTGTTCGCAATTGATGGAGTATCAAGAGCGTGAATTGCAGTATTTGTTAATTCAGTAATGAGATTTTCAACATGAACAGGTGCACCTGAATCGGTAATTATTGAGCGTAACTTTTCAACACCGCTTGAATCTAAATCCTGTTTGCCAAATAGTGATTCAAACTCTTTGATATCAGTTGAACTCATTGACTCCTGAGCCATAGCGACCAGAACTGTGCGCTTTCCTTCACGCAAATCATCACCCGCTGGTTTGCCGGTTAATTCGGGATCGCCAAATACGCCCAGCAGATCATCGCGTAATTGAAATGCTTCACCAAGTGGCAATCCATAAGAGGATAAATGAGAGGTTACTTCTGCTAATACTTTTTTATCTGTTGTAGCTAGTGCTGCGCCAAAGTGAAGTGGGCGCTCAATTGTGTACTTGCCAGATTTATAACGAGCAATCGTGAGTGCACGTTCAACTGTGTGAGTGCTTCTGGTTTGTTCGTAGATATCTAAAAATTGTCCGGCCATTAACTCAACGCGCATCTCATCGTGTACCGCTAAAACTTGTGGCAATACTTCAGTCTTTATCCCACTCTGATGCAGGGCAAGATCCGAATAAACAAGTGCCAAGTCGCCCAAGAGGATCGCAGCGGCTTGTCCAAAACCAACTGATGATCCAACAGCGCTTTCTTGTGTGTGCAATTTTTCAAAGTGCTTGTGAATTGCAGGCTTGCCGCGCCGCGTATCTGATCCATCCATTAAATCATCGTGGATTAGTGCGCACGCTTGTAGTAACTCAAGGCTTGAACACGCACGAATGACTTCAGGGGAGTGAGAACCGCCTGCGCTAAGAAATCCAAAATATGCAAATAAAGGTCGAAATCTTTTTCCACCTTCTAAAAGAAAAGATGAGAGTGCATCTGATGCCTGTGTGAGTTCGCTACCAATGGATTCTAAGTACTTCTTCTGGGCGCTCAGAAAAGTTGCGAGTTCGCCCTCAATTAACTGGCGAATCGCAGCTGGATCAGCGTTCTTCTCATTAGCCACGCGGTAACGGTACCCTGCGCAATAGTTCTAGTCATTTTAGAAAGGCTTAAGCCATTGATTACGCGCGAGCAGTTTAAAGATAGATGGAGCGAACTCCACAACGCTGCGCCAACGACAGGAATTGTTGGCCGATGGCTTGCTATCTCATACAGATTTGGCTTGCTATGCACGCTCTTGCGTATAACTCCGAATGTATTAACTATGTTGGGATTAATCAGCGCAATCGGCGTCGCATTTACGGCGCAGTCACCATGGGCTATTGCACTCATTGTTGTTTCACTTTTTTTCGATGGTATTGATGGAAGCGTTGCAATCTTTCAAAATCGTGCGTCAAACTGGGGAGCACTGCTTGATTCAGTTGTAGATCGCATTAGTGAAGCGCTCTGGCTTTACGCTCTCTATGTAATTGGAATACCTGCCTATTTGTGCATCGCACTCTGGCTCGTAGCTTCGATTCAAGAATATATGCGCGCACGTGTTTCATCACTCGGCGTTAAAGACCTTGGATTAGTGACATTTACCGAAAGACCGGTTCGTGCCAGTTTCATTTTTATTGTTCTCATCGCTTGGCAATTAGATTTACCGGGAATAGAGATAGCAACCTGGGCATTTCTAGGCGCCTCTCTATTTAGTGCAATAAGCGTGATGCGTTTTGCGTATTCCCGATTGCGTTAGCAACAATTTCCGCACTTAATCCAACCAGCGGTAATCCACCACCGGGATGAGCAGAACCACCAACACAATACAAACCCTTTAGCGGTGATCTATTGCGTGCTCGCAAGAATGCCGACTTCGCACCATTACTTGATGTTCCATAAATTGCACCTCCAGGGGCACTGACACTTCTTTCAAGATCTGCCGGTGTGCGTATCTCTAATACTTCAAGACGATCACGAATAGAAATTCCCTGGGACTCAATTTGATCAATAATTGAGTTGGCGTAATCTCGATTGAAACTCTCATCATTCCAATTCCAACCAGATTTACCAGCCGCATCATGAATCGGTGCGTTGACCAAAACAAAGAGTGATTGCGCACCAGCTTCTTTGACCATCGTTTCATCGTGTGGGGCGCACAAGTAAATCGTTGGATTCTTCACCGGGGTGCGCGTAGTAAAGATTGCATCAAATTCTGCATCGTAATCTTTAGGGAAAAGTATTGTGTGATGACTTAGCGGGGTAGTGCTCGGATCAGGGCGCAATCCGAGCAGCAATGAAAATCCAGCCAATGATTGTGTGCTCAGTGAAATTCTCTTTCTGGCACTTCGTGTTTTTCGAAGTTTTGTACTCAGTAACGAGTTATAGACGAGTGAAGCGTCAGCGTTAGCCACGACGATTGAAGCTTCAATGGTGCGTCCAGATTTAAGAGTTACACCTGTTACCCGAGTTTTAGTGTGATTGATTTTTTCAACGGGTGTATTGAATTCAAAAGTTACTCCTAGATCAATGCAACGTTGATAGACAGCTTCTGAAAGCTTTCCAATTCCACCTGTTATGTGCCATGCACCAAAAGCCTCTTCGACAAATGCAATAGTTGAAAGCACTGCAGGTGCCAATCGTGGATCTGAACCACTGTAAGTCGCGTATCTGTCGAGAATGTAGCGAAGATGCGTATCAGGCAATAATTCATCGGCTAAGTCACGGAGTGACTTCCAGGGAGCTATAACTTTTAAATCACGCAACACTGTTGGACGTTTTATCAGTGAGAGTATTGATGTGAGTTCGGATTCAACAAATGGTTCGCGAGAAACGTCCCACATTCTTTCTGCGCGCTTCATGAGAGCATTCCATTGCGCAGCAACTTCTGGTCCAAGAACACGAGAGATCTCTTCTTGCGTTTTATGACGAGCAAGATTTGCGAACTTTAGTTGCACGCCATCCTGAAATCTGTAATCAAAAGCTGGATCAACAGCTTTGATATCTACAACTTGTCCAAGATGTTTGCCTGTACGGGCAAAAAAATCTCGGTAGACAGCGGGCAGAGTGAGAAGAGAAGGGCCAGTATCAAATGCGTACTTGCCAATCCATTCAGTTCGACACTTACCACCAGCTTTGTCAGATGATTCAAGTACACGAACCACATGTCCTTGTCGGGCCAATCTCGCTGCAGTGCACATGCCACCCATACCGGCACCAATGACAATTACTTCGCTCATACAGTGCGGCCTTTCCATTGAATGCGACCGCGCATGAGCCATGAATAGATAATTAAATAAATAAGGAGTGCGGATGAGATCGGATGCAAGAGGGAGTCAAATAAGTTTGCTCGAGTGATTTTTGCACTAATCAAACGAGAGACTAGAACTGCTTCAAAAGCTAACCATCCAAATGGAGAGCCCGTAGCTGCACTAATAATTGGAATGATTCCTGTCAGCACTAGCAGTGCAATTGCGATGATTGACCCAAATACTCCGCCAAAGCCTTTCCATAGAGATTTCGCGTATCCATTTCGCAGCTCACCCCATGATGAATACATATGGCATTGAGCAATTAACGCGCCATTTCCCACAGTTCCTTTAAATTTGTTTCGCAGCAGCACTCGCGCCATTTGCATGTCATCTAACACTTCGGACTTTATTGTCGAGTAACCACCACTTTGCATGAGTGCACTCTTTTTGACTGCAAAGAATTGACCATTTGCAACAGCAAAAGATGGGTTGCTCGAACGTTTTGCAATTGCAAGAGGGACAGATGAGAGCCATGACCATTGCAGTAAAGGCTGAATCATTCGTTCACCGAATGTGCGAGCTACTTGGGAAGGGTATGCAGAGAAGAAATCAAGAGAGTGTTCGTCCATTGAATCTACGGCAGCTGCGATAGCAGTTTTACTCAAGCGCACATCTGCATCAATACAGATAAGCATTTCACCGCGTGCACTCTGACTGAGTTGTTCCAGTGCCCACGGTTTGCCAAGCCAGCCATCAGGCAAGGGCGAACCTTGCATAATCTTAAATCGTGAGTCATTGCGAGCCGTGGTTGTGACTAAATCATAGGTTTTGTCAGTTGAATTATCGTTAAGAATCAGAAATTCAACATCCGATAAATTCTCTTGTGCTGCAAGTGTTTCGACTATGGCTACGGCGTTTTCTTCCTCATTTCGCAGTGGAACAAGGACACTCACTCTTTGTTTTATCTGTCCTCCGTTTCGAGGAGTGATTATTGAAAAGACATTAAGAACTGTGATTACGAGTGCGAGGATGCAAAACAATAATGAGAGTTCAAGCATTATGAAGTCTTACGGACGGCCAAGCCATCTAGAAAATGCATATGGCAGAAAGAAGAGTGCGAATGCGATGCCACCGAAGAAGGCAATACCTGGGCGATCAAAGAAGAATAGATTAGAGACAACTCCACCAAAGAAAGTCCACGTTAACCAAACATCAACTGCTCCAAAACTTGCACTCGATTTTCTACGATCGCGAGGCAAAATTTGATGCAAAATAGCGATGAGTGCCATTCCAGCTAGTAGCCAACCAAAAGTATTTGAAAGTGGAATCTCTGGTTGATATGGAACATGTGCACCATCGAAGGTCCAACGCCAACGATTTGCCGCAACCATTTGTGGGTCGAGAAATAAATCCCAAGCCGCCATTGCATATCCACCGTAGAGAAATACCCAATTTCCGGCAACGCGACGTGCAGCAATTAGAACTGGGTGAGCCATCATTACCCATGCAAATGGAACAACGTATGGAACTCCTGCAATTGTGTGTCCAAGAGATGGGTCGTATTCATACGTTCCAAATGGCCAACCAGTTTTAACACCGACAGATTCAACTATCAGTGCGAATACAACTGTGGTTGCGAGATATGTGAATGCGTACTGCGCACCATATGCCAAAAGAGCATGTAGCGCCATGGCACCTGCCGCCCAATACACAGTTGCAATTGTTACTACTCGAAGAAATTCACCATCAATAAGTGGATAAATAATTTGTAAGCCAATTGTGATTCCAAGAACTATTCCGAGCAGAGTTTTAGAACGAAATGAGATTCCGTTTCTGCGATTTCTGCGGGGCGAATAATGACGAATCGACATGGGCGTAATTCTGCCCTAGTTCGAACGCTTATCCACCATTGAACCGCGCTCCTCGCGCACACTAAAGCGCGCAAATAGTTCTTCGGCGTACCACTTGAATTTCTCAGTATCGGCAATTGCCTTGATGTGCGCTTCGCCTTTATAGGCAAAAGTTCGTAACTGCGCTGCGCTACTCCATAAAGAAAAAGTGCCCTGCAATCCAATTGGTGCTTCACCAATTCCAATCGCCGCGAGCAATCCTGGACTTCCATGAAGAGAGGCCGTCACTGGAGGTACGGATGAAAAGAAGCGAGAGGTATGCGATGCCTTAATGCGGGCGCGAGTGATTGCTGCAATTTTTCCATCCGCGCTGACATTTCCTTTGACTTCAAATGGTTCGCGCCTGCTCCATTTTCCATGTGAAGAGATTGGATCTAAAAGAATTCTGTATTCACCAGTGCTAAATCGCCGCCACTTTTTTACAATTCTTGATTGATCAAGGGCTGCCAATCTATCTTCTTCAATAACAACTAAGAATCCCCAGCGATTGATGTCGGCATCCCTCGGTGTAAATGTTTCACCTTTGCCCGCGCCTAAAAGTTTTGCAAAACTTACGCCTTTGAATCTACGCAAACGTCCACGATCTACAGCCATGGACCAGATTGCTAATGGCAATGAACGTGTTGGAGTATCGAAAAAATAGAGCGCAGTAACCATTAGCGAGATCGCGCAGTTTCCAGAATATGTCGAACTACTGTTGTTGGGTGATCCCACATTGGCGCATGGCCACAGTTCTCGATGACAAACCACTTGCTATGTGCTGGCACTACCGAACGCTCTTGGCAACTTGATGCAGGCAATGTGTTATCGGAATCTCCAAAAACAATTGTTACTGGTATTGATTGCGGAATAGGGGAATCAAAGCGTTTCTTAAGCATTGCATCCCATGCTGGAAAATATCCAGGAGCAGAGCTCATTGCATTTGTAGCATCCAAACAAGTTTCATAACTCAGGCTCTTCCATAATGGACTTACCTCCGCAAAACCAAGTTTGCGCGCCCATTCATATCTCAATGCAAATGGTGAAAGTGGTTGAGTTGTTTTTGCCAGAAAGCGAAGTAAAGCAGTTCCTGGATATCGAGCGGTATATGGAGCAAGCCATAAACCAGCAGGTGCTAAACCAGTAATAGATAAGACGCGGCCACTATGTTTTGCAGCAACTTCGAGTGCGACCCAGCCACCTAATGAGTTTCCACATAAGTGAAACTTTTCGATTTCCAATGAACTCATTGTTTCGCATACGGCATCGCCAAGTGAGCGCGGATCCATTGCTTGGGAAATAGACATTGGTGTTTTGCCATGTCCAGGAAGATCCAGAGTTACAACAGTGAAGTGGCGAGTCAACTCAGGAGTAATCAATTTCCATGCAGTTGCAGCCGATCCCATGCCGTGAATCAGAACTAGGACATCACTACCTGGGGGACCATCAAATTTCTGACTATCTAAAATCATTAAGAGCGAACCCGCTTTGATGCAAGAAAGAATGCAACTGCAATGATTGATGCTGGAATAACGTTGATTTGTTCTTGAGTAGAACGAGATATTGCATTCATGAAGACACTAACTAAACCTAAGTACGCAAAGGCTTTTGGCACCCAGACAGGCTTAACACTTTTGTTCTGCATGATTTGCAGATAAACATAGATTTGGTAAAGCACTACAAATGTTGTGCTGACATAAAGAAAACGAATTCCCATTGGAAAAGATTCAAATTGCCCACCTGCAGCACGTGGAAGTGCATAACCAGCGTTGAGGACAACACCAATTACGAGGGCCAAGTTCCAAGCAAAAGAGAGAAGGACGGCTACTTTGAAGATTCTTTTCATAGATTTATTCTCCTACGACCATTGGCTTAGCACCAGTACAAGCGATTAGTTCGGCGTATGTTGTTGGAAAAACGGAGTGCGGATGTCCCGCAGCAGCCCAAACTACGTCGTAATCATTGAGTGCGAGGTCAATAAGAATTGTGGCCTTTGTTACCCATCCAATCGGGGATACACCGCCGATTGAGAATCCAGATTTTTCCTTTACATAATCCGCATCGACTCTATGCAACTTACTTTGATTCAAACTTGTGGCGACAAGTTCAGTATCAACTTTATGACGACCGCTAGTGATTACCAGGAGTGGTGACTCATCATCTAATTTAAATACGATCGATGAGGCAACTTGTCCTACTTCGATTCCGAGTGCATCCGCTGCTTCTTTTGCAGTTCTAGCGCTATCGGCAAGTGCTGTTATTTCACCTTTCATGCCGAGTTCTTTCATGAGCCCTTGAACTCGCTGCACCGATGAATTTTCAAAGATTGCTGACATGGCAGAACTTTAGGGCATCTAATTATTCGTTAGCGAAAACTTTGACGGAACCCCCATAGCAAGCCACCCACGTACGAGCGGTAGGAGAGTCATATGAAATTCCGATCGGTTCGGAGCAGACTTTAATAGTTTGCAGAACCTTTAGATCTGATGTTCGAACTTTAGAAACGGTTCCGCTCTTGAAGTTTGTGGCAAAGAGCGCTGTGCCATCAGATGAAATATCTAGGCTTCGAGCCGCTTTGCCAATCTTGGCTTTGCCTAATGATTTATTGGCAACTAAATCCCATGCAGCTATTTGTCCAGAAAGATTCATGGTTGCATACAAAACTTTGTCATCTGGTGAAAGCACTAGCGCGCGGGGGTTTGATCCAATAGGAATATAGGTTTGCTCGAATGTTGCCAGATCTATTCTGTGCAATCTATTGCCACCCATTTCCGCAACGTATGCAAATGCGCTGTCCTTAGTAACAACGATGCCACGTGGATAGCGACCTATTTTGATGCTCTTAACGACTTTTTGTTCAGCTACTGAAATAACAGAGACTGTGTACGAACACCAGTTAGAGACCAAAATGTATTTGTTATCTGGCGTTACTTGAACAACTTTTGGGACCGATCCAACCGGATACACGGCATCAATTGTGTAGGTACTCAAATCAATGCGGGAAAGAAAACTTGTGTCATACCCTGAAGATGGCGAGCATTTATCGGTACCTTCTTTATTGAAACCTTTTCCGTACATCGCATAATTTGTAAAGTACAGGTACTTACCATCTGGCGAGAATGCACCTTCAACTGGAGCTCCGCGATAATTGCCGCTGTAATTTGAAAATCCAAAAGACTTAAGGTCCACACTGTCTTTAACCGTTGAAATTAACTCCATTGTTTTTGAGTCATAGATAGTGACTGTGTGCTTGTACATCATGTTGTGCGCACTGATCAGACCAGAACCTGACGAGAGAACAGATTTTGGGGCTAAGTCTCCAGAAAGAGTTTTCACTAATTTCATTCGCGTATCTTGCGAAAGTGCTTCAGAAGCAGATGCAAGGGGAGTGGCTATCAGTGCGATAGCGCAGAGTGAAATGAAAACTTTTTTGAACTTCATGAGAGTAAGAATAGTAGGGTTGGCCAATGAAAATGCGCACGCCCATTGAGATTGCACAGCAATCCAAAAGAGCCTTGTGGACCAGTTTTGCAATCATGGGTGTTGCATCAATGGGATGGGTCGCACGAATTCCTGAAATTAAAGATGCCAATGGTTTGAGTAATGCTCAATTCGGTTTAGTACTTCTTGCAAGTTCTCTTGGATCAATTGTTGGCGCTCAACTAGCAGGCCGATTGGTGCACACATTCGGATCACGCGCAGTGTTATTTGCTTCATCAGTAATGTTGCCAGCAGGTTTATGTGCAATTGGATTCTCAACAGAGCCGATTATCTTGGCGTGCGCACTGTTTTTGATGGGCTTTGGGTATTCGAGTATGGATGTGGCGCTAAATACTCAAGCTGTTGCAGTTGAAAAGATTCTCAATGCTCGAAGCATGTCTTCGTTTCACGCTATGTGGAGTGTTGGCGCATTTACTACAACAGTTTTAGGTGGATCAATAGCTCGGGTGGTTTCTCCGCAAGTTAACTTATCTGCTGTGGCCGTAATTTGCGTTCTTGCATTTGTCCCTTGCGTGTACAAGTTGTTACCAAAAGATTTAGATGGGCACCAAGGCGATGAAGAGACATCGGCCAAAATTCCTCTCTTTGGTAAATCTGTCATTCCCTTGTGGTTTATTGGTTTTGCTTTGCTTGCAGCCCTGATTGCCGAAGGATCTGCCAGTGATTGGGGCGCACTATTGCTCCGCGATGACATGGGTATTGGCAAAGGTGTCAATGCATCTGCGTACGCATCATTTGCACTGGCCATGATCACAGCACGCTTTCTTGGAGATCGGGCCCTTGATCACTTTGGTCCCGCTCGCTTAGTTCGTATCTGTGGTTATTTTGGCGCACTTGGTTGGGGCGCAAGCATTGCAATAGCGGTGCCACTCTCAGAATCAAATCCACTTATCGCGCTGATTGTCATTAACTTTGGTTTTGTAATTGCTGGACTCGCAATTGGGCCGATGTTTCCAGCCTTTATCTTGGCAGCAAGTGCAATACCGGGGATTGCGCCATCTGTATCTAGCGCACGAGCATTTGTGATTGGTCTTTCAGGGTTCTTTATCGGTCCATCAATTATTGGCTTTCTTGCAGAAGGCACATCAATTTCTGTGGCAATGGCATTTCCAATACTTGCATTGCTCGTTGCTGGATTTCTTTCTCGAGTTATTAAGTAAAACAAAAAGCCCCCAGCACGCGCTGAGGGCTTTTTGTTAGTAAGGCTTACTTGCTAAAGAAACTAATGTTTCCTACGTGTGGACCAAAATCTGATCCAGAAATTGTTCCGCTTGCAACAAGTGCGAACAGGATTAGTGCTGCTCCACCAAGTGCGAGATCTTTATTAAATGCAATTTGTTCGTTCATCTTTGCTGTTGCATCAGTTTCTTTCCAGAAAGCATGGAAGATGATTCCTGCAAGAATTACTGTTACAGCAATGAGTAGGGCACCAAGATCAACCCATAGACCAATCGCAATATAAATTCCGCCGAGCAAGAAGAACAGACCGCTGATTAGAACTCCGAACTTTGCAGCAGGAAGCTTCTTGTACTTTGCATATCCAGTCATTGCTTCAAGCTTTGCAAAGTGACCAATGCCTGAGCCAATAAATAGCGCTGCAAATAGCAGGCGACCGATGAGTGTTACTACGTCCATGTCTCTCCTCTTATAGGTTGTTCTTACGGCTACAAGGTAGGTCAAAGTAGTTGAAATTTCAACTATCTGGGTTCTTATGAGCGTGTCGCACGCGGGGCTTGCGCGTGTCAGTCCTAGGGACTACTTTTCGAACAGATGTTCGAATTATCCACACCTACCTAGAAAGAGTCCTCCAGATGGCGCCGGCACATGTAAGAGCACAGATTGCACAACCAGGTGAAGTCCTAGCCGATGGCACATCTGGACCAATCGAATTCTCTTTTGGCGGCAGACGTTTTCGTATTCATGCAGTTCTCTCAAGATGGTGTGAAGCAGGTGGATGGTGGAATCGAATTAGTGATGGCAACTTTCATCCAGATGATCAAGCTCGCGCAGTATGGAAAGTAGAAGCAGCGCCAATTGGCACACTGCAAACATTTGAACTCGAACGAGATGATCTCACCGGTGCATGGATCATTAAAGCGATATGAGCTTTATTCACTTACATACTGCCAGTGCGTTCTCACTTAAATACGGCACTACGCAACCGGCAGACCTTGTTGAACGAGCAAGCCAACTAGAAGCACCGGCGCTCGCGCTCACTGATCGCGATGGGCTCTTAGGCGCTATTCGCTTTACAAAAGCGTGTCTTCAGTACGGGATTGCTCCCATCATTGGAGTAAACCTTGCTATCGATTTACAGAATAATTTACAGAAAAGCCGTATGGGCGATGATAAAAAGTTACCGCGTTTAACTCTTATTGCTGGTAGCGATGGGGGATGGCGCAATCTTGTAAGGCTTATGTCATCGCTTAACTTATCTGGCAACTTATCTGGCGGTGCTCCCGTTCTTACTCTTGATTTTCTCGAACGCTTTAGTCAATACACGCAAAACCTCTATGTCTTGCACGGTCTTGATTCACCACTAGCGCCAGCGATTGCAGCGCATCGAAACGATAGTGCTCTAGCCATATTTAATAAGACCCGCGATTTTTTCAAAGCACATGCAATCGAATGCGTCTCACATCTAGCAAAAGGTGATGGGCCTGGATCGATTACACATGCAGGGCGCTCGCTGATTTTTGCCAGAGATCACGATATTGATGCCGTCATTACAAATGCGGTGCGAATGCGTGGACCAGAAGATGGACCAGTTGCAGATATTTTGGATTGCGCTCGCCAATTAGTTCCGCTTCATCCGCGTCATATCGGACGCACTAATGCCGAGGCTTATCTCAAATCAACACCTGTGATGCACGCACTTGCTGATGAAATTGCACGTGCAGGGGGCGAACGCAATGCGCGTGCGCTTCTTTCTACTACTCGAGCATGGGCAGAACAAACTTTGTTATCGCCTACGCGAGATATTGGTCTTGGTTCAATTCATCTGCCTGAAGCACATGTTGTTGGCGCCGAAAATGCACAACAGATGCGTGCGCTATTGCGCCAACGATCAGAGGCGAAAATTAATTGGAGATACAGCGGCGCGCAAGCAGTAAAAAGTGCACGTGAAAGACTCGATGACGAACTAGCAACTGTTGCAACTCTTGGTTACGAGTCATATTTTCTTACTGTTGCCGACATTGCAGATATGGCGCGCGAACGCGGTATTCGTGTTTCAGCCCGTGGCTCTGGCGCTGGTTCTCTGATCGCTCATTTGCTCGGTATTTCAGGAGTTGATCCGATGGCACACGGATTGCTGATGGAGCGTTTTTGTTCACCGCTTCGTCGTGCTCTGCCTGATATTGATATTGATGTTGAGTCACATCGGCGTTTAGAAATTTATGATCTTGTCTTCAAAAAATATGGTGATCCGCGATGGGACATTCCCGGAAATCAATCACGATGTGCAACTGTTGCAAGCTTTGATACATATCGAACCCGACAGAGCATTCGAGATGCTGGCGCAGCTTTAGGTTTACCAGCAGCTGAAATCAATCTGATTGCTAAATCACCCTATGGCTTGCGTGAGAAAAACGTGAAGACTCCATTAGCAAAGATGGTCATCACAATGGCGCGACGTCTAGAAGGTTTACCGCGCCATCTTTCGATGCACCCGTGCGCAATTGTTTTATCTGATGGGGGATTACTCGATCGCGTGCCGCTGCAACGTAACGCCAGCGGCTATCCGATGGTCGAATTTGATAAAGATGACGTCGAAGATATTGGCTTACTTAAATTAGACATCCTTGGCGTGCGGATGCAATCAAGCATTTCTTATGCACTTAACGAAATCTCTCGCGTGTACAAAGAAGAGATCGATATCGATGCGATTGCACTTGATGATCCGCACACATACGAACTCATTCAATCCACAAAAACAATTGGAATCTTCCAAATCGAAAGCCCCGGGCAACGCGAACTCGTTGGCAAGTTAGAGCCACAGACCTTTACCGATTTAATTATTGATATTTCACTCTTTCGTCCTGGCCCAGTAAAGAGTGACATGATTTCGCCTTTTCTGAAATCACGACATGGGTGGAGTGCACGCAAAATCATTCATCCTGATCTCTATGAGATATTGCGCGACACCGAAGGCGTCGTTGTTTTCCACGAACAAGTTATCTCCATCATTGCAACGATGACACATTGTTCGCTAGCGCACGCCGATGAGATGCGTCGCGCGCTAGGGGATCGGCAAGGCCAGCAACGAGTCTGCGATTGGTTTTATCCAGCAGCAACTGAACATGGTTATTCGCTTGAAGTAATTAATGAAGTCTGGGAAGTCTTGCGCGCATTTGCATCCTTTGGTTTCTGTAAGGCGCACGCAGCAGCCTTTGCATTTCCAACGTATCAATCAGCATGGCTTAAGACGCATTACCCAGCAGCATTCTTAGCCGGTGTTCTCACGCACGATCCCGGCATGTATCCCAAGCGATTAATTCTGGATGAAGTGCGCCAGATGGGCATTCCAATTGCGCCCCTTGATGTTAATTTTTCTGATCAGAGCTATCGCGTTGAAATTAGTGAAGATGGCACACAGAGCATCCGTATTGCGTTATCGACTATTAATGGAATCAGCACGGAGGAGATTCAAAACATTATTGCTGCTAGACCATATAAGGATTTAGCGGATTTTTATTATCGAAGCGGTACATCCCAACCCATCATTGAATCCTTGATTCTCACCGGTGCATTCGATCGATTACATGGCATTGTTAAAGGTGGCCCACTTAATCGTCGAGATTTATTGCTGCATCTTTCTGATCTCATAAAGGGTCCAACAATGTCCAGTGCCCTACGTTCGCAAATGACTTTAGGTTTTGATGCGCCCGCACTCGAATCAAGTGGTCTACCAGATTTAGTGAGCAGCGAAATAGTTGCCCACGAAGTGCAACGACTCGGCATGGACATCACTCACCATATGCTCGAGTTCTATTCGCACTTTCTTAATTCAATCGGTGCCATTAAATCCTCTGACCTTCTTTCGGTGCGATCTGCATCCACTGTCTTAGTTGCTGGAGTGCGTGTATCTATTCAAACTCCACCAGTGCGTTCTGGAAAGCGGGTCATCTTTCTTACCCTCAACGATGGACATGGCTGTAGCGATGCAACTTTCTTTAGCGATATTGCCACCGAATATCTTTCAACGATCTATACATCCGAACTCGTTCTACTGCGTGGTGTTACTAGACGAACCGGTGCGCGTGGAATCTCAATTAGAGCAACAGGAATATGGGACTTGCGCGCCGCTTACGAAAAGTGGAACTCACAGAGAAGTACGCTGGCGATATGAGCGCCCACGCAACGATTGTTCACGTGGATATGGATGCGTTTTATGCATCCGTAGCTGAACGTGATGATCCATCACTGCGCGGAAAAGCTCTCGTTGTTGGCGCGGGTGCACGCGGTGTGGTGCTCTCTGCAAACTATGAAGCACGCAAATTCGGAATACGCGCAGCTATGCCAGTTGGTCGTGCACAGCGAATGGCTCCACATGCAATCTTCGTGCCACCTAATCACGCGCGATATTCAGAAGTATCAGATGCCATCATGAAAATATTTGCAGATTTCACGCCACTTGTAGAACCTCTCTCACTTGATGAAGCATTCTTAGATGTCACTGGTGCAAGACGCTTACTCGGTACAGGACGCGAAATCGGAACTGAAATTAGACGTCGAGTATTTGAACAAGAAGGCATCACATGTTCAGTTGGAATTGCACCATCTAAGTTCATTGCAAAATTAGCTTCCGGACACTGCAAACCAAATGGCTTATTAGAAATCGCGCCAGATCGAATCCTTACTTTCTTGCATCCACTACCAGTATCTGCGCTCTGGGGAGTAGGCCCAAAAACAGCTGAATCACTTGAACAATTAGGACTTCGCACCGTCGAAGATGTGGCAAATTTGCCACGTGCAACTCTGATTCGCGCAATCGGTCAAGCAGCTGGTGAAACTTTGCACGAACTTGCTTGGGGTCGCGATTACAGAGATGTCATTCCAGAAGATGTTGATAAAAGCATTAGTGCTGCTGAAACATTTGCACAGGATTTAGATAACCCTGAAGAAATCTTGCAAGAGTTTTTACGATTAACTCAGAAAGCAACAGCGCGATTGCGAGATAAAGAGTTATTTGCGAAGACAATTTCGATAAAAGTGCGCTTCGCAGATTTCACAACAATTAACCGTTCAAAGACTCTGCCACTTGCAACTGATAGCGCTCATGAAACATACGAAGTTGTAAAAGATTTATACAAAGCACTTCGAATTGAACGTGCACGTCTTCGTTTAGTCGGCGTCAGTCTTGAAAATCTGGTTAGTGCAGCTCCTGAACAGATGGTTTTAGGCGCCCGAGATAAAGGGTGGCGAGATGCCGAGCGCGCTATTGACCGTGCCCGCGCCAGATTTGGGCGCTCGAGTGTGCGTCCGGGGCGCTTAGTTGAGCCCACGCCCGAAGACGAGTAGCCCGCTAGCAAAAGTTGTTCTATTGTTGGGCTGTGCCACTTTCCGATCGCGAACGCAAGCTATTAGCCGAGATGGAGCAAGCTCTATCGGCTGATGATCCACGCCTGTCTTCAACTCTGACTGGCAACCGCACATTTCCTGGTCGCGGGCGCGTATTAACTGGCATTGGCGCACTTCTCTCCGGTCTTGCAATTATTTTGGGCGGCCTTATCTCTCAGACCGTTCCAGTTGGAATCTTCGGATTCTTGATCGCTTTGACTGGCTTATTCACCGCGCTCTCTGCTCTAAGCGCCCTGGGCAAAGGTCCTCGCATGGCGAAGGAAAAGAAAGGTTCAAGGCTTCGCTCTCGACTAGAACAACGCTGGGATGAGCGCAACTTCGATAATTAATCGCTGAAACCGCACTGCTTCAAGCCCTCCGATTCGGAGGGCTTTTTTTATGCCCTATTTCCTTCTGAAGAGCTTTGGCGCAGTGGGGAGCGGTGGGGATATTTGTGGGGATAGGTGGTTGAAAATGGAGAAAAAGGGAGTAAAGTGGGGAATGAGGGTTTTTTACACCTTCAATAAGGACACCTTGGGGAAGGGGGTCAGGATGTTTTTGGGTACCCACGAACCCCGCCTTGATGAAAAAGGCCGCCTCATACTTCCTGCGAAATTTCGCGAAGAGTTATCTCCTGGATTAGTTATTACCAAGGGACAAGAACGTTGTCTCTATGTTTTTCCAGCAGCGGAATTCGCACACATCACTGAAACGTTGCGACAAGCACCAGTTACTGCAAAAGCTGCACGTGATTACTCACGTGTGATGTTTGCAGGTGCGCACGATGAAATTCCTGATCGCCAAGGTCGCATAACAATTCCGCAAAGTTTGCGCACGTATGCAGCACTTGAAAAAGAGTGCGTTGTTATCGGTGCAAACACACGCGTTGAAATTTGGGATTCAACTTCATGGAATCAATATCTAGCAGATCGTGAAAAGGGATTTGCTGATGTTTCTGAGGAGGTATTCCCAGGACTGTTCTAGTCCTTCATACATAACTCTCATTTGTGGCCACTGCCGACCCTACGACTGCGGCGCCCCTTCCCCGGCGCCGCATAAAACGATCCGTCGGCCGGCAGTGACCAGAGATGAGAGAAGAGAAATAAATAACAGATTGAATGCCAAACGAGAGACCAAACTAGAGAAAGAAGGGGGAGAAGATGATTAACACGCAACATGTTTCTGTAATGCGCGATGAATGTATTAATTTGCTTTCCCCTGCAATTTCATCTCACACAAACCCAGTTGTTATTGATGCAACTCTTGGCTTAGGTGGGCATACAGAGTCTTTGCTCAATAAATTTCCACACGTAGTTGTAATTGGAATCGATCGCGATATGCAGGCGATTGAAATAGCAAGTGAGCGACTCTCTCAATTTGGCGAAAGATTTATCTCGCATCACAGTGTTTTTGATCAGATTGCAAATGTAGCAAAGCTTCATGGACACTCTCGAGTACAAGGAATTCTCTTTGATCTTGGAGTTTCATCTCTACAACTGGATCAGAGTGAACGCGGCTTCTCTTATGCCCATGACGCAGAACTAGATATGCGTATGGATAAGAGCCAAGGGAAAACAGCTGCAGATATTGTCAACTCATACGCACCAGGTGAATTAGTTCGAATCCTTCGCACATACGGTGAAGAAAAATTTGCAACTCGCATCGTTGAATCAATAGTTAAGGAACGCGAAAAAGCTCCACTTCATTCAACTACTCATCTCGCAACGTTAGTTAAAAACGCGATTCCTGCAGCTACTCGTCGCAAAGGTGGAAACCCGGCTAAACGAACCTTTCAAGCACTTCGTATTGAAACAAATGACGAACTAGGCGCTATTACACGCGCAATACCTCAAGCCCTTGAACTACTTGATGTGCATGCTCGTCTTGTCGTGATGTCTTTTCAATCCCTTGAGGATCGAATTGTTAAGAACTACTTCCAAGAAGCAACAACTTCAGGAACGCCTCAAGGGTTGCCAGTTGAGATTGCAGAACTCGCTGCAAAATTCGCCCTGGTATTTAACGGCAGCCAAAGCCCGAGTGAAAAAGAAGTTCAAGAAAATTCACGTGCAGCATCAGTTCGATTACGCGCAATCGAAAGGGTGGCGGCATAAATGGCAATGACAGCGCTTGCACCTGCAATCACCAAGAGAACTTCTCGTGTTGCACAAAAATCCACTCGTGCGGCTCTGCGGATTGTCGCCGATGTATCAGCGGGCAACCAGGCAACCAGCAGATCCTATGCACTCTTCATAACTGCAATTGGCGTTGTATTTTTGCTTGCATTGCTATTTATCAACACTTTACTTGCGCAAGATGCGTTCGAATTATCAAAGTTACAGGCAGATCTAAAACTTTCAAGCGATCAATATGAAGCAGTGACTCGCGAAATTGAACGAATCTCATCACCGGCTGTACTTTCAGTAGAAGCGCAAAAATTAGGAATGAAGCCATCGCTGACTCCAACGTTTTTGAATTTGGATGTGCCGCGTGGGTAACTTCAACTTATCTAGAACGCGCATCGTCGTACTGACAATATTTTCACTCTTTTTCATGGTCCTCTTTGCAGGCAGACTAGTTCAAGTTCAAGTTATAAATGCGGGGGATTACAAGATCCGCGCAGTAGATGAGATGCAAAATACGCGTTCAATTCCAGCAAAGCGCGGAGATATTACAGATATTAATGGTGTGACATTCGCTAGAAGCGTTTCCGCAATAAACATTGTGGTTGATCAAACGCAAATCTCAGATCCTGCGCGAGTTGCAGCTTTTGCAGCTCCAATCCTTCAATTGCCAGTTGCGGAAGTTCAAGAAGCAATCACTGGAAAACTTCGTTACAGCATGGTTCTACCTAATGCGCAGCCTGCAATTTGGCGTGCACTCGTTGATGCAATGGCAACTCACAATGCTGCACTTGCTCCCCGTGAGATAGATCAACGAATAATTGGATTCTTTGCAGAGCGTGGTTACATTCGCGATTATCCATCTGGTTCTTTATTGGCATCTCTCATTGGTTTTGTAAGAAATGATGGAGTTGGCGCCACTGGACTTGAGTCCAGCATGAACTCGATGATTGCCGGAAAACCAGGTAGATATTCATATGCAGCAGCTGCTGGAGCAGAAATTCCTGGATCGCAATCTGAAATTGTCTCTGCGCAAAAAGGTACAAGCGTTCGCTTAACTATTGACCGCGATGTTCAGTGGGTTGCATCTAAGGCCATTTCAGATGCGGTTCGTAAGTCACGCGCTGTAAGTGGCACTGTAATTGTCATGGATCCAAAGACAGGACACATTCTGGCGCACGCAACTGCACCAACTTTTGATCCAAATAACACAAAAAATGTAACTCTTGAATTAATGCGCAACCCTTCTGTTCAAGAAGTTTATGAGCCTGGATCTACTGGAAAAGTTATGACTCTGGCTGCAGCGCTCGAAGAGAAAAAAATTACTCCAACAACAGTGTTTACTGTTCCATATGCACTAAAGCGAAGTGATGCTGTTTTTCGCGATCACGAGCCTCATCCAGTTCAGCGTTTGACTTCAACTGGAATTCTCGCGGTTTCAAGCAATACCGGCTCCATCAAGATTGGTGAGATGTTGAGCAATGACACTCTTCATAGTTATCTCAGCAAATTTGGCATTGGAAAATCAACGGGTTCGGGTTTACCTGGTGAATCTGCCGGCATCTTCCATCCTGTAAAGAGCTGGTCTGGAACATCTGCGCCAACAATTGCATTTGGTCATGGATATTCAGTAACAGCAATGCAGGCCACAAGTGTCTTTGCAACTATTGCCAATAATGGAGTTCGCGTTTCTCCAACAGTGATTGCAGGAACAAGTGATGCATCCGGAAACTTCACTCCAGCGCAATCTCGTACATCAGAAAAAGTCTTAAGTGCAGAAACTGCAGCACAGGTGCGTTTAATGATGGAGAGTGTTGTTTCTGCTAACGGAACAGCGCCAAGTGCTGCTATCCCTGGATATCGAGTAGCAGGTAAAACAGGAACTGCTGAGCGCTATAACGATAGTTGTAAGTGCTACAGCGGTTACACAGCTTCCTTTATTGGTTTTGCTCCTGCGGATAAACCTGCATATGTCATCAGCGTAACAATACAAAACCCACAAGGAATGCACTGGGGCGGCGCACTCGGTGGACCGGTATTTAAAGAAGTGATGTCATTTGTTTTGCAATCGCGACATATATCTCCAACTAACACAGAGATTAAGCCAGTGGCACTCAACGAAGCTGTGCTTAAAAAGAACAACAAATTTGTATCGAAGGCATCAGGTCGATGATTCGCCCTCTGACGCAAAGTCAAAGATCTCTTGCATCTATTGCATCAACTATTAATGCTAAATCAGATCTATCAGTATCTGATTTAGAAAAAATCGCAGTTACAGGAATCGCAAGTTCAAGTTCAGATGTCGAACCGGGAGACCTTTTCTGCGCTTTTGCTGGTGCAAAAGTTCACGGTGCGACTTTTGCAAAGGATGCGATCAAATCTGGCGCCGTTGCAATTCTCACTGATACAGATGGAGCAAAATTAATTAAAGGACTTCCCGTATTGGTAGTGGCTGAACCTCGCAAGAGGGCTGCAATTCTCACCTCTTGGTTTTACGGCGAGCCAATGCGCGATCTCTTTAGCATTGGAATTACGGGGACTAACGGCAAAACAACGGTTAGCACTCTGTGTCATCAAATTTTTCAAAGTGCAGGGCAAGAAACAGGATTAATAGGAACCGTTGAAACTCGCATCGGAAACGAAGTTCTTACAAGTACACGGACAACTCCAGAGGCTGCAGAGTTGCAAGCGCTAGTTGCGACAATGCGTGAGCGCCATTGCCGAAATTTAGTTATGGAAGTTTCGAGCCATGCAATAGCACTTGAGCGCATTCGTGGAAGTTATTTTGCAGCCGTTGGCTTCACCAACTTGTCTCAAGACCACTTAGATTTTCATGCAAGTATGGAAGATTATTTCGAAACTAAATCCAAGCTATTTACATATGAATATGCGGATCAGGCGTTTATCAACATCGATGACTCTTACGGCCAGATTCTGGCGGAAAAAACTGAATTACCAGTTCAGTCGCTCTCGCGCTTTAATGAAAACGCAACGTGGCATTACACGCGAATCGAAGAAGGTATCGCTCACAGCGATATTTCAATTCGCGGAGTTGGGGGAGTTCTAATTGATAGTAGAACAACTCTTCGAGGCGGCTTTAACTTTGACAACTTATTAATGGCTGTTGCTATCTGCGTCGAATCAGGCATTGATCCAATAGATATTCAGACTTTGATTCCGCATTTGGTCGGGGCGGTTGGAAGACTTGAACCTGTAAATCTTGGGCAAAATTTCACAGCGTTAGTTGATTATGCACATAGCCCGGACGCGGTTGCTCGTGTACTTGCTGCAGCTCGCGAGATGACTGATAAGAGAGTCATTGGAGTACTGGGTTGTGGTGGTGATCGTGATAACTCAAAACGAAGCATTATGGGTCAGGAGCTATCGCTACGTAGCGATGTGGCTATCTATACAAGCGATAACCCTCGTTCAGAAAACCCACAAGCAATTCTTGAGCAAATGACACAAGGATTAAAAATTTCTGAACCCAGCGCTATTGTCCAAGATCGCGCTGAAGCAATTAAATTAGCTGTGAATCTTGCGCAGCCTGGCGATGTCGTAATTGTTTTAGGTAAGGGCCACGAACGAGGTCAAGAGATTGCGGGAGTTGTACATCCATTTGATGATCGTTTGGTTCTTGCACACGCCATTGAGGCTAAAAAATGATTCCATTGACACTCGAAAAGATTGCAACCATCGTGGGTGGCAAAGCGTATGGCGATATAACACAAGTAATTACATCGGCTCCAGTATTTGATTCACGTTCTGCAGTAAATGGCTCTCTCTTCTTGGCCTTAGTTGGAGATAACTCTGATGGACATGATTTTGTCTCGGATGCAAAAGCTCACGGTGCTACGGGATTTCTAACGACCAAAGAAGTTAAAGGCGATGGCGTAGTTGTTTCAGATGTACTTCTAGCCGTGCGCACACTTGCTGCTTATGTTCGTAAAGAGTTACCAAATCTGACAGTCATCGGCATTACGGGCTCTAGCGGGAAAACCACCACGAAAGATTTGTTGGCATCCATACTTTCTAGTCGTGCCAACTGCGTTTCAACAAAGGCATCCTTTAACAACGAACTCGGCGCTCCGATAACTCTGCTCGAATGTGATGCAGATACTAAGTACTGTATTTTAGAAATGGGTGCACGCCACCAAGGCGACATTGCCGCTTTATGCAAAATGGCGCAACCCCATGTTGGTGTTGTACTTCGCGTCGGAACAGCGCATCTTGGCGAATTTGGAAGTGTTGAAAAGATTTCACAAACTAAAGGCGAACTTATTGAATCTCTAAATCCAGATGCAATTGCCGTTCTTGGAACATATGACCCGCATACAAAGGCGATGAAGTCATTGCATGCAGGAAGAACAATCTTTTTCGGTGAGGGTTCAGAAGATGATGTGAGAGCCGCTGACATAGAAATGCGTGAAGCACGTCCGCACTTTGATCTTGTTACACCTGCAGGTCGCGACGCAGTTGGAATGCGACTCATCGGGGCTCATCAAATATCTAATGCTTTAGCCGCAGCAGCAGTCTGTACTGCACTTGAAATTCCAATTGAAGTAATTGCAAGCGGCTTGTCTACTGCTGATTTAGCGAGCAAATGGCGCATGCAAATTAATGAAGTAGAAGATCTTTTGATTATCAATGACTCCTATAACGCAAACCCAGAGTCAATGAATGCCGCACTGGATTCAATGCTTTTGTTTGCGCAGGAGCGCGGTGGCGCATCGTGGGCATTTCTCGGCCAAATGCACGAACTTGGAACAGAAAGCAATGCATTGCACGCAAGCGTTGCAGCACACGCACACAAGCTAGGTATTGATCATCTAGTCAGTATCGGAACACGAGCATTTGCTGAAGGTATTCCAGCGCAAAGCTCTACTACGCTTCACTATTGCGAAGATATTCCGCAGGCGCTTTCTCTCGTGTCACATTTTGCTCAGGGTGATGTTGTACTCGTAAAAGCTTCACGTTCAGAGCACTTTGAAACGTTGAGCCAAGGAATAGAAGATTTATGGAAAGAGCTACGCATGAAAGAATTAAGTGGAGAGGATAAGAAGTGAGAGTAATTCTTATCGCAGGAGCAATGGCGCTTCTTTTTTCACTCTTCGGCACCCCTCTTCTTATTCGTTTCCTCGCTAAGCGTGGATTTGGACAGGTAATTAGAGACGATGGTCCAACTTCGCACCATACAAAGCGCGGCACACCAACAATGGGCGGCATCGTCATCATTGTTGCCACTGTGTTTGCGTACACGATTGCACATCTTTTCTCTGGACGCCCACCAACAATTTCTGCACTCTTAGTAATTGGTTTAGTGATCGCGTTAGGTTTAATTGGTTTCTTAGATGATTACTTGAAGATTTCTCGCAAACAATCTTTGGGTTTAACAGGAAAACAAAAGCTCATATCTCAGGGATTTGTAGCCGCACTCTTTGGCTATTTAGGAATCCAATTCGCAGACTTAGGCGGCCTTACTCCCATTTCACAGAATTTATCTACAGTGCGAGAAACATCGATTGTTCTTGGACCAATCCTTGTTGTGATCTGGATTGCGCTGATGGTTGTTGCTACAAGCAATGGCGTTAATCTCACAGATGGATTAGATGGACTTGCAAGCGGCGCTTCTGTAATGACCTTCTTAGCTTTTGTACTCATCGGTGTATGGGAGTTTGGACAGAGCTGCGCACTTGTTACTACTGCTAACTGTTACGCAGTTAGAGATCCACTCGATCTTGCTGTACTTGCTGCCGCTTTCGCTGGTTCGTGTACAGGATTTTTATGGTGGAATGCATCGCCTGCCAAGATATTTATGGGTGATACAGGTTCACTTGCACTTGGTGGAGCACTTGCGGGTTTAGCTGCCACATTGCGAGTTGAGTTATTACTTATTCCTCTAGGTGGACTCTTCGTGATCATCACGCTTTCAGTGATTATTCAAACGCTGTACTTCAAGATTTCTGGCGGCAAGCGAGTATTTAAAATGGCTCCCTTGCAGCATCATTTTGAATTAATGGGCTGGGGAGAAGTCACCATTGTTATTAGATTTTGGATTATTGCCGGGCTTAGCGTTGCCCTTGGTCTAGGACTCTTTTATGCGCAATGGGTAAGCGCGTAAGAAGTTTTATATGCCACTTAATTTTTCGAAGAGTCGGATCCTAATTTTAGGCGCAGGGGTTACTGGAAGCGCTCTGGCTCAATCACTTACACGACGTGGAGCGGTTGTGGCGGTTGCAGATGACAAACAAATTCAAGATTCTCCATTCGATACTTTTTTATCCGATGACATTGACGTACATGAGTGGGAAAGCGTGGTTGTTTCTCCAGGCTGGAAACCTTCACACGCGCTGATCCAAAAATTCGTTGCCGCGGGAACACCTTTAACAAATGAAATTGATTTAGCATGGCAAATTAAGCAAGAAGAGGTTCCACATCAACGTTGGTTTGCGATAACTGGAACGAATGGAAAGACAACTACTGTTGAAATGACAGCAGCAGCTATGCGTGCAGGTGGCTTACATGCGATTGCTTGCGGCAACGTCGGAGATACAGTTATTGATGCGGTGGAAAGCAAAGACAAGTTTGATGTTTTAGTCCTTGAGCTCTCATCCTTTCAAATCCACTGGATGCAATCTGCCCAATTCACTGCCAGCGCGATACTCAATATTGCAGATGATCACACAGATTGGCACGGAACATTCGAAGAGTACGCCCGAACAAAAATTTCATTACTGGACTCAAGTTCAACAGGAATCCTTAATGCTGATGATGGAGAAGTTGTTAAGAGGTGTTCAGCGTGGAAAGGTAGAAAAGTCTTCTTCTCACTTGATACTCCAGGACCTGGAGAAATTGGCGTTGTTGAGGAGTTATTAATTGACCGAGCTTTCGTTGCGGATCCACAAGAAGCAGCGATGATCTGCGAGTTAACTGAGATTAAACCTACGGTTCCACATAATGTGTCCAATGCTTTAGCAGCTGCAGGACTTGCACGGGCTGCAGGTGTTGATCACGAACATATTAGAAGCGCACTTGCTTCATTTACTCCAGGGCGTCATCGAATTGAAGAAGTACTTACCCATTCAGGAGTCACATGGATTGATGATTCCAAAGCAACAAATCCGCACGCAGCAGCTGCCTCGATCATGTCTGCACTCTCTGTTGTGTGGATTGCTGGCGGTCTAGCAAAAGGTGCGCGAATGGATGAACTGATTCAACGTTGCAGCAAGCGAATTAAAGCAGCCATCTTGATTGGTGAAGATAGAGAACTCATTGCACAAGCGATTCGCGAAAAAGCTCCGCACATCGCAGTTGTGCAGATAGATACACCTTCTAGTTATCACATTGGTTCTGCAGATAACTCACTCATGGAAGATGTTATTGAAGCTGCGCGTGGGTTTGCAGTGGAAGGTGACACCGTGCTCTTAGCACCGGCGTGTGCATCGATGGATCAATTTACAAACTACGCTGACCGCGGAGATCGCTTTGCTCAGGCAGTGAAAAAGGTGATTGCCGGTGAGTGAGACAACACAGAAGTTCTTGGCAAGACCTTCAAGTTCGTACAAAATATTAATGTGGTCAACGCTGGCGCTGAGCATTCTCGGCGCCGTTATGGTTTTCTCTGCTTCTTCAATTTACTCTCTTGAAAATAAAGGAAATTCATTCTCAGTAATTGGACGTCAACTATTCTTTCTCATTCTCTCTATTCCACTTGGTTATCTGGCTTCACGACAAAAGTTAGATCGTTGGAAGAATTTGGCTCGTTTTGGATTCTTAATCTCGGCGGTAGTTTTGATTATTGTTGCGATTCCAGGTGTGGGAAAGAGCGTTAACGGAAACCAAAATTGGATCAGCCTTGGTTTTGTAGATATTCAGCCGAGTGAAATTGTAAAGATGCTCATGATTCTATGGGCGGCGCATATGTTGGCTACACGTGAGCATGCGGGACGTCACAACACGAATGTTCTAGCACTGATAACACCAGGGTTTGTGTTAGTGATGGGTTTGATCATGCTCGGAAGAGATCTAGGAACCACTGCAGTATTTGCTGCAATCTTGGCTGGATTACTCTGGGTATCTGGTGTTTCAGGGAAAATATTTGGCGGAGTTATTGCATCTGTTTTCTCTCTGATCGCTATAGCAATTGCAACTGCGCCATACCGCGCACAGAGGTTCTTAGTTGTTTTAGATCCATTTGCCCCTGAAGATTACAAAAATGCAGGATGGCAACCAGCTCACAGTTTGTTGGGACTTGCTAGCGGCGGGGTTTTCGGAGTTGGACTCGGTGCCAGTCGTCAAAAGTGGGGAAACCTAGCCGAAGCGCATACTGACTTTATTTTTTCTGTCATTGGTGAAGAGCTAGGTTTATTTGGAACACTCATTGTGTTATTGCTCTTTAGTGCTCTTATTTTTTCAATATTTAGAATTGCGCTCCGTGCGAAAGATCCAATGTCAAAGTATGCATGTGCGGGTATTGGCGCATGGATTGCCTTTCAAACTATCTTAAATATTGGTTCAGCCACTTCAATGATTCCTGTGGTTGGTGTAACACTTCCATTGGTGTCATATGGTGGCTCATCTCTATTGGCGACGTACATTGCGTTAGGTTTTGTTTTAGGGGCCGCACGCCGCGATCCTGCTGCCATGGCGGATTTGGATAAGAAGTAATGAAGACAATTGTTTTTGCAGGTGGTGGCACTGCTGGCCATGTTGAACCAGCCCTCTCCGTTGCAGAGCAATGGATGAAGGAAAACCCGGAGGATAAATGCATATTTATTGGCACTGCCCATGGTTTAGAAACAACGCTTGTTCCGGCTGCAGGTTTTACTCTTCGAACAATCAAGAGAGTAGTTCTTAACCGAAAGGTTTCTCCATCGGTGCTACTTCTGCCATTTAACTTGTTTCAAGCAGTTATGCAGGCACGCGCAATAATAAAGGGCGCATCTCTGTTGATTGGTTTTGGCGGTTACGTAAGTGCTGCTTCCTACATTGCAGCGAAATCATGTGGTGTTCCCATTGTTATTCACGAAGCCAATGCGCGTCCCGGAATAGCTAATCGGTTAGGTGCTCTGTTTACTTCCGCGCTTGCTATTTCGACTCCAGTAAAAAATGGTCCATTTAGCAGTGCCCTTATTACTGGCATGCCGTTGAAGTCATCAATTACATCAATCATTACTCGTCATGAGTCTGATTGGAGCCATGTACGTACTGCCTCCAAACGTGCTCTCGGTTTCGATGATTCTCTAGCCTTGGTTCTAGTAGTTGGCGGATCACAAGGTTCGCAAGTAATGAACACAGTGATTGAGCAATCGGTGGCATCGCTTCTTGAGAAGAGAATTCAAGTGATGCACTCTCTTGGCAAGAAGAACACGCTTCCATCTGCGCAATCGGGGTACCAACCACACTCTTATATTGCAGATATGGCAACTGCTTATCTTGCAGCAGATTTAGTTATTTCTCGATCTGGAGCAGTCACTTGTTCAGAGTTTGAAGCACTTGGCAAGTACGCATTATTTGTTCCGCTTGCGATTGGAAATGGTGAACAACTTCCCAATGCACAGCACCTCGCAGACCTTGGACGCGCACAAGTGATTTCCCAGAAGGAGTTCACATCAACGTGGCTCTTAAGTCATATTGATTCATTATTAGAAAGATCTAAAGCCCGCAGTGCGCAGGTTTCCACAGCAAATAGCACAGCCCATGAGAAGATTACGGCTCTCATGCAAAACGTGCTGAGTTCTCACTAGAAGACGGGGGAGTACGAACATGATTTCGCTCTCCGATATATCAAGTAAGAAACTTCACTTCATCGGTATCGGTGGCGCAGGCATGAGTGGCTTAGCGCGAATTGCGTTGACACATGGTGCACAAGTCAGCGGTTCTGATGAAAAAGATTCATCCGTACTTGCTGCCCTCTCAGCCCTTGGTGCAACAGTTTTTTCTTCTCATAGCGCCGAGAATGTGCAGGGCGCAGATTTAGTTATTTACTCAAATGCTATTTCTCATTCAAACTCAGAACGCGTAACAGCTGAGAAGTTACATATTCCTATCTATACACGTGCACAGGCGCTTGCCTTATTGATGAGTGAATCAATAAGTATTGCTGTTGCCGGCACACACGGGAAAACGACAACCTCTTCCATGTTAACTGTTGCCCTACAAGCTTGCGGGGTGGATCCTTCCTTTGCAATTGGCGGAACGATTAGCGCATCAGGCTCAAATGCACACAGGGGCACAGGCAAATACTTCGTTGCCGAAGCTGACGAATCTGATGGCTCATTTATTGAGTACAAACCTTTTGGCGCCATTGTTACCAATGTCGAACACGACCATGTTGATTACTTTGCAACCCCTGCCGATGTGACTGCAGCTTTTGAAGAGTTTGCCCAAACAATTTCACCGGATGGATTTCTTGTTTATTGTGCGGATGACCCTGGTTCACTCGCATTAGGGCGCACAAAGAGAAGTTTTGTGAGCATTTCATATGGTGAAAATCCTGAGAGTGATTTACATATAGATCAAGTAGAACTTGGCGCAAAAGGATCTCGTGCTCGTGCGCTCTGGCAAGGTAAATCCATTGGCCATCTCGAACTTAATGTTCCTGGTCGCCACAATATTGATAATGCAGCCGCGGCTCTTGCAGTTGGTTTACACCTTGGTTTACCTACTGCTGGATTGCTTGCTGGGTTGGCATCATTTGCCGGAACTGGTCGTCGCTTCGAATTAAAAGGAACCGTTCATGGCATTCGAGTGATCGATGATTACGGACATCACCCAACAGAGATTCGCGTAACACTAGATGCTGCGCGCAGGTATGCCGGAGATGGTCGACTGCTTGTAATTTTCCAACCACATAGATATTCGCGCACTCAAGCATTTATGTCTGAGTTCGCATCTGCCTTATCGCTGGCAGATGATGTCACTTTGCTTGAAGTGTATGCGGCAAGTGAAAAACCAATTCCAGGTGTGAGCTCGGAAGTAATCTCGGAATCAATGACAAATGGAAGATACATACCAAACTTCGTTGATGCAACGGATGCAATGATTGAAATGGCAAAACCAGGAGATGTAATTATCACGTTGGGCGCGGGAGATGTTTCATCTCTTGGACCAATTATTGTTGATGGACTAACCAAACGCTTCGCGAGTAATTAATTTTTACTGATGCCACGAATAGTTAAGGTTCTCATCTCGGCACTAATCATTTCATCGCTTACTTATATATTGGGATGGTCCTCAGTATTTACAGTTAAGCGAGTTGAGTACAGTGGAATCACAAACCCCCTTCAAATTTCGACTGTAGAGAAAAAAGTTGGAAATCTCATTGGTACCAAACTTGCTCGTATAGAACCTCGTCAAAGTGCCCGCAGTATTACATCGCTCTCATGGGTTGAACAGGCCGAAGTTTCCCGCAATTGGTTTTCAAGTTCGGTAACTATTTCGGTGAAAGCTCGAGAAGCTATTGGCGCACTCAATGGCAGATATATTGATTCGTCGGGAACGATTTTTGATCCTGTTGGAATATCTGCTGAAGTGCCACAGTTAAGCGCTCCCACTCCTGCCATCGGGTTGGCAGCCGCCCAACTCTTTGCCTCCTTGCCCGAGGATTTTCGTCAGAGCATTACTTCGATGGGTGCCCGAAGTGCTAATGATTTCTCCATGGATATTGACGCTAATATCCAAGGCCAGAGTCGAGGCCTCACTCTTCGATTCGGAGATGCTGATGAAATAGATCTAAAAATCAAAGTATTTAAAGCACTTATAGAACGCAAGGAAAATAAAAACATTTCAACTGTTGATGTTTCTGCACCACATGCACCGATTGTTAAGTAAAAAATAATTTAAAAATAATTCGTGGCGATGTTTGCTTACGGAGTTAATTCGCTTTACTTTCACCTCACGCATAAGAGGGGACACTAAATCTCAACTCGAGGTTTACCGTTCTCAAGGAGGAGTACCGTGGCTTCACCGCAGAATTATTTAGCTGTCATCAAAGTAGTTGGAATTGGTGGCGGTGGAGTTAATGCAATCAATCGAATGATTGATGTCGGACTCAAAGGCGTCGAGTTCATTGCAATTAATACTGATGCACAACATTTGTTAATGAGTGATGCAGATGTGAAATTAGATATCGGCCGCAAATCAACTCGCGGACTTGGTGCAGGTGCAGCTCCTGAAAAAGGTCGCGAAGCAGCACTTGATCACATTGATGAAATTGAAGAAATTTTGCGCGGTGCAGACATGGTCTTCGTTACCGCAGGAGAAGGTGGCGGAACAGGAACCGGTGGTGCACCTGTAGTTGCAAAAATTGCACGTGAAATTGGAGCACTAACAATTGGTGTTGTCACCAAACCATTTAGTTTTGAAGGAAAGATTCGTACAGCTCAAGCAGAAGAAGGAATCGAAGCGCTTCGCTCCGAGGTGGACACACTTATAGTTATTCCTAACGATCGCTTATTAGCAATTTCAGATCGTTCAATTACTGCAGTAGATGCGTTCAAGAGCGCGGATCAAGTTCTACTCTCAGGTGTTCAAGGAATTACAGAAATAATCACACAACCAGGGTTGATCAATCTTGACTTTGCAGATGTTAAAACTGTTATGACAGGTGCAGGATCTGCACTGATGGGAATTGGTTCTGCTCGTGGAGAGAACCGAGCAATTCGCGCCGCAGAGCTTGCAATCTCAAGTCCGCTACTTGAGGCTTCAATTGATGGCGCCATGGGCGTACTTCTCTCTGTTGCTGGTGGTTCTGATCTTGGTTTGTTTGAAATCAATGAAGCGTGCGAACTTGTACAAGCTGCAGCTCATCCCAATGCAAAGATCATCTTTGGTACAACAATTGATGACGCGCTAGGTGATGAAGTTCGAATCACTGTTATCGCAGCAGGCTTTGATGGGGGAGAACCAAAGAAGGTATCCATTCCTGTAATCAATGCTGCAACGTTGGCAGGAAACGCTAATCCTGTTCCAAGCAACGACCCTCTTGCTGTCGCACTTGATCTTGAAGCTGACCTCACTCCTCGTCCTCGCGTGACATTTGAAGAGCTAGTTGCCGAAGATGAAATTGATGTTCCAGATTTCATGAAATAAGAGTGAGCTTTACATTCTTCACAGATCGCCTTGGTGGATTTAGCCAAGGCGATTTTTCTTCCCTGAATTTAGCTCTGCACGTCGATGATGATCCCGCTCTAGTTTTGCAGAATCGGAAAATTATCTCTGACCAATACGGTCCAACTATGTATATGAATCAGGTACATGGAAATGCCGTAGAAGTTATTTCCAATACCGGACAAGTGAGCCCAACCTGTGATGCACTCGTAACAACAACTCCCGGAATCACATTAGCTGTGCTCACCGCAGATTGCATTCCTTTGTTGCTCACAAGTGAAAAGGTGGTTGCCGCCGTTCATGTAGGCAGACGTGGCTTAGTAAATGGTGTGGCAATTAAAACTGTACAGACCATGCGCGAACTCGGAGCCGGCACTATTACAGGCAAGTTGGGAGCATCAATTTGCGGCACTTGTTATGAAGTAGACCAAAATACTTTTGATGAAGTGACAGATGCATTTCCTTCGGCTCGTTCAAAGACAGCACAAGGTACTCCAGCGCTAGATCTCGCAAGAGCGTTGGCATCAGTGCTCAATGATTTATCCATCGAATGCGAAATAGATTCTCGATGCACCAATGAAGATTCACTACTCTTTTCTTACCGCAAATCCCAGCGCACTGGTCGTCAGGCAGGTTTAATTAGATTATGACTTCACGCTATGACGAGATTGCAAGTAATTTAGATCGCGTTCGCGAAGCTGTTAAAAGCGCTGCCACATCAGCGGCGCGAAAGTATGAAGACATCACATTGATTGCTGTTACAAAGACTTTCCCAGTCAGTGATGTTCATATTTTGGCTAGCCTCGATGTCCATCATTACGGCGAAAATAGAGATTCAGATGCGGCCCCAAAAGCATCCGCAGTTCCTGGTACCTGGCATTTTCAAGGGCAGATACAGAGCAACAAATTGAAATCAATTGCATCGTGGGCACATGTCATTCATTCACTCGATGAGGCTCGTCATATACAAGCCTTAGACAAAGTAGCTATTCATCGCATCGGAGTTTTTCTGCAGGTTTCTCTAGATGGCGCAGAAGGTAGAGGTGGAGCAGCTCCTGCGGATTTACCAGCACTGGCTGATTCAGTACTGGGTTCTACTCATTTGGATTTAATGGGGCTAATGGCAGTTGCCCCTCTGGAAGTTTCCAGTGATCAGGCTTTTGAAAAACTGGCCACTATTTATGGTGGATTTAAGGCCTCATATCCGATGGCGACTTCGTTATCTGCTGGCATGAGTAATGACTTTGAATCAGCGATTTCCCATGGTGCGACACATATCCGCGTGGGCAGTTCAATCCTCGGTTCACGCCCAACACCCCAGTAACCTTTTAACCATGTCGAATGCAATGCGCCGTGTCGCAAACTACCTAGGTTTAGTTGATGACCCAGAAATCCAGAGCACAGTAGAAGCACCAGCTGAACGCGTTCCTGATGTACGTATTCGCACTCGCGAACCACGTCACATTGCGCCAATGCTTCATCAAGAGAGCACTCCACAACTTGATCTTCCATCTCTAGATCGAATCATTACTTTGCACCCACGTTTCTATAACGAAGCGCGCACAATCGGTGAGCACTATCGTCAAGGAAATCCAGTAATTATTAATTTAACTGACATGGATGAATCAGAACGTAAGCGCCTCGTAGATTTTGCAAGTGGTCTTGTATTTGGTCACAACGGAACAATCGAGCGCGTGACTTCAAAAGTTTTCCTACTCTCACCTGCAAATGTGAAGGTAAGTAGCGAAGATAAAGCTGCTGCAGCTGAAGCAAGTTTTTTCAATCAGAGCTGATAGTTAATTCATGTTACGTATCGGATCGATACTTCATTTAATTCTGCAATTATTCTTATTTGCTCTATTAGGACGTTTGATTCTTGATTACGTCCGCATGTTCAAACCATCGTGGCGACCAAGTGGAATCATTCTGATTCTGGTCGAAGCGATTTATACAATCACAGATCGCCCGATGAATTTCGTCCGCCGATTTGTACCGCCTCTTCGCTTAGGTGGAGCATCAATTGATTTATCTTTTATCGTTCTCTTTTTCGCGGTGCAGTTACTAATGCCGCTTGTGTTGCTGATTTAACTCTTCAGTAATTTTGCGTTAAACCCAACGTCACCATCTAACACTGGCAGGCTGGCATCGCGAGTAAATTTGGTTGCAAGCACTTCGGCGCTAATGTGTTCTTGCGCTGACTCAACTGCGGCAACAATCTCATCAGGAGCATTCCACGCAACAGTTATACGATCTGAAATATCAAAACCACTTGTTTTACGGGCATCTTGAATAAAGCGAATTACCTCACGCACGTTTCCAGCAGCAATTAGCTCAGGCGTTAGTTCGAGGTCTAGAGCAACGCTCTCGCCTTCAT
>JACCDW011668388.1_pt1 | contig 39390 bp, 33 predicted proteins | sample 7449781 | NCBI WGS metagenome assembly JACCDW01 (sample SAMN15323449, study PRJNA562643) | freshwater metagenome | isolation source: river surface water | place: USA:Blue River Watershed | collected 2017-08-18 | reverse complement strand
TGCTGGGCGTGCTGCCCGGCACCGGCGGCCTGACCCGCGTGACCGACAAGCGCAAGGTGCGCCACGACCTGGCCGACATCTTCTGCACGACCAACGAAGGTGTGCGAGGCCAAAAGGCCAAGGATTGGCGTCTGGTGGATGAGATCGCCAAGCCCGCTGTGTTCGCCGCGCGCGTCCAGGAGCGTGCACGGGAACTGGCCGCCCAGAGCGACCGCCCCGTTGGCGCCAAGGGCGTGACCCTGACCCCACTGAACCGCAGCGTCGAAGCCGATCGGCTGGTGTACGGCAACGTCACGGTCGACATCGACCGCGCCAAGCGCGTGGCCACCTTCACCGTGAAGGCGCCCAGCGGTGCGCAGCCCACGGACGTGGCGGGCATCGAGGCCGCCGGTTCGAACTGGTACCCCTTGGTGCTGGCACGTGAGTTGGAAGACGCCATTCTCAACATGCGCACCAACGAGTTGGACATCGGCACCTGGCTGATCAAGACACAAGGTGAATCCGCCGCCGTGTTGGCCATGGATGCGGTGTTGGCGGCCAACCAATCGCATTGGTTCGTCCGTGAGACCACCGGCCTGCTGCGCCGCACCCTGTCGCGCCTGGATGTGTCATCCCGTAGCCTCTTCGCCTTGGTGGAGGAGGGTTCATGCTTCGCCGGCACCTTCCTTGAGTTGGCCCTGGCCTGCGACCGCATCTATCACCTCGCCCTGCCCGACTCCCCCGAGAAGGCTCCGATGCTGACGGTGGGCGAGCTGAACTTCGGCATCTACCCGATGGCCACCGACGAGAGCCGCCTGCAGCGCCGCTTCTACAACGAGCAGCCGGCCATGGAGGCCGTGCGCGCCGTGGTCGGCCAGCCCCTGGATGCCGATGCCGCTTTCAAGCTGGGCCTGAACACCAGCAACCCCGACGACATCGACTGGGCCGATGAGGTTCGCATCGCCATCGAAGAGCGCGTGGCCATGAGCCCTGACGCCCTGACCGGTATGGAAGCCAATCTGCGCTTCAACGGCAAGGAGAACATGGTCACCCGCGTCTTCGGTCGCCTGACCGCTTGGCAGAACTGGATCTTCCAGCGCCCCAACGCCGTGGGCGAGAAGGGCGCCTTGAAGGTCTACGGCAAGGGCGACAAGGCGGCCTTCGATTTCAATCGAGTCTGACGACCTGACGGGCGCAGTCAAAGAATTCTTACCACGACGAGTAACCGGATCAACTGGAGCAACAACATGACCACTGGCATCAACTACAGCGAGAAGATCCCCAACAACGTCAACCTCAGCGAGGACCGCACCCTGCAGCGCGCGCTCGAAGGCTGGCAGCCCAACTTCATCAACTGGTGGGACGACATGGGCCCCGAGGGTTCGACCGACATGGACGTCTACCTGCGCACGGCGGTATCGGTGGACCCGCAGGGCTGGGCCCAGTTCGGTCACGTGAAGATGCGTGACTACCGTTGGGGCATCTTCCTCAATCCTGGTGAAGCCGATCGCAAGATCCATTTCGGCGATCACCTGGGCGAGAAGGCCTGGAACGACGTGCCCGGCGAATACCGCGCCAACCTGCGCCGCATCATCGTCACGCAAGGCGACACCGAGCCCGCATCAGTGGAGCAGCAGCGCCACCTGGGCCTGACCGCGCCCAGCATGTACGACCTGCGTAACCTCTTCCAGATCAACGTGGAAGAAGGCCGTCACCTGTGGGCCATGGTCTACCTGCTGCACAAGCACTTCGGCCGCGACGGGCGTGAAGAAGCCGAGGCGCTGCTCGAGCGTCGTTCGGGCCAGGAAGACAACCCCCGCATCTTGGAAGCATTCAATGAAGAGACGCCTGACTGGCTGTCCTTCTTCATGTTCACCTACTTCACCGACCGCGACGGCAAGTTCCAGTTGTGCGCCTTGGCCGAGTCGGCTTTCGACCCGCTGGCCCGCACCACCAAGTTCATGCTGACCGAAGAGGCTCACCACATGTTTGTGGGCGAGTCGGGCGTGGGCCGTGTGATCACCCGCACCTGCCAGGCGATGAACGAGCTGAAGACGGATGACCCGAAGAAGCTGCGCGAAGCCGGTGTGATCGACCTGCCGACCATCCAGCGTTACCTCAACTTCCACTTCTCCGTCACCATCGACCTGTTCGGCGCTGATGAGTCCTCGAACGCCGCCACCTTCTACAGCACTGGCTTGAAGGGCCGTTACGAGGAAGGCAAGCGCACCGACGACCACCAGCTGCGCGGCCAGACCTACCGCGTGCTGGAAGTCAAGAACGGCCAGCTCGCCGAGAAGGAAGTTCCGATGCTCAACGCGCTCAACGAAGTGCTGCGCGACGACTACATCAAGGATTCGATCGCCGGCGTGGAGCGTTGGAACAAGATCATCGAGAAGGCGGGCATCCCCTTCCGTCTGAAGGCTCCGCACAAGGCGTTCCACCGCAACATCGGTGCGCTGGCCGCGGTGAAGGTGTCGCCGGAAGGCCGTGTGGTGAGCGAAGCCGAGTGGGCGATGAACGTCGACACCTGGTTGCCCAGCGCCACCGACCGTGCGTTCGTGGCCAGCTTGATGGGCCGCTGCGTCGAGCCGGGCAAGTTTGCCAACTGGATCGCGCCCCCGGTCATGGGCATCAACCGCCAGCCGGTGGACTTCGAGTACGTGCGCTTCAACTGAAGCCTGCGGGCCCAAGCGGTGTGCCAAGATGTGGCGCACCCTACGACAGGGGCCTGCGGGCCCCTGTTTCGCAAGGGCCTCAGGCTGGCCCCACCTGCCAACCAAGATTGCCGACAAGATTTTCCTGATGGGCCCTGGGCTCGTTGGGCATAACAGGACAGGAGACCTTCATGGACATGGCCGACGCCGCCGTCATCAAGCAACACTTGATAGACCCCGAAATTTGCATCCGTTGCAACACCTGCGAAGCCATCTGCCCGGTGGGTGCCATCACCCACGATTCGCGCAACTATGTGGTGGACGCTGAGAAGTGCAACCTGTGCATGGACTGCGTGTCGCCGTGCCCCACGGGTTCGATCGACAACTGGCGCAACATGCCCAAGGTGAAGGCTTACAGCGTGGCCGAGCAGTTGACCTGGGATGTGCTGCCTGCCGAACTGAGCGAGGCCGAGTTGCAGGCTGCAGGGGCCGGTGCCGGCGTTGCTGCGGACAGTGCGGTGGCGGCGGCGCAAGCCCCGGAACCGGTGGCCAAAGCCGATCCTGCGCAGCAAGGCGGCTTCAACAGCGCGCAGTACGGCTCCAACATCGCACCCTGGTCGGCCGCGCACCCCTACACCAATCTGTACGGACCCAAGGCTGTTGAGAAGACGGTCACGGCCACCGTCACCGGCAATGTACGGGCCACGGAAGTGGGCAAGGACTACGACACCCACCACATCGTGCTGGACTTTGGCGCCATGCCCTTCCCGGTGTTGGAAGGCCAGTCCATCGGCATCATTCCGCCGGGCCTCGATGAGCGCGGCAAGCCGCACCACGCACGCCAGTATTCGATTGCGTCGCCGCGCAACGGCGAGCGTCCGGGCTACAACAACCTGTCGCTGACCATCAAGCGCGTGCTGGAGGACCACCAGGGCAAGCCCGTGCGTGGCGTGGGCAGCAACTACATGTGCGACCTGAAGGTGGGCGACAAGGTGCAGGTGATCGGGCCCTTCGGTTCGAGCTTCCTGATGCCCAACCACCCCAAGAGCCATGTGGTGATGATCTGCACGGGCACCGGCAGTGCGCCGATGCGGGCCATGACGGAGTGGCGCAGGCGCCTTCGGGCATCGGGCAAATTCGAAGGCGGCAAGCTGATGCTGTTCTTCGGTGCGCGTACGAAGGAGGAGTTGCCGTACTTCGGACCGCTGCAATCCTTGCCCCACGATTTCATCGACATCAACCTGGCGTTCAGCCGCACACCGGGCCAGCCCAAGCAGTATGTGCAGGACGCCATGCGCGAGCGTGCGGCCGACCTGGCCAAGTTGCTGGCCGATCCGAACGCCTACTTCTATGTGTGTGGCCTCAAGGCCATGGAAGAGGGCGTGGTGCTGGCCTTGCACGATGTGGCCAAGGCTGCCGGCTTGGACTGGGATGTGTTGGGCGCCGAGATGAAGAAGCAGGGGCGTTTGCACCTGGAGACCTATTGACCGGCGGGTCAACGGGAAGGGGCACTTCGGTGCCCTTTTTTTGATGAGTAGAGGAAGCTATGGACTTGAGTTCAAAGAGCGTGCTGGTGGTGGGCGCCGGCATCATGGGCGCGGGCATTGCACAGGTGGCGGCGCAGTCGATGCAAGGCGCTGGTCAGCAGGTGTTCTTGCACGATGCCCGCGAAGGTGCGGCCGTGGAGGCGAAGGCCAAACTGGCGACCACGCTACAGGGTCTGGTGGCCAAGGGAAAACTCACGGCTCAGGCTTGCGAAGGCGCACTGGCGCGCATCGTGCCGGTTTCTTCTCTGGATGCCGTGGCGGGTTCCGGTCTGGGCCTGGTGGTGGAAGCCATCGTGGAGAAGCTGGAGGTCAAGCGCGCGCTGTTTCAGGAACTTGAATCCAGGGTCAGCCCGGACTGCGTGCTGGCCACCAACACGTCCTCCATCTCGGTGACGGCCATTGCCAATGGTTTGAAGCATCCCGAGCGTCTGGTAGGCATGCACTTCTTCAATCCCGTACCGCTGATGAAGTTGGTGGAGGTGGTCTCCGGGCTGCACACCGAACCGGTGGTGGCGCAGGCCATCTTCGAGCTGAGCCAGGTGTGGGGCAAGGTGCCGGTGCACGCCAAGAGCACCCCGGGCTTCATCGTCAACCGCATCGCGCGCCCTTACTACGCCGAAACACTGGCCCTCTTGCAGGAGCAGTCGGGCACACCCGAACTCTTGGACGCTTGTCTGAAGGCGGTGGGTTTTCGCATGGGCCCCTGCGAGCTCATGGACCTGATTGGCCACGACACCAATTTCGCCGTGACGAACTCCGTATACGAAGCCAATTTCTACGACAAGCGCTACATGCCCTCGTTGGTCCAGCGGGAGAGGGTCGAGGGCGGTCTGCTGGGCCGCAAGAGCGGCCGCGGCTTCTACCGCTACCCCGAAGGCGTACCGGCGTTGCCTGTGGTGGTGGCCGACCCGATGGCGGCCTCGGCGGCCGCGCGCGCGGTGGCCGATGACCGGCATGGCGGGGTGGTGGTGCAGGGCGTGCACATCTTCCCCACGGACGGCCGGACGGCGCGAGAGTGGGCGCTCGAGTTGGGGACGCCCGCCGTGGTGGTGCATGACCGCTTGGTGGGCGCACCGCCGGCTGCGGCTGGCAGCTCCCGCGCCCCTGCGGTCGCCTTTGCCACCACGCAGGGCCTGAGCCCTGAGCAGCGCGCGGTGGCCGTGGCCCACCTGATGAGCCAGGGGCTGGAGCCCCACGAGGTCGCCGATACGCCGGGGCTGGTGGTGGCCCGCACCATGGCCATGTTGATCAACGAAGCCGCGGACGCGGTGCACCAGGGCGTGTGCACGGTCGATGGGGCCGATGCCGCGATGAAGCTGGGCGTCAACTACCCCGCGGGCCCGTTCGAGTGGCTCAGGGCCTGGAGTGTGGACGGCGTGGTGGCCTTGCTGGACCGGCTGGATGCGCACTACCGAGGAGAGCGCTACCGGGTGAGCCCTTGGCTGCGGGCCCGCCTGGCCTGAGGCTGGAGGCTAGAACCAACACCAAACGCCCAGGCACCAACCCCAGATCAGCTGCACCAAAGCGTCCAGCAGCAGCCCCACCCCCAACACCGGCAGTACAAACACGACCAGCAGGGTGGCCCAGCCGGCCGCTGTGAGGCGTTCGCCCGGAAGGCGCAGGCCCATGACCGTGCCCTTGCCCGTTTCCACCGGCGGGCTGGACGGGTTGGGTTGGGCAGGCGCTTGGGTGGGGTCCATCGTTTCGAGTGTAATCACGGGATGCACGTGCATTGGCATCCGGAAGACCGACACCGTTGGGAGGCGTTCGCCGACGATGGCTTGGCCGGCCTGGCGCAGTCCTGGGCTTATGGCGACGCCATGATGGCCTTGGGCGTGCCTTGCCTGAGGGCCGTGGTCACGCAGGAAGCCTCGATCAAATCGCCCTGGTTGGGGGCCGCACAGTTCATCGTGCAGCGGCTGCCCTGGTTCGTGCGCTTCAGCTTCTGTCAGGGCGGGCCGGTCTGGGCTTGCGAGCTTGCACTGCCACAGCAACGCGCTGCGGTGGACCTGATGCGCCACACCCTGCCACTGCGTCGCCCGCGCATGGCCCTGTTCAGCCCGGCCAGTGATGTCCGGCTTGGGCTGGCGCAGGGGGTGCCCTTGGCGCATGCCTTGGCCCACCGCAGGCGCCTGGCCACGGGCCGCTCTACGGTGCTGCTGGACCTCAGGGCCCCCGAGTCTGAACGCCGCGCTGCGTTGGAGCAACGCTGGCGCAACCGACTGCACGTGGCCGAGCGCAGCCCCTTGAAGGTGCGGGTGTGCGGCAGCAAGGCCAGCGATTACGGCTGGTTGGTTCAGGCCGAGGCCTCGCAACGCAAGGCGCGGGGCTATCTGAGTCTGCCGGTGGGATTTGTGGGTGCCTTCCAAAGCGCCCAGCGCAAACCCTCGCAGGCGTTGCTGACGCTGTCGGCTGAACTGCAAAACCAGCGATGCGCGGGCATGATGTTTCTGGTGCATGGACGCACGGCCACGTATCACCTGGGCTGGTCCGATGACAGCGGGCGTGAACACAGCGCACACAACCTGCTCATGTGGCGCGCCTGCGCGCTGTTGGCCGAGCGAGGTGTGCAGCAGTTGGACCTGGGCGGCGTGAACACGCTGGGCAATCCGGGCCTGGCCCGATTCAAGTTGGGCACGGGCGGGCGCGTGGTGACATGGGCGGGGACCTTTGCCTGACAGGGTCGGGTGGGCGCTCCGTTCCCCTCGCCGGTGGTTGAGGGACTTGCATGATGCGGGGCGACGTGTGTTTGGGTAGGCGTTTGGGTGGGTGTGTTGGATGGACAGCGAAGATGTCGACGTGGTGGTCATCGGTGCGGGGGCCGTGGGTTTGGCGGTGGCGCGCGCCCTGGCCATGGATGGCCGCGATGTCTTGATCCTGGAGTCGCAGAACGCCTTTGGCACCGGTGTCAGTTCTCGCAACAGTGAGGTCTTGCATGCGGGCCTTTACTACCCCACGGGATCGCTCAAGGCACAGTGGTGTGTGCGGGGCCGTGCCTTGTTGGTGGAGTTTGCACAGCAATGTGGAGTGGCGCATCGCCTGACTGGCAAGTTGGTGGTGGCCACCGAAGAGGGCGAGCGGGCGGCGGTTGAACGGCTGTATGCGCAGGCGCAGGCCAACGGCGTGCAGCGCCTTGAGTTGCTGGAGGGTGCACAAGCGCGGGCCATGGAGCCGGCTTTGCGGGCGGTGGCGGCCCTGTATTCGCCGCTCACCGGCATCATTGACAGCCATGCCCTGATGACGGCCTTGCTGGGGCAGGCACAGGCGCATGGCGCGCAGCTCGCGCTGTGCAGCCCGGTGGTGGGTGGTGAGGTCTTGGGCGACGGTTCCCTGGCATTGGTGGTGGGGGGCCAGGAGCCCATGCGTCTGCGCGCGCGCACGGTGGTCAACGCAGCAGGCTTGACAGCAGCAGCCGTGGCGCGCCGCATTCAGGGCGTGCCCGCGTCCAGTGTTCCGCCCATGCACTGGTGCAAGGGCCATTACTTCAGCCTGCAGGGCCGGGCGCCGTTTTCTCGGTTGGTGTACCCCGTGCACACCGCAGCCGGTTTGGGAACACACCTCACCCTGGACCTGGGTGGGCAGGCGCGGTTTGGGCCTGATGTGGAGTGGTTGGCAGCCACGCAGGCTGCTCAACAGGGCTGCACACCCGATGAATTGGGCCTGGACTACAGCGTCGACGAGCGTCGGCGCAGCGCCTTCGAACGAGACATTCGGCGCTACTGGCCGGCCCTGCCGGAGGGTGCGCTGCTGCCGGCTTACACCGGTGTGCGGCCCAAGACGGTGGGCCCCGGATCGCCTGCCGCCGACTTCACCATCAGCACCCCGGCGCTCCATGGTGTGGCCGGCTGGGTGGGTCTGTATGGCATCGAGTCACCGGGCCTGACCGCCTGCCTGGCTGCGGGGGAGGCGGTGGTGCAGGCCCTGCGCTAGGCGGGGTGCGGTTCGGTACACGGCCGCGCGGACCGCCGGCGTACCAGCCTTGATTTGGCGCAGCTGCCCCAGCGTGTCCACGGCCCATCATGCGGGCTCCTTCAATCGACAAACGGGAGCCGGTGCATGAGCATGTTGGGACGTATGGAAAGCAAGGTTAAGCAAGGCCGTGAGAAGGGCCATGTGAAGGGCCATGTGAAGGGCCAGGGCACGCGACGCCCATGGCGGGTGCCGCACGCGTGCATCGCATGGGGCCTGGGCGGCTTGTTGGCGGCCACGCCGCTGCTGTCTCAGGCGCAATCCACGTCTTGGGACCTGGCGCGCAGCTTTTCGATTGGTGCTGCAGGAACAGCCACGCATTGGCGTACCGGCTGCCTGAACACCACCCAGTGCGACCGCAACCACACGGGTTGGCGCTTGACCGCCGCTTGGCACTTCGCGCCCCAAGGCGCGCTCGAGTGGGTCGCCACAGACCAGGGGCGCGTGCGCGCTGAAGGCATCGGAGACCAAGGCCTGCGTTCCAGCGAGCTTCGCATGCAGGGCATGGGCCTGAACGTGGCGTGGCTCTTGCCGCTGAACCAGGAGTGGCAACTCGCCGCCCGCGCCGGGATCATCGGCAACCGGGCACGGTTCAGCGAGACCACTGTGGCCGTCCTGGGCTCTGAGGAGTATTCGCGCACCCGAACCGATCCGATGTTGGGACTGGGGCTGTCGTGGAAGCTCAACCCCAGTGTGTCCCTGGATGGGCGCCTGGACTGGACCAGCACCCGCCTGGCGCCTGCACCGCAGAGCCTGATCGGCGGCGGTAGCGTGCCGTCTCACCAGTGGGGCCTGGGCTTGACGGCCTACTTCTGAGCGCACGGCCTGCGGGCGCTGCGTTGCTGCGGGGTTCGCTCAGCGCAGCAGCTGGAGCTTGAGCGGCGCCCGCGTGGCAGGGTGGGTGATGGGGGCGTGGCGCCAGGACGGCGTCAACCCTGCGGGCCATCGAAGTTCGGCCCGCCCCAGCAACTCGCCCAGAACCAAGCGCATCTGAGCCTCGGCCAGGTGCAGCCCCAGACACAGGTGCGCGCCGCCCCCAAAGGGCGTCCAGGCATAGGGATGGGGCGCGGGTGCTTGCAGGTGACGCTCGGGCTTGAACGCATCGGGATCGGGCCACCATTGGGGGTCTCGCTGCACGTGCAAGGGCACCAGGCTGAGCAGGGCGCCGCGTGGAAGCGGCACGCCATCGACCACCACATCAGCCAAGGTCTGCCGCTGCAGGAAGGCCACCGGCGGGTGCAGGCGCAGCACCTCGCGGATCACACAGCCCATGTGGCGGCGTGAGGCCAGGCGGCCCATCAGGTCTTGCGAGGGGTCCTCCTGGCGCAATTCGTCGCGCAGCCGTTCTTGCCACTCGGGGTGTTGGGCCAGAAAGGACAGGGCCGAGGTGAGCGCGCTGGCGGTGGTGTCGTGCGCGGCCATCATCAGGAACACCAGATGGTCCACGACCTCGTCGTCCTGCAGCTGATGGCCTTCTTCGTCGCGCGCCTGCACCAGTTGGCTCAACAGGTCTGGGCCGGGTTGCGTGCGCCGCGCACGCGTGAGCGCCAACAGCTGGGCCACCAGGCGGCCGCGCGCCTTCAGCCCACGTGACCAGCGCCGCCCAATGAAGGGCAGCCGCAGCAGGGCCGTCGAGGCCTCCACCAAGTCCCCGAAGTCGCGCTCGGCACGCGCCACCTCGCTGGCATCGTGCAGGGCCAGTAACAGGTCTGCCGCGCGCGACAGCGCCAGGTGGCGCATGGCTGGCAGACCCAAGCCCGGCAGCCGCCCGGCCCTCAACCACTGCGACACCGCAGCTTGGACCGGATCCACCATCCGCTGCAAGTACCCCTCCAAGGCTTCACGCTTCATGGAGGGGAGCAGGAGGCGGCGGTGGTGGCGGTGCTCCTCACCGTCGCGCAGCAGCAAACCGCGGGGGAACAGACCGCCCAGCAGCGACGACCAGCCGCCCTTGGCACTGAACACCCGGTCCCGGTCCAACAGCACGGTTTCCAGTGCGCTGGCGCTCAGCAGCAGCACCTGCGGTTGCCCACCGATCACCGTGCGGGCCACCGGGCCCATTTGGCCTTGCACCGCCCGGGTGAAGGCCAGGGGCTGCCGCAGGATTTGGACATCGGCCCAGAACGGCGCGCCGCCGGCCGTGGGCAGGTGCGCAAGGGCGTGCCAGCCGGCCCGGTTGAGGGTGCCGCCGGCAGCAAAGGGCTTGATCGTGTCAGGCAAGGGCCATGGTGACGACATCCAAAGGGTCCAAGGGGCTGCGTCGTGGTGGAGCGGGGCTCAGTGCCCCGTTCGGCTCAAGAGGTCGGAGATCTCGCGCGCGGCCACACGCAGGGCGGGCAAGGCCTGGGCCAGGAGGGACTCGCGCGAGGCCGCGGAGTGTGTGCTGATGTTCAGGGCCGCCGCGACCCGTCCGTTGCGGTCTTCGATGGGGGCGGCCAGGGAGGTCAAGCCCTGCTCCAACTCATCCACCACCAGACACCAACCCTGCTCACGGGCTTGGTCGATGGCCCGCATCACCTCGGGAAGGCCGACCAGGGTCGCCGGCGTGCGCGCCGGCAGCGTGGTTTGGCCCCGCAAAGCGCCAGCCAGGGTGGCTTGACGCTCTTGTTCGCCCAAGCCGCCCAGGAGCACCCGACCCATGGAGGTGCAGTAGGCCGGCAAGCGGCTTCCGACACCCAGGTTGATGCTCATGATCCGGCGCGCCGGAACGCGCAACAGGTACACGATTTCGGGGCCATCCAAGACCGCCATGGAACAGCTCTCGTGAACGGTCTCGGCCAGGCGCTGCATCACGGGTTCAGCCAGGTGCCAAAGCGGTTGTGAGCTCAGGTAGGCAAAGCCCAGCTCCAGGATCCGAGGCGTCAGCCGAAAGTGTCGGCCGTCGGCTTGCACATAGCCCAGCCCTTGCAGGGTCAGCAGAATGCGCCGCGCACCCGCGCGGGTCAGCCCCGTACGGGCGGCCACCTCAGACAGGGTCAGGGCACCGTGGGCCGCATCGAAGCTGCGGATGACCTGCAAACCCCGGGCAAACGACTGCACGTGGCGGTCGGAGGGGCGCGGTCCAAGCTGCTCGCTCATGCCGGAATTATGCGGGGGGACATCGACTGTCACGGGGATTCGGTACCATTTCCGGTTGCGTCGGGCGGTGCCCGACATCTATTCGGAGCACACAAGATGGCCATGGACGTGGTGGATTTCGAGATCAAGGGTTCAGAGATGCAGCTCGTGGAGGTCGAACTCGACCCGGGCGAGGCGGCCATCGGCGAGGCCGGCAGCATGATGTTCATGGAAGCGGGTATTGCCATGGACACCGTCTTCGGTGACGGCAGCCAGCAGCAAACGGGCTTTTTCGGCAAGCTGCTGGGGGCGGGCAAGCGGCTGATCACCGGCGAGTCCCTGTTCACCACCGTCTACTCCAACAACGCCTCGAGCAAGCAGCGCGTGGCTTTTGCGGCGCCGTATCCGGGCAAGATCCTGCCGATGGACCTCAAGCAGTTGGGCGGCATGCTGATCTGCCAAAAGGACTCCTTCTTGTGCGCCGCGCGCGGGGTTTCGCTGGGCATTCACTTCCAGCAGAAGCTTTCGGTGGGATTCTTCGGCGGTGAGGGCTTCATCATGCAGCGCCTGGAGGGCGATGGAATGGCCTTTGTGCATGCGGGCGGCACCGTGATTCGGCGCGAACTGCAGCCCGGCCAAACGCTGTTCATCGACACGGGTTGCGTGGTGGCCTACACGCCCAATGTGAACTTTGAGATCCAGTACGTGGGCAAGATCAAGACGGCGCTGTTCGGCGGGGAAGGGCTGTTCTTCGCCAAGATGACCGGCCCCGGGACCGTGTGGCTGCAAAGCATTCCGTTCTCGCGTTTGGCTTCGCGCATCTTCGCAGCGGCTCCGCAAATGGGTGGCTCCAAGGAACAGGGCTCGGTTCTGGGTGCCGTGGCCGGCGGGGCTGTCTTGGGCGGCATCTTCGGTGACGACGAATGAGCGTGGTCGGTTGATGAGCTTCTTGAAGACGCGGCGCGAGCTGCTGAAGTCTGCTGCTGTTTCGGCTGGCGTGGCGGCCGGCGTTCCGGTGTGTGCTTGGGCGCAGCCCAAGCCCGCTGCTCCCACGCCGATCTTCGTGCTGAATTCGCTGGACGCCGATGTGAGCGTGATCGACCCGATCACCCACAGCGAACGACAGCGCGTGGCCACGGGCAAAGAGCCGCACCACCTCTATCTCACACCCGACGAGAAGAGCGTCATCGTGGCCAATGCAGCCTCCGATTCGCTGACCTTCATCGACCCGATCACCGCACAGGTTCAACGAACGGTGCGCCAGATCGTGGACCCTTACCACCTGCGTTTTTCGCCGGACATGAAGTGGTTTGTGACGGCGGCCAACCGACTCGATCACATCGATGTTTACCGCTGGCAGCCGCAGAACCCGCAAGCCCCCTTGGCCTTGGCCAAGCGGGTGCATGCGTCCAAAACCCCCAGCCACCTGATGATCGACAGCCACAGCAGGGTGGTGTACGTCACCTTGCAGGACAGCGACCAGTTGGTGGCCCTGGACCTGGCCACCCAGGCGATTCGCTACACGGTGCCCATTGGCCGCATGCCGGCCGACCTGTACCTGACGGCCGACGACCGCACGCTGCTGATCGGCATGACAGGCGCCGATGTGGTGGAGGCCTACGACGTCAGTGGCGCCACCCCCAAGCTCATCAAGCGCATCACCACCGGCAAAGGGGCTCACGCCTTTCGCGCCAAGGGCGACCAGCGGCATGTCTTTGTCAGCAACCGGGTGGCCAACACCATCAGCCTGATCGACACCCAGTCGCTGGCGGTGGTGGAGCAATACGCTGCCCCCGGGGGGCCCGACTGCATGGAGTTCCTGGCCGATCACCGCACCCTCTTGGTGACCTCGCGATGGGCCCGCAAGCTGACCTACATCGACACGCAAGACAAGCGCATCGTTCGCCAGGTGCCGGTGGGCCGTTCGCCGCACGGGGTGTGGACCCTGGCCCACGCCAAGCGCGTGTAACGGAGCTGCCGGTGCGCTTGATCCCCCATGCCAGCCGCCATTGGCGCGCCATGGTGGTGTGGCTCCTGGGCCTTTGCGGGGTGGCCTGGGCTTGTCCGAAGCCCGTGTACCTGACCTTCGACACCGGCCACATGGGTGTGGCGGATGTGGTGGCCGATGTGCTCAAGCGCCACGAGGTCCCTGCCACCTTCTTCCTGGCCCGCGAACGCACCCAAACCGGAGGCCACAGCCTGGACGACCAATGGGCGCCCTGGTGGCGCGCCCGGGTGGCCGAAGGCCACGCGTTTGCCTCACACACCTGGGACCACTGGGTTTTGGTGCCGCAGGGTGATACCGCTTCAGGCCCCTGGCGATTCAAGGTCACCCAAGGCCCCCAGCGCGGGCAGGTGATCGTGGCCGATGCGCAGGCCTACTGTGAGCAGCTGCGCAAGCCGGTGCAGCGCCTGCTGGACATGACCGGACACCGGATGGCGGCGGCCTTTCGTGCGCCTGCCGGACGCACCCATGAGGGGCTGCGCGAAGCTGCCCGCGCCTGTGGCTTTGAGCATGTGGGGTGGTCGCCAGCAGGGTTTCTGGGCGACGAACTCGACAGCGTGCGATTTCCCAACGAACAATTGCTGAGCAAGGCCCTGCGCGACATTCGCGCAGGGGACGTGCTGGTGGCACACCTGGGCATCTGGGACCGCAAGGACCCCTGGGCACCGGCCGTTTTGGAGCGGCTGGTCCAAGGCTTGAAGGCGCAGGGCTTTTGCTTCAGAACCTTGCGCGATCACCCGGTGCACGGCGCTGCATTTGCGCGCCCCGCGCCACTGGAGCAGTTGAGGCCGTGACGATGGAGTGGTGGGACGCGTTGCAGCAAGGGGTGTTTGAGCAGCTCATCATGCCCCTGATGTTGGCCGTGGGTCTGGACGCGCAGATCGAGGAAGGCTATGTCGGGGCGCTCTGGCTCATGCTGGGGGTGGTGCAGTTGGCCATCGTGGCCTTTGTGCTGGTGCCCCTGGAGCGTTGGTGGCCGGCCGAGGCCGTAGCGCCGCGGGACCGGGCGGCGGTGTGGGCTGCCATCAGGCCCGACGTCATCTACACCGCGCTGCACCGGCTGGGCCTGTTTCGCGCGGCCTTGTTCATCAGCCTGGAGCCCCTGTGGAGCAGTGGGCTGGGCCTGCTGCGCACCTGGGGGCTGCCGAGTTGGCACCTGGACGCGCTGTGGCCCGGCGTCACCGATGTGGCCTGGGTGTCCTTCCTGATCTACCTGGTGGTGTTTGACTTCTTGGGCTGGTGGATGCACTGGCTGCAGCACCGCTGGGCCTGGTGGTGGCAGTTGCATGCGCTGCACCACAGCCAGCGCCACATGACGGCCTGGACCGACAACCGCAACCACCTATTGGACGACGTGATCCACGACGGTGTGTTCGTCTTCGTAGGGCTGATCGTGGGGGTGGCCCCTGCGCAGTTCGTGGCCTTGGTGGTGGTCATGCAGCTGCTGGAAAACCTGTCGCACGCCAACCTGCGCTGGTCGTTTGGGCGCTGGGGGGACCGTCTGTTGGTGAGCCCTCGGTTTCACCGCCGGCACCACGCCATCGAGCCGATGGAAGCCTTTCACGGCCAACGTGCAGCCGCGGTGCGGGGCGTGAACTACGGCGTGCTGTTTCCCTGGTGGGACCAACTCTTCGGCACCGCCGACCATCAGCCTGGTTTTGCAGCCACCGGCCTGCGGGACCAGCTCCCAGAGCATGGTGGGCGCGACTATGGGCAGGGCTTTTGGGCTCAGCAGTGGTTGGGCTTGATGCGGCTGTGGGGTCGCGCATGACGGCGGTCTTCGATGCCTTGGCACGGTCCTTGGCCTACTGCTTCATGCCGCGGGTGGTGGCGCTGTCGCTGCTGCCCTTGTTGATGCTGATGGCCTGCAGCGGCTTGCTCGCCTGGGCGTTTTGGGAGCAGGCGGTGGCCTGGGTTCGCGAAGCGCTGGAAATGTCGGCCTTGCTGGCGGCGGCCTTGAAGTGGTTGGAAGCGATTGGCGCACCAAGCTTCAAGGCCGTGCTGGCGCCTTTGATTCTGGTGGCGGCGGTGGTGCCGGTCTTGGTCGTGGCATGCCTGATGGTGGTGGCGCAATTCATGACGCCATCCCTGGTGAAACTGGTGGCGCAACGGCGGTTTGCGCACCTCGAGCGCCGCAAGGGCTCGCCGGTGTGGTGGTCGGTGGTGCGCTCGCTGGGGCTGTCGGCGTTGGCGGTTCTGGTGCTGCTGGTTTCCACGCCTTTGTGGCTGGTTCCGCCCCTGGTGCTGCTGGTGCCGCCACTGGTGTGGGGCTGGCTGGCCATGCAGGTGATGAGCTTTGACGTCTTGGCCGACCACGCCACGCCGCAAGAGCGCGCTGCCCTGATGAAGCAGCACCGTTGGCCGCTTCTGGGCATCGGCGTGGCGTCGGGCCTGCTGGGCGCTGCACCGGGTGCGGTGTGGGTGTTCAGCGCACTGACCTTGGTGTTGGCGCCGTTGGTGATGGTGGCCTCCATCTGGCTGTACACCGCCGTGTTTGCACTCACCTCCCTGTGGTTCGCGCATTACCTGCTGGCTGCTTTGCAGCGCCACAGGCTGGCCACCGAAGGCGAAGTGCTGGACCCTTTGCCCACCGGCGCGGCCGTGCTGGACCCAGCTGCTCTAGCAGCTCCACCATCGTCAGCGCCCCCAGCTTCTTCACAGCCATGAACTTCGGACTCATCATCGTTGGCGACGAAATCCTCTCGGGCAAGCGCCAGGACAAGCACCTGCCCAAGGTCATTGAACTCCTGGCCGCCCGGGGGCTTCAGCTGAGCTGGGCGCGCTATGTGGGGGACGAGCGCGAGCGCATCACGGCCGTGATCCGAGACGCCCATGCCAGCGGTGACGTGGTGTTCTCTTGCGGCGGTATCGGGGCCACACCGGATGACCATACGCGGCAGTGCGCGGCGGCTGCCCTGGGCTTGGGCCTGGCGCTGCACCCCAAGGCCAAGGCCCTGATCCTGGAGCGGATGAAGGATGTGGCGGCCGAGCAGGGAGTGGCGTTTGAGCCCGACCGCGCGGACAACGTGCACCGTCTGAACATGGGTGTGTTTCCGGTGGGCGCAGACATCATCGCGAACCCGTACAACAAGATCCCCGGCTTCAGCCTGGGCCGTCTGCACTTCGTGCCGGGCTTTCCGGTGATGGCGTGGCCGATGATTGAAAGCCTGTTGGACGGCCCCTACGCCCACCTGCACGGGGCGCAGCGCCAGACCGAGCGCTCGGTGATCGTGTTCGGCGCGATGGAGGCCAGCCTGACCCCCTTGATGGAGGCCCTGGAGGCCGAGCACCCCGGCATCAAGGTGTTCAGCCTGCCCAGCGTGGACCACCCCCAGTGGGGGCGCCATATCGAGCTGGGCGTCAAGGGGTCGGAGGCGGCCAGCCTGGAGGCGTTCGCAGCGTTGAAGGCCAAACTGCACCAATTCGGCGCCTCTTTGGGCCCTGAAATGGTGCGTTAGCTTGTGAATGCACTAATGTAGTGCATTTGTTTGGGGCCCACCACGGGGCCTCCCCGTGGCGCAACACACGGGGATTACCCAGGGATCTGGCATGGTCCCTGCTAAAGTTCCGCGTGCGCGAATTGATGGCGCTCAGCGGGCCCCCAGAAGGGGCCCGCTTCAACTGAACCCGAAAGCCCCCAGGAGAAAACCCCATGTCCAAGAGCGTCGCCGACGTGATGAAGATGGTGAAGGACAACGACGTCAAGTTCGTTGACTTCCGATTCACCGATACCCGCGGCAAGGAGCAGCACGTCTCGGTGCCCGTGTCCCATTTCGATGAGGACAAGTTCACGTCGGGCCACGCCTTCGACGGCTCCTCCATCGCCGGCTGGAAGGGCATTGAGGCATCGGACATGCTGCTGATGCCCGATGCCAACACGGCCAACATCGACCCCTTCTTCGAAGAGCCGACCCTGATCCTGACCTGCGACGTCATCGAGCCCAGCGACGGCAAGCCCTACGAGCGCGATCCGCGTTCGCTGGCCAAGCGTGCGGAAGCCTACATGCGTGCCTCCGGCTTGGGTGATACCGCCTACTTCGGTCCCGAGCCCGAGTTCTTCATCTTTGACAGCGTGCGCTGGGGCAACGAGATGGGCGGGGCCTTCTTCGAGATTGAATCCGAGGAAGCCGCCTGGAACACCGGCAAGAACTACGAGCATGGCAACAAGGGCTATCGGCCCACCGTCAAGGGTGGCTACTTCCCCGTGCCCCCGGTGGATTCCGGCCAAGACATGCGCTCGGAGATGTGCCTGATCCTCGAGTCCCTGGGCATTCCCGTTGAAGTGCACCACCACGAAGTGGCCAACGCCGGTCAGATGGAAATCGGCACCAAGTTCAGCACGCTGATCGAGCGCGCCGACTGGCTGCAACTGCAGAAGTACGTGATCCACAACGTGGCTGCCGCCTACGGCAAGACCGCCACCTTCATGCCCAAGCCCCTGGTGGGCGACAACGGCAGCGGCATGCACGTGCACCAGTCCGTGTGGAAGGATGGCAAGAACCTGTTCGCCGGTGACGGCTATGCGGGCCTGAGCGACTTCGCGCTGTACTACATCGGCGGCATCATCAAGCACGCCCGCGCGCTGAACGCCATCACCAACCCGACCACCAACAGCTACAAGCGTTTGGTGCCGGGCTTTGAGGCACCGGTGAAGCTGGCCTACAGCTCGCGTAACCGCTCGGCCTCGATCCGCATTCCGTACGTGGCCAACCCCAAGGGCCGCCGCATCGAAGCGCGTTTCCCCGATCCCATGGCCAACCCCTACCTGGCCTTCGCGGCCCTGTTGATGGCCGGCCTGGACGGCGTGGAGAACAAGATCCACCCGGGCGAAGCCGCCACGAAGGACCTGTACCACCTGCCCCCGGAAGAGGACGCCAAGGTCCCCACCGTGTGCCACAGCCTGGACCAGGCCCTGGAGTACCTGGACAAGGACCGCGCCTTCCTGACCAAGGGCGGCGTGTTCACCGATGCCTACATCGATGCCTACATCGACCTCAAGATGCAGGAAGTCACCCGGTTCCGCATGGCCACGCACCCCGTGGAATTCGACATGTACTACAGCCTGTGAGCCCCGTGCCGGGCTATCCCGGCGCGGTGTTTCCATGCGAGAGCGGCCCTTGGGCCGCTCTTTTTTTGGGGGCCGCGGGTCCGACGTTTGAGCGCAGTGGCCTGCTTCATAATGTTTGGATGAACCTGCCACGCTTGGTCCTTACAAGCTGCTGCGCCGCGTGGCTTGCACCGGCGCAGGCGCAGTCAGCTGGCGTGCCCGCCGGTGCATCGATCAGCGCATCGGCCAGCGTGCCGGCCCGTGCGCCGGTGGTCATGCGTTGCCCCGGACCGCCGGTGCTCTACGCCGACAACCTGTCGCCGCAGGAAGCCCGCAGCCGCAACTGCAAGCCGGTGGGCGACCTTCCGGTGGCCCAGGCGCCCACGGCCGTGCCCCGCTCACCGGCGGCACCAGCGCCCAGCGGCACCACTGCGGCCGCCCTCAGTGCCCCCGCTGCAGCCCAGGCCGGCACGGTGGCCGAGGCGCGGGTGCGGGCAGATGAACAGCGGCTTCGCGATGCCGAGGCGCGCCGCATTCTCGAGGCTGAACTTCGCCGTGAGGAGGGGCGCTTGCAGGACGCCCTCAAGGGCGCTGGCACCGTCCGTGGGGAGCGTTCGGCGGCCGATGCAGCCCACGTCCGCCGCGTGGAGTCGGACATCGAAGCGATCCGGCGGGAGCTGGCACGCCTGCGTTGAGGCCACCATGAACCCGACCACGCCGCCGCCCCCGTCCTACCCGGCGCCCGGCGCCTGGGCGGCCTTTGACCTCTTGGTCACGCTGGTGGCGGTAGCCGACCGCACCGGGCGCTGTTTGTTTGCCAACGCCTGCTTCGAAGACGTGGTGGGGGTTTCCAGGCGCAGCCTGATGCGCGGCTCATTGCTCGATTGGCTGGTCGACCCCATGCCCTTGCAGGAGAGCCTGGAGTCCGTGGCGCGCAACGAATTCGCCACGGGGCGCTTCGAAGGCCTGTTGCGCCGCGGCCTGCTCGGCGCGCCCACGGGCCTGGAGCCCTTGCCCGTACACGTCTTCGTCACTGCACTGCAGGACGGCAGCGGGCAGCTGCTGGTGCAGTTGGTGGAGATACGTCAGCAGACCCGGCAGGACCGCGAGGACCGTGTGCTGGACCTGGCACAAGCCACCAAAGAGCTCATCCGCAACCTGGCCCACGAAATCAAGAACCCCTTGGGCGGCATCCGGGGCGCAGCGCAACTGCTGGCCATGGAGATTGAAGGCCGTGAGGACCTGTCCGAGTACACCACCGTCATCGTCAACGAGGCCGATCGCCTGCAGCACCTGGTGGACCGCCTGCTGGCCCCGCACCGCCAGGCGCGGGTGGTGGGGGACGTCAACATCCACGAGGTGTGCGAGCGCGTGCGGGTGCTCATCATGTCCGAGTTCGCGCAGGGCCTGGAGGTGGTGCGCGACTACGACGCCTCGCTGCCGGAGTTTCGCGGCGACCTCGAGCAGATGATCCAGGTGGTCCTGAACATCGTGCGCAATGCCGCCCAGGCCCTGGAATCTCAGCGGGCGCAAGGCCAGGCGCGCATCTTGTTGAGGACCCGTGCCCTGCGTCAGGTGACCGTGGGCAAGCGCCGTTGGCGTCTGGCACTGGAATTGCATATCGAAGACAACGGACCGGGCATCCCCGAGGAGCTCCTGGACCGCATCTTCTTCCCGCTGGTGTCGGGTCGTGATGGCGGTTCGGGCTTGGGGCTGACGCTGGCGCAGACCTTCGTGCAGCAACACCAGGGCACGATCGAATGCGAGAGCGGGCCGGGCCGGACGGTGTTCAAGATTTTGATTCCGCTGCCGTGAGACTGGGCTTTTGATGAAATCCATTTGGATCGTTGACGACGATCAGTCGATCCGGTTCGTCCTGGAACGGGCGCTGGCGCGTGAGCAGCTGCCGGTGCGCAGCTTCAGCCAGATTCGGGACGTGTTGGCGGCTTTGGAGACCGACAGCCCGCAGGTCTTGGTCAGTGACATCCGCATGCCGGGTGGTTCAGGGCTGGACCTGCTGACCCAGGTCAAGGCCCGCATGCCCGGCCTTCCGGTGATCGTGATGACCGCGTTCTCAGACCTGGACAGCGCGGTGTCGGCCTTCCAGGGCGGTGCGTTTGAGTACCTGCCCAAGCCCTTCGACATTCCGCGTGCGGTGGAACTGGTGCGCCGGGCGGTGGACGAAAGCCGCCGTGAAGCGGTGGCCGAGGAGGGTGCCGATGAGACGCCGGAGATCCTGGGTCAGGCACCGGCGATGCAGGATGTGTTCCGGGCCATCGGCCGTCTCAGCCAGAGCCACGTGACGGTGATGATCACCGGCGAGAGCGGCTCGGGCAAAGAGCTGGTGGCGCGTGCCCTGCACAAGCACAGCCCGCGTGCGGCCGGTCCGTTTGTGGCCATCAACACGGCCGCCATTCCCAAAGACCTGCTCGAAAGCGAGCTCTTCGGCCACGAGCGTGGCGCCTTCACCGGTGCGCAAGCCATGCGCCGGGGGCGCTTTGAGCAGGCCGAGGGGGGCACCCTGTTCCTGGACGAAATCGGGGACATGCCTTTTGATCTGCAGACCCGTCTGCTGAGGGTGCTGTCCGATGGCCAGTTCTACCGGGTGGGTGGGCATCAGCCTTTGCGCAGCCAGGTGCGCGTGATCGCCGCCACCCACCAAAACCTGGAAGAGCGGGTACGCCAGGGTGCGTTCCGCGAAGACCTGTTCCACCGGCTCAACGTGATCCGCCTGCGCCTGCCGCCCCTGCGCGAGCGTCGCGAAGATGTGCCGACGCTGGCGCGCTACTTTCTGCAGCGCAGCGCCAGGGATTTGGGCGTGGAGGCCAAGCGCCTGAGCGAGGCGGCGATGCAGGCGTTTTCATCCTTCGACTTCCCCGGCAACGTGCGCCAGTTGGAGAACATGTGTCACTGGCTGACGGTCATGGCGCCGGCCCAAGTGGTCGAGGTCAAGGACCTGCCCCCGGAGATGGCGACGGTGCCCACGGCTGTGTCTGCTTCTGCCCAGGCGCAGTCAGCAGCGCCGACCATGATCGACGGGGCCACGGGCTGGGCCGACGGCGCGGCGGGCGCTTCACAGGCGCCATCGCCTGAAGCGGCACCGGCTTGGCTGTTGGGCCTGGAAGCCGATGCGCGGGCCCGTTTGGATGCGGGTGGAGCCCAGGTGTGGGACACCCTGACCCGTCAGTTTGAGGGCCAGTTGATCCGCACCGCCTTGGAGCTCACGCGTGGGCGTCGCATTGAGGCCGCGCAGAAGTTGGGGATCGGCCGCAACACCATCACGCGCAAGATTCAAGACCTGGGCTTGGAGGACTGAGCGGCCCTCAGTCGGCCATGGTCAGCACCACCGGTGCATGGTCGCTGGGCCTTTCCGCACGGCGCGGCTCCTTGTCGATGTGACACGCCGTGACCGAGGCCTTCAGCGCCGAACTCACGAGGATGTGGTCGATGCGCAAGCCCTGGTTCTTGCGAAAGGCCAGGTTGCGGTAGTCCCACCAACTCCAGCTTTTCGGCGGCTGTTCAAACAGGCGAAAGGCATCGTGCAGGCCCAGCCCCAACAGTGCCTGGAAGTGGCTGCGCTCATCAGCCGTGCAATGAATCTGTCCCGCCCAGGCCGCCGGGTCGTGCACGTCTCGGTCTTCGGGGGCGATGTTGAAGTCGCCCATCAACACCAACCTCGGGTGCTGTTCCAGTTCACGACGCACCCAGTCGTGCAAGGCCTGCAGCCAGCGCATCTTGTAGGCGAACTTGTCGCTGCCCGGCGCTTGCCCATTTGGGAAGTAGGCGCCGATGACACGGGTGGCACCGCCGTTGGAACGGCCGGGCAGGGTGGCTGCAATCACGCGGGCCTGGTCATCCTCGAAACCCGGAATGTTGCGCACCACATCCATGGGCGCGGCCTGGGCGGCGGGCTGCAACAAGGCCACGCCGTTGTAGGTCTTCTGTCCGAACCACACCGCGTGCCAACCGGCTTGGGCCAATTCGGCTTGCGGAAACTTGTCATCGGTCAGTTTGGTTTCCTGCAGCACCAGGGCATCAACCGGATGCTGCGCCAACCAAGCCAGCAGGTGCGGCAAGCGCACCCCCAGGGAGTTCACGTTCCAGGTGGCCAACTTCATTGTGAGGACCCCACTGGGACAGCCCATCGGCAGCCGGCCCTCATAGGTGCATCATGGCGGCCACACCGATGGCCACGCCTACCGCACCGGTGGCGAACATGCCCCACTCCAGCCAGCGCCGGCGGGTCAACAAGGCAATCGCCGCCAGGGCAATGGACACCTGCAGAACGGTCGTGGCTTGCGCCCACCGGTGGTGCTGGTGCATCTGCTCGTCAGACTTGCGGTCCCACTCGCGCGATTGCGCCTCCAGGCCTTCCGCTTCGGCCTTGATCTCGGCCTTTTCGCGTTCATAGCGGTCGATCTTGGCCTGGTACTTCTCGCGGTCTGCAGCGCTGGAGGTGAGGTCACGCGAAATCTCGGCCAGAGATTGCTTGGTGCTCTTGGCCTGGAAGTAGTTCCACTGGTTGGACGCTTCGGTCTTCTTGATGGCCGCGTTGTTCTTGAACATGCCGGCGTTGGCCTGGGTGGCGCCACCCATGTAGGCGAACAGCGCGCCCACCGTGGCGATCACGGCGGTGAACAGGGCAATCTGGTTGGTCATGCGCTTTTGCGCATCGTCGCCGTGCGTGTCATGGTCAGCATGGCCGCCACGCGCATGCTCGAGCTCATGGTCGTGTGGGCCGTGTACGTGGAAACCACCGGAAGACATGGATGAGGCTCCTGTTGAGGTCGGTGAGGAGGAAGGTGGAGGCGATCACGAGCCCAGCCAGGCCAGCACATCCCGGTGTAGGGCCTGCAGGTCGGCTTGGCGGGTGTACATCATGTGGCCGGCATCGTAGTACCGGTGCGTGAGCCGCGTGCGGACATCAGCCGGGATGTCCAGCTGGGCCAGCGACCAGTCGGTGGCGCTGTAGGGCGTACCCAGGTCGTAGCGGCCGCTGGCCACCAGCACCTTGAGGTGCGGGTTGCGGCGCATGGCCCGTGCCAAGTCGGGTGTGGTGCTGGCGAAGTGGTTGCCCAGAGCCTCGCCGCGGTTCCAGTTCCAGCCCTTGTTGACCTCGGCGTTGATGAGCTTGTAGGGTGCGGCGATGTCGATGCCCAAGCCTTGGGTGAAATAGGCCTGGCCCGCCATCGCGTAGGGTCCGCTGATGGCGTCGATGCCGGGGTCAAATTCCCAGGCCCGGCTGCGGTTGGCGCCCATGGGGCCGGTGACGCGGGACTCCAGGCGGCCCACGATGCGGCCCTGCGCGCGCAGCGCTTCGAAAAAATACAGCTGGTCGCTGATGCGCAGGTTGTGCTGCTCAACGAGGTCCACATGCAGGCCCGTGAGCTCGGACAGGCGCTGCGCCACCCGGCGGCGCCGGTCGGCCGACAGCCGAGCCCCCAGGTGCAGGGCGCTGAGGTAGTCGCCGTGCGCGAAGTCCTCGGCCGCTTCGCGTGCCGCTTCTGAGGAGGACCCCAGACGGCCCTTGAGCAGGCCGTGATACTGGGACGTGTTGGCCATGGCCGGCAGAAACAGCGCATAGGGCAGGTCGTTGGCCGGCGTGAAGCGCAGGGTCTGCAGGTCCATGGCGCAGGACACGAGGATCAAGCCGGCCAAGGCCACGCCACTGGCCTGCATCGAGTCAGCCAGGGCCGCGCCGCGCGTGGTGCCGTAGCTCTCGCCTGCAAGGTACACCGGCGCATTCCAACGGCGGTGGCGGCTCAGCCACTGCCGCATCACGCCGGTGAGCGCCGCCACGTCGCCGTCCACGCTGAGCACCTTCTTGCGTGCCTCGTCGTCGCGGGCCAAGGCCCAGCCCGTGTGCGGTGGGTCCAGAAACACCAGGTCGAAAGCCGACAGCCAGGTCAAAGGGTTGTCCTGCACCGCATAGGGCGGTGCGGGGGCATAGCCATCGTCCTGGATCACAACCCTCTTGGGGCCCAGTGCACCCAGCTGCAACCAGATCGACGCCGAGCCTGGCCCGCCGTTGAAGGCGAAGCACACGGGGCGTGGCGCTGCCGCACGAGGAGTCTGCACCTGGTAGGACGTGCACATGACAGCGGCCAGTGGCGCTTGACCCGTGGCGCTGAGCTTGTCGTCGTAGACCGGGAGGAACTCGGCACTGCAGTGGTAAGGCAGCGTGCCTTTCTTGGTCTTGACCTGGCCTTTGCTGGTCCAGGGGCCCAGGCCCAGCAGGTGGTCCAGGGCCTCGCTTGCCGCTGCGCTGCTGGCGGTGCGGCTTGCACCGGCCTGCACGGCGCTGGCATCCGCAACGCCCGTGGCGGCTGGTGGACGGGCGGGTTTGGCGGCAGGGGGGGTGTTTCGGGTTTGGGCCATGGGTGACGACGGCGCGCTCAAGGGCGGCGGCGGTAGGTGGCAAAGGCATAGGGGACCGGTGAATCGGCCCCTTGTGCGTTGGAGGGGGTTTTGTCGACCAACTCGAATTCCTCGGCCCGCCAGGCCGGAAAGTGGGCATCGGCGGGCAGCAACGCGTCAATCTCGGTCAGCAGCAATTCGTCGGCCCAGGGCAAGGCCAGTGCATAGATCTGCGCGCCACCGATCACGAACACCCGGGGCTCCTGCGCCAGGGCCTGCAGGGCCGCTTCCAAGGAGGTGTACCGTTCTGCGCCAGGGCAGGGGGTGTTGGGATCCCGGGTGATCACGACGTTGCGGCGGCCCGGTAGCGGACGAACCGACGCGGGCAAACTGTCCCAGGTTTTGCGGCCCATGACCACCGGGCAGCCCATGGTGACGCGGCGGAAGTAACGCAGGTCCTCGGGCAGGTTCACCAAGAGCTGGCCCTGCAGCCCGATGCCCCGGTCCCGGGTGACGGCCGCAATCAGGCTCAGGCAGGCCGGCCGGTTCACAGACGCTGGGGTGCTCATGACCGGGATTGTGCGCGCATTGGCAGGAGGGCGGCGGCGATGGCCACCGCCACACAGGCGGCCGCAGCCCAGTCGCTGACCCGGGGAACTTCGCCGACGATCACGGTGGCGGTCAGCGTGCCCACCACGGGTACCGCCATGATGGAAAACGCGCTGGCCGATGGGGGCAGCCGTTTGGCCATGCTGAACCAGATCACCTGCGCATAGCCGTAATTCAAGACCACGCCATACAGCAAGGACCACCACAGCCCGGTGCTGAGGGATTGCACCGCGGGAAAGGGCTCGTACAGCGGAGCGATGACCCAGAAGCAGGCCGACCCCATCAGCATCATCCACACGGTCACGCTCTCGGTGGGCATGCCCAACTGCGATCGGCGCATCAGCACCGTGCCCAACCCCCAGCTCAGGGCCGCGCCCTGCATCCACAGCACCGCCAGGGGTTGCCCTGCCAAGGCATGCAGTTCGTGGGCGGCCAACAGCCCCACGGCTGCGGTGGCGGCCACCACCGAGATCAGCACCCGGCGGCTGAGGTGCTGCTCGCCCAGGAGGATGGCCACCAGCACCGTCCACACCGGCATGGTGAAGCCCAAGATGGCCGCTCGGCCTGAAGGCAAGCCGCTCAGGCCCACGATCGACAGGCCATGCCAGCCCAGGATGTTGGGCAGGGCCAAGCCGGCGATGGCCAGCCAGCGGCCCCTGGGCACCCGGAGGTCCACGCCGCGCCAGCGGAAGAAGAGCAAGAGCAACACGGCCCCGCCGGTCATCGTCCAGGCGCGAAACCACAAGGGGCTGAGCTCGCGCAGGGAAAACTTCATCATCGGCCAGTTGACGCCCCACATGAGCGTCAGGGCCACCAACAGCAAGAGGTCGCGCCCCGTAGGGCGCCAGCTTCCGTTCACGCCCTCAGGCCAAGGCCAGGTGCTTCAAACCGCCACCGGCGCCTTGATGGCGGGGTGGTGTTGGTAGTCCAGCACTTCAAAGTCTTCGAGCACATAGTCGAAGAGGCTGTCGGGTTGGCGGCGGATGTGCAGGGTGGGGTAGGGCAGCGGGGAGCGGCTGAGCTGCAGCTGGACCTGCTCCACGTGGTTGTCGTAGATGTGGCAGTCTCCACCCGTCCAGATGAAGTCGCCCACGTCCAGGCCGCACTGCTGGGCCAACATGTGCGTCAGCAGGGCATAGGAGGCGATGTTGAAGGGCACACCCAAAAAGATGTCGGCACTGCGCTGGTACAGCTGGCAACTCAGGGTTCCCCTGCCACCGGCAGCAACGGGTGGCGCCACATAGAACTGAAAGAACGCGTGGCAGGGCATCAGCGCCATCTTGGGCAGGTCGGCCACGTTCCAGGCGCTGACGATGATGCGGCGTGAATCGGGGTTTTGGCGCAGCTGTTGCAAGACCTGCTGAATCTGGTCGATGTGGCCGCCGTCGGGGGTGGGCCAATTGCGCCACTGAACCCCATACACGGGGCCCAAGTCTCCGTCCTCTCGCGCCCATTCATCCCAGATCGTGCAGCCGCGCTCCTGCAGCCACTTCACATTCGATTCCCCGCGAAGAAACCAAAGGAGCTCCAGGATGATGCTCTTGAGGTGCACCTTTTTGGTGGTCACCAATGGGAAGCCTTCGCGCAGGTCAAAGCGCATCTGGTGGCCAAAGACGCTGCGCGTGCCGGTGCCGGTGCGATCGCCCTTGGCCACGCCGTGCTCAAACACATGGCGCATGAAGTCTTCGTACTGGGATCGGGTGGGGCGTGGGCTCATAGGGTCATTGTGATGCATGGGCGCTCAGGCGCGGGTGTCGCTGCTGTGCAGGCCGAACTGCATGGAGGCCAGTCGCGCATACAGCCCGTTTTGGGCCATCAACTCGGCATGGGTGCCCTGTTCCACCGCTTCGCCTGCCTCCAGAACCACGATGCGGTCGGCACGCTGCACCGTGGCCAACCGGTGCGCCACCACGATGGTGGTGCGGCCCTGCATGGCCGACTCCAGCGCCGCCTGCACCATGCGCTCGCTTTCCGAATCCAGGGCACTGGTGGCTTCGTCCAGCAGCAGCAGGGGCGGGTTGTGCAGCAGCGCCCGTGCAATGCTGATGCGCTGGCGCTGGCCGCCAGACAGGCGCACCCCACGCTCGCCGAGAAAGCTCTTGTAGCCCTCGGGCAGGGCCATGATGAACTCGTGGGCATGGGCGGCACGGGCCGCAGCCATCACCTCGGCTTCGCTGGCATCGGGCTTGCCGTAGCGAATGTTTTCCAAGGCGCTGGTGGAGAAGATCACACTGTCCTGGGGGACGATACCGATGCGCTCGCGCAGGCTCTTCAGGCGGGCTTCGCGCACATCCACCCCATCGATGAGGATGCGGCCGCTGCCGGTGTCGTAGTAGCGCATCAGCAGCTGCAGCACCGTGCTCTTGCCGGCGCCGCTGGGGCCCACGAGGGCAATGGTTTCGCCTGCCTGGATGTGCAGGTTCAGCCGGTGCAGCGCGGCCGTGTTGGGCCGAGAGGGGTAGTGAAAGGTGACCGCCTCAAAGCACACGGTCGACCCTCCTTGGGTCGCGGGCAGGGCGCGCGGTTGGGCCGCTTCACCCACCGGTGAGCGGGTGGCCAAAAGCTCCATGAGGCGTTCGGTGGCGCCCGCGGCGCGCAGCAGGTCGCCGTACACCTCGGACAGCACCGCCACGCTGCTGATGAGGATGATGACGAACACCACGGTCTGTCCGAGGTGCCCGGCGGTGATGCGGCCCTCAATCACCGACTGTGTGCCTTGGTACAGGCCCCAGAGCAGCGCACCGAAGGTGGCGGTGATGATGAAGCCCACCAAGACCGAGCGGATGCGGGTTCGATTGCGGGCCGTCTCGAACGCGGCCTCGGTGGCCTGGGCAAAGCGCTGGGCCTCGCGCTGCTCTTGACCGTAGCCCTGCACCACCGGCATGGCATTGAGCACCTCGGCCGCGATGGCGCTCGTGTCGGCCACGCGGTCTTGGCTGGCGCGTGAGAGCTTGCGCACGCGGCGGCCGAAGTACAAAGAAGGCAGCACCACCAGCACCAGCATCCCCAGCACTTGCGCCATCACGGCGGGGTTGGTCACCACCAGCATGGCCAAGGCACCCAGGCCCATCACGGTGTTGCGCAGGCCCATGCTCAGGGATGAACCCACCACGGTCTGCACCAGGGTCGTGTCGGTGGTCAGTCGGCTGATCACCTCACCGGTCTGCGTGGTCTCAAAGAACTCGGGGCTTTGCTCCACCACGTGGGCATAGACGGCGCTGCGCAAATCGGCGGTCACGCGTTCGCCCAGCCAGGTGACCATGTAGAAACGGGCTGCGGAAAACAGGCCCAGCGCGGCGCCCACGGCAAACAAGGCACTGAAGTGGCCGCGCAGGTTCATCAACTGCTGCCCAGGTTCGCCCGCCACCAAGCCTTGGTCGATCAGGCTCTTGAGGGCCACTGGCAAAGCCAAGGTGCTGCCCGCGGCCAACAGCAGAAAGACCAGGGCCAGACCGATTTGAAGGCGATAAGGCCGCAGGAAGGGCATCAGCCCGCTGAGCGACTGGGGGCTCTTGGCTTTGCGGCGTTCGCTGTCGGGCATGGGAGGCTGTGAAAAATGAACCAATCAGTGTAGTGGGTGGTCCCCGGCCACGGCACTGCCCCGGGTCATCACAGCTGCAAGCGACCGGCGTACCCGGTCATCTCCAGATAGCCCACGCCCACCGACCGTCCTTGTTCGTCCAACACCCGGCTGATGCCCTCCCAATAGACGGTGCCGGTGCGGGCACGGTTGTCCAGTTCCTGTGCATCGGCCAGGCCTTGCACCCGGTGCTGCCCAGCGGGGGTTTGAACCGTCCATTCCACCGGGTACAGCCCATTGGTGGCGGGGCTGCGCCAGCTCCGTTCGGGCCGCATCAGCACCTCCTGTGGGGTGAAGCTTCGCATGGCGCCTTGGGCCGTTCGCCAGGACCCTCCGGCCCACAACACCGAGCCGTCCTGGCGCCGCAAGCGAAACACCGTCAGTGCACCGCCATCGTCCAGGTTCAGGCCCATCCAGTCCCAACCCACGGCCTCGGGGTCGAGCAGGGCCTGGCTCCATTCGTGGTCCAGCCACCCCACGCCTTGCACCGCCTGGGTCTGACCCTGCAGCCGCAGCTGCCCTCGGACCCTCAGCTGCGGCTGGCTGTAGTAGCCGCTGGCATGGCCCGGGCGGGGGCTCTTACGGCTGTAGCCCTGATCGCCCTGCAGCACCGGGGGCTGGGGGGACTGCAGGGTGAGTTGCAGGCCAAAGCCGGCGCTCTCGTCTTCCCAGGACCCTTCGTAGACCGATGCTTGGACCGGCCCGTGTCGGCGCAGGTGCCATCGGCCCAGGTGCACACCCGTGTCATCCAGGCGGGCACCGGCTGGGGCCGTGGGGTCGGCATGCCCGTTCCAGCGGGACCACCGCTCGGCGTGAACCAACTTGCCCGTGGCCACATCGGTCAGGGCCGCATGCGCAAACACCAGATGCCGCGCGCGCAACCGGCTGCCGCCGTCCGGCGATCCTGCGAGCGCCTGAACCCGGGTGCGAAAGAAGGTGATTTGAAAGCCGTAGCGAGGGTCTCCCGTGCCCGTGCGTTGCAGCGCACCGGTCACGTACCACCACTCCAGGCGCGTGCCCGGGTGCGCCCCGAAGTCGCGCGGAAACTGCAGGGCGCGGCCCGCGCGCGGCTCATCGTCGCCTGCCCCCGAAGCCACTGGAGGTGGAAGCGCCGAGGCTGTGGCGTCGCTACCTTGGAGACCCAACAGCCCGGTACCGGCGGCTGCACATTGCAGCCAGGCCCGCCGCCCAAGTGCACCGGCCTTCATCTCACCAGTCCTCCTTGACCGACCGCACCGCATCGGCCGACACCGCCGCACGGGCGCTGATGGCCGCCGTGAGGCTGCCGGCCAGCACCACGCCGCCACACAAGGCCAGCAGGCGCGGCCACGGCAGCACCCACTCCATGGTCCAGTGAAAGCTCTGCGGGTTGACCACATGCACCAGCACAGCGCTCACGGCCAGGCCCAGCAACAAACCGGCCACGGCGCCCGCGGCGGTCCAGGCCGCGCCCTCGGCGGCCACGATGCCCACGATCTGGCCCCTGGTGAGCCCCAGGTGGGTGAGCAGGCCAAACTCCTTACGGCGTGCCAGGACCTGTGCGGAAAAGCTGGCCGCAATGCCAAACAAGCCGATGCCGATGGCCAGGGCCTGGAGGTAGTAGGTGACGGCGAAGCTACGGTCAAAGATGCGCATGGACAGAGCGCGGATTTGCGCAGGCACGGCGAATTCGATGAGCGACGAGTGTCCGACCAGCGCGCGCAGCTGGTCTTGCAGCTGATCCAGGTCGGCTCCGGCCTTCACATGAATGGCCAGGTCATTGACGCGCAGGTCACCCGTCAGGGCTTGGTACTCGCCCAGGTCCAGCGCCAAGGCACCGAACTGCCGGGCGTAATCCCGCCACACCCCCATCACGAAGACCTGCAGTTCAATGGTGCCTCGATCGGTGGACACCGGTACAGCCAAGGTGGTACCGGGGTGTGCGCCATAGAGCATCTCCAGGGCCTCGCTCACATACCCGGCCACGAGGGCCGAGCCCTGGGCAGGCTGCGCGGCCTGCGCGGCGTGCAGGGCATCACGCGTGATCACGGAGCCCACCATCGGCAGCACCTGCTCCACCCGGCGCTTGCCCTGTGTATCCGCGCTCAGTGGGCGCGCCACGACGCTGATGGGCGGTCGTTTGGGGTCCAGCACGACGGAGCGTGTGCGCGCCGCCTCCACCCGCTCTACACCGTCCAGCCCGGCTGCGGCCTGTACAAACGCCGCGGGCAGAAAGGCCCCATCACTGGCGGCGCTGCTCGTGGCGGTTCGGGCGTACAGATCGGCGGGCAACACCTGTTCCAGCCACTGGGACACTCCGCTGCGAAAGCTGTCGACCATCACGGTGAGCGCCACCGCCAAGCTCAGGCTGGCCACGACGCCGGCCACGGCCACCGTGGCCGCTTGTCGCTCATGGCGGGCGCGGCCAATCGCCAGGACGCTCAACACCTGGTCCTGGGGGTTCAGGCGTTTGAGCATCACCGCCACCACCGCCGGCACGCAGGCGATGCCGCCCAGCAGCAGCAGGGCCACCGCGGCATAGGCCCCCAAGGCCAAGCCCTGCCAGGGCGGCAAAAGGGCCAATGCGCAACCCACGGCCACCAAGGCCGGCCCGGCACCGGCCGGCAGGCTGCGAACCGCTGTACCGCCCAAGCCCTTGAGGGCCTGAGCTACTGCCAGCCCCTGTGCCTGGCGCGCGGGCGCCCAAGCGCCCAGGAGTGCGGCCAGCACCCCCAAGGCGCCGAAGCCAGCGGCCGCGGTGGCCGAGAGCTGCAGGCTGGGTGCAATGCCCGGAAAGTAGCCGCCTCCCAGGTCACCGGCCAGCCAGTGCAGGGCCAGCGCCGCAGCCCCCACGCCCATGAGCAGGCCCAAGGCGCTGCCGGCCACACCCAACCCGAAGGATTCGGCCAGGATCAACCCCATCCGCTGTCGCGCCGACAAGCCCATCACGCCGAGCAGGGCCAGCGAGGGTGTGCGCTGTGCCACCGACAGCGACTGCACCGAAAAGACCAGAAACGCCCCCACGAACAGGGCCACCAGGGCCAGCACCGTGAGGTTGACACGATAGGCCCGAGACGCGGTGGACACGCGTTGCACCCCTTCGTCAGGGGCCTGCAGGCGCGCGCCTTCAGGCCACCAGGGCTGCTGGCGCCACTGCGCTTGCAGTGCGGGCAGCGTGCGGCCCACTTGCAGCCGGAGTTCGATGCGGCTGATACGGCCCAGGGCGTCGAAGTGTTCCTGTGCTCCGGCGATGTCGACGACGGCCATGGGCGAGCCGCCCGCAGCCACGCTCCCGGCGACCACGAAGTTTTGTAGGGCCAGGCCGGTTTGCAGCTTCAGCGTCTGTCCCGCCTGCACCTGCAGCACCTGCAGTGCAGCCGGGTTGAGGAAGATGCGTTGGGGGTCCAGCGCACCCAGGCGGTCCTGCTGCGGTCCTGCGGTCCTGGGCAGCAGGTCGGGCGCCACCATCGCGATGCTCAGGGCGTCCAGGCCCAGCACCTTGAGTGCCCTGCGCTCACCGCTTGCATCCAGCGCATAGCCATCGACCTCCAGCACCGGGCTCGCAGCCACCACGCCGTCCTGCGCTTGCACCGCGTCCCAGGTGCGGTCGTCACAGAACTGGGGGCACTGCAGTGCGCCGTCTGACTGCCCGGTGGCACTGCGCACGGCCGAGGAGAACTCTGAGAGCGCTGATTCGTTGATCAGGTGCACCGAGAAGGCCAGGGCCACGCCCAAGGCCACCGCCAAGACCCCGATGCCTTGGCGCCAGGGGTGCAACCCCCATTCGCGCAGGCTCACCTCGCGCAGCAGCGGCCAGAGCCAGCCCAGTGGCCAGCGGCTTGTGGTGTCGCCCATCAGGCCGGCCCGATGCCGTCAGCCCGCAGCTGCAGCACCCGGTCTGCAGCGCGTGCCGCCGCCTGAGAGTGCGTCACCAGGACGCAGCCGGCCTGCATCTCGCGCACCTGCTGGCTCAGCAAGGCCATCACGCGCTCGGCCGTCTCGGGGTCCAGGTTGCCGGTGGGTTCGTCGGCCAGCACCAGCGTGGGCCGGTGCGCCAATGCGCGGGCGATCGCCACGCGCTGCAACTGGCCACCGGACAGGGTACGGGGCTCGCGTGCTTCAAACCCCTGCAGGCCGACCGCGTGCAGCATGTCGCGAACGCGCGCCTCCCGTTCGGCGCGGGGCACCTGCAGCAGCAGCAGCGGCAGGGCCACGTTTTGGGCCACGCTCAGGTGCGGCAGCACATGGAAGGCCTGAAACACGAAGCCCACATCACGCCGCCGCCAATGCGCCAGCGCGGCCTCCTGCAGTTGGAGGATCGACGTGCCGTTGAGCTCCACCCGGCCTTCCTGAACCGCATCCAGTCCGGCAAGTCCGTTGAGCAGGGTGGACTTGCCCACGCCGGACTCCCCCAAGACCGCGACCAGTTCGCCCCGACCCACGGTGAAGGACACGTTACGAAAGACCCAATCGGGCCCGTAGCGCTTGCCCAGGCCCTCCACCCTCAGCACGGCGTGCCTCCGCTGGCCAGCGCGGCCACCAGGTCCACCACGTTGTCGGGCGTGGCCGGGTCTTGGGCATCCAACACGTGCCGCTGGGGCATGCTGCGCAACCAGGTCAGTTGTCGCTTGGCCAACTGGCGCGTGGCGGCCACGCCCGTCTCACGCAGCGTGTGGCGCAGGGCTTGGCCCTCCAGCCCGGCCTCCAGGGCCTGCCAGGCCTGTCGGTAGCCCACGCAGCGCATGGAGGGCAGGTCGGCGCTCAGATCACCCCGGCTGCGCAGCTGCTGCACCTCATCCAGGAAGCCCTCGTCGAGCATGTAATCAAAGCGCAGCGCGATGCGCTCGTGAAGCCAGGCGCGGTCCTTCGGTTCCAAACTGATCAGCAGGGCTGGGCTGATGCCCGCTGGGGTGGCCGCCGGGTCGGCGTGGTAACTCGACAAGGGCTGGCCCGTTTGCCGCCAAACCTCCAGAGCACGCTGGATGCGTTGGGCATCGTTGGCTTGCAGGCGGTCGGCCGTGACCGGGTCCACACGGCGCAATTCGGCGTGCAGTTCAGGCCAGCCGCGTGCGCGCCCCTCGGCGATCAAGGCATCCCGCAGCTCCGGGTCGGTGCTGGGCATGGCGGCCAACCCGTCCATGAGCGCCTTGATGTAGAGCATGGTGCCGCCCACCAACAGGGGCAAGCGACCGCGTGAATTGACCTCGCGAATGAGGCGGCGCGCGTCCTGGGCGAACCGCGCCGCGGAGTATCGGTCGGTAGGCTCCATCAGGTCGATGAGGTGGTGGGGAATCTGGGCCCGCTGGCGCGCCGTCGGCTTGGCCGTTCCGATGTCCATGCCGCGAAACACCAGGGCAGAGTCCACGCTGATGATCTCCACGGCCACCTTGTGCGCCACCATGAGTGCAACGCCGCTCTTGCCACTGGCGGTCGGGCCGACCAGGCCCACCCAGCGGTCCAAGGCCGATGGTTGTTCAGGCAAACCGTTCATGCGGACCCAGGTAGCGCCATTGGCCCGGCGGCAGCTTGCCCAACACCACGCTGCCGATACGCACGCGCTTGAGGCCCAGCACCTCCAGGCCGACCAGTTCGCACATGCGCCGGATCTGCCGCTTGCGGCCCTCGCGCAGCACGAAACGCAGTTGGTCTTCGTTTTGCCAGCTCACTTTGGCGGGCTTGAGCCGAACGCCGTCCAGGCTCAATCCATGGTTGAGGCGGGCCAGCCCTTCGGCCGACAAGCGGCCACCACCGCGAAGCGCCACGCGCACCAGGTACTCCTTCTCCACGGTGGAGTCCTCACCGATGAGCTGCTTGGCCACACGCCCATCTTGCGTGAGCACCAAAAGGCCCGTGGAGTCGATATCCAGGCGGCCGGCCGGTGCCAGGTGCCGCAGGTGGCCAGGGTGAAAGCGCGCTGGACCTCGGTCCTCAGCCCAACGTGTTTGGGCTTGGATCAGAGAAACCGCTGGCGGGTAACCATCTTCTGCCTGCCCACTGACGACGCCGATGGGCTTGTGCAACAGCACCGTCACCCGCTGGGCCTGCTGCTGCCGCGCGGCCGGGTCCACCTCGATGCGCGCATCGGGCTTGACGCGCTGGCCCAACACGGCCACTTGCCCATTGACCGTCACCCAGCCGGCTTCAATCCATTCATCGGCCTCACGGCGTGAAGCCAAGCCCAGCGCCGTCATGCGCTTGGAAAGCCGCTCTCCATCGGGGTGGGGCGCCGCAGGCTGCCACGCAGTGCTCATGAGGGTTCAGCGTCCCCGCAAAAAGAGTTGATCGAGTTCGCGCAGCGTGATCTGGCGCCAGGTGGGTCGGCCATGATTGCACTGGTCGGACCGCTCGGTGTGTTCCATGTCCCGCAACAGGGCATTCATTTCGGTCAGGGTCAGGCTGCGGTTGGCGCGCACGGCACCGTGGCAGGCCATCGAGGCCAGCAGGTCGTCGCGCGTGCGGCCCACCGCGCGGCTGGCGCCCCACTGCGCCAAGTCGGCCAGCACACTGCGCGCCAGCGCCACGGGGTCGGCCTGCGACAACGCCGCCGGTCGGCTGCGCACGGCCAAGGTCGTCGGCCCCAGCGGCGACAGCTCCAGGCCCAGTTGCTCCAGAGTCGACCCGTGGTCCTGCGCGGTGGCCAGCTCGGCCGGGGTGGCTGCAAAGCTGGCGGGAATCAGCAGGCTTTGGGCGGCCAAGGCCCCACCGCGCCGCGCCTCGTCGGCCTTGAGCCGTTCGTAGACGATGCGTTCGTGGGCCGCGTGCATGTCCACCACGATCAATCCCTGGCGGTTCTGCGCCAGGATGTAGATACCGTGCAGCTGTCCCAAGGCGCGACCCAAGGGCCAGTCCTCGCCCTGCGCTTCGGTGCTGGGCGCCGGATGGCCCGCCTCAAGACTTGGGGCCTCGGCACGGCCATCCGCATCGGGCACCAGGGCGGCCGATAGCGCCGAGCCAACAACGGCTGCCGGCTCGTATGCCTGGCCGGAACCCGGCACACCATACAAGGCCCGCGCCGCATGCAGCGCCAGTGCGGGCTGCTGTGGTTGAGGTGCAAACAGGCGGTGCGGTGACTCGGCCTGCACCGAGCGGGGTGCCGGGCGGTCGAGCCCAGGCAGCATCCGCCCATCGGCCACGGCGCCCTGGGCTGCACGCGGGGTCGACAACACGGACTCGATGGCGTTCTGGACCACTTGGTGAACGGCTCGGCCGTCGCGAAAGCGCACCTCGGTTTTCGCCGGGTGGACGTTGACATCCACCAAGTCCGGTGCGATCTCCAGAAAGAGCACACAGGCGGGTTGCCGCTGGCCGTGAAGCACGTCTTCATAGGCGGCGCGCAAGGCATGCGTGATCAGCTTGTCCCGGACATAGCGCCCATTGACGAACACATGCTGTTGATCGGCTCGCGCGCGCGCCACATCCGGCAGGCCCACCCGGCCCCACAAGCGCAGGGGGCCGGCCTCGGCCTGCACCGGCAGGCTCGCGTGGTGGAACTCATCACCCAAGACCTCACGGATTCGCCGCTGTCGGGCTGCGTCGCTGCTGGCCGCTTCGTCGATCAGGGGGGGCACGCGCCACTGCTGGAGCAGCTTGCCCTCATGCCACAGCGTGAAAGACACATCGGGCCTCGCCAGTGCATGCCGGCGCAGGGCCTCCACGCAGTGGGCCAACTCGGTGGCCTCGCTCTTGAGAAACTTGCGCCGTGCCGGGGTTGAGAAGAACAGCTCGCGCACCTCGACCGTGGTGCCCACCCCGCGCGTAGCCGGGGCCACTTCGCCGGTGCGTGCCTCCAGGCTCAAGGCGTGAGCCGCCTGGGGGGTGCGGCTGATGAGCTTGAGCTCGGAAACGGAGGCAATGGCCGCCAGCGCTTCGCCCCGAAAACCCATGGTGCTCACGTGTTCAAGGTCGTGCAGGCTTCGGATCTTGCTGGTGGCATGGCGCTTGAGCGCCAGCGGCAGATCGCTGGCCGCGATTCCGAGGCCGTCGTCTTCCAAGACGATGGCCCGAACCCCTCCGCCGTGCAGCCGCATCACGATGTCACGGGCGCCGGCATCCAGCGCGTTGTCCAGCAGTTCACGCACCACAGAGGCCGGGCGCTCCACCACCTCACCCGCGGCAATCTGGCTGATGAGTTCATCGGGCAGTTCCGCAATCGGCCGAGGGGTGGCGGGCATCAGATCCTGCGGTGCAAAGGGCATAGGGCGATTGTAGAGATGGGACAATGTCCGCCCATGGACGCCTTGCTCTTCCTGATGGATTTCATCCTGCACGTCGACCGCCACTTGGCGGCCTTCGTGGCCGCCTATGGCCCCTGGGTTTACGCCCTGCTGTTTGCCATTGTGTTCGTGGAAACGGGACTGGTGGTGATGCCTTTCTTGCCGGGTGACTCTCTGTTGTTCGTCACGGGCGCTTTGGCCGGTGCTGGCCTCATCGACATCCAAATCGTGTTGCCCCTGTTGCTGGTGGCCGCCATCGCAGGAGATCAGACCAACTACGCAATCGGTGCCCGCGTGGGCCAAAAGGTCTGGACCTGGGAACACAGCCGGTGGTTCAACCGCCGTGCCTTTGAGCAGGCGCACGGCTTTTATGAGCGCCACGGTGGCGTCACCATCATCATCGCGCGCTTCATGCCCTTTGTTCGGACCTTCGCACCGTTTGTGGCCGGCGTGGCGGCCATGAACCGGCGAGCCTTCACCCTCTACAACGTGGTGGGTGCGGTGCTGTGGGTGGTGGGCCTGGGCATGGCCGGCTACTGGTTCGGCAACCTCGACTGGGTCCAGCGCCACCTCAGCAAGATCATCTGGGCCTTAATCATCATTCCTGGCTTGATCGCGATCGTGGGGGCCTGGAAGGCCCGCCGTGCAGCGCCCGCTTGAGCTCTGCAGCGCACAAAGCCACGGCGGTGTGCGCTTCTTCCAGCACCCGGCCCATCAGGATGAAGCCGTGGATTTGGCGATCGAAGCACAACTGGGTACAGGGCACACCCGCCTGCGACAAGGCCTGGGCGTACTGCAGACCCTCGTCGCACAGCGGGTCGTAACCCGCGGTGAGCACCAGGGCGGGCGGAAGCCCCTGCAGTTTCGGGTGCAGCAGGGGCGAGGCACGCCAATCGTCGTGGCCTTGCGTCTGGCCCATGTAGTGGCCGCGGTACCAGGTCAACATCTCGCGGGTCAGCAGGTAGCCTTGGGCATTGTGGGTGTGTGAAGGGGCGACCTGGCGCATGTCCGTGGCCGGGTAGATCAGCAGCTGGTGGCGCAAAGACGAATACGTCTCCTGATCGTCATCGTCACGCAGCACCAGCGCCACCACCGCGGCCAGGTTGCCGCCCGCGCTGTCGCCGCCCACGGCCAAGCGATGTCCATCGATGCCCAAGGCCTGGGCTTGAGAGCGGACCCAACGCGTGGCGGCCACACAGTCCTCCACCGCCGCCGGGAACCGGTGCTCGGGCGCGAGGCGGTAGTCCACCGACACCACCGCCACACCAGCCTGAAGGGCCAACTCTCGGCACAGGGTGTCGTGCGTGTCCAGGTCGCCGATCACCCAGCCACCACCGTGGAAGAACACCAAGGCCGGCAGCGCGGTGTTGGAAGCCGGTTCAAAGGGGTGGATCACCCGCACCCGCACGGGCGGTGCCAGGGCCGACTCCGGCGACAGGTCCATGCTGCGCGCCACCGCCGGCGGTGTGGGCTGGGTCAAGGCCTTGCGTTCCAGATAGGTCTGGCGGGCCGCCTGCACCGACAGGGTGTGCATCGGCGGGACCGCGCGGTCGATCATCGCCTGCAGCAGGGCTTGGGCTTGCGGGTGCAGCATCGTCTTGTCCATTCCGTCAAAGGGTGCGGCGGCGGGCCATTGGTGGGTTGCGTGAGAAGTACTGCCGGATGCCCTGGTGCAGGGCCTCGACCAGCCCAGCCTGGTACTGTGGATCGGCCAGTCGACGCTCTTCCTCTGGATTGGAGATGAAGGCTGTTTCCACCAGCACGCTGGGTACATCCGGGGCCTTCAAGACGGCAAAGCCGGCCTGTTCCACGCGGCGCTTGTGTAAGCGGCCCACCCGGTCAAGCTGTGTGAGCAGCACGCTGCCCAATTGCAGGCTGTCGTTGATCTGCGCCGTGGTGCTCATGTCGAGCATGGCCCTGAGAACCTGGGCATCGGAGACCGGGGCCTGGATGCCGCCCACCGCGTCCGACGCGTTTTCACGATCGGCCATCCAGCGCGCCGCTGCGCTGGTCGCACCTTGTGTGGACAGCGCATACACCGAAGCGCCGCGGGCCTGCGGCGTGAAGAAGGCATCGGCGTGAATGGACACCAGCAGGTCGGCCTGCACCCGTCGAGCGCGGCGCACCCGGTCTCCCAGGGGGACAAAGTAGTCGCCGTCGCGCGTCATGAAGGCCCGCATACCGGGCGTGGCATTGATGCGGTCCCGCAGCTGGCGCCCGATCGACAGCACCACGTCTTTTTCCTTCAGGCCTTTCGGGCCGATCGCACCCGGGTCTTCACCGCCGTGGCCGGGGTCGATGGCCACCACGATCAGGCGCTCCAGCCGCTGCAGATCCTGCGCGCTGGGCTCCGGCATGGTGGCGGGGGCTGGGGTAGCGGCGGGGGCTGGG
>JACCDW010716072.1_pt1 | contig 39394 bp, 33 predicted proteins | sample 7449781 | NCBI WGS metagenome assembly JACCDW01 (sample SAMN15323449, study PRJNA562643) | freshwater metagenome | isolation source: river surface water | place: USA:Blue River Watershed | collected 2017-08-18 | reverse complement strand
TTAATCGCTGGGTTGATGTTGGGCATGGCGGGCAGTCTGCACTGCATCGGCATGTGCGGGCCACTGGTGCTCATGATGCCTTCGAGTTGGTTGGGGACCGTGGTTTACCATGTGGGTAGAACCCTGACCTACGCTTTGTTGGGGTTGATTGCCGGGATGTTATTCCAAGTGGTTGACATTCGAGCATTTCAATCTGAGTTTAGCATAGGCATTGGGTTGGTTTTCTTGTCGATGTGGGCCTATCAGCGCTGGGGCATATCCAAACAAGGATCCGTTGCGGCTAATGAAAATGGCTTCAAAAATGGGGTGTTGACGTTGTTTTCAACAGCCATGAAGGGGCGTCATCTGGGATGGCGTGCTATTGCGGGAATGGCCAATGGGTTGTTGCCTTGCGGTTTGGTATACGGGGCGATGATGGCTGCGGTTGGACAAGGGACTACCCAGGGCAGTGTTTTGTTGATGACGGGGTTTGGATTGGGTACCATTCCCAGTCTTTTCGTGTTGGGATTGTTGGGTAATAAAATTACGCAGGCGGTTCGCAAAACTTGGTCTAAGTGGTTGCCCTGGTGGTTGTTGGTGATGGCGATGCTGTTTTTATTGCGCGGCATGAATTTGGGCATTCCGTTTGTGTCGCCCAAGGTTCAAATCAATGCTCACCAAGGAAGTTGTTGTCATTCAAAGTAGCATGCTTTTTTTTATGGGAATTTTCAATACATTTGGAGGGAAAACTCTAAAGGAAAAGCCTATGTCGTTTCATCATGATGCTATTGATTGCGCCAATTGCAAAAAACGGTTTACTTCGGTTTTTTGCAAAGTAGAAAACGATACGATGGAGCAGATCAACGAGGAGAAAATCTGTACGCCGTATAAAAAAGGGCAGATTATTTTTCATGAAGGATCCCGTCCTTTGGGTATCTATTGTGTTAATCGCGGTAAGATTAAATTGGTGAAGTTGGGAGAGGATGGCAAAGAACAGATATTACGGTTGATCAAGCCAGGCGATTTGATGGGGTATAGGGCGTTGTTGAGTGGCGACAAATACAGTGCATCGGCGGTGGTTTTAGAGGAGGCCGGCATTTGTTTTATACCCAAAGAATTGTTCATGGGGGTTTTGCAAAAGGATGGCGTGCTGTCCATGGAAATCATGAAGTTGCTCAGCGATGATTTGCGCAAAGCCGAAGTGAGTATCACCCACTTTGCCCAAAAGCCGGTGCGGGAGCGTCTCGCCGAGGCCTTGTTGTTCATCAAGGAAACGTATGGTTTTGAGGCCGATGGGAAAACCATCGATCTGAAAATTAGCAGAGAAGATTTGGCAAATTTGGTGGGAACAGCCACTGAGACGGCCATTCGTTTGCTGAGCGACCTAAAACACGAGGGTGTGGTGGCGTTGGAAGGCAAGAAAATTGAAATATTGAACTTATCCAAGTTGGTGAAAATTGCCAACATTGAAGATTGAGGCGAATTGGTTGGAATAGTTATTTTTCCAACTTCAAAAGGCTGTAACCCACTAAGGCACATACCGAAGATGCAATCAGTATACTCACTTTTCCGAGGTCGATGAGGGCTGAATCCGTGAATGCCAAATTGTCGACGAAAATTGCCATCGTAAAGCCGATTCCACCCAAAATGCCGGCACCTAATAGTTTTTTGAAATTGATGTTTGACGATAAACTGGCTACCCCCAATTTTACCGCCAATAAACTGGCCAAAACGATGCCCAGGGGTTTGCCGACAACGAGGCCGAAGAAAATGCCAATGCTGGCAGGGTTAGAAACCAGGGTAGATATATCCTCGGGAATCGCAATGGCGGTGTTGGATAGTGCAAACAAGGGCAATATGATATAGGATACTGGCCACTGGATACTGTGCTCCACGCGATAACTCAAAGTTTGTGGTTTTCCCGATTTGAACGGAAGCGCAAAAGCCAAAATCACACCGGATAAGGTAGCGTGAATGCCACTGTGTAGCATGCAGAACCACAAGGAGATCCCCAAAATCAAAAACAACCAGCCATTTTCATTTTCTCGCTTGTTGAGGAAATAGAGGATTGCGATGATCAACGCGCTGAGGATAAGGTATAATCCGTTGAATCCACCACCGTAAAACAGTGCAATGACCAGTATTGCACCCAAATCATCGATGATTGCCAAGGCTGTTAAAAATACTTTTAACGCGGTGGGAACCCGATCGCCCAGCAAGCCCATGATGGCAATGGCGAATGCGATGTCCGTGGCCGTTGGGATTCCTGCGCCTGAAATTGTGGCCGGATGATTGAAGTTGAAAATCAAATAGATCAATGCCGGCATCACCATGCCCCCTAGAGCCCCCATCATCGGCAGCATTGCGCGTTTTCGGTCTGAAAGTTCGCCGATGTACAGTTCCCGCTCAATTTCCAATCCCACGAGCAAAAAGAAAATGGTCATCAGTGCATCATTGATCCACTCAGTGATGCTGTGTTGAAGGTGAAATTGATGGCTGCTAATTCCGATTTTCTGTCCCCAAAATGCAATGTAACTAGGACCCCAAGCTGAATTGGCAAGCAGCAACGAAATTGCCGTGGCAAGGATCAATAGGATTCCAGCCGACTGCTGACTTTGGAAGAATTCCTTGAAAAGCGTGGTGAGTCTGAGAATGGGTTTGGGAGATGATTTCATGGATGGATTGAAACGATGGTATCGCTGGGGTATTTATTGAGGAGAGGTCGTTTCTAACCGACCTACCATTCCTTGCATCCAATGCTCCTCGCATCGCGCTTGGTAAATATCGGCATGTCCCACCAAGACCAAATCATCGCTACCGGGCTCCCGATAGGTGAAGTTTGCGGGTTTTTTGCATACATGGCACTGGGCTTTTACTTCGATTCGTTGGGTGGCCAATTTTTTGAGCGATGCCATTGGGCCAAAATCGCGGGCCATGTAGTCTTTATCAAGTCCGGCCGCAATCACATGAATGTTGTTCATCATGATTTCACCGATGACCTCAATGACGAAGGGGCCCATGAACTGCACCTCGTCGATATACACTTCTTTGGTTGTATCTGTGAGTAGTGGGTAGATTTCCTCGGCTTTGGAGATGCGGTGTGCGAGCATTTGCAATCCACCGTGGCTATTGATTCTACTTGCGTTATAGCGTTTGTCGAGCAGAGGTTTTACAACCAATTTTTCATCGCTCAAAAACGGACTTTCGTTATACAGGCCGATGAGTTTGGTGGTTTTACCCGCAAACATGCAACCGTGGATAAGTGTAAATTCTCTCATGACGAAATTCCGGTGGGTGTTGTAACTTGCACAGGACAATGGAATCAAACAACAGTTCTCTGCGCGAAGTGCTAAACAACATAGCAAGTATACAGCATGAATTGGCAAACGACCAAACCCAAATGCTGGATTCAGACATTTTGATGCAACTTAAAGGGTTGGCAGCGAAGTTGTATTTGGAAAGTGATATTGAGTTGCTGTCGATGTCGTTCGTGGACGATGAAATCTCCGCGGTAGTGCAAGCGCCTGAGGTTGTTCCGGCTTTTATTCCCGACGTGGATCAGGTGGCTGATGCAGCGGTGGTTGAAGCGGTTGTAGAAGCGGTTCCTGAAGTGATTAATGTACCGATTGTTGAATCTGTGCCTGAACCGGTTATTCCTGTGTTGGAATTGTCCGAAATTTCCATTGTGGCACCGGAGGTTGTGTCAATGCCCGTGATTGAAGAGCCCGCGGCGGTGGAAATGCCCCCGGTGGTGGAGGTTTCTTTGGGTGAAGTTAAAGCACCCGAAGTGGTCATTTCGGAGGTGCAAGTACCCGAAGAAGTAATCGTTCCGGAGGTTGCCCTACCTGTGGTTGATGTTGTCGCTCCTGTTGTTGAAGCGGTCGCCGCAGAAGTGCCTGTGTCGATGGGTTTGACGGTAGAATCGGTGATTGGACAGATGCCTTTGAGTCGGCGATTTGAATTTTCCAATATTTTGTTTGGGGGTAACATGGAAAAAATGGGTATGTTCATCCAGCAAATTATCGATGCTCCCAATGTGGCAGGACGGTTGGATGTGTACGATCGCTGGTATGAAGAATGTCAGTGGCGTAGGCGGGATGAATCGGCGAGCGATATGCTGAGAATGATCAAACGCATTTTCGCTTCCTAATGTTGCGTTGGGGCTGGTCTCCAACATGCAAGAAAATTTCAGGAAATACCCCTTTTTGTGTCCGATACTCGGGCTATTTGTCGCATATCTGTCTGCGGATTCAACGGCGTCTTTTTGGTTGGAGCATTCTTTTTGGTGGGTGCCGATTTTCTGTGTTCTGGGATCAATGCTGCTGGGTTATTGGTTTGGATTTGATCGAATATCGGGAGTTTGGCGATGGTTTTCAGTCTTTGTTTTTCATGTGGTTTTGGGTGGTTGGTGGTTTTCGCAAACCGGAGCATCAACAACTGGCGGATTGCCATGGAACAAACCGGGCGCTAGCAAGGATGGATTTGCATTGGTTGAGGTGAGGGATTCTTGGCTTGCCGGTCCGAAAGGGGTCCGGGGCACCGCTCATTGCTTGGGTTTTACAGCGAGTGACGGAGTGTTGGTAAACGCCGACTTTGCCATTCGGGTGGGCGTGGGCGAGGGAGGTTTGAATCCGCCAGCGATGGGTCGATACTGGTTGTATTTGGGCGCAATTAGGGATTATGACCTTCCCGAGGTTCCGGGCGATCCCAATTGGCAGAGCATCATGCGAGCGGTGGGTGTTGCGGGTCATGTGCGGTACCGCGGCGATTGGCAATGGGTCGGGGAGAACCGCGAGGGGTTTGTGGGTTTGGGTTATGTGTATCGATTGCGCGCGAGGGTGTTGGTTTGGATACACGGTGAGTTCGGCCGGCGGTTGCATTCGCAACACGCCGGCCTCGTCTACGCCATGCTAATGGGCGATAAATCGGGTTTGGATCCCGCATTGGAATCCCAATTTGGGACTGCGGGTTTGTTGCATGTGTTGGCGGTTTCAGGGATGCATGTGGCGTTGATTTTGGGCGCCTTGTTTTGGTTGTTTTCAGGATTTGGTGACCGCGGCAATCCGGGGTTGTTTTTTTTGATGGTGCTGATTGCCGCGGGCTGGGGATATACCTTTCTCACGGGTGCCGGAGCCTCAGTGGTGCGCGCGATGATCAGTGCCACCTGGATGTGGTTAGGGAAATACGCATTCAAACGAAAGCAATCGCTCATTCATGTGCTACTTGGATCGGCCTATATTCAGTGGCTCATCGATCCACATGCGGTTGAGCAAATGGGATTCCAATTGAGTTATCTCGCTGTGTTGGGGATTGCTTTGGTACATCCTTTGGTTTCGGAACGACTGTCCCACATGCCGCGTATGGTGCGATGGATTGCTGAAAATACGAGTTTGACATTGTCGGCCACCCTTTTCACCGCGCCCTTGTTGCTGTGGCAATTTCAGTCTTTTCCCACTTGGTTTTTGTTGGGTAATTTGCTTTTGCTACCGCTGTTTTCTTTTTGTGTTTACCTCACATTGCTGTGTCTTGCTGTGGGATGGATTCCGATTTTTGGGGATTTTACCTACCGACTTTTCGGCGCGGGTTTGAAAGCATTGTTGTGGTTGTTGGATGTCGGACAATCACTGCCATTGCCACAAATCAAGGCGCTTCCCATGAGCGTTTGGGATTTGTTACTCATGATGCTGCTGGTGGTTTTGGTGTGTGGATGGCTGATGTCAAAACTTCGCGGAATGGACCAACCACAGACGGCGGACACCTTACAACGGAAGTTCAGGGTGCCGCATTCTCAGGGTTGGTTTCTCGGTATCGCAACGCTCTTTTTATGTTTGTGGGTGAACTTGGAAAGGGAGCGAAGCCTTCGCAGCGCATCGGTTGAGTATTTTAATATGCACGTGGGACATGAAATCATTGAAGCGCGTAAAAATCGAGCGAGCCTCCAACTCATTGGCGATTGGCGGAATCCCCGAAAGAAAATTCGCGTTTGGCATAAATTGCAAAAGTATGCCGTGCGAAACGGGGTGGCGCATGTGGTATGGATAAACCGATTACCTTTGTACTATGAGTGAAATGTTGCGAATCGAGATGGATGGCCCTGTGGCTCATTTGATTCTCAATCGACCTGAAAAACGCAATGCGTTGAGTGCGGAATTGGTCGAACAGATGTACCAAGGTATGTTGTCGCTGAATACCAATGATTCTGTGCGCGTAGTGGTGATTCGCTCTGCCGATAAACCCTTTTGTGCGGGTGCTGATTTGGGCTATTTGACGCAGTTGAGGTCCAATACATTGGAAGAAAATGAGGCCGATTCGCAGCGATTGAGGCAATTGTTTGATGCAATCTATCAATCGCCAAAGTACATCATTTCACAAGTTGAAGGACCTGCCCTGGCAGGTGGTTGTGGGTTGGCAACGCTTGCAGATTGTTGTGTGGCTACGCCTGAAGCAACGTTTGGCTACACCGAAGTAAAAATTGGATTCATCCCTGCCTTGGTGATGGTCTATTTGCGTGAAAAAGTGAGCGGCGCGGTGATGTCAGACATACTCCTTTCCGGGCGTGTGTTTGGCGCCGCGGAGGCCCAATCAATGCAATTGGTTCAGCATGTTGTACCGGCAGACAAGGTAGCAGAATTTGTGATGCATCATGCCAATCAGATCTGCGATTCTACATCCCCACAAGCCGTGGCGAAAGTGAAGGAAATGATGCGTGCTTTAACTGCCATGAGCCGAGATCAAGCTTTGGATTATGCGGCCAAACAAAATGCCGTGGCCAGAGCGAGCGAAGATTGTAGAAGAGGCATCGACGCATTTTTGAACAAAGAACCCCTAAAGTGGCGTTGACACAACGCGATAATTGACCATATATATGAGATTGATTGATACGCATTGTCACTTGTACGGTGAGCAATTTGATACAGACAGAGAACAAGTGATTGCGAATGCCAAGCGCATGGGGGTTGATCGCATTTTGTTGCCCAATGTAGATCTGCAAACAGTGGCTGGCATGCATGAATTGGTCGTGAATCATCCCGGAGTCTGTTATCCCATGATGGGATTGCACCCATGTGATGTTAAACCCGACTTTGAAGCTGAAATCGCGCAATTGTTCTCGTTCTTCGACACCCATACATACTGCGCGGTAGGTGAAATCGGGATTGATTTGTACTGGGATAAGACGACCCAAGACATTCAAGAACAGGCCTTTTTGATGCAGGTGGATTTCGCCTTGAAAAAGGGATTGCCCATTGCCATTCACTCTAGAAATGCCACGCACAGAATCATTGAGTTGTTGAAAAACTACAAAGGCAAAGGACTCCGTGGCGTGTTTCATTGTTTTTCCGAGAGTTTGGAGTTGGCCCAAGAAATTTTAAAATTGGATGGATTTCTTTTGGGTATCGGAGGCGTACTGACGTTTAAAAATGCGGGCTTGCCCGAGGTGCTGAAGCAAATCGATTTGGAGCATATCATTTTAGAAACTGACAGCCCTTACTTGCCCCCAGTGCCTCACCGCGGTAAGCGAAATGAGCCGGCATACACCCGTTTGGTGGCAGAAAAGTTGGCCGATGTGAAAGGGGTGTCATTGCGTGAGGTTGCAGAGATAACCACGGCAAACGCGGAGCAGTTGTTTGGGTTGTGACTTTTGTCACTCAATAGCCAATTCTGATTTGAGAAATTTGTAGCATGCAAATTTTTCATCGTCGTGCACTCACCATTGGTTTGCAAAGGTTCAAAGATGTGTATCGAGGGGTGATGGCGGATGGGGTGAAAAGACTATTGCTGTTACCGGTGATAGGGATGGTTCTTGCGTTGCAGGCCCAAGACCAACCGTTTGTGCATCACACCGAGCGCGGGAAATACGATACCACTGCCGTAGTGGCATCCAAGGATTTGCAGTCGTTTCTCCGGGCTGGACGGTTTTTTGGTCATGCCAGATTGTTTTCGATGTTAACAGACAACAGTGAGGGTTTGACCGATTACCATGCAAATGCAGTGGGTGTTGGCATAGGTTACGAAACGGGCAAATGGGAGGGATTCCAATTGGGTATTAGCGGCTATGCCATTTATCATTTGTCCTCGAGCAATCTATCGGATATCGATCCCTTATCGAACCAACCCAATCGCTATGAACTGGGGTTGTTTGATGTTGAAGACCCTTCCAACAAAAATGAATTAGACCGATTGGAGGACTTGTATCTAAAGTACAGTCGTAACCGCGTTTCAATGAAACTGGGAAAGCAACACATTCGCTCGCCGTTTATCAATCCTCAGGATGGCAGGATGCGTCCAACCTTGGTGGAAGGTTTGTTGGTGGATTACCAAATGAAACCGGATTTGATGGTTAATTTGGGCGTGGTGAATCAAATATCGCCCCGAAGCACAGTGCATTGGTATGGTGTAGGTGAATCGATGGGTTTGTATGGGGTTGGGGTGAATCCGGATGGAACGAAATCAAAGTATAAGGGCAACATGCCGGAATCTGTGGTTGCTTTTGCGGGCATCGAAAAGGATTGGAAACAAGGGAAGTTGAAATTGTGGGAGCAGGTGGTTACGGATGTGTTTGAAACGCATTTGTTGCAGTGGGACGGTCGAATTGCGTTTAATCCGGCAAATCAAGCTGTGGTGAAAATGCATGGTGCAGGTGGCGCTATACCGAATGCCCATGCTGCGCAGGTGAATGGTTTCAATGCGTTTGTTTATGGATTACAATGGATTGGTCAAACGGCATTGGCAGTCGGTGGAAATTTGGATCCACAAAAAGCCTACATCGCCAAGGGGGGGCGCTCCAATGTGTTTGGTGCCAGAATGGGCGCACAGTGGAAGGGCGGATGGAAGTTTTTGTTGAATTATACCCGCATCACCGCGGAAGGGCGTTATCTGATGCCCAGAGAATGGGGGCGGGATCCATTTTATACTTTTATGCCACGCGAACGCAATGAGGGTTATGGCAATGTGCATGCTGCCACCGCCGTGTTGAGCAAGAAATTCTCGTCGGTGAAAGGGTTGGCTGTGGATGTGAGTTACGGTCGGTTTTACCTGCCGGATGTTAAGGATTTTGCTTTGAATAAATATGGCTTTCCGGCCTATCAACAGGCAAATGTAGATGTGCGATATGCGTTTGGTGGTTTTTTTCAAGGGTTGGATTTGCAATTCTTGGCGGTTTTCAAGGATGCGATTAAAACCACTTATGATTTGCCCAAATATGAAATTAATAAAGTGAATCTTTCACATTTCAACTTAATATTGAATTATCATTTTTAACCCCAGGATTGGCCAATGGACAAAATATATCATGTAAAAAATTGCAGTTGCGGTTGTAATCAGGCTGAGAAGTCCGGCGATCGACGATCATTCCTCAAGCAAGCCTCGGCCCTTGGCCTCGGCTTGGCCTTCGGCACCAAGGTGGCCTCAGGGGTGACCCAAGATGCTTCTGCCCTCCGCGATATCAAAAAATCGCAAACCGTAAAATCAGGCAAAGCACAACATTTTACCATCCTGCATACCTCTGATATTCATGCACAGCTGGATATTCATGATGAGTTCTTCTTGGAAAACGGCAAGCCAGTTTACAAAAAAAGAGGGGGTATGGCATCACTTAAAACGATGATACAAACCCTCAAAGCAGAAAATCCTGCGAATACATTGGTGATTGATGGGGGAGATTGTTTTCAAGGTGGCGGCGTGGCCGCGCTTTCAGAAGGCAAAGCCATCGTGCCGCTCATGAATAACATCGGCTATGATCTTATGTTGCCCGGAAACTGGGAAGTGGTCTATGGCAAAGAAACAATGATGCGGGATTTGGGCGCCTATGACGGAGCCAAAATTTGCGCCAATATGTTTCACGATACATCGGATCAAAACAAGGGTGATTTGATTTTTCCGCCCTATTGGACCACCTACGTGGCGGGCATCAAAATTGGGTTTATCGGGTATAATGACCCATTGACACCGAAGCGACAGAGTCCGGCCTACAGCAGTGGCATCCAATTTACGGATCCGTCTATGAATGCAGCCAAATATGTGAAGATTCTTCGCGATTACGAACAATGCGCCATGGTGTTTATGGTAACCCACATGGGCCTGGCACAACAAGTCGATTTGGCCAACAAGCCCTATGTGGATGGCGTAGATTATATCCTCGGAGCAGACACCCATGAGCGTGTTCGTAAACCCATTGAAGGGAAATACGCCAAAGTAACCGAGCCAGGTGCTTTTGGGTCGTTCGTGGCCAAACTCGATATCGTTGTTGAAAATGGCATTGTAAAGGAACACCATTATAATTTGATGGATGTAGACCCGGAGATGTATAAACCCGATGCGGAAATGCTCGCCTTGGTGGAAGCGGCCAAAGCGCCTTATCGCAAAGAATTGGAGACGGTTATTGGCAGTTCAAAAACTACTTTGGTGCGATATTATGTGATGGAAACGCCCATGGACAACCTCATTACCGATGCGTTGATGTGGAAGTTGAAGCCCGACATTGCGCTGTCGAATGGTTTCAGATTCTGTCCGCCTCTGGTGCCGGATTCCAAAACAGGATTGGCGACCATTACAAACGATTATTTGTGGAGTATGCTGCCGGTGAATTCGGAGGCGAAATGGGCTCAGGTGACGGGTGCTCAACTGAAGCATTGGTTGGAAAAGGAACTTGAAAACGTGTTTGCCAAGGACCCTACCAAGCGTTTTGGCGGCTGGGTGGTTCGATACAAGGGCATGGAGGTGAATTTTACTGCCGATAAGCCGAAGGGCGAACGGGTGAACTGGATCAAAATCAAAGGCAAAAAGATGGAGGCTGCGAAGTTGTATTCGGTGATTGCGTGCGACCGCGAAGGAGATCCGGTTGATACGTTGTGTAGGATTGAAAAAGTACAAAATCCCAAGTTGTTGGGCATCAATCTTCACGATATCATGCGGGAATACTTGAAGAAATTCTCTCCTGTTTCGCCGAAGGTGGAGGGCAGAATTCAATGTACGGACAAACCCATCGATTTGTTATCACAGCTCGAAGGATATGATTACGACTTTGTGTAAGGGTGCGTGATTTTTGTCACAGTAAAAGCAGTTTGGTTGTTACATCTTTGTATCATTAGGTAATAAAAACATGGAAATATTGGGTTATATCGGTGCAGTTTTGATGGGGCTTTCCCTGGGACTGATCGGTGGGGGTGGTTCCATTCTTACGGTACCCATCTTGGTGTATTTGTTTCAGGTGGATGCGGTTCTGGCCACGGCGTATTCACTGTTTATTGTGGGATTGACTTCTTTGGTGGGTTCGTTTAGCCACATCAAATTGGGTAATATTCATTGGCGCACAGCCATCGTGTTTGGTATTCCCAGTATTATCAGTGTGTTTTTGACACGCAGTTTTTTGGTGCCGAGGATTCCTGATCCGATCATGACTTTCGGACAGAATGCAACTGCCGGAGCGGCGTTTGTGCTTACCAAATCTGTGGGATTGTTGTTGTTGTTCGCAGTCATCATGGTGATGGCGGCGTATAGCATGATTAAACCATCGAAAAAAGCCAGTGCAGACCAATCGACGGTTGTTGAATCCGATGGTCAACAGCCCAAATTTAACTATCCCCTGATTCTGTCCGAAGGAGCGATTGTGGGTGTAGTTACCGGTTTGGTGGGCGCGGGCGGAGGATTTTTGATCATTCCGGCCCTGGTACTATTGGCAAAATTGCCCATGAAGCAAGCCGTAGGAACATCGCTCATGATCATCGCTGCAAAATCGCTCATTGGTTTTGTGGGCGACATGCGCGGAAATGAAGTCATTGATTGGTCGTTTCTCGCAGTGTTCAGCAGTATTGCTGTGGTGGGTATCCTGATCGGTAGCTGGCTGTCTAAGCGAATTCCTGGCGAAAAACTCAAACCCGCTTTTGGTTGGTTTGTGTTGGTGATGGGTACCTACATTATTATCAAAGAATTGTTTTAATTTCACATTCCAATGGAAGGCAATACACAGAAAGACGTGGACAAACTGATCAAGCAGGTAAATGCCTTGCTTTGGTGTGTTGGCGGAATTCTTCTGGTTGTGGTTGCGATGCTTCTTTTGATTTTTGTGGGAGATGAAATGTCGAAGGAGGATTTTGACAACAGTGATGTCAATAGGGCGTTGATTGATAGTGCTGCGCCCGTGATTCATCCCTCACTGGATGAGTCTACGGATTTGTGGACAGCCGCTGACTTGTCGCAAGCGCCTGCATCGGCCAAGTCACAGTTGGAATATGGAAAAGATCTGATTGTCAACACCGCCAAATATTTGGGGCCCAAAGGTAGCGTAGCGCATCTCACCAACGGAATGAACTGCCAGAACTGCCATTTGAATGCAGGTACGCAGCCCTATGGCAACAACTACGGTTCAGTGGCCAGTACCTATCCCAAGTATCGCGGTAGGAGCGGGGCCATCGAAGACATTTACAAGCGTGTGGCCGATTGTTTTGAGCGTTCACTGAATGGCGTTGCACCGAAAGTCGGAAGCAAAGAGATGGAAGCCATTGTGGCCTATATCAACTATGTAGGAAGCAATGTGAAAAAGGGCGATAAAGCCAAAGGGTCGGGAATTTATGAGGTGGCCTTGTTGGATCGCGCTGCAGATCCGGCCAAAGGCAAGGTCTTGTATGCCGCCAAATGCGTGAGCTGTCACCAAGCGGATGGTTCGGGGATGATGAATGCTGATGGGATAGGTTATCAGTATCCACCGATGTGGGGCGATCACTCGTATAATCTCGGTGCGGGTTTGTATCGTCTCTCGCGTTTCGCAGGTTACATCAAAGCCAATATGCCGTTGGGTGCCACCTATAAAGCGCCATTGCTGAGCGATGAGGAAGCGTGGGATTTGGCAGCTTACGTAAATTCCATGCCGCGGCCATCCAAAGATTTAAGTAAGGATTGGCCCAAAATCGAAGAGAAGAATTTTGATCATCCCTTCGGTCCTTTTGCCGATGCCTTTGGTGAAGAACAACACAAATACGGTCCATTCAAACCCATCAAAGCGGCACAAAAGAAGGTAAAAAAGGGTTGAGATTGCCCAATGGAAACACAATAATATACGAAAAAAATGTCAGAAAATCAAGAGGTGATCGTCGAAACCAGCAACGCGGGCATGGAAGCGTGTTGTGTGGTACAGTGTGATTTGCAGTTGGGAGAAAATTATTGGAACAACCAATACGAGGCTGGAAAAACGGGCTGGGATTTGGGCATGGCGTCGCCCGCTTTGGTGAAGTATGTTGATTCACTGCCGAATAAGGACGCACGTATTTTGATTCCTGGTTGTGGGAATGCTTATGAGGCCCAATGCCTTTTGGACAAAGGATTCACGAACATTACATTGATTGATATCGCGCCTTTGTTGGTTGAGCAATTACAAGCAAAATACGTTGGCAATCCAAGCATTCAGGTGGTGCTGGGCGATTTTTTTGAATTTGAAGGACAGTTTGATGTGATCATTGAACAGACATTTTTCTGCGCCATCCAACCATACATGCGCAGTGAATATGTGAAGAAAATGAGGAAGTTGCTGTCGCCCGAGGGCGAATTGGCTGGCTTGCTTTTTGATACTCGCTTCGATTTTGATGGACCTCCGTTTGGTGGGTGTAAGTGTGAGTATAAGCCCATTTTCGACGAGGGTGGATTACGGGTGGATGAAATGGAAATTACTCCGGATTCGGCCAAGCCCAGAGCGGGAACAGAGTTGTTTTTTCGCGCAGGTGTGAAAAAATCAACCGATGCCTGTGTGGTGGATGCCGCTTGTGGTATCAAACAGTATGCGAACATCGCAGAGAAACTTCAGTGGAATAACGAAAATCAAGACAAAAAATAAAACAATGAATATAGAGCAAATCTACACTGGGTGTTTGGCACAAGGTGCCTATTACATCCACAGTAAAGGTGAAGCAGTGATCATTGATCCCCTGCGTGAAGTTCAACCCTACTTGGATCGGTTGGCTAAGGATGGCGTGAAATTGAAATACATTTTTGAGACGCATTTCCATGCCGATTTTGTGAGTGGTCATTTGGATTTGAGCAAGAAAACCGGCGCGCCGATCGTTTACGGTCCAACCGCCAATCCCGAATTCGAATGCATCGTGGCTGAAGACCGACAGGTATTTGCCGTGGGTGAGATCACCATTGAGGTGTTGCATACGCCCGGACATACCATGGAAAGTACTTGCTATTTGTTGAAAGACGCGGCGGGCAATCCACACAGTTTGTTTAGTGGCGACACGCTGTTCTTGGGCGATGTTGGAAGACCGGATTTGGCGCAAAAAGCGGCCGATATGACGCAAGAGCAATTGGCGGGGCTGTTGTTTGATTCATTGATGAACAAGATCATGCCGTTGCCCAATGAGGTGATGGTGTATCCGGCTCACGGTGCAGGCAGTGCGTGTGGTAAGAACATGATGAAGGAAACGATGGACAGCTTGGGGCATCAGAAAGAGATGAATTACGCATTGAATCAGCCCAGCAAAGAGGCCTTTATTGAGGCGGTGTTGGATGGTTTGTTGCCGCCGCCTGCTTATTTCCCGATGAATGTTGCCATGAATAAAAAGGGCTATGAGTCAGTGGATGTTGTGATGGGTAATGGCATGCGCGCTTTGGGTGTGGCTGAATTTGAAGCAGCCGCTGAAACCATGGATGCCGTTGTGTTGGATACCAGAAATCCTGCAAATTTTGCTTTGGGTTTTGTGCCGCGTAGCATCAATATTGGCATCGACGGGCAGTTCGCACCTTGGGTGGGCTCTGTGATTGGGGACGTGAAAACGCCAATTTTGTTGGTGACCGATGCTGGCAGGGAGGAAGAGACCGTTACACGTTTAACCCGCGTGGGCTTTGATCATTTGCTGGGTCATTTGAGTGGTGGTTTTGAGTCTTGGAAGTCGGCCGGTAAGGAAGTAGATACGGTGAATCGCATCACTGCAGCCCAGTTTGCAGCGGAATTGAAGGTGGGCGAGTCCAAGGTGGTTGATGTGCGCAAGGAGAGTGAATATCGTGCAGAGCACGTGGATGAGGCATACAACAAACCCCTTGATTTTATCAACGATTGGTTTGCTGAGGTGGCCAATGAAGAAGCCTTTTACATGCATTGTGCCGGTGGATATCGCAGCATGATTGCGGCTTCCATTTTGAAGGCCCGCGGCATTCATAATTTCAAAGAAGTGGAGGGCGGCTTTGGCGCGATTGCCAAAACGGAAGTGCCCAAAACCGATTTTGTTTGTCAGAGCAAATTGCAAAAAACATAAGAATGATGGAACTAATATTACAGCCTTGGCCATGGTATGTGGCGGGGATCTTTATCGGACTAACCGTGCCAGCCCTGTTGTTGATGGGTAATAAGACTTTTGGCATTTCAAGTTCACTGCGACACATTTGCGCCGCGTGTATTCCGGCAAAAATTCCTTTTTTCAATTACGATTGGAAGAAAGAATCCTGGAATTTGTACTTCGTTGTTGGAACATTGTTGGGCGGGTTTTTGGCGTCGCAGTTTTTGTCGAATCCGGAGGATATGGTGATTGCGGATGCAACCAAAGCCCATTTGCAGAAGCACGGGGTCATTGATTTTTCGGGAATGATGCCCTCGGATGTTTTCAGCTGGGAAGCATTGCTTTCAGTGAGGGGTCTCGTATTTACCGTATTGGGTGGCTTTTTGGTCGGATTTGGTACCCGTTGGGCCGGTGGATGCACCAGCGGACATGCGATCATGGGTTTGAGTAATTTGCAGTGGCCATCCTTGGTGGCTACTTGTTGTTTTATGGTGGGCGGAATCTTGATGACATGGTTCGGCATTCCGTTTTTGTTGTCTTTATAATGAATTGAGTTATGACAAAACATTCAGATCAAATGGTAGAATCAGGCACGGCCTGTGTGAATGAATCAGCGGTGGTGAAGCCGTGGTATAGCAATTTGAAATACTTGGTTGTGGGTGCGATTTTCGGGATCGTGTTTGTGAAGGCGGAGATCATCAGTTGGTTTCGCATTCAGGAGATGTTCCGTTTTGAGAGCTTTCACATGTACGGTGTGATTGGCACTGCCGTTGTGGTGGGCATGATCTCGGTACAGATCATCAAGGCGAGGAAGGCCAAGTCATTTGAGGGCGAGGCCATCGTAATTCACGACAAAGAATTCAACAAAGGTCAAATTTATGGCGGATTGATTTTTGGTTTGGGCTGGGCGATTACGGGGGCCTGTCCGGGTCCTTTGTTTGCCCAAATGGGTGCGGGATTCACGGTGGTAATTGTGACCTTCATGAGTGCCATTTTGGGTACTTGGGTTTACGGAAAGTACAGGGATCATTTGCCTCACTAAGCATATAGAAATGAAAATGAATAAATCAAATAATTTGGCGGTATTGGCTTCGGGCTTGATGCTTTTGGCCTCTTGTGGTGGTGCGACAAAAGTGGCTGATTCAGCGGCTTCTGGGACGCAAACTGCGGCGGTGCAAGAACAGGGCACGGTGCCCCAGCCGAAGGCTGGGGGAACCATCTTTGTGGATGTTCGCACGGTTGAGGAGTGGAACAATGATGGACATGCCAATTGCTCCATAAATATCCCGCTCGACCAATTGGAAGCCCGCATGGGGGAATTGAAAAAAGACCAAAAAGTAGTCTTGGTTTGCCGAAGTGGTAAACGCGCCGGAACGGCCAAAGAACTGCTTGAAGGAGCCGGGTTTACCCAAGTGGAAAACAGCGGCGCTTGGCAAAATATCACGTGTCAATAAACACAAACAAACACCGAGGAACTGGCGTTATCCCAACAGCGGGTAGCGCCACAATTTCCATTTGTGGAGCCTGAATCGCACAGAAACAGCCAAGCAACCCAAGCCATAAACCGCACTGTTGCTGAGGTTAATGGAGCTGGCTTCGGCGAAATATTTGGTTGGACAGCTAACCTCACCAATTTTGTAACCCTTGTTCACACATTGGGCCATGATTTGATTATCGAAAAGGAAGTTGTCTGAGTTCAGATCCCATCGAATCGATTCCAAAACTTCGCGAGAAAAGGCCCTGTACCCAGTATGGTATTCCGATAATTTTTGGTCAATCAAAATGTTTTGCGCCAACGTGAGAATGCGGTTGGCAATGTATTTTACCATCGGCATGCCCCCTTCCAGTGCCCCTTTGCCCAATATGCGTGAGCCGATCACAACGGGATAAATGTCAGTGGCCACCAAATGCGCCATCGCGGGAATCAATTTTGGCGTGTATTGGTAATCGGGGTGAAGCATGATCACAATGTCGGCGCCGAGGTCCAGCGCCGCGCGATAGCAGCTCTTTTGGTTGCCCCCGTACCCCAGGTTTTTTTCGTGTTTGATGAGGTGTTTGATGCCCAATTTGGCACCTACCTCTAGGGTGTTGTCGCCCCCAGCATCGTCAACCAATACCACATCGTCGACCAAGTCGAAAGGGATTTCACGGTAGGTCTGCTCTAGCGTAAGCGCAGCATTGTATGCCGGCAATACCACCACCACTTTTTTCCCGTGAATCATGTTGCGAAAATAAGGGATTGGCGCTAAGGTCCCGCAAATTCGATGCGATACTCCATGTAAACACCAGCCGTCCACCCAAAAAAATCGGGCATCGCATACTCATTGGTGACGTTCAATGTGCCTGTGTGTAAATTGTATTTCTCCCAAAACCTCCCCGTAAGTGCGAACTGGGTTTCAACCGATTGCAGATACCCTTTTATGAGTTCGTATCGCTTGGTTGAGAGCAATTTCGACGAATGGCTCATCAATTCATTGCCTTTGCTGTAATTTCCCAATGCCTCCGCCACAAAATGGGTGAGGGGTGGCCAGGCGTTCGGACTGTTCCATTGTGTGGACCACCGCACCTGATTTGATGATGATTTGGTAGAATCAGATAAAACGGGTAAACAAGGATGCACGCCATAGCGATCCACGAAAGCGGAACTGAGCGAATAAAGTGCTTTTCGGTGCTTGGTTGTGTTCGGTGCGATTTTGGCGAAGTAGGGCATGAATTGCGCTGCGTTGCTGTTGCGGTGAATGTGCCCCAAAGCGATGTCGTAATCCCAATACCATCCAGTATGTTTGTCGTAGAATAGATTGTTAATCAATTCTTTACGATTCTTCGCGATGGACTTCCACTGGTTTGCCTTTTGTTGATTTCCGAGTATTGTGTAGCCTTCAAAAAGGGTTCTTTCAGTGATGTACAGCAAACAGTTAAGGTCGAGCGGGGCGATGTTCATGCATCGCGCATTGAACCGCGGTGTGAAGTCCCAACCACTTTCCGCTTCGGCGAGCATATGTCCCAGCAGCCAAAGTCCCTTGCCCTGTTTTGGTTGGTTTGGAAGTTGGAAACTATCCCGATTTTGTTGGGCAATTAGGGAATCAAATCCATCATCCAATCGACCCGAAAGAAATCGCCCAAAACGCAGTAGAAAAGCATCATTGGCATTGTGGCCATAGTGGTTGTATCCAAGCGAATGGGGTGCGCGTTTGCGCTCAGAATTGGAAAGTCCTAGAAAACGCTCACGCATCCACCAGTTGTGTTCCATTTCCAATGCGTGGAGTGCTCGATTCAGCCAAGCGGTGTCTTTGGTTGCTTTATAAATGTCTGAAACCATTGCACCAAGCATGGGTGGCTGACTGCGATTGGTCATTGAATAACGGTTGGCGTTGGGTACGTACCCGAACTTTTCTACTAGCCAAATCAGGTTGTCGCAGTTGTTGATGGCTTGTTGCAGCGCAGCTTGTTCGTCGGTTGTGGATTCGCCGCTTCGCTGGGGATGGGTGCCATAAGCGATGAGGCCACGGTTGATAAAATAGCTGTCCCAGTAGTACATCTCCTGAAACATTTTGTTGCCAGCCAATGTGGGTGTGGAGTAGGGGTGCGGCAATCCAATGACGTCCGCAGAATCGTGGTCAAGGCCGCGTAGGCTATTTCTCCAATTTTGGACGTAGTAGGTCAGCGGGGTGGATTGCGCTTTCTCCTCAAGGATGCTTGAGTCTCCTATATTTTGGGCCAAGCAGCACCTTGCACCCAATAACATTGGAAAAAGGACTGATCTCACAGCAATTCCGATGAAGAAGGTGCGATTGGCCCGTTGCATGGGTCAAAAATAAGCGGGTTTTACCGCTTTTACTCTGAACGCTTACAATTGCGCGGCGATGCCATCCCACAACGCGATGCGCGCACGCAAGGCTTCTTGTGCGGTGGCTGTGGCTTCAGTCCATTTCTGCGCATCATCGCCGCAAACGTGGCTCAGCAACAATGCTGATAGACCCGCGTGGTGATCGCCATCCAATTCGATGTGTCTTTCCAAGTAGTAAATGAAGGTGTTGAACTGTTGATCATTGGCATTGAGTTCTTTTACCATCGCAAGGAACATGTCTGGGATGAGGTCTTCACGTCCGAACGCAAAGGCAGCCGCCACTTCGTGTAAGCGGTCGCGACCGATGATCTCAAAGGTGCTCGAAACAAATTTTGCAGCAGGCCCGGGAGCTTGGGCATGATTCAGCGCTTCGGCTACGGTGTGCGATTGTTGCAAAGCAGCAACCACTTTGTCGATGCTCGCATGAGATGCGCCTGCTTCGGCCATCGCCCGTTTGTACAATTCGAAATGACTAATATGTCCGCCTGTTGGATCCTCATCGCTTTCTTCGCCCAAGACAATTTCGTTGATGAAGAAGCGCAATTCGGCAGAGCCTTTGGGAACCCATGGCGATTGGGTGCAAGTGAGATGGTGTTGGAGGTATTTGAGGAGCGACATGAAGTCCCAAACCGCATAGACATGGTGTTCCATGAATAGCTGCAGTTTTTCTTGGCTGTTTATCTTGCCGTACAGTGGGTGGTTGGCCAACTGTGTTCTTAGGTCTAGGATGTTCGATTGCAAGGAGGCCAAATGGCCATTGGCAGCAGCGATGGATGTCATAGTGCAAAGGTAACAAGGCAACGAAGGTGGGGTTTGAGCGATTGTCGAAGTTTTTGTCATTTTTATCTCATTCTCCGTTTACCTTTTTGGGCGATGGGGTATTAAGGGCCGCAAAAAGTTAAAAAGCCATGAAAAAACTGCGCGTTTCCATTGAAAATCCCTGCCACGAAGATTGGCAGAAAATGACTCCCGAGACCCAAGGTCGATTTTGCCAGGCATGTGAAAAAACGGTGGTTGATTTTAGTAAGATGAGCGATGCCGAGATCTTACAGTATTTCTCAAAACCCAAAGCTGAGAAAGTCTGTGGCAGGTTTCGGTCAGACCAATTGACGCCCAATGTGGAAGGCCCCGAGTTGTCGAACGCAGAAAGCGAGTACCGCCGAAGGGATTTCAATCACCCCATTCACCCCAGCAAACACCTATTGCATTTTGCGTATTTGCTCGTGGTGGTATTGGGTGTGGGGTTGTCGTCCTGCGGTGAATCTGCGGTAACAGGAGAAGTGCAAGGCAATGCCATCGTGAAGGATTCATCCAATCAAGCATCGCCCGGGGAGAAAAGCTCGGAGAAAATAAAGGCAGAGGAAACTATCCAAGAGAAGATCGAATCCCAAAAAGGGAATCCAAAACAGGGGGTGCAAGTGGTGGAATTGATGGGCGACACCATAGCTTACTTTGAGCCCGACACAACCGAGGACGCGGCACCCGTTATGGGAAAGCCGGTGGTGCATCAGCCCAAACGACCCCCAAAATGTGATCCCTCACAGTACATGACAGGGCCCTATGAGCACACGCTCAAGCCGGTGAACACAATCGATACATCGCATGTCGTTAAACCCAAAGTGGATCCGAGACCAGAAACGCCTTTATACATCAAAGGGAAAGTAGCACTTCCCAAAAAGACTAAGCCCGCAGAGCCAATACCGGTGGAAAAAATTCAAGATGTTCGCATCATGGGCGAATGCGTGTTGCCCATTGAATACGAAAAACCCCAGGGTTAAGTGGTGGGTTTCTTGACGCTCTTGGCGGTGGTGGTTGTGTTGCCTTGAATTTGGTTCATGGCCATCATTTCCTTGAGTGTTTTGTTCATGCCATCGGTAGATCCATCCAAGAAAATGACGTTCCCCGTTCCATCTGCGGCGAAATTTTTGATGGCTTCGGTCCACATGCTAAACAACAAGAACGATGAATCGAGGTCTGCCTCTTTCATTTCGATGGCGGCGTCGCTCATACCTTTGGCCACTTCTTTTCTGAACAGGGCGATACCTTCACCGCGCAATTGGGCTGCGATTTTCTCGGCCTCTGCAGAGATTTTGATGGCATTTCCTTCGGCTTCAGCGGCTTTGGTTTTGGTGATTAAAAGTGCTTGGCCTTCATTTTCAGCCGCCGCTTTCAAATTTGAAGAAGCCACCACTTGTGCCATGCTCTTGGTGATGACCTCGTCGAAGGTGATGTCGTTCAATTGCAAATCGATGAGGTGGTAGCCCCAAGATTCCAATACGGCATCGATGCCTTCCTTCACAGATTCTACGATTTCTTTGCGGAGGGCGAGGATTTCGGCCTGGCGTTTGGTGGCAACAAATCCGCGGATCGATCCTTCAATGGTGCGGATGAGGGCCGTCATAAAGTCGCGGTCGTTCACAAATTTAAACGCTACGTTTTTCAGGGTTTCTTCACGGTTGTCGAACACGGAATACAACAACATCGCTTTGAAATAAACATTGGCCTGGTCCTGGGTGATGGCTTGGAAATCCAATTCAATGCTTCGGTTTTGAATGGATACTTTGCGATAGACCACTTCAAGCAACGGGATGCGGAAGTTTAGTCCAGGGTATAGGATGCGACGATATTTACCAAACATGGTCAAAATGGCCACACTGCCTTGCTGTACGGTCATGATGGAGGAAAGGACTACCAACGCAACCAATCCGATGTAGATGTAATTTGTGAACATAGTGTACCAAAGATACATAAGTTGGCTCATTCATGGTTGCCCATTCACATGAACCTTCTTCGCCCAGGGGCTATGTAGGAGGGTACTTGTTCTCTGAGTTGCGATTTTCGCAAAAATTCATGTTCGCCAGTTGCGATTTTCGCAACTCGTTTTTGAAAATGGTATCTATCTTTCGCTTGTGAAAACCAACTATTTTCGATTTCTTTTGCTGATCCTGTTCTTATGGACACAATTTGTATTTGCAGGAAACAAAGACACGGTAATTCGTACTCGAATTCAGTACTTAGGCACTGATTTTATTGGGCTTCCTGACTCATCCACGGGGTTGTCACGAGAATATTTGTTATCGATTACGCAGCAGGGTAGAATTATCGAGTTTGTCTACGACAATACAGCGTACCTCAATCAAAAATACAGGCCATACACGGTCGTTTTGCATGAGAGTCAATTCGTGAATGGGGATGAGTTTGATGACATGAAATACGATGGTTTGTTGTTTGCCATTTGCGATTCGGGTGTATTTTTAAGTTCCCGCAAAATGGAATTTCTTCGTTACTATCCCTATCACACAATACAGCGTATTGAAAGTGGCATATTGACAAAGCGAGCAATTAAACGGTTTGTCCGGTTTGGCGGTGCGGTAGGTCTTGTGAGTGGTTCGATAGCGGGGAGCGGTGGTTCTGCACCCATTATTATAGCAGTTGGTGGAGTGTTGGGTGCGTTGGCTGGATCGTTTTATGGAGCTGTTTTGTCTGTCTATTACGTTGTAGGTAAATTTATTTATAACAAATTGAGCATCACAACTTCAGCCTTGATTTCAGCAAGATTCGATAAGTGGATGGTTTTTAGAAAGAAGACATCGGATAGGGGTGGTTATTTCAAAACCATTGACATTTCGAATTTTCCAATCATTGATAGCGCGCTCGTTCCGATACCCGTGCAAGCAAATCCTGATTCGAGAGACGGGGTTGTGACCATGGTTGATTCCTCTACGATCCCTACAGTGAAGGCCGCCAATGCCGATACTGCTGTTTCTGTGGTGGTTGAGAATCGTGGAAATCAGGCAGCTGATTCAATAGAAAAGGTAACGATCAGTCAGCCGGTTTTGCCTGAAACGAAACAAACAGATTGGCGTGAATTCAATCTGGATAAGGGGTTGGCGTCAAGTTGGATGTATGCAGGCTATCAAACAAATGCTGTTCGGGTTGCTTATTTGGCGAAGCAGTTTGGTTGGATACGTCAACGACCTGTCACGGCGGGAGATTTGGCCAAACTGAATACACGCAGTGAGATTCAATTTTTGGCAATGTGGATTACAACAGCGGCAGGGTATAATTTTCGTGAGGTGGTTTCATTCAATCAGGAACAATTGAATTTTTTCCAACCCAAGGAACCTTATCTGGCTGAGGCAGTTGGACCTGGATCGGTGATTGATCCACAAGTGATGTTGGATTTGGATTTGGAGAATCTGAAATTGTTGTTTGAGGCACTGCAGAAGATTCGTTAATAGATTTTTTAACGCGCATTGTTAGGCCATTCTTGTATGGATTGACAATGAAGATTTGTCAAGGGTCGTGTATTCGCATACCTTTGTATTGATTTTATCCATATGTCACAAGATCCACACTGTCCCCAATGCAACTCGGAATATCCCTATCCCTCCGGCGATTTATGGATTTGTCCCGAATGTGCGCACGAATGGAGTTTGTCTGATGCTGCTGAACCGGATTCGGGTTTGGTTGTGAGAGATGCCAATGGAAATCTACTCCAAGATGGAGATTCTGTCACTGTCATCAAAGATCTTCCCGTGAAAGGATTTTCTAAAGCAATCAAAGTAGGGACCAAAGTCACCAACATTCGTTTGGTGGAAGGCGATCACAACATCGATTGTAAAATCACTGGATTTGGCGCAATGGCGCTAAAAAGTGAGTTTGTGAAAAAGGCGTAGTCCCGGGGCTTGGTTGCTTTAGTTGTTGGATTTGATAAACCTCAGGGTTTTTACCTCTGTGGATGTTTCAATTTGGATTTGGTATATGCCCGCCGTTAATCCCTCAATGTTGATCGATTTTTCACTTCCCGCCTTCACCAATTGACCCGTTTGAGCGATGATTTTATACCCTACCAATGCAGAAGGAATATCCAAATACAATACATTGTTGCTGGGGTTTGGATACAATCGCCAATCGCCCTGGGAAATGGTTTGTGTGTTCACCGAACCGCTGCTTCTCACCAATTGAAACTGCCAGAATCCCACGCCGTAATTGATAACGGCTGTTAAACGGGTTGCTGTCAATGCAATTTGGTAGGAACGCATATTTGGAACGGTGCTTCCACTGCCCAATTCTCCTGCGTTCGTTGCCTTGGGCAAACCCAAGAACAATCCTTTGCCATCAAGGATCAATTGACCATTCAAACTATCAATCGACCATTTGCCGACCAAACTTCCGTCATGGGGTGCCACGGGCGAACCACAACCATCTTTGCCGGCATTCTGCCATCCCTCTAACCAGGTGTTGGTGCCCATGATGTTGCGGAAACTGCCGTCTTTGTTGATTTGGTAAATGTCGTCGAACAAACAAGATCGGGTCGCTACATCCGCAGTGCTATTGCTCCACCAGGTAAGGTTGGCTACGGTAGGACCAACAGCCAGCGATTTCGCCACGGGTTCTATCACCCAGTTGCCTGCCAGCGAAAGGGCTGAAAACGAAATGCTCGAACTTGTGGTGCTGTTGCCACCATTGTCAGTGGCTTGAGCTTGGGCGGTATAATTTCCTATACCTACTTGCATCCTGTACTCATAAGGGGCGGAGGTGTCAAGGGACACGGAATCGCCATTGATCATGAATTTGACCTGCTTAATGCTGCCATCCAAATCTTCGGCAGAGGCTTGGACAACAAGCCATTGATTCTCGATGAGGGTGGCCCCCGAAATGGGGTTGTTGATGGTGATTTCTGGCGCGATGTTTCCGCCGTCTTGCACAAAAATGAAGGCCTCGTTGTAGTCACTATTCACACTGTCGCTCACAGTCAATCGCACTTTGTAAACCCCTTTTTGAATGTTTCTAAAGGTGGGTTTCGGGGCTGTTGCGTTGTTGATGAGGAGCTTAGATGGACCGTAAACCTGCGTCCACGCGTACTTTAAATACCCCAAAGAACCTGAACTGCTTTTGCTCCCATCGCATTGAGCGCTATCTGCGGTACTGGGGTACGAGACGTTTCCACCGGCTTTGGCAATGGGTAGGGCTTTGGGTAGTGATCCGGTTCGGGTGAATTGTGCCTTTCCGATATTCATGCCACCATCGTCGAAACTGAATTTCAGGATGCGTCTGCCCTGGGTCATTGGCAGGTTTTTAATGCTCACGGCGCCGAAGGTTTCCCATTTGCCGGTGCTAGGAAAAGTGACGTTGCTTGCAAGTAGCTTGTCATCGAGCCACATAGAGAATTTTCCGCTACTGCCCGCGTTGCCGTTGGCGTATCGCAAAGAACAATCGTACAAGCCGTCTTGCTGCACATTTACGGTGTATTCGGTCCATTCGCCCGCATCAATCCATGTAAGAATTGCCCCTTCTTGCGCATCGTTGCTTACGTCGGCCGCTTCAATGTTTCTGAAGTTGCCAAGGTTGGTGGGACTGAAATCGATGTAAGCAATTCCTTGTCCAGAACCACCTTCGAATTGATCAAACAAACCACTTTGTATGTTGCCAGGAATTGAGGCAGCGGCCTTGTTGTAGGGGATTTGCTCACCAACAACGAGGGTAAATAAATTGCTATTTGCTCGGGCATCGCCCTTGAAGATCTTCGCGTAAAAAGTGTATTTTCCGGCATCCAAAGCACTGGTTTCGAGGTTCCATGGTTTGGTGGTCAGCGTTTTGATTCGCTTGGAGCCCAGCATCCAGTGAATGGAATCGGGCTGAACATTCAGCGTGTCGAAATAGATGTTGGCAACGCTGCCTTTATACAGTTGGGCGAAGTCGCTGCTGATATGGGCCTTGATGTCGCTGTCGAGACTGGTCTTCAATTTGCGCGGTGGCACTGTGAAAATGTATCCATCCGAATAGGTCACTTTCAGGGTGTCGTTTCCATTGTTCTTTGCTGCATAGATGGTTTTGTTGCCTTTGGTAAATGCCACGGCCAGTGGATGATTGGCGGTGATGCTGGGGTTCAATCGACCGAGGGCGTTCAATGAATGTAACCAATGGTAGGTTTGTGCATCCGAAATGCCAAATTTGAGGTTGCGATTGGGGTTGCTGTTGTACAACTCGATGGCCTTCGCTGGGTTCGTAAAGGCCAAAAACTCCCAATACACATCGTGCCAAAGGTTGTCGTTGGCTTGGTTGGTCAAAATGCCTGTATTTTTCGCCATCTCTTTCCACAAACGGGTGGCGTAGGCGGTGTCGTGCGCCAAATAAAATGATCCGCCGTGAATGGGGTATAATTCGATGCCATAGGAAGCGGCGATGTCGTTCGTCCAAAAGGTGCCATTGTCGTAGGAGTTGCCCCAAACCCTCGAAACGAGCGCGTATTGCTGTGTTTTGGCAAAATTGCGCTGCTTGATATCAAACCAATACTCTTCGATGGCCGATTGTTCGGTACAATACAAGTAGATGCCTAGGTCGCGGATGGACTTGTTTTGGGTGATATCGCCCCAGTGAATGAGCGAGGAGTTGAACTGCATGCTCTCAGAGGTGGATTCTTGGTCGTTTCCTTGCGGGAAGGTGGCAAATCCGTTGGCCCAACAATGTCCGGTGTAGGGGTTGAAGTTGCGCAAATGCGGAAACAGGTTGTCTTTGCGATTGATGGAGGCCGCGTCGCGAACCAATAAATTCACCATGTCGCCATATGATTTGGCCCAACCCGGTTCAAATTCTTCCAAAAACGCTGCCGCATGGATAAAGTAACCCCAATGGAAATGGTGGTCGTTGATGTTGTTGTCTTGCCCATGTCCCGCCGGATACCCCAGCATGGCCGACCATGTTTTGTTGTAATGGAATAGAAATGCCACTTCGCCAGGGTTATGGGTGAGCCAATTTTCTAGCCTTGATTTGATGGTTTTGTGGATGCGCATCACCGATGCTTTTTCTCCCATTTCATGAGCGATGCGTGCGGTTTGTATCAGGCGATTCATTACCTGTCCTTCGTTGTAAGAGTCTGTCCATGTCGCCAATCCCTCGTATTCCAATGCATTGATTTTTTGTTGGAGTTTGGCTGGGTCGAAACCATCGCTCAGAAAATCTACATAGGGCAGGGTGGGAAGGATTCCTTTGAAGGTCTGAGAAACGCTGAAATTCTTGCGGGCAATCATTTTGAGAGTACCTCGAATGCTGCTGTAATTGTAAGTGAGGAAGTCGCTGGCGGCGAGGGTGCTGCGCGACCAATGATGGGGCAGTAATCCAACCAATGGAAGCGAGTCTGTGCCCTCGTGTACTCGGGTTTGAATGGTAAAATCGGTGGTAACGGTACTGTTTTTTTCGTTGTATTGAAAATCAGCCTGGGTATTGATCGGCTCTACGTATGCATATCGCTGAAAGGAATCGGCGAGTGCGCTGAGCTGGGTGCTGTTTTGGGGCAGCATGAGCATCGACCAATGATTTTTGCCGTTGAGTTTGGACGTATAGGTAGTTCCGTTTTTTGTCCAGCTACTGCCTTTGGGCGCATAAACAACAAAATCGGCGCCGTTGTAGGCATTTTCGATGATGATTTTCTCGTTGGCGATGGTGGCTGTGCCGCTGTTGATCTTGATGTAGGCTTCGTCGGCACTGTCTTTTTGGTAGTAGAGGAAGGGCATCCCCATACCAACGGTGGTTTGGAATCGATGCCCGCCACTTTTCCACTCGATGGTAATCAACCAGTCGCTGTAGTGAGAAATGTAGGGGGCGCTGTGATTGAGCGATGTAACCCCGGTTGTGATGGGTTCGATGTCGGAGATGACACCCCACGGAATGTAGGAGGTGACCAAGCCGGCATTCACCGTTTTGAGGGTGAGTGGGTAGTTGAATAGGTTGTCGCAGTGGGCGTTTTTGACTTTGGCCGACCACCAATCATTGGTTGGGACGGGTTTGCTTTTCAGTGAGTCGATGAGGTAGGGGGTGCCGGATGGGTATCCGTTTCTACCAGCTACATCGGTGCCGGGGAATGTGTTGGTATAGCTGCCGCTGCCGACTTTGATGGTTTGCGCGTTGGTGTTGAACGTTGATAAAAGACTTGTGGCTAAAACCAAAAGTGATGGAGAAAAGCGTAGCAGGGTTTTCAAAAGCTGGAATGCACCATTAGGGTGTAAAACGAAGGTAATATATTATTGTAAAAATTACAATAATTCAAGATAGGACTGGAATGAGGGTTTTGTAGCTTGGTGTTATTAATTATTTTAGTAAGTAAAAGATAATTAATGGATTGAGTATTTTTTTTGATGTGGTCATGCATGGGTTTATCATATGTTTGTGTTATGAAACTAAACAATATTTTGTTCGCGTTCATGGCAGTTGCGATGTTTGCGGGCTGTGAAGAACCTGTTACGCAGAAAGAATGTGGGGTTATTGTCTTTAAAAATGCCGATGGCCATGGCTTGGCTGCCGCACCCACGGATTTGCCTTACGCGAATTGGGAGAATGCGAAATTGGCCTGTGAAGACCTGGTGCTTGATGGATGTGATGATTGGCGCTTGCCAACCAATGAGGAGTTAAATCAATTATATGCCAATAAAGATAGAATTGGTGGTTTTGCTCAGTTTGATTTTTATTGGAGTTCAACTTTGGTTGGTATGGATGATGCATATACGGTTGAATTTGACAATGGCAAGACAATTGCCGATAACAAAACAACCAAAAATTCTGTTCGGGCGGTTCGGTCGTTTTAATGATTTGTGAAAAATAAAATGAGTTAATTCCTCTATTCCAAGTACTTGCTTGATTGTTACAGATAGGGAGTACTCGCTGCGCTCGTGATCCCGGGGAAGGTACTAACCCAATGCCCGCTCCTTCGTCGCACAGTTCATTTTCTGTTTCACTCGCTTGTTCGCTGCGCGAACAGATTCGTTAAACAAAAAAATGCCCCGTAAGGGGCATTGGGTTGCAGAGAGGAAGGGATTCGAACCCTCGATACGCTTTTGGCGTATACACACTTTCCAGGCGTGCTCCTTCGACCACTCGGACACCTCTCTGTGAAGGTGCAAAGATAGTCAAAGCCCATCGATATTATCCCAAAGGAATCCAAATTCCTCCGACAAAGATGTATCCGGAAACTTCCATTACTTCTGTGCCGTTGATCAAAGTAGTGTTTAGCATATGCTGATATTTAGTTTGTTCGCAAATTGACAACCCAATGTTATCAAATGATAACCATTTAATTACATAAACAAAAACGCCCGTGAAGTTGTTCACAGGCGTTTCACATTTTTATCAAATTTTACTTACCTCCGGCAATGGTTTCGGTGTATAGGGTAGCAGTTGTGCTGTCTGTGGTGGCATAGATTTCGGCCATGCCTGTGTCCACGATGGATTCTTCCGTAGCCATAACCCTGGCGATTTCCAACCCTAAACCTCACCTGTACTTGCGGTTGCGGATGTTGTTTTGCTGTACTGTAGGTTCCTCTGCGGCGTCGATCCCGACGGTCTTCTCTGCGATCTCTCACGTCCTCTCTGCGATCTCTCACATCCTCCCGCTGGTCTCGTCGATCTTCTACACGGTCTAACGGTCCACCCTGATGTCTTGCGTCGCGAACATCTTCCCTTCGATCTCTTACGTCTTCTCTGCGGTCGCGAACATCCTCTCTGCGATCTCTTCGAATTCTCTCTCTGCGAACGGTTTGTGCTTCACTTGGCAGAATCGCCAATCCAAATGCCAAAATAATCAGGGATTTTTGAATGATCTGTTTCATGGTTTTTTCTCCTTCCTTATCCCTTTGACATTGAAAATCGTGCCAAGTTTAATGGTGTCGATGAAAAGACAGGAAGTTACTTCGTAACGGATTCAAGAGCGCCCACCATCGAGGGCCAACTGAATTGTTGCTTGAGGACGTGGATGTTGCTGCGCATCTTCACCAATCGATTGTCTGCATACATCGCTACAATTGCCTCGGCAAGTGCCTCAGGCGATGGTTCGCAAACCCATCCAGCTTCACCGTGGGGAACCAGTTCGCTCAAACCACCTACATTGGTGATGATCATGGGCAAATCAAAATGATAGGCAATCTGAGAAACACCACTCTGGGTCGCATTTCTATAGGGCTGGGCCACCAAATCACACGCAGAGAAATACAATCGCACATCGTCGTTCGGAATGAATTTCGTGTGCAGTATTACACTTTTCGATATCTCTTTCTGTGCGATGATTGCATTGTAAGGCGCCTCGTCCTCGTAGTATTCACCCGCAACGAGCAGTTTTACATCGCTCAATGATTCGGGCAACAAGGCCATCGCCTCGAGCAATAAATCCAACCCCTTATATTGCCTGATGAATCCAAAAAACAACACATAGCGATAATTGGGGTCAAGTCCCAATTCAACGCAAGCCTCTTCTTTGTTGGCCATCGCGCCGAAATTGTCGTACAATGGATGTGCATGATAGCCCGTTTTTGATACTGGTTTTCGCAATGGGAACTGCTGCAGATCGGTCAGTACCTTCCTACTCATGGCCACTGCGCCATCCAATACGGGCAGGAAATACTTGCTGAAAGGGGTGTCGAAAAACCGACGTTCATGGGGAATGATGTTGTCGGTGATCGCCAATATTTGGGTATGTCTATTGGATTTTACGATGCGGGCAAATGTGCCAAAACACGGACCAAAAAACGGCATCCAATAGCGAAAAATGATGACGTCGGGTTTGATGTTTTTGTATTTCAACCCTGTCTGTATCCAATTCAATGGATTCACTGAGTTCAATGCGATATCGATGGTCAGGTCCTCGGGTTTTGGGTCGTCGCTAAACTGCGACTGTCCCGGAAACAAAAAGTTGGGGTATTGTAGCGAAAATGTGAGCAAGGTTACCTGATTTTTCTGCTGAAGCTCACGGGCCAATCGCTCATTGTAAGTCGCTAGTCCCCCGCGCAATGGGTGTGCAGGACCAACAATCACAATGTGCTTGCCTTCGAATTGCATCAATCGGTGGTTTCCTTGATGTTGTAATTGTTGCGTTCAGGGTTGGAACGACTGACCAACTCTCCGATGAATCCGGCCAGAAAGAGTTGCGTTCCAAGGATCATTGCGACCAATCCAATGTAAAATAAGGGGTTGTCGGTCACCAACGGCGCTCGCTGGTGTTGGATCACGCAAATGAGTTTGTCGACCAAGATCCACAGTGCAGTTACTGCACCGATGAAAAAGCTCAAAACACCCAACAATCCAAAGAAATGCATGGGTTTCTTGCCGAATTTGCTCATGAAGAACAAACTCATCAGGTCAAGGAATCCATTCACGAATCGATTCATGCCAAACTTGGTATGTCCGTATTTCCGCGCTTGATGCACCACCACTTTCTCCCCAATTTTCGGGAATCCGGCCCACTTGGCGATGACCGGGATATAGCGATGCATTTCGCCGTAGACTTCAATGTTTTTTACCACTTCGTTGCGGTAGGCTTTGAGTCCACAGTTGAAATCGTGCAGTTCCAAATCGCTGATTTTACGGGTAGCCCAGTTGAACAACTTTGTGGGGATGGTTTTGCTGATGGGGTCGTAGCGTTTCTTCTTCCATCCACTCACCACATGATAACCTTCTTCGAGTATCATTTTTCGCAAAGAGGGAATTTCGTCTGGCGAATCTTGCAAATCGGCGTCCATGGTGATCACCACTTCGCCCTTGGCTTCCGCAAATCCTACATTCAAGGCTGCACTCTTGCCATAATTGGTGCGGAATCTAAATCCACGCACATTGGCGTCCTGAGCGCGCAAATTTTGTATGATCGACCAAGAATCATCCGAACTGCCATCGTCGAGCAGCAATATCTCGTACGACAAGTTTTCTTGCTTGCAAACGCGAACAATCCAAGCGTGCAATTCAGGCAGGGACTCGGCTTCGTTGTACAAGGGGATGACCAGAGAAACGTTGAGCATGGGTGCAATTTACGATAAAGGGTTGGAAATTGATGTATTTGAGGCGTTCATCTGCGGTTAGCGATTGCCAAAACCGATGATCTCCCGCACTTCGCGGATGGTTTTCTGGGCCGAGGCCCTGGCTTTTTCGGCCCCAAACTGGGCGATTTCCATCAGGCGTTTTTCATCGCCCATGGTCGTTTGAATTTTGTCGCGCAATGGGGCGATAAATGTTTCCATGTCGGCTGCCAATTGCTTCTTCAAATCGCCATATCGGATGGTGCCTGCTTTGTGGCTATCATCGAAAAATTGAATGATGTCTTGTGCACACACGAGCGACATTAAGTCAAACAAATTTTGAACGGGTGCGGATTTGGGTGAGCCAGGTTCGGTAGGACCGCTATCGCTCACGGCGCGCATGATCTTCTTGTTGAGCGATGTGGCCTCTTCGTCGAGGTAGATCGTATCGGCTTCACCAGCGCTTTTGCTCATCTTTCCGGTGCCTGTGAGTCCGGGGACTTTTACCAAGTTTTGCTCAAAGGAGAAGGCTTGTGGCTCGGGGAAATATTCGTTGTTGTAGAGGCGGTTGAAGCGATTTGCGAAGGTGCGCGCCATTTCCAAATGCTGCTCTTGGTCTTTTCCTACAGGAACTTTTACGCCGCGATGCAACAAAATGTCTGCCGCCATCAAAACAGGGTAGGTGAGCAATCCGGCGTTGATGTTGTTGGGCTGGGTGCGCGCTTTGTCTTTGAAAGAAGTCACGCGTTCGAGTTCGCCCAAGTAGGCGTTCATGTTCAAGAAGAGATACAATTCTGCGGTCTCTGGGACATCGCTCTGAAAATAAATGGTGCACTTTTCGGGATCGAGGCCCAATGCGATATATTCTGCCAATACGCGTTTTACCGAGGCACTCAAATCACCCGGCGTGGGGTGGGTGGTAAGGCTGTGATAATCGGCGATGAAGAAGTAAGAGTCGAACTGCTCTTGGAGCTTCAGGAAATTCTTGAATGCGCCAAAATAATTGCCGAGGTGCAATTTCCCGGTGGGACGAATCCCGCTGACTACCACTTCTTTCATGGTGGCAAAATTAGGAAAATCGCGGGGGATTTGCGCGAAATCGCATAGAATTGGGCTTGGGGGTGGCTTTGTAAGCGAAAACCAAGCATTCGGGCTTATTTTTGTGGCATGCCGAAAACGATACAGTTGAAATTTACGCCCGCAGAGATGGGGGATGAGGCAGCGGTGAATCGTAGGTTTTGTATGGAGGCAAGGGATCCGGCAGGTGTTGTGGTTTGGAAGAAGAAGAGTTTGGATGCGCGGAGTCGACAACCGTATTTTTTGGTTACAGCGGAAGTGTACGGCAAGGGCGAGTCGCCCATGATGGAGTTGGGTTTTCGCTTGCAGGATGTATCGAAAAGCAAGGAGGTACATGTGATTGGTGCAGGTCCGGCGGGACTGTATTGTGCCCTGGAATTGATCGAGTTGGGATTGAAGCCGGTGGTGTTGGAGCGCGGGAAGGCCGTGAAGGAGCGCAGGCGTGACTTGGCCGTGATGAATCGCGAGAAGGTTGTGAATGGGGAGAGCAATTATTGTTTTGGCGAGGGGGGTGCGGGAACGTATTCCGATGGGAAGTTGTATACGCGCAGCAACAAGCGTGGCCCGGTTCAGAAGGTTTTGCAGAGTTTGGTGGATCACGGTGCGCCTGAGGCGATCAAATACGAGGCTCATCCGCATATCGGAACGAACAAGCTGCCACAGTTGGTGGAAGGGTTGCGCAAGTCGATAGAGGACTGCGGGGGAGAGGTGCGATTCAACAGTCGGGTGGATGGCATGGAAATGGTTGGCGAAAAAGTCAAGGCATTGATGTTGAATGGCGGGGTGCGTGTGGAGGTGGATGCGGTTGTTTTGGCGACTGGACATTCAGCGCGGGACATTTTTGAATTGTTGGATCGTTCGGGGGTGGCGATTGAGGCGAAGCCCTTCGCGATAGGGGTGCGATTGGAGCACTCCCAGGGGTTGATTGATCAGATACAATATAAGTGCGAGGTGAAGGACGATGGTTTGCCGCCGTCGAGTTACAGTTTGGTTGAGCAGATTCAGGGCAGGGGTGTTTTTTCGTTCTGTATGTGTCCGGGAGGAATCATTGCGCCGGCCGCTACCGCGGCCGGCGAGGTTGTTGTCAATGGCTGGAGTCCCAGCAAGCGCAATGGTAAATTTGCCAATTCTGGGTACGTGGTAACGGTGGATGATCGTGATTTTTCTCCATTCGATTCTGCGGGGGCTCTGCGCGCTTTGCGCTACCAGCAACATTGGGAGCAACAAGCGTTCAAGGTTTCGGGGAGTTTGAGCGCACCTGCGCAGCGCTTGGAGGATTTTATTCAAGGAAAAGTGAGTGCGAACTTGCCCGAGAATAGCTATTTGCCAGGATTGGTAAGCGCGAATATTGAAGATGTTTTGTCGCCCGCCATTCACAATCGCATCCGCGAATCTTTGGTGGTTTTGGGTAAGAAAATGAGGGGTTTCAGGACGAACGAGGCGGTGTTGGTTGGGGTAGAATCCAGGACATCATCGCCCGTAAGAATTCCCCGACTCACAGAATCCCTTCAGCATACCACGGTGATGAATTTGTTTCCTTGTGGTGAGGGGGCAGGCTATGCAGGTGGAATCATGAGTGCAGCTTTGGACGGAATGCGCGTAGCGAATGCGGTTAAGAATTTTTTTTTCTTAGGATGACGTTTGAGGAGCAGCCTCAAAAAACTAAAAAATACAATAATTAACTTGAGGGTATTATTATTAAAAACCATAATTTATTGAAATTTCAATAAATAAAGTAACTAAATACAATCATTTATTATGTTTTTTAATGATTGTAGGTGTAGTGTAAGAATACCATGTAAACAAGGGTTTGTGGTTGATTTGGGTCGATATTGCGATTGTAAAATTGCAAATTAATTACACAACCAATACCATGTTTAAAAACTACACAAAAATCAATGCAAAAGGTTTGATTAAACCATTTGTATCGTTGTTGGTCATGGGGTGCAGTGCGTTGGGTCTTAAAGCCCAATTGTCTGGATCTTACACCATCAACCCGCTGGGGACGGCCACATCCACAAATTTCACTTCGCTGGCAAGCTTTGTAACTTCACTGAACACGAATGGGGTTTCGGGTAAGGTGACTGCTACATTCTTGAACAATGAGACCACTACCCAAAACATTACTTTTGGATCAATCAAAGGGGCTTCTTCCACCAACACCATCAACATCGATGGTAAAGGTTACAAGTTTAGCAGTTCTGTAACGTATTTGATGGGTTCAACCACCACCACGGCGAGTAACTCAGAGGTGATTCGCTTTACAGCAACTGATTATGTGAACATAAGCAATTTGGTGATTGAGAACACCAATTCTGCGATCAACTCCCGTGTGGTTCGTTTTGAATCAAACGGAACAGATGCTTGTACTTATGTGAATTTGGATGCATGTACATTGCAATTCACTTCGATTACTTCAGGTTCTACAGCAGGTGGTGCCTATGTGGTTTATGGTAGCTCTGCAACGAGCATTTTTACCTACCCATCATATGTGGTTGCACAAAATACAACCGTGAGCAACTGTTTGATGCGTACCACCAATAGTAACTCTCCCGGTCCTTCATACGGAATCTTGGACTGTGGTTCATCAAGCTACTTTAGTTCAACCGTGAATGGTAACACATTCAAAGGCAATACCATTCAGAACTTTTACTACTACGGTATTTACTTGAACTATGTGAATGGAGAAACGGTGGAAGGCAATGATTTATCTCGCGCCAATGCCACATCGAACAATGCCTATTCCTATTTGTACGGAATTTACTCTTACTATTCTTACGGCATTCAAATCGTAAAGAACAATATCCACGATTTGCCGTTCAAGGGCGCAACCGGTACCGCGGGTGCCTATTATGTTTATGGTATTTATACGTACTACAACCGTCCGTCTACTTCTCGATCTTCTTTTGTAGACAACAACATCGTAGAGAATAACTTGAGTTATTACTATTTCTACGGTATCTATTCTTACTACTCCTATAACCATAGCGTATCAGGAAACAAAGTGCGGAACAACAGCAACTACGCTTACTACTTCTATGGCATTTATTCCTATTTCGATCAGTTGGTAAAGTTGAATTCAAATCAAATCGATACCAATAGTAACAGTGGTTACTATTTTTATGGATTGGAGATCGGATACACAACGGGCAATGGCAACGAATGTTCCGACAATAAAATCCGGTTCAACAAGAATAACAACAGCAGTTACGGCTACGGCTTGTACGGCATCGACATGTATAACTATTCCGGAACCGCGAATTGGAAGATAGAGCGCAACCTGATCTGGAAAAACGAAGCGTTGGGTTACACTTACAGTTCGTTTTATGGGATGTTTATTTATTACTATGTCGCGGCTGATGTGAGCTCGAACATGGTTGTAGACAATGCCATGAACGGGTATGATTACTGTATTTACTTCTACAATCCTTCTGCGTCTTATCCACTGCGTTTCTATCAGAACACGATTTACATGGATAATTCCCGCTCAAATTACTACTACAGGGATCACAATGGGTTTTACGGTGGTAACTACGGCAGCACGACGTTGATTGGTAACGTGATCATGTTGACCAACTCTTACTCTTGTTCTCAAATGTACATCTATGGTACGTCAACGGGTTTGACGATCGACGATAACTCGTATTTCGATACGAATAACCTCGATAACTATTGGTATAATCCAAGCGGCTCGGGAGCAAACTATGGTGCATGGATGAGTACCAACTTGCCAGGCAAAGGTGAAAAGTTCCAAAATCATCGTTTCAAGGATATCGCCAAAATTGACTATCGTTCACAAGTTTTTGAGAACCAAAACAATGTGAAACAAACGACTTGGGTTGTTGATGATTATGCCAAAGCGTTGCGCAACAAAGTGAAGAACGATCGCGGAGCATTGGAAAATTACATGGATGCGGAAGTAACCAAGTCTGATTTCTCTGTTCCGTCTTCTGTGTGTGCCGGATGGGAGGCATCGACTGTCAACCTGTATATTAAGAATAATTTCATCGATACCATTTATGGATTCAATGTTTCCTACAGCATCAATGGAAAAGTAACCACCCAATTGGTGAAAGATAAGATTTTGGCAGGTGCTACACAGAAGATCACTTTTACAGCGCCGATGACTTTGTCGATTGCGGGTGCAACAACCATTAAGATCTATTTGGATATTCCAGACGACAATACCAAGAACGATACGCTAACCTACACCACCACGGTGAAACCTGCACCCGGGGGAGGTTATTATGAGTTTTCTACCAAAACAACTACGCCAAATACGGCGGTGTATCAGCGCGGAAGACCCTATGATGTTACGGTGTTGAATCAACCCGTAATTTATGATGTTCGCTCTCCCCGTGTCTACACCAATAGCACATACGGTACTTCGCTGCCTAACAATTGGTACGCAACAGTTCAAGCATACACGCAAGCTGGTAAGGCAATTACCGGTGCTACCCTAACACCGCCAAGTGGGTCAACCAACCTAGAAGTGCAATTCAAAACGGCCGATGCCACGTTGGAAGACAGTTTGATTACCGTGATTTTGAAAGTAACCGATAACAACAACGGATGTGATACTTTCATTAAACGCAGTGTCCTAATTTATCCTTCTGTGACCGCTGATTTCAAAGTGCCTGCACGTATCTGTAATGGCGATGCTGTGTTGTTTGAAAACTTGTCGAAAGTAGCCTCTGGCGGAATGGAGTTCTTCTGGAACTTTGGAACGGGTAATGCGGCCGACACCTCAAATGCCCCCGAGCCCGTTTTCCAATACTCAGGTGCGGGGAAATACAAAGTAACCTTGACCGCCAAAACGGTGCCTTTCGGGTTCGTGTTTACCAAAACCATCGATGTGGATGTGAACGCTATCCCCAAAGTGGCCTTTGATAAAGCCAATGCTTGTTTGGGTCAAGACTTGGTGTTTACCAACAAAACCAACCCTTTGACTGCGAAAATGACATGGGATTTCGGTAATGGCGCAACAGCAACCACCACCGATGCCAAATACAAATACAGCAAAGCGGGTACCTATAATGTTACCTTGAGCGCCGACTTGAATGGTTGTGTGGCCAAATTGACCCAAAAAGTGTATCAGTTTGAAAAGCCCGTTGCCAAGTTTAGCCTTACTGGTGGTAAATGTGATAATGATGCGTTTACATTCGATAACCAGTCTTCCATCGGAAGCGGATTGTTGGGTACTTTGTGGAATTTTGATGATAATGGCAGTGTAAGCACCGATGTGAGTCCTACTTACAGCTTCTCGAAGCCAGGTAAAAAGAATGTGAAGTTGGTTTCTTCTTCTGAATTTGGATGCTTGGATTCAACAATCGTTGTTGTGGATGTGCGTGAATCCCCCAAAACTGGCTTTACAAATACCCCTGCATGTTCATTGAATCCAACAGTGTTTACGAATACCACCGCCGATGTTGCGGGCGCTATTGCGAATTATGCATGGAATTTCGGTGATGGAAGTACAAGTACCACGAAGTCACCTTCTCACTCTTGGAGCAATTTGGGTCCAAAGAAAGTAAGTTTGCTCGTGACTTTGGATAACGGATGTAAAGCAGAAGTGACCAAAGAATTGAGTGTGCTGACACAGCCAAAAGCGAGTTTCATAGCCTCTGATGTTTGTGCTGGTGACCAAGTGATTTTTGCCAACAACACCACATGGCCTCAGGGCGATATTACTTACAATTGGGATTTCGGAGACAATACGTACTCAACCAGCAGTGATCCTTCAAAATTGTATAACATCGTACAAACCACTAGTTACAACGTAACCTTGTATGCCTACATCGCTGGCGGATGTGCTGATTCAATCACACAGCGTGTGACTGTGAACGAAGCGCCACGCACGTGTGACTTCCAATCTGCTCCTGACTATGCGCACAGTTTCTACGGAATTCGTGTTGAGCCTGTGAATGCTTCGGGTGTTGCAGGTGGACAGAATAACGTAGACTACACTTGGATCTTCGCTACAGGTGGTACATTGAAGTCCAAGGATGTCAATGCCGCTGTGAGCTACGATTTGCAGTTTGATGGTGAATATGAAGTAACCATGAAAGCCGTAGTACGTCAGACCGGCTGTGAGTGTTCAAAAACCAAAAAAGTGTTGATGAACCGCGCTGCAGTAAAAGATTTGCAAACTTTGGGTGTAGCGGTATATCCAAACCCAACGGCTGGCGACATCAAAGTGGCTACCAGCGAAACTTTCGGTGCAAACATCACTGTGAATGTGATGAGCATTGAAGGCAAAATGGTTAGCAGCAGAACGGTTGCCAACGAGGGTGTGATGGTATTGAACACCGACGGATTGAGCAACGGGGTTTACTTGGTACAGGTGATGTCAGGTGACAAACAAGTGACTAAGAAGATTACTGTTCAGAAATAAATTATAATTTAATTATTAATAATTAAAAAAGGCCGCCTAAGGGCGGCCTTTTTTAGTT
>JACCDW010096224.1_pt1 | contig 39403 bp, 34 predicted proteins | sample 7449781 | NCBI WGS metagenome assembly JACCDW01 (sample SAMN15323449, study PRJNA562643) | freshwater metagenome | isolation source: river surface water | place: USA:Blue River Watershed | collected 2017-08-18 | reverse complement strand
CCCCAAGGCAAAATAGCATCAATGATTTGCTGCTTTGAGACTACGCGCGAAGCTTGTTGCATGAGATATTCCAACACAGCCCATTCACGTGCAGACAATTCTATAGTTTGTCCATCTATGCTGGCGCGACTCGTAAATGCATTTAACTGCAACATCCCCATTTGTAATTCTGCTGGACGCGGATTACTACGCCTTACCAACGCCTTTAAGCGCGCCACTAACTCTGGGGCTGCGAAGGGTTTTACGAGATAATCATCAGCGCCTAATTCCAGACCTCGCACTCTGTCCTGCACATCATCGCGCGCAGTTAGTAACAAAACGGGAATCGTGGCACCACGAGAACGCAAACGACGCACGACCTCAAAGCCATCTATGCCTGGCAAACCTATGTCCAACACAATCACCGAGACCGCACGCGAAGAAAGTGCTTGATCCGCCTCCAGACCATTATGAACGACATCTACCACCATACCGTGACCAGTCAAAATGCGCGCAATACCATCTGCCAAGATCAAGTCATCTTCTACCAACAACACATGCATAAGGAATCCCTGCAATATCAATACGTAAGCGTATTTTGCCAGAGTGAGAAGTTAAGCTTGAAAATCATGAAAGTGCCTGAGGATAAAGAACACCTTTAGGAGCATCTATGAAAGCAAAGGGAGTAAGTTATTGTCACCTTAGCAATAAAAATCACCAGATCATAGCTCTTCAATTAAGATCTTTAAAATGTCATATAAAAAAAAGAGTCTTTAATTTCACGTAATCGCGCAGGTGTTCCCAATGATGGCCATCTCCAAATTCAAAAAACGACTGCGCTACACCGGCAATCATGTCAACGAATTGAAGATTTAGACAGTGGCGGCTATCTCTAAGAATAGTTTCCAGTCGAGTTCTAACTCCCAGATTGAACCAAAGTTCTGTTTGTAAATAGTCATGCAAACTATTTCCACTATCAACCTTGATGGATCGAGGGTCAGGGAAAAAACTTACAACGTCATATTGAGACATCGTTTCAAGTAACATCAATCTGACCATGTAATTGTATAACTTATTTGAATCTTGACGGATGTGCTGCCGAACATTACGTTTATCAGCCACAATAACTTGATATGAAATATCAGCGTTTAAATTTGCCAACTTCCCAGCGTCCTTTGCAAACGCTGTACGAGCATCTGGCGACATACGAGCCCACTTTTTCTCGGCACTCGGATTCCATTTTCTATGTTTGTAAATCTGACGAAGAATACGCTCAGGGTTATGATCTTTTGCTGGTGGAACGATACAAGCGGCTATTACTAAATATCGACTTGATCCTCCGCTCGTGTAAGGCTTATCAAAGATCCAACCAGTGTCACCACTTTCATCTAGATAGATATGCGCAGACATGCTTAAAATAAAAATGGCTCCATAGAAGGAGCCATTTAAACATTGCAGACCCTGAGACCGACGCGCTTACAGCGCGCTTAGGATACCTTTGTTGGCGTCCCGGTTAATTCAGGCTTTACCTGCTGCATTTAGCTTAACAAAGACAACAAAGTCAGTCAACACATTCAAATAAAAATTCTGATGTTTTAAAGTAGAAGCAATATGCCGGCATTCTTCGTATGCTAAACCTGCCCTTGCCAGTGAAACGCTTCAGATAAGACCGCGTGAGGCGTCCAGGTAGTTAGTGACCCGAATTAAACCTTGCGTTTCACAAATCAGATCAATCGGCTTGCCATTAAGCCCACGATTTTCACTATTCATCCACTTGCGTGCTGTAGCTTCGTCGCCAACGATGGAATCAAGGGAACGAAACACACGAACAAATAGCAAAGCAAATTCCCATTCCTTACGTCGCTCATCAAGCATGTATTCGCCACTGTAAAGTCGCACTACATTAGCAGGACTCAATCCCAATACTTTGGCTAACAAAGTACGAGTAATCCCTAAGCACTCAGCTGATCTTGTTACCGCTTTGGACAAGGTGTGCGATGAATCCGTCACCATTGCATCTCTCGCGTTAAGCTTGGATCCCTTTGAAAATCAATTTCAGGAAATCCATAAAATGGTGAATGCTGTATGAATTCAAACAAAGAGTTAAAAACACCAGTGGGATTTTAAATAGTTGTATCTACAATCATTACCTTAATCTTTCGGCTGAGCACAGTGCTTGATTGGAAACCTTCACATTCAGCAAAATTAATCTGTTTTGACAATTTCGTCTCCATCTCTTACAACTTCTAATTTCGAATTATCGCTTCCAGAATTTAATTAGGCTAGTCATCGTATTACTATTTCATTTCTAAAGTAACAGAATTGACTAAACATCTAAAAAAAACATAAAAAAACAGCTGAGTTAAATACCCTCAGCTGTTCTTAATAACGACTCATTAGCAAGCCACAATAAATTAATTTCTATAAATTGTAGGTGCGATTAGCGAAGCGTAATCGTACGTATGAATTTTCTTGCGATTGACTACTTGGACGATTACGCTTCGCTAATCGTCCCTACAAAACCTCACATTCATAAATTAAGTAGTGCACCACATGCATACACAAACTTAGCGAACGACCATCTCCGCCTCTTGCTCTAAATGCACCCAATCTACAATTTCACCACTGGGCAGATAGCCACTCACCAACTGCTGCAACATGGCTCGAACAACACCCACATCGTTAACATCTAAGGCCATTTGTAAAGCCTGCAGCTTTTGCTCCAACTCAGACCACGGCAAGCAATCTTCCCTTGCCTTCATAATGCGTGGATGTGAAGTTGGTTGTGGGTTGTCACCAATGAGTAGCTCTTCATACAGCTTCTCACCTGGTCGCAGGCCTGTGACTTCTATTTCAATATCCCCATCAGGATTGTCATCATCACGCACAGTGAGTCCAGATAATTCAATAATACGGCGAGCGAGATCCATAATTTTCACAGGCTCGCCCATGTCCAACACAAACACATCCCCACCTTTAGCCATCGCACCCGCTTGAATCACCAACTGCGCTGCTTCGGGAATGGTCATGAAATAACGCGTGACATCAGCATGCGTGAGTGTGATTGGCCCACCATCGCGAATTTGCTGACGAAATTTAGGAACAACCGAACCTGATGAACCCAACACATTCCCAAAGCGCACCATGGTAAATTTTGTTGATGAGGCATTGCCTGCTAAGCCCTGCAAAACCATCTCAGCCAAGCGTTTACTCGCACCCATGATGTTAGTCGGACGCACCGCTTTATCTGTACTAATCAACAAAAAATCTGCCACCTGATGTTCAGCCGCTGCACGTGCAATCGTTAGAGTGCCCATCACATTATTTTTTACACCTTCAGAAGGATTGTGTTCAACCAAAGGCACATGCTTGTAAGCTGCTGCGTGATACACCGTATCTGGCTTCCAAGTCGACATAATTTCACTCATGCGCTCTGCATCACGAACGGATGCGAGTAGCGGCACTAAACGAATGGCAGTGTTTTCAATTTTTAGATGCAACTCTTGATGAATTTCATACAACGCAAACTCACTTTGTTCAATCAAGAGCAATTCTTTAGGCGCAAGCTGCATAATCTGCCTGCACAACTCACTACCAATAGAACCACCAGCACCACTCACCAACACGACTTTATCTGTGATGTTTTTGCCTAATAAAATATGATTTGGTGCTACAGATTCGCGACCAAGTAAATCATCAATATCTAAATCACGTAAATCAGAAGTGGTGACCTTACCTTGTGCAAGCTCTGTAACACTAGGAAGTGTGCGCACAGAGACATGCGCTATTCGTATCTGCTCAAGTATCTCAATACGACGCTTGCGATTCATAGAAGGCAGCGCGAGTAATACATCGCTCACCTTTAACGACACAACCAGACTAGGCAAATCAGCAGGGCTAAAGATAGGCTGCCCATTTAAAATATGACCATGCAACCTGTCGTCATCATCTAAGAAACCAACAACACGCATTTCATGACTGTTGTTCATCGCAGCAGCAAGTTGACGTCCTGCAGAACCTGCACCATAAATTAAAACCTTAGGAAGATCAGCGAGTTTTAACTGGCTTTGATAAATCCCACCCAACCAAAAACGCGCAAGCGCACGAGAACCACCGACTGCAAACACAAGCAAAATAGGTTGAATTAAACCCACAGTGCGTGGCACACCTTGAAAACCAATCGCAGTAAACAGCGCAGCGTAAATCAAACCATATACAGCAGCAGCTTTATTCACCGTCATTAGAGCAGGCCAACCGCTATAACGAAAAATAGCGCGATATAAACCTGAAATAATAAATACAGGAAGCGCAATCGCAATAGATGCAAGTGCGGCAGCAAATGCAGGACCAGACAGAGCAACGAATTCACCTAGGCGCAAATAAAAGGCGAACCAGACTGTGAAGATACAAAGGCTTGCGTCGACTGCCAACACCACCAAACGTTTAGCAACGCGAGGTAATGACAAAACAGTTAACGCTAAATTTTTAAACAGCATGTAATTTTTTCAATTAAGAGAATTAGTGTGACACACCATCACGGCGCACAACTTTAATAAAAGTGAGCCACAGTATTTTCAAATCAAACCAAAATGACTGGCGATGTAAATATTCAACATCAAGTTTGACTTTATCAGGGATAGGTAACTCGTCACGACCATTAATTTGTGCCCAACCCGTTAATCCCGGCACCATCTCGTGAACACCACATTGTGTTCGCAATGCTATTAAATCATCTTGATTAAACAATGCAGGACGTGGCCCCACAAAACTCATGTCACCCTTCAAGATGCTCCACAACTGCGGCAATTCATCCAGACTTGTCTTACGCAAGAAAGAACCAATAGGAGTTAAGTATTGATCAGGATCTGCAAGCAAATGCGTAGCCACAGCAGGTGTGTTGATTTGCATCGTGCGAAACTTCGGCATTTTAAAGATTGTATTGCAAAGACCAACGCGATCGGACCAGTAGAGAACAGGGTCACGTGAAGTTAAACGGACAGTGAGTGTGATGATTATGAATAATGGAAGAATCAGCAGACCTGCAACACAACAGATAAAAAGGTCAAATATGCGTTTCATGAATGGGATATAGGGAAATAGTGATCGTACCTTCCCTGAATTTAGCTTGGCATTATAAATTTTGGTCATTTGTACATGCATTATACTGACTTAAATGCCAAAATAACACGTTGAGCGTCTATCTTATAATGTCTGTGCGGGTTGTCCTTGGATTTTTTTAAAATGCTATTCAATTTTAAAATTTTATTGATTTATCAATAATACATTCAGCTGCAAATATTACTGAGTCAAAAATTTCGATGTCACCTGTGAGAATAGAAAGCTCATTTAATACATGTCCAGTCTTAACAAATAATGGTTTAACTCCGGCAGCAATTCCACACTCCATATCAGATACCCTATCACCAATAATCCATGAGGATTTTAGATCCAAGTTTAATAACTCTTTAGCTTTCATCAACATAAAAGGGGAAGGTTTCCTGCATTCACAACTAGCACCATAACTCGGGGGGGTGATGGCAATAAAAAACAATCTATCTTTATGTTTGATTTCTCTAGGTCGCCATGAATGAATGAAGATTATCTACATCAGTGATGTTATAAAAACCCCTAGCAATACCAGATTGATTGCTAACAACAATAATTTTAAATCCTAAATTTTGGAGCTATTGTATTAATTGTTGAGCACCAGGTATCCATTCCCAATCAGAAACTTTGTAAAGATAATCTATATCGATATTAATAGTTTCATCTCTATCTAGAAAAATAGCAGGAACCGGAAATTTTGAAGGGGATGAATGCAACGAGAATTACATATTTAGTTTAAGGAACAATATTATTAAAAATTAATTTTAATAAATTTTAGAATAGATTACTAAGCCAATGATGAGTAATTAATGACTGATTATTTTCAGTAATAACATATATGCAGTTTTTCTAAAACATGCTCTGCAATTGCCAATGAAGCAGTCAATCCTGGCGACTTAATACCAAAAAGATTAACCAAACCTGGAACACCATGATCTGACGGCCCTTCAATACGGAAATCTTGTGCTGTTTCCGTTGGGCCACTTATTTTTGGTCTTATTCCCGCATAAGCGGGTATTAAGCTTCCGTCAGCAATTTCAGGACAGTACTTCCGTACCTCTGCATAGAAAGCATCACCACGCTCAGACTCCACATTCAAGTCCTGTGGTTTATCAACCCATTACACATCGGGTCCGAATCGACTTTGCCCTGCCATGTCCAAAGTCAAATGAACATCTAAACCAGCAACCTCAGTTACCGGATAGATCAAACGAGAAAATGGAGCTTTACCGGCCAAACTAAAGTAGTTACCTTTTGCAAAGTACGATTGCGGCACAAACTTTGAAGCAAGCCCTTCAAAACGGGCTGCGAGCGCTGGAGCATTTAAGCCCGCTGCATTAACCACATCATTCGCTCGATTATACCTACCATCTCTTGCAGTTAAATCAATACATTTTCCATTCGACTTTGCGCAGTCCTATGGCGAGTTAAGGGCTAAAACTGAACCTGCGTTTTCCATATCAAACAGTAATGCAATCATCAAAGCATGGCTATCCACGATACCAGTTGACTGAGAGTTCAATGCAGCTAAGCAATGCATAGCTGGCTCCTAGGCTCTCGCCTGAATCCCATCCAGAGTAACTGTATAGTCCACTTCATTTGCTTTCGCACGGTCATATATCGACTTCAATTGATTAACTTGTGATGGATTTGTTGCGAGTATTAATTTTCCACATCTTTTGTATGGCACACTTCGAGCTTGGCAGTAATCATATAAAAGTTGTTTCCCTCTTACGCACAAAGTAGCTTTAAGAGAACCCAATGGATAGTAGATCCCTGCATGAATAACTTCACTACTGGGTGAACTGGTCTTTGTGCCAATTGCATTGCATTCCTCAAGAACAAGAACCTCTCTTCCAGTTAAAGCAAGTGCACATGCAATAGCTAAACCGACAACTCCCGTCCAATCACAACGCAATCAATTTTATCCATTACAGTTATTGAGTCAGTGGCTCGGAAGGGAAACGTCACTCTCTGTGAGTTTAAAATTACTAGGCGAGAAATTAAAATCTCGCTTAGCCTCACTATGATCAAACACTAAATCAATATTCATACGTTCTGCCATAGCAAAAGTCCAATGACGATAACGTGGAATAACCCTGAGCAAGGCAATTACTGCTTTAAAAAAAATCAACGGAATAGTGATTAGTCGCGGCTTTTTTCTCAAAGCGAAGAAAACTCTCCCCACCATTTCTCTATAAGTAAGTATCTCACCACCAGAAATTGCATATGGACTAGATTTAGTATTAGAGGAAGTAAGAGCTTCACAACAAGCTGAAGCAACATCCCGTGCGTGAATTGGCTGACGCAATCCAAGCGCCTTCCCAAATACAGGAAAAAATCCCCAAAGGCTAATGAATCGAGCTATCTCAATAATATTTTTATCGCGACCACTGCCATATATCAAAGTAGGACGGAGTATAACAAGCTCTATGTGATTCTCTTCAGCCCAATTTTTAACGCGCTCTTCAGCCCTAATAAGTTTAGCTGAAATAATTTTCTCTTGAGAGTCTGATGAATTAATTTTAGTGATAATGCTAGTAGAAGAAATCGCCACCAATCTCCTAACACCATGTTTTAGCAACAACTCGAAATGTTCTGGTAAAACCCAAATAGGAGCCGCACAAATCCAAAGAGATATACTTCGATAATCTTTATTACTCGCTGAAATTTCTAGTGATTTTAAGTTATTGCTTTTAAGACTAATCCATTCAACACCCAAAAAATCTGAGGGCAAGTCTTGCCGGGTAAAGGCTGAAATTGAACGTTGTGAATTTTTTATTTGACTCAACAGAAAAGAACCAATCAGGCTTGTAGCTCCCAATACACCGACCGCTTCGTTAATTTTCTCATTAAACATTATATGTTTGCTGATTTGTAGCTATAGCTTTTTTAAATCCTATTAACAGCAATACTGCTAAAAACCTAAGCCATACTCCGATTCCAACTAATAGAAAAAGCAGCCTTGGATACTGTCGTAAGAAAAATTTTCTGTAAAACCTCATCATTCCAATATGCTTGTTCCACTCGACAAAAATTGGTCGTGCGCGGCTACACACCCCCTTGTGATGTAGCATTTTGGCATCAGGGACAAAAAGAATTTTCCAATTTCCTCGTCGAAAGCGCATACACCAGTCAAGATCTTCACAATGCATGAAATATTCTTCATCCAACAATCCAATCACCTGCATCGCATCACGTTTCACAAACATACACGCACCGGAAATTGCCTCCACCTCCATAGGTGATTTCGGCAATGGTTGTTTATAAAAATGAAAATCTAAAAACAACTTGGGCCAGCGATTGGAAAACCGCACAAGCCCAAATGCCCTGACAAATGATCGCCATGGAGTTGGTATTGCACGCCTGCATCCAGCTTGTTCGCTCCCATCTGGGTTGAGTAGCAAACCACCAACCATTCCTACTTCAGCATCTGCCTGAATCGCCGCCAGCAAGCAAGCCATGGCACCCTTTTCCAGCTCGCAATCTGGATTAAGGAAGAAAACAAATTCACCCGACGAAAAAGCTACGCCACGATTACACGCCTTGGAAAAACCCTCGTTGGAACGACTTCGAACAATCCGCAGCTTGGAGTCGCTACCTAAGTAGAGCTCCAATAGTTCAAGGCTTCCGTCCGAAGACGCATTGTCAACAACGATCACTTCATGCGCATCGGCAATTGCAGCAACTACCGAATTTACCAGACCCGGCCCAGCATTGAAATTTACAATAACAACAGATATTTTTTCTTTCATTTCCATATTGAGTTCATTGCCCGCCCAAGACCCGGCACAGGGCGTTTATCGAGTACTTTTAAAATTTCGATGATACTGGCACGCCGTTCATTTTGGATTTTCCTACGTTTATGCCAAATTTTCGGTAATGCCTTAATGGCGTCATATTTTGCGCGCCATATTACCCGAAACTGACCACTTATTGCGTAGCGCATAAAGCCCACAACATTCAGTGCTAAGTGGATTGGCAAAAACAGCCAAAACAATATTCCCGGCATATTTTTGATGTAAACCCAAACAAGGTTTCGTTGCCCATAGTAAACATAAAATGGGCTTCGCTTTACTGTCGTTGCCGATCCAACATGCAAAACCTCTGCATCGGGAACTGTCAAACAGCGATAACCGGCAAGACGAAGACGAAAGCCAAGATCAACGTCCTCCATATAACAGAAAAAATCTTCATCGAAACCTTCAACACACTTCAAAGCATCCGCCCTATATAATGCGGCTGCTGCACAGGGGGAGAATACTTCCCAAGGCTCAACAGGCTCGCTCTTAACAGGCAGGCCCATCCCGTTTCGCCACGCCATACCGCTGATATGATAACTATCGCCCTCTCCATCAAGTAATGTTGGTTTATCTTTTATTAGCAATTTTGAAGCGAAAAAATCGAAATCCGAATATCGAATCGCTGTATCCATGAATTTCTCAAACCAATTAAATGCAGGAATCGTGTCAGGGTTAAGTAAAATGATCCAACTCGCGCCTTGAGCCAGCTTGATACCTAGATTGTTAGCAGCTGCAAATCCAAGGTTTGTAGGGCTTTTTATGTACAAGACATTGGGGTATCGTTTTACGCGCTCAATTTGTTGATCATCAGCATCACCATTATCAACAATTATTACAGTAAAGCTTGTATTGCTCTGAGAGCTTAGTGCATCTAAACAACCGTAAAGATACCCCCAACAATTCCATGCAACAATAATAATCACGCACTCTTGAGAGGTCATTTAATCCCTAAAAGAGAGTTTTCTATCTGAAATATAAAAGTCATTAGTTGAATGGGTGGAGATATTTGTTTTTTGAAAATATTAAACATTTTGGTGGTATTACATTCACACACTTTTTTAGAAATTTTATTCCCAGCTCCCTTCTTGGGATACTCACATGCAAAAATGAATTAATGAATAATGCCGTTTTAAAAGAGGGCTGATCAACAGTCTTTGTCTAAACGACGGACAAAGTAAACAAGACTTACTTTCTGGCTTGATTCACCTTGAATCTAAAATTTCGCGCTTAACTATTTTGAATTAAACTACTTTATGGGAAAATATCATTTTAAGATAAATTTACTTGGTCTTGTTAAATCGAGTCAATTAAGAGGGGTAAAGTTGTTAAAGAATTACAAGTTTAAATTTGTTCTGGGATTTGCGACCCTACTAATAGCTTGCGGCTTTTCACTCAAAGAGGCTTCAACTTGGCTTCAATCTCTAATAGAAGCCACATGTGTTTATAAGTCAACTGAGGACTATTTGCAAAGGTTCGATCCCAAAAAATATATGCTTGCTGGGACCGATTTCTTTAATCCAAAGTACTCCCCATATAGGCTGGTTAAGCCACTCGATCAAATCGATATTACTTTTGATTATCCGTCCCAACATCTAGAGCGAGTTGAAAAAAACTTAAGGAAGGTTGATCGACTTGACGCGCTTAAGGGTATTTTTGAAAAAATTACACATGGAGCAACCACAAACCAAGAAAAGCATCTCGCGGTTTTGAATTTTCTTTACAAAGCTTCGTATCATAATACGTGGGTACAACCTATGTACCCTGACAAACAAGCTGTATTTGATCCCCTTGTTCTCCTAGAGTTGGGAGAAATGAGATGTGGTGCTGTTGCCAGAGTTGCGGCAGATCTATTTGACGCAGCTGGCTATCAAACTCGGCTTGTCCAAGCAAATGCCCACACTACTGCAGAAATTTTCTACGATGGGGGCTGGAGACTCTTTGAGGCGGATCTTGCTGGTGGTCCACCAATTATGATTGATGGTCGTATCCCATCTGTTTATGAGCTTGCAAAAAGCCCTTTTCTTATCGACCAAGTACCAACACACCTTGAGGGATACGTTGCACCAAAGAGAGATCATCCTTCAGAAAAATCTCCTATATATCCTTCTTACTTCTTTTTTTCTAAGAAGGAATTATCGAAAATTGATGCCAATTACTATTACAAGACGGCCACCCCTGAAGAGGCTTCCAATTCCAAATGGTATGGTTGGAACTACTATAAAAAAGTCTCCGACCGTTGGAAGTTGGCCGATTTCGAGCCGAAGTATGAACCCGACCCGCCAAAATTTATTATTGTGAAACGTAACGGTGATAAGTTCGTAATTGAATGGCTAGCCGCTCTCGATTCAGACAATGATCTCCTTGGTTATCGTGTTTATGTATCAAGCAAAAGCAGGGGCTGGAACTATCAGGACATTGATGCTCCAGAAGATGTCAAAAGATATTTCATGGGTGGCTGGAAGCCCGAAATGTATGACAACTTATTCAAAGAGCCACCAAGGGATGTGCAATTTTTTGAAACAGATAAGACAAGAATAGAGCTGGCTGCTGCAGACTCTAAATTCCCAATTTATGTAACCGTGATGCCATTTGATAAACACGGTGAATCGGTAGGCAGGCGTCTTTATAATATGTCTGCCGAACTAAAGCTGTCTCGTTAAGCAAAAAATGTAGCTTAGCCTCAGGTCTGATTAGGAAAGTCTTCTTGGATGGTTTCACCTTATATAAAAGCTTTTAAATTGGGCAATTTTGAGCGACGGATCATTCTGTCGTGCTCTTCTTAATCATATTAAATCAAATATCGCAAAGGAACGAAAGTTTATTAGAAACCTTAGTATTAAATTAGTTCTGATTGTTGCAGCTTAATTTAGTAGCCAGCGGCTTTGTCCTCAAAGATGCTCTCAACTGGTTTCAAATATGGCAAGACCCTCCTCTGCAACCAACAATTTACACTAGAAATTAATCAGCGGATTATTGGATCCAAGACATGCTGCAGTTTCCCCCCCTTAGTTCATTTGAGTATCCCGTATTCCTTTCCGAAAATCTGATTGATCTCACAATCGATCGAAGGTCAATTATTAAATCACTTTTATCTCGAACTTACTTCCTGGAAGCGCGCTGATTCAGCGAGGATTGAGGCTTGCGAAGTCTGTTTACGTAATCGAATTACCCATGCAAGCAAGCTCCTTTACAAGATAACGGCCAAGCCATTTGTGATCCGATTTGGATTTTAAAAAGCAGGATTGCTCACTGCTGGCAAACAAACAGGTTATTCGCGGACGACTTATCGGCTGCTGGATTTAGAGTGCGGATAGTTCAGTTTAAATTGCACTAAGCTGCAGAAGTTTTACTAAATGTCCAATGACGATTTTTGGATGTTGACTGGCTTGACTTCGTTCAATTTATTCGTTCAAGAGACAGGAGAATTGCGAGTGCATTTGAAATTTACAAGAATCCCAAACTACTAGACGAAATTAAACCAGGATTGGAGTTAAAAAATTATTAAATAGATATATTTGAAAATCAGCCAGCTTACAAAGAGATGTCTTATATTCCGCCCAAGTATTATGTAAAAGTGACGAGCCCCGAACAACAGAAGGAAGCCTAATATGGGTTAAAGCACTATACTAACTAAAAAGATTATAATTTAGTATAAATAATTGTGCTTTCAATACTAATTATGAAATGCCATAATGATCTTCTCAAGCTGAGTTAAATTATCTTGTGTCACGTTTGACCATCCGTCAAGGCCTCAGTAGTCCATCAAGGTTTAGCAGTTTTGAGTCAAGAGAAAGTAGAGTGGTTACTCGGCTTACCTAGTCAATTTTTTATCCTTTGCAAGCTGGGATAATAAAGCGTGCAAGACTCATATAATTAATATCAAATACAAAACAAGCTTTGAAGCAAAAATGCAAGGGATATAAGCAGCACAGTCAAAATATAAAATCCCCGAAACCGGATTGATGGGGATTTTATGGCCTTTTTCGAAACACTCGATTGTCCAAAAAAACAATTTTCAGGTTATATAATCGAGCAATTTTGGTAAAGTTTGTCAGATGTACAAATTAGTTACGATTCAATATAGATCAAGTGCACCAGTTAAAATTTTTATAATTCATAAGATGGCTTGCAGACGTAATGCTAGCCTGCCCATCTGCTTAGACCTAGTAAATTCTGCGATGATTTCCTCATTACGGGATTGAGTCAATAATCCACGCTGTAGAACTAGCATTTCAAGAGCAATTGATATCTCTTCTGGCTCGTCAGGCGGTACAATAAATCCGGCAGTTGTTTCACTTATAATACGCGCTGCCTCTGTTCCTCGCGTAAGCGCCAATATAGGTTTAGCGGCATAAAGGTATTCAAATAATTTTCCAGTCGCAATACTCGCTTGGTCTGGTGCAGTAATAAGCAGCAAAACGTCTGCAAAGTGCTGAAATCCCAAAGCCCTAGCCCTTGGCTGATGTCCCCAGATTTTCACAATGCCCTTTTCGACCAAAGCACCGAGGCAATTTTTTTCATGCGTCGAGAGCTGTCCTACAAAATGTAAGCGCAAATACTTCGCTGACTCCGGTGCACGCGCTAGCAGCAGGTTCAAGGCACTCATCAAAGCATCTACTCCCTGACCTTTTCCAGTGGTTGTCGCGCGAGAAATAGCAAGTCGCCCAGTATGCACAACGTTAATGAATCCCGCGGGCAATGGGCAAGACAGATCCGGAACAATATCATCAGAATCAAAACCATTATGGAGTGTTAGCACATTGCCATGCTGATAATACGACCGGAAATAATCTGATATTGGTTCGGAGACGGTCATTATCAGCTTGGATGCAGCGACTACCCGTGCCTCTAATTTCTGATGATACTCCCTGACCGACTGTTGCTGCTGGGCCTTAAAATCCAGGGGCTCAAACATCAAGCCATCCCTAAAATCGCAAATTAGTGGCAAGCTATATTTATCCGCTAAAGCTAGACCAATTTCGAGTGCCTCCACCGAGGGGTAGCTGGCCAAAATTGCATCAGGTTGTATGCGCGAAATAATTTCATCAGCGTTACTTAGCGCGGCATCGCGCCATCTTTCACATAAGCCACGGTAGACGCCTAGCCAACGCAGAGCTTTTTGTAATAAACGAAATACATAAAAGAAGGGCAGAGGAACAGTTTCGCGCGTGACATCAGTGACACCAACCAAACCATCAGCAAATGAAATTGGCGAACTTTGTGCACAATAGGTCAGCACCGTTACATCTAATCCATTTTGAGGAAGATATTTGGCCATGGCTTGCGCCCGAAGTGAACCGGTGTTGTCCTTGAACAGATAGTAATAGGAAACAAGGAGGATTTTCATTCTTTATGAATCTCTTCGGAATTCAATTGCACTCAACAGAAAACCGCTCCAGCCATTCTCCAAAACTGATCATGCGCCAGACCCCGAAGTTGAAAACTTTGGCACCTGAAATAATGGATTCCAGCGTAGCTCTTGCCTCGGGCCGCATTATGCCCCTGCTACCAGCGATTGCCTGATCCAATTTTTTGCGAAAAAGATCAGGCGACTGCTGCCTGACCCACACTTCTTCCGGAGTAACAAATCCAAGTTTATCCATACGATCGCATATAGCATCTGGAAGAATACCGCTCATTGCGGCACGTTGAACCCGTTTAGTGATGCCACACGACAACTTGTACGCATCAGGCAAACCAAGAACGAATTCGACAAGACGGTAATCAAGATAGGGCACTCTCGACTCAACAGAATGGGCCATAGAATTCCTGTCTTCCCAGTGAAGCAGCATCTGTATGTTGGTAGCAGTAAGCTGTGCATACGATAGTGCTGGGATACTATCTACGGTGCCGCCATACAAAACATAAGGATTCACTGCCTGCGCGCCCAGCACCTTCATATTAAGCCAAGCAGGCGAATCATGAGTATGCCCCATGATTCGCTTTACGGTATTCTTCAGGCGATTCGGGAGCATCTGGTTAGCTATGCCGGCTAGCAGGAAAGCGACTGAGTAACCATGTCGTTTTTTCGTTGCTTGCAACTCACGCCAAAGCGTCATCCATTTACCGCGACGCAATAGTTTCGAGAATAGTGGCGCAAAATAGGCATGGTAGCCAGCCAACTGCTCGTCTGCACCCTGCCCATCCAACATCACCTTGACATCATTTTCAGCGGCCAGCTGAAACACCTTCCACTGCGCATAGATACTGGTTGACCCATAAGGCTCATCCTGATGCCAGGTAATCGCCGGGGAGACCTCGAACAATTTTTCTAATGCGGGATATATATAATGCGCATCAACCCCTGTTTGACGGACTACTTCATCTATCCAATTTCTTTCGTTAAATCGTTCAACCTCCGCACAGGCAGAGAAAGTACGCTGCAATGGATGTGCATTCTGCTCGCGCAAAAGTTGATTGGCAACACACACGATTGATGATGAATCCAATCCGCCCGACAAGCATGAGCCCACAGGCACATCAGCGCGCAGTCTCAGTTTTACGGACTCTATGAATTTATCCCTGAACTGCACAGCCGCATCAGCTAAGCTACCCCTGAAAGTCTGTGCCTCCAACTGGTACCACTGAACCACCGGTAGTCGTCCCTTAACCAACTGGGCGGGCCATGCACGAATATCTAGAGTCACACTGCATCCCGCACGCAACTGAAAGACGCCATCAAACAGCGTCTCATCTGTATGATCCGTCAGCCCCCAGACCAGAAAATCATAGGCTCGCTGCCCATTTACCCTTGCCTTCCAGCCGGGATAGGCCGTAAATTGTTTTATTTCCGAACCAAAGCACAAAGAGTTGTCAGGCGCAATCCAGTAATACAGGGGCTTAACACCAAAACGATCACGCGCTAAAAATAGGCTGCGATCTATCGTGTCATAGATTGCAAATCCCCACATTCCGTTAAAGCGCTCAAGACAGGCCTCACCCCAAAGTGCATAAGCCGCAAGAATTACCTCTGTGTCGGAATGCGATATAAAAACGCACCCAGCCGCTTCCAGCTCAGTGCGCAGTTCAAGGTGGTTATAAACCTCTCCGTTATACGTTATCCAATAGCGACCATCCGCATAACTCATCGGCTGATGCCCAAATGGGGAAAGATCGACTATCGATAAACGGCGATGTCCAAACGCAATATTTGCATCTTCCGAGATATCAGAAGAAATATGCTGACTTGGAGACCAAGGAATAGGCGCGTACATTACCTCGTGAACCGTATCGTTTCCCGCCAAACAAGTAACAGTATCCTTGCTAAACAGAACATAACCCTCATCATCAGGACCTCGATGACGAATTAGAGTATTCATTGCCACCAAATTCTTGACAGCGATGGCGCCAGGGGAAAGCAGCCCACTTATACCGCACATAATTATTTACCCAAAGTAGCTCTGATTCCCAGCAATCGGACATTCGTTTTTGGTTTGTCTGATCCTGAGTAGAAAAATATGCATGATTCGGTTGAGTATGGATTTTAGAAAAAGAATAATCCAACGCTTTGCTTTAATGCTCTCGAGGAAACACTTCTGTTGATTAAATTTTTAACTATCTTTTTGTTGATTCTTGAAATGAATCGTAATCGTCCATCAATTTAGATGCAATTTTCATCGGGTTGTGCCACTTCTCCACATACTCACGGCTCTTTTTTGCCAAAGCCAACAAATCATGGCGCGGCATAGTTAGCACTTGACGAAGCCCTTCCTCAATCGTTTCTGGGTCAACGTTTATAAATGGAAGGTCAGCCGCCATCTCATTGGGAATGAATTTTAAATCCTCGCTACGAATATATACCAGCACGGGCTTGCCTAATGCCATAGCTTCAACTGCCAGACCACCGTACCAACCTGCGAAAAGCTGGTCAACAAAAACATCCGCAATCCCATAGATATTTTTTGCTTCTGCATTACTCAACCCCTCAACCAAAACAAGTTCAAATTCATATCCATCCGTTTTAAGCTTTTCAAGCGCAGCCAAAATAGCATCAGTACCCTTGGCCTTTTGATGGCTGGGAGCATGTGCAATACGGAGCTTTCTAACTTCCAACTGAGTGTATTGAGGAGTCCACTTTTCAAGAGAAATATGCGAATAAGGAATAAACTTTGCCCCTTTGGGAAGTACATTCAGCAAGTCTGGATTAACAGCATATATCACGTTACAGTATTTGCTAAATCGCGCGATGGACTGGCGCTTCCATTCATCTGATTCTTTGTTGTAATAAGAGCTGTCTACTTGTGAAGCAATACTAAATTTGAAATTAGTTAGAGAATAATCACCTTGTCTTGCATCATCGCCCTGATATGTTACGAATAAAGATTTTCCTAGTGCCTTGTATGCCTTAAGCTCCAACAATTGAAGGCCGTCCAAATATATATAATAAGCCAATCTTAAAAAACTTTTGATCCCACTTGATGAAGAAATAAAGCAACCAGTCGCCGCAATCGTCGTCCCAAAGTTATAGTGGATTACATCATATTTAAATCCAACATAAAATAGAGTAATTAGCCTCTTTAATTCTCTTTTTAAACGCCCATCTCTTTGAGACCAAAGTACATAATCTGCTTGATAATTTAAATAGTTTTGCTGCAAGGTAAGCGTCCTGCTGTATACGCCCAAGATATTAAGGGCTTCGCTTAATCCTTGAGGATTTCCTCCAACTGTAGTTGGCGCGTGCAACACCTTATACGATTTACTCATTCAAATCGCCTTGCAATCATTCAATTATGAACAAAAATCGTGTGTCACAAGTTCTACCTCTAAACTCACGCGACTCAGATCAGATCTCAAGGGGTACAGAACAACTGGCGCACTGGAACTTTATATTCACCCCTTCGCAGAACTGGCAGGCAGCTGAAGCGAAGCAGCCAGCCCTTCGCTAAAGGACGTAAAGTGTATCGGGGCAGTTTGAGTAAGCAGTTCAATATTAGCAACCAGATCACCACTTCTGTCCGGGCCTGTGACCGAATAAGTAGGTTCAATTCCATGCAGGCGACCTATCGCATCTGCTATTGCCCGAATAGAAAGCGCATCCTTTCCGGCGAGATTTAACAAATACGGCCCCCCTCCCCTTACCAGAGCCATAAAAATTTCGATAGCATCATCGATATAACAAAGTGATATCTTGAGCCCCTCACTCACCGAAACTTCAGTAGCTGCTGATTGCAGATTTATTGGCCTTCCATCCTGAACCGACTTCGAAAGATTTTGAATCAAACGCCCAGACTGCGCTGGCCCATACACACCGAAAGGTCGCACGCAGCAAATCTCCATATCAGAGCGAAAAAGGGCTAAAGCTTCCTCCGCTTGCAATTTACTGAGCGCATACCAATCGTCTCGATTTGTCCTTTCGCCTTCAGCAAGTGGTGAAAACGACGGGGAGTATACAGTTCCAGTAGACACGTAAATAAAACGGCTTACGCCAGCCTTCCTTGCAGCATTTGCGGCACTAATAGCTGATAGACAATTGACGGCCATCACATGCGGAGACTTATCAGGTACCTGACGGAAATAAGGAGATTGAGCCATATACACAACCACATCTGTCATGGCCGGCAAAGCAAAGTTACTTGGCAGTAATCCGCTTACAGGATCAATACCAGAGCCATCGACCGAGCTGGCACCGCGCACGTCGATACCGTCCTTTGCCAGCCCCTGGACCAATCGCGCCCCAATATAGCCACGACTCCCTATGACAAATACTTTCAAAACATCAGCCCCAAATCAGCATATGCGGCTCGCAAACGCGAGGCAAAAGCGTCCTGTGAATAGTACAGCTCAACATACCTGCGCCCCTGCTCTCCCAATTTGCGCAATTGGTGTCGACGTCCGATCAAGCTCCGCAAATCATCAGCCACAGTGTCACGATGCGTGTTGATGATGGGACACTCATGCGGATGCAGCAAGTATTCGTCAGGCTTTCTGATATAGCACATCACGGGCTTTCCTAATGCCATTGCTTCCAGTGCAAAATATCCGTGAAACCCTATCAGGCACTGATCAAATATGACATCGGCTGAGCGGTATATGCGCAATGCTTCATCGTTTGACACCCGCTCGACCATAACAAGCTCGATATCGGCCCCCTCTTCGCGCAAGGTAGCGATAGCCGCCTCAAGGTACCGGCTGCCTTTGAATTCGCGGTGATTGGGTGCGTGCACGACTCGCAACGGCGCAATAGATGCTTCATCCGGAAACGTTGGCATGTAACGATTACCAAGGTCCGCATCCAAGTCGATTGGCCAAAAAAAAGCACCGTTTTTACTCCCCGAGGTGTATTCGATCATATCCCCCATTGAAAAACAGGCGGTTGCTACCGATTTGACCCGTTCAAAATTTGAATGTCCGTATGTGTCATCACAAATACAGGCTAATCCAACTTGAGTGCAGTCACTACAACAATTAGGCTCGCCAAGACGGCGAGTAGCTTCACGGGTCCTTACATCGGCACCATACGTCCAGACAAACAGCCTGATGCGCAATAGCCGATAGGCATTCAACTCTAGGGGATTAAACTGCCTGCGCCTAACAGGCGACAAAATCCCACCATCAAAATAGGCATGCACCTGGCAGGCCGCCAAGCAGATCACTAAAAACGCCAGATACTCAAACACAAATGTCAGCAATCTGCTTCCACCCGCAAGGCGATTGAGCACCCAGTCAAACTCGTCGGTGATGTAGTAAGTGGCTTTGACGACGGAAACTGACCTGACCCCAAGGCGCCGCTCCGCTCTGCAGTTTTTAGCCACGGTGATGATAGGAGCCCCTGTCCAAACACTTAACTTGCTCAACCAAGGCAGCTTGAGAACACCCACACGCATAAGCCAAATCAATGGTAGAAAGCAATAAAAAGCCAAATATGCGAAGTTCTGCGCCAGCAAGATGCAGCGCGAACGCAGCAATAGTGGCTGGCGATAAGTCAAACCCGTTTGCCCCGCAATGTTATTCCATAGTGGTCCACGTGGCGATGCACTATTTCCAAACCTGCACGATCAAACCAGCCTTCCACCTCCTCAACCGTGTGACGAGTGCACAGCTGTGGGTGGTACCAGTCGTAGTTGATGGCTACGTTTTCTTGATGAGTCATGGATTCATTCCAAAAACATTTCATGAAGAAGTGGTAGAGAAGCCTTTGTATTTCGTATTCGCCTGCAGGTATTTTCAGTACCTCAACTTCCGGCACAGTTACTTTCAAGTTAAGTTCAGTTAATACCTTGCCGAAGTCAGTTACTTGCTTCATCAACCGCATGGCCTCTTCATAAGGAAGCCCGGAAATTCGATCTCGAACATAGTCGTCAGTGTACTCCCTGATTGGTGCCTTGACCTTGTATACATATATTGCAATCTCACCGCCTTCATTCAAGCGATGAGTAAGGTTGAGGAATGCCGCTTTAGGATCGGCAGTGTGATGCAAAACTTCCTGACAATAAATAAAGTCAAATCGCCCAAGGCTGCTCAAATCCCCGAGCAGGTCGCCTTGCTGCACGCTCACTCGGTCTACACTTTTGAGATTTTCCTTGGCCACATGTGCGGCAGTAAGGTCGACGCCGACGATTTGAGTTGATTCTTTTGACAAAGCATGCAACAAGGCCGTGACCCTACCGTTACCACAACCAGCGTCAAGAATACGCCCCTTGCTGGCCAAAAAGTGCTCAATTTCTTCTTTGTTGCTGAATCCGTTACGGTTTAGGATCCAACCATAAATGTCTGATTTTTCGTTCAGCGTTTCACTAAATGCAAGTTGTGTGTTGTTTTCCCATTTGTCGCGAAAACTTGAAAATGTTTGATCATTCTGTTTCATGATTAATCCTTACTAAGCTGATAATTTTTTTTAGAGTTATCAAGTAATTTTCTGAATTGTGTGACCTGCAGGTTGACAGTATCACCTTTGGCATGGTGCTCAGAAATCCACTGCCTGGATTTTTCGCCCAAGCTTTTTAATAATGCTGGGTCGCGAATCAAACCTACCATCCGATCAAAAATATCTTCTGCGGTAAGACAGTTAATGACCGGAGGAAGCACCGGGTACTGCTCTTTAAGCAAATCCTGGTTAAGGTAGGTCAGGATTGGAGCACCAACAGCCATTGCCTTAAACACCACCCCGCCAAATGCTCCCAGTTTGAATTGGTCAACTACAACATCTGCCGCCATACACATCCGCTCAAAAGGTATGATTGGAAGAGGAGGCACCCACTCTACATGCGCGTCGATCCCCAACAAACTAATCAACTTCTTGCTTTGCTCAACATTCGCTCCCCAGTTACAACAAACAACCGCAACCCGATAACCGGCCCCTCTTAGTTTTGCCAATGCTCTGAAAAAAACATCGTTTGCCTTGTCGGCAAAACCGATACCCGCAACCCAATCTTGTCGGGTAGGAAAGAAAAAGAGCTGGTCTGCATCTAATTTAAGTTGCAACCGTTTCCGCTCCTCAAGCCCGCCCTTCACATACTGCCCATGCTTGTCATCAAACGGATGATTGATAAAGGTGTATCGTTTTCCGGCGAGCCGTTCAGCACTACCCACACAATCAAAGTTAGTGACGAACACATGGGCCGCTTCATGATACGCGGCAACGGTCAAGCGCCCCTGAATGTCGTTCTGATAAGGGATATGCCGCAATGTGCCATGCTCAAACGCGAAATAAGGCACATTTGCCAACATAGGGTAAACCGGATCGGTGGAATAGCCAACCACAACGTCGTAATGCTTAAGCAACCGGACCCATTCCCCGTCATTAGCAGGGTGAGCCGACAAGTCATCCCTACACGGCGGTATGCAGCCTTCAGGAAATTTTTTGACCCATTTTTCCATCAGTAATTTATGGATCTCTTGTTGTATTTCGCAGCTATTGAACTCAATTTTTGACGAGGTTTTAAATTTCAAAAGCTGGTGACCTATGCGTTCAAACCAATTCGCTGCGCCATATATAATATCCCTGACTGCAATGAACCCACGCGTAGTTAAGGTTGCGGCAAATTGACCCACCAGGGGCTCAGCTCTCTTCACCAGAAGAACCGTCAACTTCTCTGACTCGAGGTTCAATAGCAGATGCAATCTTTTATAAAGCTGGCCGGACTTAAACCATGACATTAACACTGTTATTGAAGTGACCGACAGCTTAGTCAGCTCTTTCTTACGACTAAATTGCATCGTGTGATTGAACGAGGCCAACGCTCGCCACAACATTGATGCCTGACGCAAGTCCTCGGAATTTTTTGCGTGCAGATAGGCCAGACACAAAGCAGCGGGGCCCTGCACAAACCATTTGGGCCGAGTAAAGCCATTGAGATTTACCTCATTCCAGTTAGGGAAGAAATCATCTTTGAGGGTATTCTCAAAATCAGCGTCCTCCCATTCTGGGCAACTCATGATGTGGTAGTAGTCATAACAAATTACATCGCACTCGAATCCAACCTCAATGAGTATCTTTGAGTTGTTGTAAGCATTATTTGCAATGTTTCCAATATGCAGTACCTTCGGCGACCTGCCATGCATATCTCTGAAGTGACTCAGCCAAGCTTTGACGCCTTCAAGCTTAGTATCTTTCATAGCCTCCATTTTTTTTCTTCTGACTCGATTTTGTCCTCGATCAATTTGGCCGCCGCTGCGACATGGGCCATGAAATCCTGGATGTCCGCTGTGGAAATCTCATTTTCAAAAAGGGCCTGACTGATGCAATCCTGAACGTCTTCTGCGGTAGAGAAGTTCTTGCGAGCGGCATAAAGCACTTCTTGTCCTCCACGATGATCAATTACTTCATCAAGATGTTTGGCAATCGCAGTAACGACCGGATTCCGCGACCTAGCCAAAAATAAGCTGGCGGGATTTCGAAATTCGACATCAACAACAGTTAACAGTTTGCCGATTTTAGCGAGAAAATCTTCGACCACATAAGCATGATGGTCAGGTCCAGGATCGGGCTCCGAATACTCCCGTGTATGAGTCAATCGATAAGCAAGATGGCGCAGGTGCATCAAAGCTCCAGCTAACCAACCGCCGCGATCAGCGAGACGACCGATTATCAGCGGCTCCCTACCAACAAGCATGCCATGCTCATCAAGTACGCGAGCGATCTCCTGCAATGCCTCTGGAAGATAACGATCATTTATGTGATGGAATGCACTTGAGACTATTACCACATCGAATTCGCCAGGACCAGAGGGTATATCCAGAAAGCTTCCTTCTCTGAAATCACCGTCTGGAAATCCTTTACGCGCTATATCAAGCATCTCAGGCGAGAGGTCAACACCTACGAGTGTCACGTTATCGGGGAAAAGCTCACTGAACAAAGGCCAGAGGGGCCCTGAGGCACACCCCAAATCAAGCACACGGTCTCCTGCCTTAATTTTGCAAGCGACATACTCCACGAAATCTCGAGCATGTGACTCCATGATCGGTGCTTCATGATAGTCTCGGATATAACGGTGGGCAATCGTATTTTCAAATTCGCGCTCGCGACGCTCCGAAATAAGACGGTTATCCTGATCCATTATCTTCAATCCTTTTCGGTAGTTATGCTTTGCTGGCTGATACACCGATAGTCGCAACCGGCTGGTCGAAGATCGTCGAGAGGGGGCGACCACGACGTTTTACATCAAATGTGGCACACCGATCCCAAAACACGATCGGATCGACATAAAAGCTGGTATCTTGACCAACTTTAAAAGGGAATAGTGCAACAGTAAGAAGAAAAGTACCATCCCCAAACAGCAAATCGTCAATGCCAATTTGAATCAAACTACTCCCGACAGGAATCTCACCAATATCGATACGATCCGGTTCATGACTGAACCAAGATGTGGCAACCACCCCATCTGAGCGCATGAATTTAAGCCAGACAGCGGGGTTATCAATGGAGCGCACAGTTTCAATAGAGATTGAAATCATCATCCCTTCATGCTGATAATATGCATGCGTGGGCTTACCTGATTGGTCTAGCAGCTCAACGTTCTTAATATCGGCATAGCCGGAAGTTACTTTTGGGCCGGCTCCCTCTTCACTTATTGTGCGATTCTTTCGCGACGTATCAGCAAGCACCTTATTCTCATATTGGGCGCATACATCGATAGATGTGCCAATAGCAACAATCCTACCAGCATCAATATAGATAGCTTTGTGGCAAAGTCTGCGAACGATGTCGGTCGAATGGGAAACAAATAGGACTGTGGCCCCCGACATACAGATTTCCTTCATGCGGGCCAAAGATTTGTTGACGAAATAGGCATCACCCGCAGCTAACGCCTCATCCACAATGAAGACATCTGGTGAAACACTTATCGCTGTTGCAAACGTCAGTCGCGCCTGCATTCCGCTAGAATAGGTCTTGAACGGCAGATCAATGACATGTCCCAGTTCACTGAAATCGATGATGGATTCGATTTTCGATTCGGCCTCCGCGCTACTCATGCCCAAGCACATGCAACCCATTACGATGTTTTCTCGGCCGGTGTATTCAGGATGAAAACCTGTTCCTAACTCTAGGATAGCTGATATCTTGCCGGCGATATCAACAGTACCTGTAGACTTGTCTAGTGTACCAGCCAGTATCTTCAACAGCGTACTCTTGCCGGCGCCATTCGGACCGATAACGCCAACCACTTCGCCTTTGGCGACCTCAAAAGATATATCCTGAAGCGCATAAAAAGATTGGTGACAACTATTCCCAGTAAACATTTCGATCAACATATCCCTTGGGCGGGAATAACGCTTGTACTCCTTGGAAAGGCCATTAATTCTAATGGCAATTTTCGAGGTTTTTATATTCATATGGCATTTCCAAAGCCAGGCTTAAGCTTGCGAAATAAGCGATACCCCACAGTGAAGACGATGAAACTCAGAGTAATGTTAACCACCCAAGCCCAGGGGTGGTTTATCTTCCCAAAGTACAAGGCATCCTGATAGCACCAGATAATATAGCTAAATGGATTGAGATATAGTATCGGTTTGAATATTTCCGGTACCCAGCCCGGAAGATAAAACACTGGCATAGCATACATACCGACGGAGCTAAAAAGTTGAACAAAGTCCTTCATGTCCCGAAAATACGTGCCTACTGAACTAAGCAAATATCCCACTCCCAACATTGCCATCAATTGAAGTGACAAAAGAATTGGCAAAAGCAAATAAGTGATAGGAAGATATCGAACCGTTACTAGTACGTAAATAATTAGTATGCCAGTGGAAACAAATTGAGATAAGAGTGAAGAGAGTACACCCTTAGCCGGGAGTACTTCGATCGGGAATACAACCTGCTTTACCAACCCGGCATTAGCAGTAATTGCTGAACAACTTTTATTCATTGATTCCTGAAATGCCATCCAGGGGATAAGACCGGACAGAATGTATGACGTGTAATCAAGCGGCATATCCAGGGTGCCACCCACTTTGGTTTTAAAAACAAACGCAAAAATGAAAACGTAGAGAGCCATGAGGAATAGAGGGTGCGCAATAGCCCAGAATAAACCCAGCGCTTGTCCGGCATAACGATCTGATATATCACGTCGCGCCAACTCAAACATCAACTCACGGTGGCGCGCCAGCAGTTTGAATAATTCCGAAAAAGCGGGCAGATACCCTCTAAAAAATCGCATTAGACGCCTTTTGATAATTTTGGTTCAATAGTTTTATGCTATAAATTTCTCGCAGCACTTTTCGAGATTCAGCAATGACCAAATTAAAAGACGCCTGTTTTCACGCCCTTCTAGATGGTCGTCGACTAGAGAACGTACCGTTACAGAATCCATAAACTCATAGATGCGTGCATTGCTGTTATAAAGCTTGCGCTTCACGTAATCCATGCTCTCACCCTTAAACCAGCTGGCATCAGGAGCAGAAAAACCTTGCTTTACTCCGTTAGTGATTCTCTGCGGTATATGCCGCTCCATCATCTTTCGGAGAAGCAGCTTGCCGTCTTTCGTCTTTTCAAAGTACTTGGCAGTCTTTGAACCGGGTTCGTTCTCGTTTATTCGCAACACTTCGCCCAGATTTCCCAGCTTCAATCTGGCTGGGAGCCGCATGGCGAAATCAACCAAATCATTGTCCAGAAATGGAACGCGCGTTTCCAGTGAATGCGCCATGCTCAATTTATCTTCGACTACCAGCAGTCCGTGCAGGAAGGTCTTGGCTTCAAAATAAAGAGAGTGGTTTATGTAGTCTTCAGGCCGAGTAAATTCGGCCTGGTGGCGGGAAAAAACATCACGGAATATGTCCTTGGTGTTGATGTGGCCCACTTGCGACCAGATTGGGGCAAGCACCTTGGGCATGGTGGCGGCAGGAATCAGTCTTTGCCAGAACCCATAGTATTTATCGATGTAATGCTCAAAGTCATCATTTACCACGGCACGGTAATAACGCCACGGATAGCCACCAAACATTTCGTCGCCCCCGGTACCAGACAGAACGACTTTGACAAATTTACTGGCAAGCTGTGCAGCGTAGAAGTTGGGGTAGCTTTGTCCCACGCGCGGCTCTTCGAGGTGCCAAGTCAGACGTGCCATTACACGCTCCATGTCTCCGGCTTTCAGTACCATTTCGTAATGCTCTGTCTTGAACATGTACGACATGTACTCCGCAGTGAAACGCTCGTCGTATCCAAGCTCCACGCCGGAGGCAGAGCTCAAATCGAAACCGCACGTGAAGGACTTGATGAAAGGAAGTTGCTTTGCGGCGATGGCAGTTACAGACCCGCTGTCCATGCCACCACTGAGATACGCACCCACATCCACATCACTTACAAGTTGCCGAGATACCGCTTGAATGAACAGGCGATCCAATTCCTCAAGGTACTCCGCTTCGTCAATCGGCCCTTCCGGCTCGATAAATGAGTAATCCCAATAGGCCTCGAAAGTCATTTGCAACTTTCCTCCCTTTGATCGAACAAGGGCAAGCGTCCCTGCAGGTAATAGTTTTATGCCATCAAAAAGCGTTTTATCAGTAAAAAAGTTTTGAAAGGTTAGATATTCCAGCAGCCCCTCGTGATTCATTTTTGAATCGACCAGGCCGCTAGCAAGCAATGCTTTAACCTCTGACCCGAAAGTAAAGACATTATTGACCGTTGAATAATATAGTGGCTTGATGCCATAACGGTCCCGAGCGAGCAACAAAGTTCGTTCACGTCTATCCCAAATGGCAAATGCAAACATGCCGTTGAACATTTTGAGTGACTTAGTTCCCCACTCACTGAATGCTTTAAGTATAACTTCCGTATCAGTTCGAGAGTGAAAACGATGTCCCTTGGCCTCAAGTTCCACGCGCAATTCCTTGAAGTTATAAACTTCTCCGTTGAAGGAAATGACGTATCGCCCATCCTCAGATGCCATTGGCTGATGACCCGCAGGAGACAAGTCGATTATTGCTAATCTACGATGACCGACGGCAAAAGCCCCATCAACGAAGCAACCCTCCCCATCAGGACCACGATGCGCAATAGCATCAGTCATCCGTTTCATTAGGATAGGCGAAGCAGGATATTCGTCCCCATGCAATATTCCAGCTATACCGCACATTGTCTGATCAACCCCTTGACTTTGCGCGGCGGGCGTCTACTTCTGCAATATGGGCAGCACGCCAATCAATAAGTCGTTGAAGACCCTCCGTCAAATCTATCTCAGCAGTAAAATCTATCTCAGCGGCTGCACGCACTGGAGACCCGACCCGGTTGCGTACTAAGGTTGCTTGGCTTCGGGCCGCATAGTTAATTGGCTTATCGCATTTCGTCAAAATCAGCAGTTTTTCAGCCAATTCCTTTAGGGATGTCCGCTTACCTGTGCCCACGTTGTAGAAGCGGTCGGTGGAATCTGACTTCATCGCGCAAACATTAGCCAATGCGCAGTCTTCAACAGCAACAAAATCAAAGGCCTCGGAGCCGTCGCCCATGATGGTTGGACTGTCTCCTTTATCAATAGCATCGAGCATTTTCATAATTACGGCTATATAGGCGCCATGATAATCTTGACGAGGACCATATACATTCATATAGCGCAATCCTACAAAATTAAGGCCGTAACGGTGATGGAACGATCTCAACATGGCTTCACATGCAATTTTCGTTGCACCATAAAAATTTTGATTATTAAATGGATGATCCTCAGTCATTGGCTCTTGAACAGCATCACCATAAACAGAAGCAGATGAAGAATAAACTAACCTTTTAATACCTTTGGCAACGCAAGCTTCCATTACATTAAAGGTTCCTCGTATATTTACATCAAATGCTGTGCGGGGAAATTCATGACATTGAAGTAACCAAAGAGCTGATAAATGAAATACACCATCAGCACCTTCAAAAGCAGATTGCAATATATCTGTTTGCATGATGTCCCCACCCACATCATAAATACGTACTCTAGGGTCACGTAACGCATTAGCAAGATTTTCGCGAGTTCCTCGAACAAAATTATCGTAAACGATAATTTCTTTAACATCATGTTTCAATAAGCTATCAACTGTATGGGAGCCAATTAAACCAGCGCCACCGACTACAACCAATTTTTTTCCTTTTATATCCATAATTTATTCCATTAATTAATGTTTTGAAATACTTCTTCTGCAATTGCTAAACTAGATGTCAAGCCAGGCGATTCAATACCTAGTAAATTAATTAGTCCTGAAAAGCCATGTTCTTTATGATTTTGAATTACAAAATCATTAAAGAAGTTTTTTTGGTTACCAATTTTTGGACGAATCCCAGCATAAGCAGGAATTAGATTTTCTAATTCACATTTAGGCCAGTAAGTTATGATGGCATCAAAAAATTTCTGCTTGAAATTCTCATTAACTTTATAGTCCAATTTATCAACCCATTCAACATCAGGACCAAATCTAGCCTGCCCATTCAAATCGAGGGTCAAATGAATTCCCAATCCACCAACCTCAGGAACAGGATAGATTAATCTTTGAAAAGGCACTTTACCTGAATAAGTGAAATAATTTCCTTTGGCAAAACAAGAGTTAGGAATGAGGGCTTTAGGAAATTGATCAATTTGCTTAATAAATTCAACCGCATTTAGGCCACATGCATTGATCAATTTTTTACAATTTATTTTTGTTTTTTCTGTGTCGTTGAGTTTTATTTCAAAACCATTATTTTTTACTTCAACACCAATACATCTTGTTTTATAAACAATAACTCCGCCATTATTTGAAATATCACCTACAAAACTTTGCATCAAGCCGTGAGAGTCAATTATTCCAGTACTTGGGGAACATAAAACCTCTTTTGCCTTTAGATATGGTTCATTTAAGCTTATTGATTTTGAATCTACAAAAAATAAATCATCACGGCCATTATCTTCACCAGATTTTTTAATTTTATGCAATTTTTCAATTTGGTATTCATTCTGTGCAACTACCCATTTTCCATTTTTTTTGTGTTTAATATTTCGTATCTTACAATAATCGTAAAGCTTACTAAGACCTTGAATACACAATCTTGCTTTGTATGTGTCTCTCTCATAATAAATTCCAGCGTGAAGTACTTCACTATTTCGAGAACTTATACCTGAACCAAAACTTGATTCAGATTCAACTACTAAAGTTTCAAAACCAGATTCCGCAAATTTCTTTGCACAAGCAAGCCCGACCACGCCAGCACCAATTACAATCACATCAAAAGAATAGCTCATTAAGAAAATACTATTTTTAGATTCTCAACAATTCTATCTTGATCAGATATTAGCAAATCCGGCCCCATGGGCAAGCTCATAACTTGATTAGATAACTGCTTAGATATTGGAGTACAGTCAGGACAGCATAAGTGCTTATATGCAGGCTGCTCATTCAAAGGGACTGGATAATGTACTGCAGTAGGGATCCCTAAATCATTTAATTGTTTTTGTGTAAATTCTCGATTTTGTACTTGTATAGTGAATTGAGCGTAAACACTAGTTCTATCGAAGCGAATTGTTGGAGCTAAAATTCCTGATATTTGCTTTGATCTAAGAAGGTCAATGTAACGTTGACCTATCAATTGCCGCTGTGAGATCTCCCAATCAAATCGATCAAGTTTTGCTAATAAAATAGCGCACTGCAAAGTATCCATGCGGCCACCAACACCCAAGCGTGTATGAACATATCGCTTACTTTGCCCATGTACACGAATTTCTCTACATACTTTGGCTATCGATTCATCATTGGTAAAAATTGCTCCCCCGTCACCATAACAACCAAGTGGTTTACTTGGGAAGAAACTAGTACAACCTATGGTACTAAGGTTACAGCTTTTTTTACCTTTATAACTAGCACCAAAGCTTTGCGCAGCATCTTCAATAACTGGCAGATTTCCATTTCGCGTAGCAATGGCGTTAATTTCATCCATGTCAGCTGTTTGACCATAAAGACTCACAGGCATTATTGCCTTTGTTCTAGAGGTAATTGCTGACTCGATCTTAGTTGCGTCGATATTTCCTGTATCAGGCTCGACGTCCACGAATATTGGCTTAGCGCCAAGTAGTACGATTACTTCTGCGGTAGCAACGAACGTAAAAGGGGTTGTGATGATTTCGTCACCAGGCCGAATTTCTAATGCCATTAAACTTATTAGCAAAGCCTCTGTTCCGCTGGCAACAGTAATACAATATTTTGATCCAGTATGTTCTGCCAACCTTTCTTCTAACTCTTTAACCTCCGGCCCCATTATGTACTGACCGTGCTCTAGAACGGAATTAATACGAGCATTAATCTGAGACTTAAGTGATTTATACTGGGTTTTGAGATCGATAAAAGGTATGGTCATGAGGAAATTCGCTCTAAGTAGCTTAAACTTAATTTGTAATGATGATTGGTATGTGGGCAAATATAATTTCCCTCGCCAAGTAATGGCAAAGGAATTTGTTCACCATATTCGCTCATCCAACCTATTTGACGGGCAGGCACTCCAACCATCAACGCATAGGGCTTAACATCGCAGTTGACTACAGCACCCGCTCCAACAAAAGCAAATTCTCCAATAGTTGTACCGCAGATAATCGTACAATTTGCACCTAAAGTTACGCCTTTTCTAATTAATGTATTTTTGTATTCATTTTTACGTTCGAATAAAGAACGAGGGTTGTAAACATTTGTAAATACCATGCTGGGACCACAAAATACACCCTCCTCAAGAGTTACATTGTCATAGACACTTACATTATTCTGTATTTTGCAATTGTCACCAATAACAACTTTGTTACCCACAAAAACATTTTGACCTATTGAAACACCCGCGCCAATTCTTGCACCACTGCAGATATGAGCAAAGTGCCACACCCTTGACTCCTCACCAATCTGAGAACCCTCATCAACGATAGCGCTTGGATGAATGAATGCAGCCATTAATAGTCCAATGGCAAAGAAATAGTTTTACCATCACGAGCTGATAAATAGGCTGCTATTAAAAGCTCTAAAGATTTCAATCCCTCTCGTCCATCAGTTTCTGGCTCTGCTTTCCCACGCATTACATCAACTACATTTTTATAATATAGGGGATGCCCAAATCCATAAACAGAAGTTGTATCGTAATTTGCCGAATGAATTTCAGAATCATAGTCTTTAGATTCATCAAATATCCAATGCTGGATTTCATTAACCGCTAATCCTCCAATTCTAACTGTACCTTTTTCCCCTAATATGGTGATACTACCCTCAAGATTTTGAGGAAATGTTAACATTGTCACGCTCATCGAACCAAGCGCACCATTTCTCCATTTGACATTAAGAACACCAGTGTCTTCAACATCAATATCCCTTGTCGTACTCATCATTGCTTGTACTTTTTCGACAGGTCCAATCAACCAATCAAACAAATCAACATAATGACTTGCCTGATTCATAAACGCACCTCCATCAAATTCCCAAGTTCCTCTCCAGCCGTTTCCTTGGTCATAATAAGATTGAGGACGTGTCCAAAATACATTAAGATGAACCATGTGGATTTTACCAAACCGCTTCTCTGTAACAGCCCTCTTTAAAAGCTGTAACGTTGTGTTTCGTCGATTCTGTTTAACCACAAATAATCTAACACCTGCATCATCGCAAGCCTTAACCATACGTACACCATCACTCCAACGTGTTGCCATTGGCTTCTCTGTCATAACATGAACCTTGTGTTTTGCTGCAAGGGTTGTTTGATCAGGATGAATACCGCTCGGAGTACAAAGGGCAACTATATCTAGCTTCTCTTTTGCTAGAAGCACATCCAAGTCTTGATAACCAGGCACGTTGTATTTATCTGAATGTTCATTCAAAACAGCGGGGTCAATATCGCAAACTGCTACTAGTTCAAAATCATCAGCATGTTTTTCAATCGATCCAAAATGATTTCGTGATATTCGACCACAACCCACTATGGCAATACGTATTTTTCGATCTTTAATGATAGGGTAATGTTGCATTATTTTTGCGATGTATATTAAAAACGAAATAATGAAAAACCTGCACTTATTGCATCATGTCGATCGTATAGTCCTTTTATATCTCCTAGAACAGGTGATGCAGAACAACAAAATGGTCTTAGATCGGCAGGAGTCATTTCTCGGTATTCGTTATGACCAACTGCAACCACTATCGAATCAACTTTGTTAGTACTATCGATTTTGCCCAATTCAATACCGTACTCTTGCATGACCTCTTCCGGGTTTGCCCATGTATCACTGACTATTACATTGACATTCCATTTTTTTAGTTCTTCAATCAAGTCCAATACTTTACTGTTTCTAATATCTGGACAATTTTCCTTAAATGTAATTCCCATGACTCCAACAGTGCTTCGAGCAACGTCAATTCCATTATTGAGCATCAATTTAATTACGTTACGAGCCGCATAACGCGCCATGTTGTCATTGATCCGCCTGCCCGCTAATATTACTTGCGGGTGATAGCCAACCTCTTCAGCTTTATGTGTCAGATAATATGGATCTACCCCAATACAATGTCCGCCCACCATTCCTGGACGAAAAGGCAAAAAGTTCCATTTACTGCCAGCAGCTTCCAATACTTCTAGAGTATCAATTGCAAGCCTATCAAAGATCACTGAAAGTTCGTTAACAAAAGCAATGTTTAAATCACGCTGACTATTCTCAATAACTTTTGCTGCTTCAGCAACCTTTAAACTACTTGCCTTCCAGGTTCCTGCTTTTATGATCGATTTATATAACTCATCAACCTCATCAGCTATTTTAGGTGTACTACCACTAGTAATTTTTTTGATAGTAGTTAATGTATTGACTTTATCACCTGGATTAATCCTCTCTGGGCTGTATCCACAAAAAAAATCTTCATTAAATTTTAGGCCAGAATATTTTTCTAAAATAGGGACACAAACCTCTTCCGTACATCCAGGGTATACAGTTGATTCAAAAATAACAAGAGCACCAGATTTCATAGCAGTGCCTACCGTTTCGCTAGCTTTAATTATAGGCATCAAGTCTGGACGATTAGCTTTATCAATAGGAGTGGGTACCGTAACGATAAATACACCGCATTCTGATAGCTTTTGGGGATCACTATCGTATTCAAGTTGTTGAGCAGATGCTAAATTAGCTGGACTTACCTCGAGAGTACTATCTTTACCAAGTCTAAGTTCTGATACCCGATTTTTATTTATATCAAATCCTAAAACCGACCTGATTTTTCCAAACTCTACTGCCAGTGGAAGACCCACATAACCAAGGCCAATTATGGCTATTTTTTGATTATTAAAATTCAATTTCACTATTCCCCAAACCAATTATTTTTTAAATGATAATGTTTGTAAAAAACCATAAATTAAATATTTCAAAATATTGAAATAGTATCTTTATTTATATCAGTTGAGATATATTTTTAAAAATAAATAGTTATGTTTTGTATTTTTTGATATCGACTTGATATCATTACTCTCTATAATCCATAACCTTGTACCCGTGCTTCTTCACTAGCTCATCTCTCTCAGCAGCTGTTAAATCGGCTCTCACCATCTCTGTCACCAACTGCTCAAAACTAATCTTCGGTGTCCAGCCCAGTTTTTGTTTGGCCTTTGTTGCGTCCCCTAACAAGGTCTCCACCTCAGTCGGTCTAAAGTATCTTGGGTCAACTGCAACGATACACTTACCATTTGCGTCGAACCCTTTTTCTTCTACGCCTTCACCCTTCCAGCTTATCGCGATACCTAATTCTTTAGCAGCTGCATCAACAAAGTCACGCACGCTGTACTGCACGCCGGTTGCAATCACAAAATCTTCTGGTTTTTCTTGTTGCAGCATTAGCCACTGCATCTCGACATAGTCTTTAGCGTGACCCCAGTCACGTTTGGCATCCATGTTGCCTAAGTAGAGGCATTCTTGTAGTCCCAATTTAATTCTCGCTAACGCGCGGGTGATTTTACGAGTAACGAATGTTTCACCACGAATTGGGGATTCGTGATTAAACAAGATACCGTTGCAGGCATACATGCCATACGCTTCACGGTAGTTCACCACGATCCAATAGCCATACATCTTTGCAACTGCATAGGGGCTGCGTGGATAAAAGGGTGTGGTTTCTTTTTGTGGGATTTCTTGTACCAAGCCATAGAGCTCTGAAGTGCTCGCCTGATAGAACTTGGTTTTTTTCTCTAAGCCTAAGATACGAATCGCTTCAAGTAAGCGCAACACACCCAAGCCATCAGAGTTGGCAGTGTATTCAGGCTCTTCAAAGCTGACCGCGACATGGCTTTGTGCAGCTAAGTTATAAATTTCATCCGGCTGTGTTTGCTGAATAATGCGTATCAAGCTAGATGAATCAGTCATGTCACCGTGATGCAAGAAGAAGCGCACATCCTTGTCATGACGATCGCGATACAGGTGATCGATACGATCGGTATTAAACAAGCTCGTTCTGCGCTTTAATCCATGAACGATGTAGCCCTTGTTAAGTAAGAACTCAGCAAGATAAGCTCCGTCTTGTCCGGTGACGCCTGTAATCAATGCAACTTTTTGTTTGGAGGTCATAGTTTGTTCACTCGTATTAAATTGTGTTTAATATTTTTTACTTTTTTTGATTTATGGTTTGCTTCTAATCTTTATTTAAATCTTTGTTCAGATTTTTTTATATATTTTCTAGTCACGTCGTGATTCAGCATGCAAGAAATCTTCATAGGCAAGCTTTAATCCATGCGCTAAATCTGTTTGTGCTTTCCATCCCAAAGCATTTAAGCGGGCACTATCCATTAATTTTCTAGGAGCGCCATCTGGCTTGGACGCATCCAACACTAGCTTGCCTTCATAGCCCACAATCTTAGCAACTAACTCTGCGGTCTCACGTATGCTTACATCATTGCCAAATCCCACGTTGATGTGAGAGAGCATGGGCTCGGTGTTTTTATCGTAGATCGTTTTATCTAACTCCATCACATATACGGATGCTGCTGCCATATCATCTACATACAAAAATTCACGTTTGGGTTTGCCACTACCCCACACCATGACCTCTGGCAGTTTGTTTATTTTTGCTTCATGAAAGCGACGAATTAAGGCAGGAATGACGTGGGAATTTTCTGGGTGATAGTTATCACCTGGACCATAGAGGTTAGTTGGCATCACACTACGATAATCCACACCGTGGCTTGCGCCGTACTGGCGGTTATAACTCTCACAGAGCTTAATGCCGGCAATTTTTGCAATCGCATAAGGCTCGTTGGTAGGCTCTAAGGTTCCGGTTAACAGTGCATGCTCATTCATGGGCTGCGCTGCAAGTTTAGGATAAATACAGCTAGATCCTAAAAACAATAATTTATTAACGCCATTACGAAACGCTGCATCAATCACATTCGCTTCACTCATTAAATTCTCATAAATGAATTCAGCAGGATACGTATTGTTTGCATGAATGCCACCTACCTTGGCAGCAGCGAGATACACTTGATCAGGTTTTTCTTTTTCAAAAAACTGCCTCACGGCTGATTGATCAACTAAATCTAATTCAGCATGTGTGCGAGTGATGATGTGTTCAGCTTTATGACCATGTGCAAGCAGATGTCGCACAATGGCCGAGCCCACCATACCGCGATGGCCTGCCACATAAATTTTTGGTTGGTTGCTCATAAAAATTAAGAGGCTCTGCCGTAGGTATCTTCAAAACGCACAATGTCGTCTTCACCGAGATAACTACCCGATTGAATTTCAATGATTTCTAAATCCACCATGCCGGGATTTTTTAATCGATGCGTTTCACCTATAGGAATATAGGTTGATTGGTTTTCACTTAAGAGAAAGGTTTTGCTGCCACAGGTGACTTCAGCTGTGCCTTTCACAACAATCCAATGCTCGGCTCTGTGATGATGCATTTGCAAACTGAGTGACGCACCCGGTTTGACACCTATACGTTTTACTTGGAAACGATCACCCATATCGATGCTGTCATACCAACCCCAAGGGCGCGCCACTTTTCTGTGCATGACTGCTTGTGTGTGCTTCGTTGCTTCAAGCTTAGCAACCACATCTTTCACTTCTTCTGCGTTATTACGATGCGCAACAAGTAATGCATCAGGCGTATCAATGATGAGTAATTCATCCGTACCCAAAGCAACAACCGGTCTATAGGGAGCATGAATAAAGGTGTTCTTAGCATGATGGGTAATGCCCTGTCCTTCTATGCGATTACCTTCTCCGTCAGCAGGTGACAAATCGGCTACTGCATTCCAGCTGCCGACATCACTCCACATTCCAGTGAATGAAACCATGGTGACATTATCAAAATGCTCCATCACGGCGTAATCAATACTTTGTGAACGGCAGCTTGCAAATAGTTTTGCATCAGGGCGCGTAAAGTGATGGCCACTCGGTGATGTATCGTTTGCAGACTTTGCCATCGCATCACGACAAGTTTGCATAATATCTGGCGCATGCTTAGTGAGCGCAGCAATTAAGACAGAAGCTTTGCAGAGAAAAATGCCTGCATTCCACAGCACACCACCCTCGAGTAAAAGCTTGGTAGCTTTATCTGCGTCCGGCTTTTCTATAAAACGCTCAACGCTGTTGCTGCCATCTGCTCTTGCTTTACCTTGTTTGATGTAACCATAAGCTGTGCTTGGAAAACTAGGCATGACACCAAAGGTCACAATTGCACCGGCTTCTGCCGCTGCCACACCTTGCTGTATGGTTTTTATAAACGCAGCGGTATCAGGAATATGATGATCTGCTGGACAAAAAAGCAAGAGATCATCCTTTGCATCACTTTTTGTTAATGCAGCAATCGCCATCGCAGCAGCCGTGTTGCGTGCAACAGGCTCCAACATGACATGACCCGACATGCCTGCAGCTTGCAAGACATCGGTGACCATGAAGCGATGATCTTCAGCAGCGACGATAAATGGATCAGCACCCAAACCACGTACACGCTCGAATGTGAGTTGCAAGAGACTCTTGTCACCTATCAGTGGTACAAACTGTTTAGGAAAACTCTTGCGCGACAAAGGCCACAATCTTGTGCCTGAACCACCACAAAGTATGACTGGCGTTATTTGTTGTGTCATCCGCTTGTCTGTATTTTAAAAATGTAAATAATTAATGTTGTAATTGGCTTTGATATTTCCAGCCACTAGCACACATGTCAGCCAGACTATGGCGCGCTGTCCAATGCAAAGTTTTTTTAGCTTTTTCTGGATTGGCATAGCACTCTGCAATATCGCCATCACGTCGCTTAGTTACTGTAAATGGCACAACTTTATTATTCGTCTTCTCAAACATTTTGAGAATTTCCATCACACTGTAACCAGTGCCAGTACCAAGATTAATGGCATGCCAACCTGATTCTTTATCCAAAAAATCCAGTGCTGCTTTGTGTCCTTCAGCTAAATCCATTACATGGATATAGTCCCTAACACCCGTACCATCGCGAGTGGAATAATCATTACCAAATATTTTTAACTCAGCCTGCTTACCCGCAGCGACTTGCATCACAAAGGGCATGAGATTATTTGGTATCCCTCTAGGGTTCTCACCTATCAATCCACTTTCATGCGCACCCACTGGATTAAAGTATCGCAAACAGTTAATTCGCCAATCTTTATCAGAGCGCGCCACATCGCTCAAAATTTCTTCAATGTGCAACTTGCTGCGTCCATAAGGATTGGTTGCTTTTAACGGATGCTCTTCGTCTATGGGCAAATACTGCGGATCACCATACACAGTCGCACTACTACTAAAAACTAATTTTTTTACGTTAGCAAACGACATCGCTTGCAACAAACTAATCGTGCCTTGAATATTATTTGTATAATATTCAATCGGCTTAGCAACAGATTCACCAACTGCTTTCAATCCCGCAAAATGAATCACTGAATCAATCTGATGCTCGTTTAACACTTGCTTGAGTTTTTCTGTATCACGAACATCAGCTTGAATGAAAACGATAGGTGATTTCAGAATTTTTTCAATGCACTTAACAATCTCTGGACTACTATTACTTAGGTTATCAAATAAAACAACACGATGCCCAGCAATGGCAAGCACTACAGCTGTATGGCTACCTATATAACCAGCCCCACCAGTCAAGAGAATGTTCAAGGATTGATCGCATTATGGTTGTTGATACCGTCATAAGCTTATCAATCATGCCCAAACAAATCACGGGTGAACACCTTGTCCTTAACATCTATCAAGTTGTCGCTAAGTCGATTCGCGATAATCACATCGGATTCACGCTTGAATATAGTCAAATCATTCACCACGCGCGATCTAAAAAATGTTTCTTCATGCAAAGCGGGTTCATGCACAATTACTTCTATGCCCTTCGCTTTGATACGCTTCATAATTCCCTGGATACTAGAAGCTCTAAAATTATCCGAACCTGTTTTCATTGTCAGGCGATAAATCCCAACAATCTTAGGATTCATCTTCACGATAGAGTCAGCAATGAAATCTTTACGTGTGGTGTTGGAATCCACAATTGCGCGTATCAAGTTCTGTGGCACAGCACTGTAGTTAGCCAGCAGTTGCTTAGTATCTTTAGGCAGGCAATAACCGCCATAACCAAATGAAGGATTGTTATAGTGCGTTCCAATCCTTGGATCCAAACCCACACCTTCAATGATTTGTTTGGAATCTAAACCGTGTATCGCAGCATAGGTATCCAACTCATTAAAGTAAGCGACACGCATAGCGAGATAGGTATTAGAAAACAACTTCACTGCTTCTGCTTCGGTTGATTCCGTAAACAGCACTTGCACATCTTTTTTAATCGCGCCTTCTTGCAGTAAACCTGCAAACACTTCAGCTCGTTTAGATTTCTCTCCAACGATAATGCGCGAAGGATGCAAGTTGTCATGCAAGGCTCGCCCTTCACGTAAAAACTCTGGAGAAAAAATCAGATTCTCACATCCGAGATCAGCGCGTGTTTTGACGGTGTAACCAACTGGCACTGTCGACTTGATCACCATCAAAGCATGCGGATTAAACGTTATTCCATCACGCACCACTGCTTCTACTGAGCGCGTGTTGAAGTAATTTGTTTCGGGATCATAATCAGTGGGCGTTGCGATGATGATGAAATCCGCACCTTCATACGCTTCTTTTTTATCT
>JACCDW011867791.1_pt1 | contig 39455 bp, 25 predicted proteins | sample 7449781 | NCBI WGS metagenome assembly JACCDW01 (sample SAMN15323449, study PRJNA562643) | freshwater metagenome | isolation source: river surface water | place: USA:Blue River Watershed | collected 2017-08-18 | reverse complement strand
CCCCCAACACCTGATTGGACTGAAGCATTGCATCGTGGAACCGTTCCGAGCGCGGAATTACCGAAGGGGTTTCATGGTGAACTCCGGAATTACCAAATGGAAGGGTTTAGTTGGATTCGTTTTATGCAACAAAACCGATTTGGAGCCTTGTTGGCCGATGACATGGGACTTGGAAAAACCATTCAAACCTTGGCACAACTGCAATGTTTGGCCATGGAGTATCGTCAAGAGAAGGAATTGAGCAAGCAACTGGGAATGGTTTCTACAGGGTCGTCCATCGCGGTTGCAGAATCAACACCCACCGTCGCTGATGGCAAGCCATTGCCCCCCGAAACAATGCACAATGGGCCAATCTTAATCATTGCTCCCAAATCATTGTTGTATAACTGGATGTCAGAATCTGCAAAATTCTGTCCTGAATTAAAAACAGCCTTGTACTCTGGTTTGAGCCGCCAAAAGCTGATTCCAACCTTTGGAAAGCTCGATCTCGTGGTCATGTCTTACGGCACCATGAGAAATGATGTTGAATTGCTGCGCAATTATCGATTTAATTGCATCGTTTTGGACGAAAGCCAGGCCATCAAAAACCCATCGTCACAAACTTCCCGTGCGTTGTTAAAATTGCAGTCGAGAAGTCGAGTGGCCTTGACGGGTACGCCCATTGAAAATACACTTCTCGACATTTGGAGTCAGATGAACTTCTTGAATCCAGGACTTTTGGGAAGCTATACATACTTCGAGAAACAATTTATTCGCCCAATAGAAAAGGGAGCCAACCCAATGAAAACTGAGGAGTTGCGCAAATTGATAGATCCGTTTGTTTTGAGGCGAACCAAAAAGCAAGTCATGAAAGAATTGCCACCGAAGATTGAAAAGGTGCATTTCTGTGAAATGAGTGCGGAGCAGGCAGAATTGTATGAGTCGGTGAAAAATCAATATCGAAACGAGATTCTGAACCATGTCACCGAACTCGGCATCTCTAAATCCAGGTTAAAGATTTTCAATGGTTTGATGCATTTGCGTCAAATCGCCTTGAACCCCACACTGAAAGACGTAAACTACGATGGTGGAAGTGGCAAGGATGATGAAATCATGCGCATGTTGCTTCGCGCTGTGGCGAACGGACACAAAGTATTGTTCTTCTCTCAGTTCGTGGGATATTTGAAGGTGTTTGAGGACATCTTCGAACAGCAAGGTGTTGAATATTGCTATTTGGATGGGTCGATGGATGAGAAGGAGAGACAGGTGCAAATTGATCTATTTCAAAACGACGATAAAAAGCGTGTCTTCCTGTTAAGTTTGCGTGCTGGTAACAGTGGTTTGAATTTGACAGCGGCGGATTATGTATTCTTGGCGGATCCCTGGTGGAATCCATTCACCATGAAACAGGCCGAGGATAGGGCGCATCGCATCGGACAAGACAAACCTGTGTTTTCCTATAAGTTCATCACCAAAGACACAATCGAGGAGAAAATATTGGCGTTACAAGCAAAAAAAGCAGCTTTGGCCGAGAGTGTAATTCCCGATGAGGACTCTATTTTGTCGAGCCTAAACTTGGAGGAACTGGAAGACTTACTGAATTAACCGCTGCGATGGAGAGTCCCAATTCACCCCTACAATTGTTGGATTCGGATTGGTTTATCCACCTTCGACCTTATTTTGAGGGTCCCGATTATCTTAGGGTTTTAAATAGGATTCAATCCGATCTACAAGCCAATATTTCTGTTTATCCTCCAATAGATCAACGATATCGGGCGTTTGAGTTGACGCCCTTATCAAGAGTCAAATGTGTGTTTATTGGTCAAGACCCCTACCACGGTAGTGGCCAAGCCAATGGACTTGCCTTTTCGGTGAACAAAGGGGTAAAATTGCCACCATCGCTAAGCAACATATTCAAAGAACTTCAACACGAATACCCGAATCAAACCCTCAATGCAATTGCCGCAGAAGGTGATTTGTGTGTTTGGGCCGAACAGGGCGCGTTGTTATTAAATTCGGCACTAACAGTTTGTGAATCAGCACCTATGTCGCACCAGAATTGCGGTTGGGAGCCCCTGATTCAGAAGGCCATCTCCACCATAAATACACAGTGTTCCTCGGTGGTTTTCGTACTTTGGGGAAAATCCGCGCAACAATACAAACCCTTGATCGATGCCAAAATTCATCACATCATTGATGGAGTGCATCCAAGTCCATTGTCGGCCCATCGCGGCTTCTTCGGTTCCAAGCCCTTTACCAAGATCAACGAATTGCTCAAAAAACAGGGCAAATCGCCCATCGAATGGTGATTGAGAAGTCCAATAAATCAAACAATCCAAAACTGTGTAAAACTGAGTCGCCCAACAAAACGACGACCTTGATAACTTTGGAGTGTGGAAAATCCCATCAGCATTACCAAAGCAATCATTCATCAGGGCACAACGGCAGTGCTTCAAGACGTGAATCTTCAAGTATCTGAAGGTGAATTTGTTTACTTAATCGGTCGCACCGGATCAGGCAAATCCTCTTTGTTGAAGACCTTGTACGGTGAGTTGCCGCTTCAAGAGGGTGAAGCCAATATCGCGGGTTACAACTTGAAAGGCCTGTCAAAGAAAGATGTGCCATTCTTGCGTCGTAAATTGGGGATTGTTTTTCAGGACTTTCAGTTGCTGACAGATAGAAATGTTTTGGAGAATCTCATGTTTGTGCTGAGGGCCACAGGTTGGAACAACAAGCACGAAATGATGGATCGCTGCAAGGTGGTATTGGAAAAAGTGGGCTTACAAACCAAAGATTATAAAATACCCGCAGAATTGAGTGGCGGAGAGCAGCAAAGGCTGGTGATTGCACGGGCGTTGTTAAATGACCCAAAAGTGATGCTTGCCGATGAGCCTACGGGTAATTTAGACCCTGAAGTGAGCGATGAAATCATGTCTCTGCTCAAGGCAATCGCAAAGGAAGGAACAGCAATTTTAATGGCTACACACGATTACCGGTTGATTCAGAAATTTGGTGGTAGCATCTACAAGTTGGAAAACCGTAGTTTGCGTGGCATTGAAGCTTACGAATTCAATCAATCACTTTCTTAGTCGCTCGAGGGAAATTTTTCTCCTCGGTGATTCGATGTAAGTCGTTTGCCAAGGTTCCCATTGTTGTTCCGCTATCCATTGATCCAAAATTGGATTTTGTTTTGTTGTTGCACGGTTATAAACCGGACTACCCAGGTGCATTTTGTGAATGAGTATTTGAATCTGTCGATCCTTCGATAAACGCTTCAATTCTTGAATGTCTTTTTCCGATGAACCCAAATTGAATATGATGTTTCTCGCCGGTTCTTTGCCATTCATCCGGGCGATATACTCCCAGGCATTTTCTATTGACTTGGCCTCGTTTGATATCAAGACGATTTTCTGGGTGTTGTTTGTCGGTATTTTGTTGTTCAGGATTTTGGCAAATCGTTCAGCATCGGCATTGGAACCAAGAAACATCGGAATCAATACAAAAACTGTGTTGTGAAACCAAGTACCTATCGCCATGCCCGTAAGCAACTTTTGGGTTTTATCGTTGGTAGAAAACAAGCCCGCTTTCGCCATCAATACGGTAGAAACCGGTAGCAACATCACCATGAATTCTGCATTGCCCACACTGTAGAAAGCAAACCCCAACTGGAGAACAAATACCCAGAATAAAGTTTCTTTTAAAATGTAAATGTTGGAGGGCTGTTTTTTTCGATTGGATAATTGTAACCAAACAAAGGCCAAGGAAGAGATGATCAATAACGATAGCCCAATCAAACCAACGATCGAAAGAAGATGCCAATCCGAGATGATGAATAACATAAACCCATGGATTTGGATGACTGTGCGAATGAGGTTGACTGCAGTAAATACAAGGTTCATTGGACCTATTCGGGTATCGACGAGTCCTTGGTTGACATCGTGTATGAGGTAGTTGCTGATATGCTCGTTGCTCGCGTGAGAAGCCATGAGGTAGGCTACAAGAATGAGTCCACCCGACAAAATGGGGGCTTTCCAGTTTTTTTTCTTCAAGGCCGAGGTGGCGTAGGCCAAAAACCAGAAGATGTAGGATTGATGAAACAACACTGCAATAGCGATTGTGGCCCAACCAATAGAAGACACGCCAATTTCCTTTTTTTCAATGAGATAACTTCCCAAAATAGACAAAAACAAAGGCACGATATATGTCTCATTATCCAAGGCAAATCGAAGGATGCCAAATGAACCCAACAGGAACCAAATGAGTATTTGTGCATTGGATTGGGTCGCGTTTAACTTCAGCAGCCATGCGCGTAAAACCTCTAAAGTGAGAATACACAAAGCGAGGTTAATGACTGTAAAGCCTGCGATGGGATCGATATGACAGAACCTGATCAACGGTAGCCATAGGGAACACCAGGGCATGTAAAGCAAGTGGTGCGGTGATAACATCGATTTGAAATCTCCTTCAAATTCCAAAGTGTCTGCGGCGTAACCCCAACCATCGCCTGAGTGGGTGATCGGAAATAGCAAAACACTCACCATCAAAATGGCGATAAATCCAAAATAAATTAAGCGGTTTGCATTTATTGAAAATCGCATCGCAACAAATATAGGGTGTGCTATCTTTGTGTCGTGCAGTCACCCCTCGACAATCCCATTTTTGAACTCATTGGAAAAACAGCTGATGAATTGAAACTCAGAGCATGGGTTGTTGGTGGATTTGTCCGAGATTCCATCCTGAAACGCGAGAACAAAGACATTGATATCGTGGTTGTGGGAAATGGGGTTGATTTTGCCCAAGCCGTTGCCAAGAATTTCAACAACGATTGTTCGCTCAGTGTTTTTCGCAATTTTGGCACTGCACAAATAAAATTTGATGACTGGATCATTGAGTTTATCGGTGCCCGGAAAGAGAGTTATCGACGGGATTCTCGTAAACCCATGGTGGAGAATGGCACACTGGAAGATGACCAAAACAGGAGAGATTTTACCATTAATGCAATGTATCTATCGCTCAATAGCGATCAATATGGAGAATTGTATGATCCATTCAACGGTGTTCAAGATTTACAGAATGGTGTTATCAAAACATGCAATAATCCTGATGTGACCTTTGACGATGATCCACTCCGAATGTTACGGGGAATTCGATTCGCATCAAGATTGAATTTCAGGATTGAATTAAGAACATTTGAAGCCATTAAACGGAATGTGAATCGAATAGAAATCGTGTCTCAAGAGCGAATTACAGACGAAGTGAATGCCATGATCATGGCAGAAAAGCCGAGTCGTGCATTTGATATAATGTCGAAAACGGGCTTGCTGACATTGATCTTTCCAGAAATGATGGCGCTGCATGGTGTAGAAACGCGAAATGGGAAATCGCACAAAGACAATTTTTATCATACCCTTCAAGTCCTAGACAACATTTGCGAACTCACCGATAACCTCTGGTTAAGGTGGGCGGCCATTTTGCATGACATTGCCAAGCCGGCGACCAAGCGCTTTGATAACAAGGTGGGATGGACATTTCACGGACACGAAGACAAAGGTTCGCGCATGGTAAAAGGCATATTCAAAAGAATGCGTTTGCCATTGGATGAAAAAATGCGGTATGTGAGCAAATTGGTACTGCTTCACTTGCGTCCAATCGTTCTCTCCAAAGAGACTGTCACAGATAGCGCAGTCCGACGTTTGATTGTGGATGCAGGCGAGCATGTGAGCGATTTGGTCACATTGTGTAGGGCTGATATCACGAGTAAAAATGAGGCCAAAGTAGAAAAACACCTCAAAAACCTGGTCTTGGTCCAAGATAAAATCAATGAAGTCTTGGCCAAGGATGAATTACGGAATTGGCAGCCTGTATTAACAGGCAATCATATCAAGAATCACTTTGAAATTAGAGATCCACAGGACATTGGCAAAATCAAAGAAGCCGTGAGAGAACTCATTTTGGACGGACAAATACCCAATGAATTGGCCATCGCCTTGGAAAAAGCAGAGGAGATTGCGGCTTCGATGAATATTTCACTCCGATAAGAAGATGTTCCAAAACAACCGCGAATACCTCAAAATAAATCACGAAATTTGTCGATAGTTTATGTTACAGATTGCCAATATTAGAAAAAACGCCGCGGACTTGGCTTCACGTCTTGCGATACGGGGTTTGGATGGAAGCGCCTTGATAGCTCAGGTGTTGGAGATGGACGAAAAAAATCGTGCAAAGAGAACTGAAATGGAAACCCTACAATCCAAAGGCAACCAGCTCACTGCACAGATTGGTGAAATGTACAAATCTGGACAGCGGGAAGCGGGCGATGCGTTAAAAATCACATCCGCTGAAATCAAAGAACAGTTAAAATCATTGGAAGCTGATGTTGAAGCGGGTGATCAAGCAATGACCCAACTGCTGTTGACCATTCCAAATACACCATCTATCGAGGTTCCAAAAGGCAAAACCCCTGAAGAGAACATAGAAATACTCCAATGGGGCAGTAAGCCCGACTTATCGGAACAAAGTATACCACACTGGGAGTTGACAACCAAATATAACATCATCGATTTTGAATTGGGCGTCAAATTAACCGGTGCTGGGTTCCCGGTGTACAAGGGAAAAGGGGCAATTTTTCAGCGTGCCCTGATTCAATTTTTCCTCAACGAGGCAGGGAAAGCAGGCTACATGGAAGTTCAACCCCCATTGCTTGTCAATGCAGACAGTGGATATGGTACTGGTCAACTACCAGACAAAGAAGGTCAGATGTACCATTGCGGGGTAGATGATTTGTATCTGATTCCAACAGCAGAAGTTCCCATCACCAATTTGTATCGCGACGTCATTTTGAATGAAGCTCAACTACCCGTAAAAAACGCCGGATATACACCTTGTTTCCGTCGTGAAGCAGGTAGCTATGGCGCTCATGTTCGTGGTTTGAATCGGTTGCATCAGTTTGACAAAGTGGAGATCGTGCAAATTGTAAAGCCTGATAGTTCCTACGCGGTGTTGGAGGACATGTCAAATTATGTGCAAGGATTGTTACAGAAATTGGGATTGCATTACCGCGTGTTGTTGCTTTGTGGCGGTGACATGGGCTTTACCAGTGCAAAAACCTACGATATGGAGGTATGGTCAGGTGCCCAAGAAAAGTGGTTGGAATGCAGTTCTGTCAGCAATTTTGAAACATTTCAGACCAATCGATTGAAATGTCGTTATCGCAATGCCGAAGGCAAAACAGAATTGGCACATAGCTTAAATGGTTCTGCATTGGCGCTGCCAAGAATTGTTGCGGCTTTGCTTGAAAATAACCAAACACCCAAAGGCATAAAGGTTCCTGATGTGTTGGTGCCATATACCGGGTTTGAGTGGATTGATTAATATGTCGAAAGGATTGGAACTTCCAGCATTTGATTGGGATGCTTCGTGCTCTCTGGGTTCATTGCTCAATGATGTGATGACCATTCAACAATTTCCTACAGAACTTGCCAAGGTGATTTCTGTTGTAAAAGAGGAACAATGGGAGATTGGCTACAGACAAGGTAGTTGGAATTTGCGCCAAATCGTGCATCACCTCGCCGACGCACACCTCAATGCTTACATCAGAACCAAGCACATTCTCACCCAGGATCAAGACATGATTCAACCTTGGGATGAAAATAAATGGAATGATACCCCAGATGCACAATTTCATCAAGAAGCGAGTTATCTGATTCTATTGGGATTGCATCAAAAGTGGTCTTTGTTGTTGTTGGAATCCTTGAAAGATCCAGCTACACATCTGGCCAAAACCTTGTTGCATCCCGAATCGGGTAGGATGGTAAGTCTTAGCGACATTATCCGTCTTTACGCATGGCATGGGGAGCATCACCTGGCGCAAATGCGTTATGCATTGTCGCTTTGAGGGATTGCTAGAGTATTTTGGTTACGATTTATAAGCGCGGAATACCCGCCAAATTTGGTAGGGTACTTTTATGAAATCGGACCAACCGATTTTAGATCCTGCAACATCCGTCCACGTTCGAATTGGGACCTCCACGACCATCGTTTCGGCATTCTTGCCATAGTGTTTTTGCATGCGAAGCAATATCTCAACATCAAACAACCAAGAAGTGTAAAACGCTTTTTCAAAGCAAATTGGAATGAGTTCGGGCTGCATCAATTTGGCCCCACATTGTGTGTCGTGCACTTTCCAACCCAACCCTTGGCTAATGAGTGTTGCAAACAATCTTCCAGAATAATGTCTGAATATGGTTCGCTGTATATTGGCACCCAGTCTCGCAACCCTTGACCCAATGATCAGCAGTGGTTTGGGGTCGTTATTCTCTGTAAATCGGTAAAACCAAGCCACTTCACTAAATGGCGTTGCCAAATCAGCATCCCAAAATCCAAAGTAATCGGCATCAATGTTGTCGAACCCTACCAAATCCAATTCGGTTAGTTCTTGGGTCGACTTTTCTAGGCCAATCATGGTTTTGTATGCAATGTTCAACCCTAATGAAACAGCGTTGGACTTGCCTTTATTCTTATTGTACGATAAAATGTGAAACCGAGATTTTGATGTGGTATTTTGGGAATCTCGCAGTTGTTTTAGCACTGAAAACGTCTCATCCTTACTGCCGTCATTGACAAATACGAATTGCATCGATTCATCTTGCTGCAAGGCGCGCGTAAATTCCTCCGTAGGAATTCTCGTTGCTTCATTGTAGCAGGGTATGATCAAACAGGTTTTCATTAAACGAAATCTGTCGGCCAAATTACCACTCATTTCTTTGCCAACCTATTCATTGAATTCGAAACCAAGCGAGAAAAATGGATTTTTCTAAAAAAGCCAACGGAGAAGGGTAAATTTGCAGTTATATGCGGGTCTATCAGAATATTCTGGAAACCATTGGAAACACGCCAATGGTCAAACTCAATACCATCACCAAGGATTTGCCTTGTACGGTTTATGCCAAGGTGGAGACCACCAATCCGGGGAATTCCATCAAAGACCGTATGGCATTAAAAATGATTGAGGATGCAGAGGCCAGTGGATTATTGAAACCCGGTGGCGTAATCATTGAAGGAACCAGTGGTAATACGGGTATGGGTTTGGCGATTGCGGCAGTAATCAAAGGATATCGTTGTATTTTCACTACTACCGACAAGCAGAGTAAAGAAAAGGTGGATGCCCTAAAAGCATTCGGTGCGGAAGTAATCGTTTGTCCAACCGATGTTGAACCAGAGGACCCACGCAGTTACTATAGCGTGAGTACCCGATTGGCCAATGAGATTCCAAATGCATGGAAGCCAAACCAATACGACAACTTGAGTAACTCAAAGGCCCATTACGAGCAAACGGGACCTGAAATTTGGGATCAAACGGATGGTAAAATCACGCATTTGGTCGTGGGAGTAGGAACAGGGGGAACCATTTGTGGGACGGGCAAGTTTTTGAAAGAGAAAAACCCAAACATTCAAATTTTGGGCATTGATACATACGGTTCAGTGTTCAAAAAGTATAAAGAGACTGGGATTTTTGATAAAAATGAGATTTATCCCTACATCACAGAAGGGATTGGCGAGGATTTTTTGCCCGCCAATGTGGACTTTAGCATCATTGATCACTTTGAAAAGGTTACCGACAAAGATGCGGCCGTGATGACACGCAGAATTCCCCGTGAAGAGGCCATTTTTGTTGGAAATAGTGCGGGTTCAGCCATTGCTGGTCTGCTTCAAATGAAAGATCGTTTCAAGGCCACCGATGTGGTGGTGGTGATTTTTCATGACCATGGAACCCGTTATTTGGGTAAAATGTACAACGAAGACTGGATGCGCGATCGCGGATTTATTGCTCCCAAGCCACTCACGACAGCGTTGGATTTGATAGCAGGACATGCTCAGTTGCCGTTGTTGAGTGTGAGACCCACCGACACGTGTGAACATGTCATCGGGTTGATGCAGAAATACAGTGTTTCTCAACTACCCGTGAAGGACGACGCCAATCAGTTTGTCGGCGCTGTTGAAGATGCCCAATTGTATGCGGAGTTGCTAAAAAACCGCGAACTTATGGACAAGCCTGTGGCGGAAATCATGGGTAAAGCATATCCCATCGTATCGCACATGGCCACCATCGAAGAGGTATCCTCAAAAATCAATCAGAATAATGCGGCCGTATTGATGATGGACATGGGTGGCAATTGGCATATAATCACCAAACAAGATGTAATACAAGCCATATCAAAAGGCAATTTATCCTAATTCCTGTGTCATCCATTGTAATAAAAACCCCCGAGCAAATAGAAGGCATCCGCAAGAGTGCGCATTTGGCTGCAGAAACGTTGAAGTACTTGGAACAATTTGTAGTTCCCGGTATGAAGACGATCGATATCGATAAAAAGTGTGAAGAGTTTGTGCGGGATCATGGAGCCATACCAGCGACCAAAGGCTATCGCGGCTTCAAGCACTCTTGTTGTATTTCTCCGAACGATGTAATCTGTCATGGCGTACCAAACGATACAGTGATAGAGCATGGCGACATCGTGAATATTGATGTTACCACCATTTTGGGAGGGTTTTACGGCGACACCTGTAAAATGTATTACGCAGGGGAGGTGAGCGACTATGCAAAACGTTTGGTTGAAACAACAAAGGAATGCCTACGGGTGGGAATGCAACAGTGTTTCCCAGGCAACCGCTTGAATAACATTGGTTATCACATTGCGCAACATGCCCAAAAGAATGGGTATTCTGTCGTTTATGAATTTTGCGGCCATGGGGTGGGTTTGAAATTTCATGAAGCTCCCGATGTTGCACACATCGCCGATGCCAACACTGGACCCGTTTTAAAGCCTGGCATGATATTCACCATTGAACCCATGATCAACGCAGGCAAGGCAAGGGCCAAAGTCGATCGAAAAGATGGTTGGACTGCCAGAACCATCGATGGCAAACTGAGTGCACAGTTTGAGCATACCATTTTAATTACCGAAGATGGGTATGATGCCCTCACCGATGTATATCATGATTTCTGATGATGAAAATTCACATCGTACATAGCGGAAATTTCAAATTAGATGGCGGGGCGATGTTTGGGGTTGTACCCAAGGTGCTCTGGCAAAAATGGGTACCGGCGGATGAAAACAACCTGTGCAATTGGGCAATGCGATGCCTTTTGATTGAAAAGGCGGATCGAAAAATCTTGATTGACACCGGAATCGGGAATAAGCAAAGTGAAAAGTTCTTCGGGCATTACTATTTGAATGGGGATTACTCGCTCGATGGATCCTTGGAAAAACTTGGATTGAAACCATCGGACATTACCGATGTAATGTTAACGCATCTACATTTTGATCATTGCGGAGGCGCAGTGATTCGCAGTGAGGAAGGGGAGTTGTTACCCAAATTCCCCAACGCACAATACCATGTTACAAAAGCCCAATGGGAACACGCAAATCATCCCAACGACAGAGAAAGACCATCATTTTTAACGGAGAATTTTTTACCGCTTCAAACCCATGGTGTTTTGAATTTTGTTAACGACGGTGAAATGCTCTTTGATTGTATTGAAATAAAAGTATTTAACGGACATACATTGGGCATGATTGCGCCCGTGATCCATGGTCCAAACTACAAAGTCATGTATATGGCTGATTTGATTCCAGCAGCGGCCCACGTACCCGTGAACTATGTGATTGGTTATGATGTTCAGCCGTTGGTAACGATGGAAGAAAAGAAACAGATTCTTCCATGGCTAAAAGACCAGGGTGCCTGGTTGTTCTTTGAGCACGATGCAACTTTTGCTTTGGCTCAACTTGACATCAATGAAAAGGGACAATATTTGGCTGTGAATCGCACCAACGATTGGTATTTTAATGATTGATTTCGTTAGGATTCTCCAATAAAAGCGTCTACAATTTCTTCTTTTTGCAATGACACCTCGCCGGGTGCGGCATTTTTGGGTTTTGAAACAAACTTTCTCGCCACCACTATGACGGGAACAACTTGTTGCGTTTTGGCCTTGGAGTTTTTAGCTGCCAATGTAGCTGCGTATTGGATAATGGCCTGGGGAAATTGCGCTCCCTTCTTTTTGATAATCACATGCGACCCTGCCACGTCCTTTGCATGTAGCCACAAATCATTCTTTTGGCTCATTTTCAACATTTGATCGTTCGACTTGTTGTTTTTTCCAACCCAGATTTGATAACCCTGAAATTCATGCAACCGATAGGGTAAGGTATCCGACTGGCTTTGAACCGTTGGAACTGACTTTTGATAGGACTTCAAACCGCGAAAATCTTCTGCGTTCACCACGCCTTCTAATTTTTTAAGGGTTTCTACCAAATTGGACTCGGTCAACACCAGCTGTTCTTGCAGTTTTTTCTGTTCGATAACTTCGTTCTTGGCCTTGCCATAGTACTTTTTGGCATTATCAGTGGCAGACAAATCGGGATTGAGCTTTATCCATATGCGCTGATCTGTGTAATAATCGGTTACCAATGCTTTTGTCAGTCCTGGCTTGAGTGAGTGCGCATGGGCGAGAATCAGATCTCCAATTTCTTTATAACTCCGCCGTTCAGAAATTTCTTGGAGTCGGCGTTTTGATTCTGACAAGATTTTTTTTAGGTGCTTGGCCTTGCGTTCCAATTGATCTTTTAGCAATGCTTTGTTCTTGTCAAAAAAGTATGACCTAAGGAAATTGTGTTGGGCAGTTAATAAGTCTGATATGTCCGAAGGTTGCTTTGTAAAGCCCAATTGGCTGAACGCTTTTTCATTCGGAACGATGTTTATTTCTTTCGTTGTAAGGCTCTCATCGTCTGGGTTTGGGTAATGGAATTCCCAATCGGACTTTAACGATAATCTAAATATTGATAAGGTTTCACCGCTGCCAATTTCCCTTAACAAGAGATTGCCAAATTTGCCAAAGCCTTTGATCCACAGTTGGTATTGTTGTCCAATGGTAATGCAAATCCATCGATCCTGAGGATTGTATTGTACCTGTTTGATGGCGTGGTTTTCGATTTCTTTGAATTGCAAAATGCCTTTTTTATTGGCACTGCTATCAAAAATTTTATCGCTTTGAAACAAAATCAAATGACCCTCGATGAATTTACATTCAATGGTGTAAGTTTGGCCATTCTGTTCAACGAATTGAAGGTACAGCGTGTCTTTGTCAAAGCTAATCGCACCTTGGAAAAACCCACCCACCAAACGTTTGCGGAATTCATTTGCCCACATTCCATATACCCAATTCACGCTAAACATGACGCAAATTTCGGCTATTAGGGTGATTTGGGACGCATCAATGTGAGAGAACTTCTAGCGAATCGCTTTGATTGCCTCAAACTCTTGTACTCGAGGATTACCGCATATACGCCTTCGGGACAGTTTTGGTTGTTTTTTGTGCCGTCCCATAAGATTTTTTTGTCATTGGACTCATAAACGATTTCACCCCAGCGATTGATGATGAGCAGCCGATATTCGGAAGATCCGTAAATGTCGGGTTGAAACGCATCATTCATGCCATCACCGTTGGGTGTGAATGCGGTTGGTAAATACAAAATGACTGTATCGTGGTAGCAGAGGTCCTTGGTCATCGTATCCGCACAACCACCATCGTTTTGAATGGCCAACATGACTTTGTAATTTGGAAGAAGACCATTGTACTGATGCGTTGGGTTGATATTGGGAGAGAACAATGTTTGCGTTCCATCGCCCCAGAACCATTGTCCCTTTGTGCCACCACTGCTTTGATTGAAGAACAACGCCGTTTCATCAAGTGGAGATAAACAATCGCCTTGGCTTTGTTTTTGGATAGAAAATCCAGCTTGAATGGCTTTGTATCCGGGTATTTCTATCGTTGTGTCTGCTTGACATCCGGTAATTTCATCACGGATGTTCACACGATAAAGATTGTCTGCGTAGGCATGTAGCGTATCCGAAGTATATCCAGGGTCATGGGCCCAAGTTCGTTTTGTTGGGTTTCCGTTGCCCAATTTTAATAATGCCCAACCTTTCAAACCCCTACAAACAGTATCGCTCAACGTTGTGATTGTCCAAACCCTTGGATGGACATGGATAAAGGCAGTATCGTGGGCATTTTCAGAACATCCATCACTGACAGAACAAATCAAACGCCCACTTTGGATGGCAATAAAAAAGGTTTTGGATCCTGTTTGACCGTGGGACCAATTTAGCGTGTGTTTGTTTGTCAATCCGCCAAATGCCGTCGCTTCAAATGTCAATATCTTGCCGTAACATACACTATCGCTTTTAGGAGATAAATTCACTGTAAGAGGGGTATTTACAACCATCGATTGGCTGTCTTTGGAGAGACAAGCACCTTGTTGAACCTGGTAATAAATGTAATTTCGACCCTCACCAGCTACAGTGGGGTTGAACGAAGAATCTATTACACCTTTGCCAGACCATGCGCCATTTCTCGGAGTTGCCTTTAATGTAAATTGAGAGTCTTTAAAACAATACCATTGTGCATGGTTGAATAGAATTTTCACCACTGTGTCTACTTGGATCTTGGTTGAATTCATACATCCTTCGGCCGATTTGTAAAAAACGGTATGCATTCCCGGACCAGCACTGAATGTATTGAAAACGCCTGTCGATTGTGTGATTCCAGGCCCCCAAAAAATGCCATTTTTATCTTTTTTATATAAATTTAAATATTTGATATTCAAACAAATAGATGTGTCTAATTGAATAATTGGTTTAGACTTTACCCAAACAATGAGTGTATCATCACACCCTTTGTTAGCATATCGAATTTTAAACATACCCGGCCCCGAAATCCTCGGGTCGAATCCATTCTTCTTAACCGCTGCGTGTCCAGTCCAAACGCCCCCAGGTACCGAAACACGAACACCCTTCGCCAAAAAAGTGGTAAAAGTATCTTCTAAGCAGAATTTCAAGGTGTCGGGCTGTGTAATTTGAACAGGTAGGATATACACCAACTTGCGATCTGTGCATTTGGGCGTCTTTAGGATCAATGTATCAATGTTTGATTTCATTGCAGCATTCCACCAGTCCGGACTGTATTGATTTCCAATTCCATTGATGCCTTTTCCAGACCAACTATAATTCGCATTGGGCCTAAACGATTTCAATGTCTGTTTTCCGGCTGTGGGACAGAAAGTATCATTCAATCCCGCATCGCTCGGCAAAACAGTGAGAAGCGTTGTGTCTCTGCAACCACCCTGAGCGGCGTAAATGATGTTGTAGTTCTTCGGCCCTCCCATCAATGACGGATTGTAGGTTCCATAATAGTAATTGACCAAGCCCGGAAACCAATTTGGATATAACCCCTTTGGCGAAAAGGTGAGGGTGGCATTGGTGGACGATTCGCAAACGGTATCAAACTGCGGTACTTGAATGGATTGAACAAAGACCGTTTTCTTGGAAGTGCATCCCTTCCATGTATATGTTAAAATGTATGTGCCAGCTGTGTCCGGCGTAAATAGACCATTCGTTGTGGTTTTTGGCCCTGTCCATGTGCCTCCGGCAGGACCATACCAATACAAAGGAAAGGAGCCCTTGCTCGGACAAAAAACATTTTCATAGTTGTATGGTGCCGTGACGGTTACGTTTACGGTATCTGCACAATTTCCAATTTGATACCATACTTTCACCGTGCCCCAAACGCTATTGGGTTTGAATTCCCCAGTTTTCGAATTGATAATTCCACTGCCTTTCCATGTGCCACCTGCTGGGGTAGCGCGCAACTGAAAATTTGGATTGTAGTAACATACAGAGGTATCCGCTTGCGCTTTGGGTGGATCCAAGACAACAACTTCAACTGTGTCATAACCTGGTACAGAGGTACCATCATCGACTTTGATCGTATACTTGCGATTGGCAGTTAAACACTGTGTAAATGGCCCTTTGCCGGATAGTCCTGCTGGCGTCCACGTATATTTATACTTGGTACTATCGCCCCCTGTGGCCTTGAGTGTGAGTTGTATGCAGTCACCTTTACAGATGGTATCTCTGTTGCTCTTGAGGTCTACAATGATCGGACAATTGGATATTGAAAAATTGTAGAGACTCTGTAAAAAATAAACACTATCGCAATAATCCCTATATCCATGTTGATGTGTGATTTTATACAATCCGTTTAAAGTAAGACCGTTGGTAACCGTCAATTCAAACAACTTGGACATGCCGTTACTGCAATTGAGGGCCTTGACCTTGGTGATTTTAGGGGAATTGGGTCCTGAAATCGAAGTATTGGCCAAACTGACAGAATCGCATGGGACGGGAATATCGGTTGCCAACTTTATCACGCTGTCTTTGCAGCTTGGAAGCGAAAGGCCCGCACTGGCTTGCAGAAACTTGAACGGGGTAGGTTTAATGGTTTGCACCAAAACGGAGGCTTTCCAACCAAAGCACTTGATACTCTTGTCAGACTTAAAATGCAAGGTGATTTGACTATCAGATGAACTAACTCGACCAGGGCCAACATTGCCAGACCAAGCACCGATCAATTTAGCGAAAGTATCTTTTCCATTAAAAATTCGCAGAATGTCATTGTCTTTTTCTGTACAAAAACTCGAAAAATTCAACGTGATGGATTTTGCACCGGGAACCGAAAGGGTTAAGGTTGAATTTTCGTTATGATCATAATCTGATCTGTTGAGTGCATTGTCTGAATCTGTCACGGTGCCTTTGCAAATTCTGAACCGTCCATTTTGCTGCGTGATGGTTGTTTGGGATATAACATCGTTGTTGCAGCAGAGCCACAAAAATGACATGATCCAAAATTTCCAATTGCGTAACAAATTGCTTATTTGCTGATATTGACTGATTTAGACATTAAAGCGTTGCTCCAATGTTGCGCCCTGTCTTTTATTCTAATCTGAAATTGGGTACTCTCCGAACTTCCCGCACCCAATAGGAAAATATTCTTTAAGGAAATGCGTATGCTGCCCGATATCGACACTTTTTCATTGAGGGGCGCTAATGGTTTCAAATGGTAATAATCTGGCTTTGCGAAGCGAATATCCTTCACCTCAACAGACAGCGAATCGGCACTCTCAAATCCTAAATCACCGTCACCATCTTTGTAATTGAAAGTAAGTACTACCGTATCAGTGAACTGTTTGAAATCAGACTGATTCAAGACCAATTGAGAAATGCTCGGCTTAGGATCACCCGTATATTGGTCTTCGTATTTACACGAAAACAACAAAATACATAAAGACAATATATTGATATACAACTTCATACATTGGTTTACTTGTACTTTATAGCGAAGTATGTTTTTAATAGAAACATGCTGTTATTGTTTGGGATTTGATAGTTGACATTTTTTGCATCACTCACCGTGATTCGAAACCAAACGACGTCATTTTCAATGTGTTTGCTGCCGTCGTATTGATAATTCCAGTAGTAATCACAATTGCCCGCGAAAAGCCCAGATAAACTTTTGTTGGGGCCTCCCAACATGCTCACTTCTTTGTTGGGGTCAAATTTTGCAGGATCTGTAGACCAATTCACAGTGACGTTCTTCAATCCGCTAGCCACTGTATTGTCATCGCTGAGCGACACCCATAGAGTGGGTGACTGTCCAACAGAAATTTGTGCAGCCTCATACTTGCCTGCGCGATTGAGTGGAACGCCCCCAACCAAGAATTGAACACCTAACACTTGGGGCGGAAAATCAACAGTTTCTGGGGTTTTGCCCAACCAATCTTTTGCTCCTGCATCAATCCAATCGTTTAACCTTACGAGCCAAGAGTCTTTTTGTGTGGGATAATTGCTGTTCGGCTCTAACGATAAAGGCATAATACCCGAATTGCCATTCAAATCAATCAACATTCGTTGCGGAAGCATGCTATTACCCGAAGAAAATGGCACCACACGCATCTTGAACTTCCCAGCAACATCGGGTTTTATTACGGATTGGTTTACAAGTGAGTAGTAACTACTTTCCACGGTTCTAAAATCTGGCTCAAAATTGCCATCGTGACAACCACTGTTGGCGCAAGTCGGTTTGAAAAGACCTGCATGCAACCCTTGAATTGTTCGGTAATTCCAAGTATCCTTGGTGGTTTCGAGTGTGTCTCCCGTTTTTTTGAAGGGGTTTTTAATTGCGGGACCATCGGACTCGCATCCGACACCAAACAAACCAATGGTAATGACGACACCTATCCAGAAAAAGTTGGCAATTTTGCTTACGGTAGATGGCCTCGTTATCATGATCAAATTCTTTGGTAAAGACTTCTTGCTAGTGGGTCAATCAAACCCCCATTGTTCACATCGTCAAGAATTCCAAAAATGTCAGCGATGGTTGGTACAATATCAGTAAGTCGTCCGACAGGCTGAGCCTCACCACCTACACGAATATTCGGAACACTCTTACCAACCATCAATCCCCAAACTCGTCTGGCATTTGAATCACTATGATCGTAAGAATTCCAATCATTCTGGTCTAAAATGGGATTGGGATTTTGGTTTCGGCCGCATTCCGGAGCTACAATGAAAACAGTATTTCCTGACATTTCCGGTATGTTATTTTGGATATGTTGCCACAACCATGCGGTAACATGGTCTGCTCTATGTAAACTCTGCAGATAGCTTGTAAAATTTGAGTGGCATGAATCAACTCCTGATAAATTCACTGCAAGTATTTTGGGTTTGAATTCCCTCAACACCTCTGCAGCATACATCATGTTGAGAGCATCACTATTCCCTGTAACGGGAGGCATCGATAGTTGTCCAGACTGCTGTTTGGCAAAGATACTTTTAATAAAGTCTTTGACTTGGGTTTTCTCTTCGTCGGTGTTACTGACACTAATTATTTGATCTTTGGTTAGAGCGAAACTTTGGTCCAAGAAATTCTTCATGAAGTACATGGGTTCCAAATCTGTGCGCGAATATGTCTTTGCATTACCCAATACTTCTTTACCCGCAGCTGAGAAAGTAACCGGTGCAGCGAACATATTGCCCCCATAAGCCAGGCCATAATCTTTGTGATTGCTTGAATTTAACAATGGGGTTGAATTACCAATCCCATTGCCAATAAACCAAGTATCAGTAGCTTTAAAACCGGCATGTTTTCTGAGGTATTCGAAGATCGTAGGGAAGGATGGTCGAACTCTTAATCCTTGGTTTACTCCAGGATTGCCTGTGAGCAACGTATTCAAACCTATATAGTGTCCTGCGCTCTGTGCGCGCATCTCTGGGAACAAGAGTCCCGATTTTTCCATTGATTGACTCAATAACCTGGGAATTGGTTCTGACCCTACAGGTTCTCCATTCACTGTTGTACCATAAGCAATTTTCTTAATTGGCGCATCACCTTCAAACAAATTTGGCATAATGTTACCCGCCGCTCCTGTGACCCCCTGACTATCCTCTAAGTATCGTCCTAAAACGCTCTCCTGTTGTCGAACTCCACCGGCAAACATAACCAACACAACATGATCGGCCTTCACCGTGCCTGATTTTGCAAATAATCGACCAGAGGGAAGGATATATGGGGCTAAAAGTCCACCACCTAGAGCGATTCCTGATTTTGTGATAAAATTCTTCCTGTTCATTTCTCCTCTTTCTTAATAATATTGATACTCCTCACTACAAGCAAAAGCCGTGTACACCATTTCAACAGTTACAGCTTTGTTATTGGTGACGAACTGCTTGAAAAATGCTTTTTCACCCTCGCTGGGATACCGCAAATAGAATCGCTTAAACGTATTAATGATAAATGCGTCAATATCTGCTCGCATAACGGCATCTTGGGGAATGGTTATCTCAGCGGTGTTAAAATAATTACTTAAAAGCATCTCATTAGCCACATCCTGATCGCCAATAGAGTATAGTACATTCTGAGTCTTGTAAAGCTGATTGGGGGAAATGGCTGATTGATACAAATTTGTATAAAGTATCGATATAAACTCTGCATCGTTTTTCTTTTTGGTCTTTCGACTCTTATCCTCAAGAACATTTACTTGGTCAACCTCATAACCAATGATTCGATCCTTTGTGCAAGCCGAAGCACACAGAATCAAAACGTATATTAAGATAAAATGTGGTTTAAAATTGGGCATACTCGTCTCCAATGATTAATTTTTGAATAATCGGTTCAATTTGATGGCTAAGATAAAACATATGAAATAATGAGCTCACCTCTGCTGTTGTCGCATCACGCTGCAGAAAAACATAGTATAACCAACGAATTTGAGCTTCATGAAACGCATCAGAATTAACAATTACGTCACAATATTCACTTTTGTTTGCTGCCCATCTAGAAAAAATAACAGCTGGTTCGTTGTAATGAATAATGAGATAGGAGCGATCGAATTCAGCTTGGCTTGGATTGCGATTTAAACAATTGTCAAAAACTGCATTGATATAATTGAAACTGTTCATGTTGATCCCATCGTAGATGGAATTGTTCATCATTACCGCGGAAATGTATCGGTAGTCTTTGATGCGCTTTCTGAAGACAAACCGACTATTTAACACGTCAAAATACTTATTCTTGGCATCCGTAAATTGATAAACGCCGATAGAATCGCCATTGAGTCGAGCTATTGTAATCGCAAAATCAAGATTGCCAATATATTTGGCGATACTGGGGTCTGAAGCGCCTTCCAAAAAACGGGCTTTTGAAATGTCGTATATTCTTTGCGCAAAGGCATGTCGGTAGGATGAGTCACCGGATCTGTACGTTGTATCGAACATGAGCAAACTCGCCAAACGCTGTCGGCAGGAATCGTGCAATTCAGCCAATTTTAGTTGATTTGTGAAGGAAATTCGCTCCGCATCTGTTGCTTCTCTACCCAACAAATCGATAAACATTCTTTGGACGTAATTCTCAATGCGCAGGGTAGATACGCCCTTGTAATTCGGGGGTTGATTGTCTTTTACTTCAATATTCTCGGTCTCAGTACAACTGGATAAATACAGGACGGACATGGCCAGGTACAAGAATTTTCTAATGCGTTTGAAAATGTCCATAACTCAAAAGTACTTCTTACCCTTTGGGATTGCAAGTTTATGACATCCGTCATTTTCAGTTGACGATAAAATCACTTAGTTTCGCATTCAAAGATTTTTCCTACTATGCCATTTTATCACAAGTCTGGATCGATTCCCCCAAAACGCCATACACAATTTCGCAAACCCGATGGAACGCTATACTCAGAGGAGTTGGTGAGCACAGAAGGGTTTAGCAGTTTGTATTCGTTGATTTACCACTGTCACCCACCCACATTGGTTAAGAACATCGAACAACCCTATAGTGTTGAGCCAAAGGTTGCAATGGAAAAGAACATGCAGCATCGCAGCTTTTTAACGTTCATAACCAAGCCGGAAGCAGATTATATCAAAAGCAGAAAAACACTGTTATTGAATAGCGATGTGGCCATGGGATCGGCTGCACCAACGCAGGGGTTTTCAGACTATTTTTACAAGAATTCAGATGCTGATGAGGTATTATTCATCCACGAAGGCACAGGAATATTGAAAACCATCTATGGCAATATCCCTTTTGAATATGGTGATTATTTGGTGATACCTAGGGGTACAATTTATCAATTGCATTTTAACGATAAAGACAACCGCATCTTCTTTGTGGAAAGTCCCACACCCATTCATCCACCCAAGCGGTATCAAAATTCTGTTGGACAATTGATGGAACATTCTCCTTACTGCGAACGCGACATCAAATTACCAGAAAACTTGGAAACCCACGATGAAAAAGGGGAGTTTAAGGTCTTAATCAAAAAACAGGGCCTGATCTATCCGTACACATATGCCACACACCCTTTTGATGCAGTAGGATGGGATGGCTATTTATATCCGTATGGGTTTAGTATTCACAACTTTGAACCAATTACTGGGCGTCTGCACATGCCACCACCGATTCATCAAACCTTCGAGGGTAGAAATTTTGTGATTTGCAGTTTTGTTCCTCGCATGTATGATTATCATCCCTTGAGCGTTCCGGCACCATACAATCACTCCAACATCGATTCAGATGAAATTTTGTACTATGTAGATGGCGATTTTATGAGCAGGAAACATGTAGAACGGGGTATGATAAGTTTGCACCCAAAAGGGATACCACATGGTCCCCATCCGGGAACAGTTGAAAAGAGTTTGGGCAAATTGGAAACCAAAGAACTTGCAGTCATGATTGACCCGTTCTATCCATTGATGATTACCGTGGATGCAATGGAAATGGAAGATCCTGGCTATTGGAAATCTTGGGTAGAATGATGAACTTTGGTCTTATATGACCCGAAGTCTGTCCCTAATCATTGCTTTACTTTTTCTTTCTCCGTTATACGCACAAAACGGACAGATCCCTTACCAACGATTGGTAAGAAAAACCGAACGTCGTTTGGAGCGCGTAGAAAAACGTATCCAAGAAAACAATCGACAACATCACACGACAAAATCACCGCTGAGAAAATCTGCCGAAATTGTTTGTACTGAAGATCTCAAGAACATGCCCCATACACCTGACCGCTATTGGCAGCAGGAATGGATAGCAACCATGAATCCTGCGTTGGGAAGACCGACGCCAGAGTTACTCTTCGAAGAAATGCTGCAACAACAGCAATCTTCTCTGATCAGGAGGGCAATGCCAGGGACAACAAAAACGAGTTGGACATCCCGCGGACCGAATAACTTGGCTGGAAGAACCCGAGCACTCGCAGTGGATCCAACAGTAAGCTCCGGTAAGAAAGTATGGGCTGGCGCTGTAACCGGAGGACTTTGGTACAATGATGACATTACCAGTGCGAGCAGCCAATGGAAGTTTGTTTCTGGGCTTTGGAGTAATCTCACCGTAACATGTATTGCATTTGATCCCAATGCGCCAGGAACCATGTACATCGGCACAGGTGAGGGTTGGGGCTCCACTTCCTCGAGCAGTCGGGGATTCGGTGTATTCAAGAGTATCGATTCTGGAAAAACATTTACCCAATTGGCGGCGACCAAGACGTATTTTTTCGTTAACGACATTGTTGTACGATCCGAATCAGGCAAAAGTGTGGTTTATTGTGCGACGGACATGCAGTATGTCAATGGTGCGTGGCATGGCACAACTACAGGTGGTTTGATGAAAAGCACCAATGGCGGGATATCATTTACCAATGTGATGCCCAAAATACCTGGTTATACATTGTCAATGATACCTGCCGACCTGGAAATAGGAGCAGACAATCGCTTGTGGGTTGGTACGCGACGAAATTATGCGCAAACCGCTACAGACAAAGGGGGCGGACGGGTATTGTATACCGATGATGGTGTGAATTTCACCACCGTTTACACGCATGCCGACAAAGCGGGCAGGGTAGAGTTGGCGTGTGCACCGACATCCGCCTTGACTGTGTACGCCGTTTTTGAGTCCAACGGCAAAGTAGATACATTGTTACGAACATTCAACAAAGGCACAACTTGGTCTTCAATGAAGAAACCGAAGGATGCCGATGCAGGTATTCCCGCCACGGATCCTTCGCGAGGACAAGCTTGGTACGATTTGATTTTGGCCGTATCACCCAAAGACTCATCCGATGTACTATTTGGCGCAATCGATGTATTTCTCTCTGAGAATTCGGGTGGATCTTTCACACAAGTTGGCAAATGGAGCGATAATTCTGGATTGGCAAATCTCTCTTGTTCATATGTTCACGCAGATCAGCATAACATCGTTTTCATTCCTGGAACCAATGCTTGTATGATTGGAAACGATGGGGGTGTTTACTATTGTCCGGACATCCTGGATAATCTTTCCTATCAATCAGTGATCTATGAGCGTAATAACGGTTACATCGTTACACAATTCTATTGGGGTGACATGAGTCAAACCAAGGCGAAAAACCTCATGGTGGCTGGAGCGCAAGACAACGGTTCGCATCAGTTAAGCACAGCTGGACTGGCGAATGAAAACATGATTTCTGGCGGTGATGGTGGATACTGTTTCATTAGTCCCACCAACGACAACAAACAGGTGGTTAGTTACATATACAATCAATTTTTTGCTACTTCTGACAATTGGGCCAATGCTGCAAAGTTGATTGATGACGCAACAACAGGTAAGTTCATCAATCCTGCTGCTTGGGACGATGTAAATGGCGCGTTAATTACGGGCAAGGGAAAATGCACCTTGTATCGGAACAAACTTGGCACCTCTGCTACCTTGGCAAATACGGTAACGGTAAGTGCAACCACGGCAAATGGAGCGCCTAGCGCCATTACAAGCAGTGTAAGTAGCACCGGGAAAGGACAATTGTATGTGGGTACGGATGTAGGCAAGGTATTTGTAACCAATGATATTGGTGTTTCTACGCCCACTTGGACAGATATTACTGGAACGATAAACGCAGGTAATATCAGCGATATCTTTAGATTGAGAAGATCGGATACGCTGTTCGTGACATTGAGCAATTATGGAGCGAGTGTAAACATTTACATGAGCACAGATGCCGGCAAAACATGGAAATCAAGGGATGGAAACATTGCCGATATGCCCATTTGGGGTATATTATTGAATCCAAGAAAATTGGGAGAGGCAATCATTGCCACAGAATTAGGCATTTATGGCACTTCCGATGTGTTTGCAACATCCGTTGTTTGGACTCCGTACAACGATGGAATGGGAGCGGTAAAAGTGGCCAATTTAAGATATCGCGATGCGGACCAAACCATAATGGCCACAACACATGGGAGAGGGGTATTTACTTCGGATGCATGGTCAAAAGCGAGTCCCATTGTGAAATTTGGAATCAGCAAAGACACTGTTTGCTCCCATGAAACCCTCACGTTAAAAGATTCTTCGCTAAATACGCCCACTTTGTGGAGCTGGAGTTTTTCACCCAGGTCTGGAATCATTTATCGCAATGGTACGGATTCAACCAAGCAGAATCCCACAGTGCAATTTACGCGTGGCGGCACGTATTCAGTGACATTAACAGCCTCAAATGCCATTGGAGAGGATCAGTTATCCAAGATTAATCGCATTGTTGTGATAGATTCAATCCCAGTGTCGATTTCTATCCAATCAAATCCAGCTGTGGTATGTGTTAACGACACGTTTTCATTGACTTCAACGGTAAATTCCAATGGGAAATCCATACAGACTTCTTTCTCATGGAAAAAGAACGGTGCTTCTTTAGCAAACACAACTGCGAATTTGTATGGATTAATTCCGAATACGAGCGATAAATACCAACTATTCGTTCAATCTACAACACGATGTGTTACGCCAAATCCCGGACAGAGTGTGATTTTCTCACCAAGTACCAAAGGGATAAAAACGATCACTGTGAGTTGTAATTTGGATACTTTAAAAGCCATGCCGTTGGGAACGGGAACATACAATTGGTATAAAAACGGTGTTAACGTGGGTACCGGTCAGAGGTTTAAACCCAGTCAAATTGGACTATATCGTTGCGTTTACGATGAAAATGGTTGCCAAAGTGATAGTAGCGCTGTGATTGTGCTGAAATCGATTGGAGCGAACAAATTGGTGGCATCTACGATTACTGTCTTCCCAAATCCAGCCAAAGGCCTGATTACGGTCCAAGGGCTTATATCTAATGGTTCTGTGCGTATTTACAATCCTTTGGGACAATTGGTATTAAACAAGGAAATTTCAAACGGCCAAACTTCTGTGGATTTGGATATTCAGCGTTTGGTCGCTGGATTTTACAACATCGAGTGTTATGATGGTGCTGGGGTGAGGATTGCAAATCAGTCTTTGGTTGTTAACAATTGATTGATTTTTTTTCAATATGTACTGATTGATTTTTTTGTTGTATGGTTTTAAGAATTTTAATATCGCGCTTATTGAGTGTGTAAGATTTCAATAAATCAAATCTAAATGTCGTGCAGTTGTTATTGACCGTTCACGTTGTAGAAGAATTGTATGATTGATATTGGTTGCAGTTAAAACTGATCAGTCGGTTATTTCAAATAAGGATGTTATAGTTCAAATAATACAAAGCCAATGACTTAGGAGTATTCTTGTTTCGATTCATATGTTTCATAATTTACATTATGTTAAATTGATAGAGACAATAAAAGCCGGATTGCTCCGACTCTCATTGTAATAATCATGCGTTTATTCCATTCCTTTTATCAACGAAGCATATTTGTCTGCTCCTGCTGTGTCTCCTATTTCTAGACACGCTGACTTCAAGGCTTTACAAATGTTAATTTGATCGGTTGTTGAATAATCCACATTGTCCAATGCGCGCTCCAAATATTTCCTGGCATCTGTAAACAACATCTTCAGCTCTTCATCCACCAATTTCTTTTTCGCGCCTACCGCAGCACTTCGTTTGTCGTAGAGCTTGCGACTTTCGTATTTCATCAAGGATAATCCCAAGTTAAAATTCGCATCATAATTGAATTCATCCAACTCTACTGCCTTGCGGTAATCGGCAATCGCAGCGTCGTACTTTGCTTGGTTCTCGTTCAGGTATGCCCGTGTGTAGTACAAGCGACTGTTTGGTTCTATACCGATTTGACGATCAACATCGGCATACAAGCGTTGTTCTTGCTTAATTCCCACGAAGAAATTGACCAAAATTTGGAACATCGCATCGCTGTTATTTGATGCTGTCAATGCTGTACGAATACAATTTTCAGCTTTCGCAGTGTCATTGATGCTCAAATACGCTTTGGATAAGCCTTCCACCACCGCAGGAACGGTATTTCCTTTGTCCACAAGTCCTTGAAGAATGGCAATTTTCCTCGACTTGTCGCTGTGCAAAGAAGCAACCTGGGCGTATGTCTCTGTCAAACTGGCTTTGGTGATTTTGTTATTCGCCAAATTGTTTGACATTGCAGTATCCAAGTAATCGTACACTCCTATCAATTCTGCGTAGTAAATGCACAGGGTATCATAGCTTTTGGTTGCGAAAAATGAAATGGCTTCATTGTATCCGGCAGCAAATGCATTTCCAGCCAATGCGGTACCATTCTCTCTTTCCTCGGCCTTCTTGGGCATGGTGCTCTCATGGAATTTGCGAATGGAAATCATGGCCTCCAATCCTGCGCCATCCGTCAGCCCCTTCAATAGTTCATTGTTTTTCGCGCCGGCAATTCTCGCATAAACATCGCTGCGTACCAAATACATCTTCGGCAATTCTGCAGACTTCGGGTTGATTTTGGCCTTGTCAATTTCTTCTTTGGCCGTAATCAAATCCTCTACAGAATTGCTCATCAACGCGTATTCAGCAGAGTTGACAGCTTTGATTTGAGCGGTGCTGCATTGGGCAAAACCTAGGGTTAACGCAATGCCAAGTGTAGATTTGAATAACTTATTCATCGTTTTGAGGTGTTTCGTTTTCGGTGGTTATTTCTGGAGTGCTACCCTCACCTGCATCGACACCTTCAATGAATTCGGCCGCTGATTCTTCATCTTCGTCCTCTTCCTTGGGTGACTTTGCCAAACCTGCGATGGAATCCGAACCTTTCAGGTTAATCAGCCTTACCCCTTGCGTGGCGCGGCCCATCACCCTCAATTTGTCAATCGCCAATCGAATGGTTAATCCACTCTTACAGATGATCATCAAACCATCCTCATCGGTTACCGACAGAATTCCTACCAGGCTTCCAGTTTTTTCCGTGATTGAGATGGTTTTAACGCCTTTTCCTCCCCTACCTGTGATTCGATAGTCTTCCAGATCAGTGCGTTTACCATATCCTTTTTCACTCAAAACCAAAATGGTGGCTTCACTCTTCCTTGGATTTACACAAACCATGCCAATTACTTCATCCTCGGCTGACTCAAGTGTTACGCCCCGCACACCCGCTGCCGTTCTGCCCATCGGACGAACTTTGGCTTCAGGGAAACGAATGGCCTTACCTTGCTTCTTGGCGATAATCACTTCACTATCACCGTCCGTCAAACAAGCCTGTAACAATTCATCGCCATCACGTACCGTAATCGCATTGATACCATTGGTGCGGGGACGACTGTATGCTTCAAGCGATGTCTTTTTAACAACCCCTTGTTTGGTTACCATGATGATAAAATTGTTTTCCAGGTATTCTGGATCCTTCAAATTCACCACGTTGAGGTAGGCTTTTACCTTGTCGTCGTTTGGAATACTGATCAAATTCTGTATCGGTCTTCCTTTTGTTGCTTTTTGTCCCTCTGGAATCTCGTAAACCTTCAACCAGAAACAACGTCCTTGCTCAGTAAATAACAGCAAGTAATTGTGCGTTGAGGCAATAAACAGATGTTCTACGAAGTCGGCATCCCGGTGCGATACACCCCGCAATCCTTTACCTCCACGATTCTGCTCTTTGTATTCGCTCAATTGTGTACGCTTGATGTAACCCATGTGTGAAATGGTAATCACCACTTCTTCGTTGGGAATCAAATCTTCAATATTGAACTCACCTGCACTGAATTCGATGTTGGTGCGACGTACATCGCCGTATTTTTCTTTGATTTCCGCGATTTCCGACTTGATGATTTCCATGCGCAATTCTTCAGAAGCCAATACACTTTCGTAGTATTCAATTTCTTTCAATACGGCATTGTACTCTTCACGAATCTTGTCGATCTCAAGACCTGTCAATCGCTGTAAACGCATTTCCAGGATGGCTTTTGATTGGATTTCCGACAAACCAAATTGGCTCATCAAACCTTCTTTCGCTGCATCTGGGGTGCGACTCTCACGAATCAACTTGATTACTGCATCAAGATTATCCAACGCAATGATCAAACCTTCCAAAATGTGAATCCGCTTGCGCGCTTCATCCAACAAATACTGGGTTCTGCGCTGCACAATCTCATGACGGTGATTCACATAATGCTTAATCATGTCTTTGAGATTCAACATCTCTGGACGACCCGCCACCAACGCAATGTTATTTACAGAGAAACTGCTCTGCAAGGGTGTGTACTTGTACAACTGGTTCAAAATGATGTTTGGGATGGCATCGCGCTTCAAGTCGAACACGATACGCATGCCTTGACGACCACTTTCATCACGCACAGCCGATATACCATCAATGACTTTCTCATTGATCAAATCCACAGTTTTGATGATAATTTGTGATGGCGTTACCTGGTAAGGCACCTCTGTAACCACAATCATCTCTTTGCCCGTGCTAGAAACTTCAACCTCCGCTTTACCGCGCATAACCACGCGACCTCTGCCGGTTTCGAAAGCATCTTTGATACCCTCTACCCCGTAAATTGTTCCACCTGTGGGAAAATCAGGGCCTTTGATGTAATTCATCAATTCGCTGATTTCAATTTCCCGGTTGTCAATGTAGGCAATTACACCGTCACACACCTCCGTCAAATTGTGTGGCGCCATGTTTGTGGCCATACCCACAGCGATACCACTTGCACCATTCACCAACAAGTTGGGGATTTTCGCTGGCATCACAGAAGGCTCTTCCAAGCTTTCATCGAAGTTGGGTCTGAAATCCACTGTGTTTTTGTCGATGTCCACCATCATCTCCTCTGCAATTTTGCGCAAACGAGCCTCCGTATAACGCATCGCTGCCGGCGGATCACCATCAATTGAACCGAAGTTACCCTGTCCGTCTACAAATGGATAACGCAAACTCCAGTCCTGCGCCATACGCACCATGGTGTCGTATACTGAGCTATCACCGTGTGGGTGATACTTACCCAACACTTCTCCTACGATACGGGCTGATTTCTTGTGCGCACGATTTGAAGCGAGGCCCAATTCTGTCATTCCGTATAATACCCTTCTGTGTACAGGTTTTAAACCATCTCTTACGTCAGGCAATGCCCGAGAAACAATCACCGACATCGAATAATCGATGTAGGCTGTTTTCATTTCATCCTCAATGTTGATGGAGATAATTCTTTCTTTGTTTTCGTTTAACTCATCCATGGAAATAGTCAATAATACAAATTACGCTGAAACACCACCAAAACTGAAGAAAGTGCCCTTGATGTTGCCCACAAATTTTATACATTTTGGGCGCGTTTTGGGGTGAATTTCAAGCCAATCAGAAAACGCCAAAAAACAGAAAGGGAAGGCTGCCCTTCCCTTTCTGTTTTGTCGATTTAAAATGCGCTTATTTACGCAAATCCGCGGGGGGATTGTACGGTGTTTTTTTCTTCGGCAACGTTGTGCTACCAGCCTTTAAATACTTGATTTTGCCGGCGCCAGTGGGCTCCAATACTTGCATTTTTCCAAGTCCTAAAGTTTCCAATTTGGGTTGAACTTCCAACAAGTCACCAGCTACAACCACAACCATGTTGTCAAGGTTCAGTTGCTCCTTGGCCAATGAGTTTACCTGCTCTTTGGTCATACTCTGCAGGACCCTCAACTGCTGGTCTGCATAATCCACAGGCAAATTGCGGTTGGCCATCTGCAAGATGTAACCCGCTTTTTGTCCGATAGACTCGTACTCCAACGCTTCACTCGCAACCAAAGCGGATTTGGTGAAGGCAAATTCTTCATCGGTGATTCCGTTGTTTTTGTATCGAACCAACTCATCAATGATTTCAACGATCGCACTATCAGTGGCTCTGGCTTTCACGCCCGCGGATATGGTATATGTACCAGGCAAATCTTTGTAAGACGCCGAGAAACCACCGCGAATTCCGTATGTCCATGCCTTGTCTTCGCGAATATTCAAGTTCAAGCGACTGTTGAAGTTACCCGCCAATGCAAAGTTCATTACACTGTTTTGGAAGAACTTCCCCGTGGCATCATATGGCAAAGATTTGAAACCAACATAAATGTCGCTCTGATCCGCGTCTGTGTATTTAACACCGAACAATTGTGGTGTTTCTACATTCACAGCAGGTGTAGGCTTGGGAATGGTTACATTTTTCTTTTCCCATTTCTTCAAGAATGCGAATTTGCTATCCACTTCCGCAGCGGTAAGAGGTCCTACAACCACCATTTTGGTCAAGTTGGGTGCATAATTGGCATTGTAATAGGCTTTGCAATGTGCCATGGTTACTTTGTCGTAATCTTCGGCTAAAACAGACGTTCCTAGTGCATTATCACCATTCATCAAACGCTTCCATGCATTCGAAGCACCCACACTGCGATTGCGCAATGAACTGTTTGCTCCTTCTTTTGCACGAGACTTGCCCTTTTTGAATTCAGCCTCATCCCAACGGGGCTTGAACATCATTTCTTCCAACAACGACACTGCCGCGTCCAATTTTTCTTTTTCGCATGACAGTGTGATGCTAGTACCTGTAGAATTTGCACCAAAACCGATATTCACACCCAATTTCTCAAACTCTTTTTCTAATTCCGTGGGTGTACGCAAAGCTGTTCCGGTTTCCATCGCGCTGGCGAGTAATTCTGCGGTTCCCTTCGGAACGATTTTACCATCTTCCAACAAACGACCCCCTTCAATATTCAATTGCACAATGACACGGGGTGTTTCATCAAAATAGGTTGACCAAATCTCCAATCCGTTGGGCAGAATGTTCTTTTCTACCTTTGGTGTTTTCGCCGATGTGATGGCTTTGGGTTGAGGGCGTTGACTGCGATCAAAATTGTCTTTCACTTTGCGCAATGTCAAACCGTTGTATTCAGCCTCTGCTATTGCACTTTTAAAGCCTGCATTGGGGTTTACACTCTGATACTTGGGCTTCTCAGCATCGTCTGCAACTTGTGCGGGTGTGATAATGACAGTAGAAGAGAATTTGTTCTTGATGTATCGCTCATACACACGCAAGATATCGGCTTTGGTCAATTTTCTGTAACGGTTGGCGTCATCTTCTAGGTTGTAGCTACTACCATCCGCATTCTTGGCATCTAGGTACCAGAAGGCGCTCAAATAGTTGGCTTTTGTGCTCACATCTTCCAGTCCGCTTGAGTAGTTGCTCAAAATGTTGGTTTTTGCGCGATCCAAATCCTCATCGGTGAATCCAACAATGCCGAATGAATCGATGGTTGACTTCAGCATTTGCTGCAGCTTCGGAATATCGGAATAGGGATAGCCCACCACAGTGAAAGAAAATTCACCCGCCAATTCATGGTTGATCATGCTCAGTGGGTTGTTTGATGCATCTGCTTGCAATGCCCACTCGGCATCTACGAATTTTTTGTAAATGGTTGAGTTTCTTGTACCACCCATCAAATAGGCCAATACATCCAGTGCTGCTTCATCAGGATGGCCAACGGGCACTCCCACAAATGTTGAGTAAATCAAAGGCACATATGCATTGCCGTCGGGGTATGTGATCACCTTGTTTTCCTTCAATCGCACGGGAGGTACAGATTGCTTTTTCACTTCTGGACCGCGTTGAATTGAACCAAAGTATTTATCTACCCATGCCACAACCTCGTTGCTATTTACATCACCTGAAACGATGATACATGCGTTGTTGGGGCCATACCAACGCAAGAAAAAGTTTTTCAAATCATTGCTATCGGCTCGATCCAAATCGTCAACAAATCCGATGGTAGACCAGCTATAAGGGTGTTCTTTCGGATACAGTTCCTGGTCTTTTACCTCCATCAAGAAGCCGTAAGGCACATTGTAGCGTTGATCTTTTTCGTTCTTTACGGTGCTTCGCTGAATTTCGAATTTCTTGTTGGTGAACGCCTCCAAGAAACAACCCATACGATCCGCTTCCATCCAAAGGGCTGTTTCGGTAAAATTGCTTGGGAATGTTTCTATGTAAACTGTTCTGTCGCGCGTGGTATTGCCGTTTACATCGCCACCATAATTCTTGATGATTTTGAAATGCTCTTCATCAGCCACGTGCTGCGAACCTTGGAACAACATATGTTCAAAGAAGTGCGCAAAACCTGATTTCCCACGGGTTTCACGGGCAGACCCAACATGGTACGTTACATTCAAATGCGCAACGGGATCACTGTGATCTTCACTTACAATCAAGGTGAGTCCGTTGGGATACTGATACTTTGTGTAAGGGACAATGAGTTTTCCTGGTTGAGCATCAACCTTTTCAATGAGTGTTGCTTGGGCTTGCGCAGTGGGAACTAGTGACCACAATGCGAAACCTATCAGAAACAGTTTTTTCATAAGTACACAAATGTAAGGATTTAGAGGTTTTCCTTGAAATGGAATAGACCAATGCACGAAAATATTCGGCTATTTTTTGCTCGGCCAACGCGCGAAAGTTTCGACAGTATTACTGAAGTTTTTCCAACAAATACGATGCGGTGATGCTATTCTTGGCATGAACCATGTCCTCCGGAATTCCCTGAAAAACAAGTTCTCCACCCGCATTTCCCGCTTCTGGACCCAAATCAACAATCCAGTCGGCACATTTTACCACATCCAAATTGTGTTCGATACACAAAACCGTGTTTCCTTGCGCAATCAATGCATCAAAGGACTTCATCAGTTTTTTGATGTCGTGGAAGTGCAACCCCGTAGTCGGTTCATCGAAAATAAAAAGCGTGCCCCCTTCTTTATTCGGACTGGCTTTGCTCAAGAAAAAGGCCAATTTTACACGCTGCGCCTCGCCCCCACTCAATGTATTTGAACCTTGACCGAGTTTCACATAACCCAATCCAACGTCTTGTAACGGTTTGATACGCTCGCGAATTGCTTTCACATCCTCAAAGAACACCATCGCCTCATCCACTGTCATGTCGAGCACTTCGAAAATGTTCTTTCCGTTGTACTCAACCTCTAATACCTCCTTTTTGTAACGGTGTCCACCGCAAGCTTCACACTCCAATTTGATGTCGGCCATGAATTGCATCTCAATGATGGTTTCACCTTCGCCTTGACAAACATCACAGCGACCACCATCAACATTAAACGAAAAATGAGAAGGCTTGAAACCGTTGAATTTTGACATCGAGGTATTTGCGAACAAATCCCGGATTTCATCAAATGCTTTCACATAGGTTACTGGATTGCTTCGGCTACTCTTACCGATGGGATTCTGATCCACCATTTCGATGGATTTCACCAAGGAAATCGCGCCTGACAACTTTTTGAATTTTCCTGGTTTTGTGGTTGTGAACAATCCCAATTCCCGGCTCATCGCAGGATACAAAACTTGTTTAATCAAGGTGGTTTTACCAGATCCCGACACCCCAGTAACCACTGTAAACGATTCCAAGGGAAACTTGCAACTCACATGTTTCAAATTGTTGGCCGTTACGTCTTCAAGTTCTATAAAGTGGGGCGATTTTCTCCTGCTGGAAGGCACTTCGATTTTTTCCTCGCCCGACAAATATTTACCCGTTAAACTGTCCTCGCATTTGCTGATGCCATCGAAGGGACCTTGGTACAACAAATGTCCACCCAAAGTTCCCGCTTGCGGACCGATGTCAATCACATTTTCGGCATTGCGCATGATGTCTTCATCGTGCTCCACAACAATGACCGTATTTCCTTCATTCTGAAGTGCTTTTAAAACGGTGATCAATCGTTCGGTATCTCTAGAATGCAGTCCAATGCTCGGTTCATCGAGGATGTACATCGAACCCGTCAAATTGCTCCCCAATGAAGTGGCCAAATTGATTCGTTGGCTTTCTCCTCCGCTCAATGTATTGCTCAATCTATTTAGAGACAAATACCCCAATCCTACATCGCTCAGAAACTGCAACCGACCTTTGATCTCATCAATGATTCGCTCAGAAATGGCGAAATCGGTTGGACTCAAAGACAGGCCTGTGACATAATCAAGGGCTTTGTCAACTTCCATGAGCAACAACTCTTGGATACTGAGTTGTTTGGGTTCATGGTTCGACAATATTTTTACGTATGAGGCTTCCTTGCGGAGTCTTGTCCCATGGCAATCAGGGCAAGTGGTTTTTCCACGATAACGCGCCGCCAATACCCGGTATTGAATTTTATACGATTTGTCTTCGATGTACTTGAAAAAATCCAAAATCCCAGGCAATTCCTTGCTACCATTCCAGAGCAATTGCAAGTGATGATCATCTAAATCGCGAATCGCACGATGAATGGGAAAATCGACTTTGTTGGCCAAACGGATGAAATCATTGCGCCACTCACCCATCGTTTCACCCTTCCATGGTGCCACAGCTCCTTCGAAAACACTGAGTGAGGTGTCTGGAATCACCAAATCGCGATCCAAACCCAATACGGAGCCAAAGCCTTCACATGTCCTGCACGCACCGTGTGGGTTGTTAAAACTCAAAAAATCCTTGGTGGGTATTTCAAATTTCAATCCATCCAGCTCAAAGCGATTATTGAACTCCACTGATTCGTTGCTTTCCATGAAATGCAATGTGCAATTGCCCTCTCCCTCCCAAAACGCTGTTTCACAAGCATCGAATAATCGGGATTGAAATTCCTCTTCCTCGGGTTGTATGGCCAAACGATCTACGACAATAAAAATGGACTGGTCCAAACTGGATTTTTCATCGAGTAAGGTTTGTACAGAAAACAACTGATTCTCGCACCAGATCCTACTGAATCCTTTTTGAATGAGCAGGTCCCAATCGCTTTCATTTCTGATTTTTTCGGGTTGCGGTGCCATGATTAGAGCGCGCTCCCCTATTTTGTTGGTTTCGCAATACTTCAATATGTCTTCCGTTGTCTCCCTTTTCACTTCCCTACCCGAGAGCGGCGAGATTGTGTGGCCGGCCCTGCTGAAAAGCAACTTAATATAATCGTAAATTTCCGTTGAAGTAGCGACAGTACTTCGCGGATTGCGGGTATTCACTTTTTGTTCGATGGCAACTGCGGGACACAATCCCTGGATATCATCGACAAGGGGTTTTTTCATCCTACCCAAAAACTGTCGGGCATAACTACTCAAACTCTCTACATACCTACGTTGGCCCTCCGCGAACAATGTTTCGAATACCAGGCTTGATTTTCCACTGCCCGATACACCTGTAACCACTGTAAATGACCCATGATCGATATCAACATGAACCTGTTTGAGATTGTGTTGTTGCGCATTTACGATGCGAATTTTCTTTTCTTGAATTGACATGTGCCCTGTTGTCCGATTTATTGAATGGTATCGCGCTGAATGGATGCACCCGCGCAGATGCCTCGGCCATTGGTGATGTTGCTGTAAATGGGTGTTGGATCGGAAAACAAACCCGATGTTTTTCTGTAATTGGCCAACGACTGTAGATAGGTGTAATATTCTACACTGAGCGAACGCACTTCCACCAAATACTTATACATGCTACCAGCGCTGCCATAACTTGTGATGAATTCAAATTGCCTATTGCCACCATTGAAAGTTCTATCATCTAATAGAAAACCACCCAAATCTGTTTTGGCTGCATTCTGGTTCAAGAAAGGATCTGTGGTCGTTGGCGGCATAATCACCCATTCTTGAATAAAATCATCAAAGCGATACAAATTGATTTCATAGTAATTCCGCTCATTCTGAGGGTCGGCGATGAAACAGGTTAACGTTCCAGTCTCAAACCCAAAGGAATCGAATCCTGTGTTGTTTTTCCAGGTTGATTTGGGGCTATTCAATTTATTGGGAAGCGTCATTCGCCCAGTTGCCTTTGAAAAGTTGGGCACGCTCACCTCAACTGAATATTCTTTGCCTGCTACCGGTTTGAAATTCGCCAAATATTTGCTTAAGCCAAGGTTGTAAGATAGCGTGTAATTTTGACTGCCGTCATTCACCACCACAACAGCGTTTTCAATATAATCGGGGTACACGGTATCTGTCATGGGTATGGTCTGAGAAACTTGAACAGAGAAGAAGTCGTCACTGTTCACGAAAGAATTCACAACCAAACGAGGGGTGAATTTGATGGAACTATCATCGAGTTCTGTGTCGCAAGAGGTCACCAACAAGGAAACGATTAATCCGAACAACCAAAGATTCTTTTTCATACGCATTTAAAATTCTAAACGATAAAAGCCAGATGGAATAAAAACAAAGGGCGTAGTTCCCGTCAATACCAATTTGCCTGCACTGTTCACTTCCCAACGGGCGTTAATTGGATTCATTGAACCAAGGACATTGTATACTTGTATGCCCCAGTATTCCCGGTATCCACGGTTGTAATAGGGCTTAATTTCTTTCGTAAAACCGATATCAAAACGCTTATACATCGGCATTCTGTAATTGTTTTTGCGACTGTAATCGTAAACCAACTTGTTGTCTGTTGTTAGGTACTGTCCCGTGGGCACTGTGTATACATTCCCACTCATCAACATCCCGGACATATTGATGGTTAGCCATGTTTGGGCCTGCCATGTGAATTGCGCTTTTAATTGATGGGGTCTGTCCCAACGATAATCAAACGGTTTTCCATCATTGATGAATTCGAAGGTCCGTTCAGTTTTGGCATAGGTGTAGCTAAGGATACCAGTTCCTGATCCCGTCTTTTTGGTGATCATCGCTTCGAAGCCACGTGCCCTGCCCTTTCCTTGAACGATGCTTCGCTCCCAAAAGTTCTTCACAAAAGGGTCTTCCTCCACGCCTGTGAGATCTGTTATGCCATCGAACCATTTGTAATATCCCTCTGCTGAGAATTCAACACCTGTGGCTAAGGGGAACAAATAAGCACAGGTAATCTGCGTTGTGCGCTGGGGCCTAAAATTCGCACTGCTTGGAAACCACACATCTCTGGGCAAAGAACCATTCACACTGGATAATTGATTGAGGCCTTGGTTTGCAACCGAAAAACCCATTTGAATTCGCTTTTTGCCTTCAAGCAACTGACTAATAATCAAGCGCGGCTCAGGCCTCACATAAGTTTTCGAGTTGGTGATGAATGTCCAAATCCTTAATCCAAAATTCACAGACAAGCCAATGTTTGGATGCATATCTAGCTCCCCGTAATTGGCCCATTCGGCGATGTTTTGAACATTGGCCACACCGAATGTGGTATCCCTGTTGGCCAAATTTGTGTTTTCCTGAATACGCGTTTGTCCAGGTTTTAAGTTGTGAAAGATGAAATGACTGCCGTACCGGATGGTGTGCTGGGGTGAGTATACATAGGAGAAATCGCCATTGACCGTGTAATCCGTGATGGCATTTTTTAATTCTTCACTGATTTGGGCTGTCTGGGTATTCGCACCTTGGGTAATCGATCCATCCAAATTGAACAAATTGCTGTAAACGAATCGGGAATATCCTGTTGTGAACGATCCAAAATGGTTGGATTTAAACTCGTGAGAATATCGGCTACCGATTTGGGTGTTCTGCCAAGAGGTTAGCAAATCGAATGCAAACACGACACGGCGGTTCAGGGAGTCTACCTCATCCACTTCCGAGGACAATCCATATTTGTCTCTACCATTGTACGCCCAAAAATTCCATTGAGAATGTTGATCTACCTTGTAATCCACTCGGGCATTGATATCGTGAACATTGCCAATCAAACCACTGCCTTGTCCTGCACCCACTAGCCAGTCCAAATAACTCCGTCGTACGGCGAATGCTCCGGTCACTTTACCTTTTTGATCCAAAGGACCGTCTGTTGCCACATTGACCGTCAAAGGATCCACATGCATTTTTCCAGACCAGTTTTTGGCTGCACCCCCATCGGTCTGAATGTCGATAACCCCTCCGCCTGCGCGACCACCATATCGGGCGGGCGCTACACCGCGGTAGAAATCAGCGTTCTTTAACACTTCTGCGTTGTAATTGGAAAGAAAGCCCCACAAATGTCCGTTTCCGTAAAGTGGCAAACCATTCATTAACAACAAGTTTTGGTCGGAATTACCACCGCGAACCACCAATCCTGAAAGTCCTTCAATTCCCCCAGTAACACCGGGTAGAAATTGAAAATACTTCACCGGATCACTAACGGAGAGCACACTTGGCGACTGAATAATGGCTTTTTTGGTGGTGGAATAGTAAGACGGCTTGAGGTTGTATAGCGACAGATATTCTGTGGCTGAATCGAGTTCTCCAAAACCTACAGGGCGAAGAAAGAAATTCTTGTTTACAGAGGATTGTACGTCGATGACCACTTTTTGTGGCTTGAAACCTGGTGCAGCAACGATGATGGTTTTATCCCCTTGCTTTGTACCAAATTGATAAAATCCTTGTGCGTTGGACTCCACAAACGCATAAGAAGCTGAATCCACGATTATCGCACCGGGAATGGTCTCCAATGTTTTTTTGTTGTAAACCCACCCCGTAATTGCTGGAATCTGCGCGAAAACACTGGCAGTTGCGCACATGGAAAGAAGGGTGAAAAATCGCGAAAAACTCATTTTCACAAAGATACTCAATTGTCTTGGCTTTTGGGATAATTCTGTTCCACTTCTACCCCGTGGGCAGCGGCCAATACACCCTTGGCTTGAATCTGCGATTTTCGGACGGCGACATGGATTTGAACGAGCCCCGAAGTCACTTGATTCTCGATGTGCAACAAGATGTTTTCGGCGAATGTTTCCAACAATTTTGTTGGGCGATCTGCAATGGTCAGCACCCACTCTGTAATACGGGCATAATCAATGGTGCTATTCAATTCATCGTTTAATGACTTTGAATCAATTTTTACCCTAACACTCACAGAAAGCCCCACTTTATTCAATCGTTCTTCCTCAAACCACCCAATCGGGGCATGAATCTGTAATTGGTCAATAAAAATGGTTGTTAACATATTCTT
>JACCDW010979692.1_pt1 | contig 39478 bp, 80 predicted proteins | sample 7449781 | NCBI WGS metagenome assembly JACCDW01 (sample SAMN15323449, study PRJNA562643) | freshwater metagenome | isolation source: river surface water | place: USA:Blue River Watershed | collected 2017-08-18 | reverse complement strand
TTTGGAGCAGCCTTTCTTGTGGTCAGGTTAAAGAGGCAATCGCTTCTTTTGAACTCCAGTTGGAGAATACATCGGTTGCAGAAGAAACAAAGGCTTCGTATAAGACCTACATCGAAAACGGCAAGAAATATTACGATACAAGTTGTAATATTTCAACTGGCGGCGGTGCTGTTTCTGATACGCAAAACGGAGTAAACACCTCAACAACCACAATAACAACAAGCGGAACTCCTATCATTGCAACTGCTGGTAGCGGCCTTGTTGGTGGTGGTATTCGTGGCGGCGGCGGTGGTGCTGCTGGTGGCGAAACTCCGGTAACGGAAAAAAAGAAATCGCAGTTTAACTGGTGGTGGATTGTTGCGGCTGGCGTTGGTTTATACCTTATAACAAAAAAGAAAAAGTAATGAAAAATTACCAATGGTTAGGTCTTGCTGCCCTTGTTGCAGTAGCGGTTATAGTTTTGAAAAACTGTAAAAAGCCTTGTCCTTGCGCCGGAACTAAAAAGCCGGCGAGTGAGAAGGATGCAAATTTTCTTAACCTTGTCGCAGGTGCAGCCGGAAGTTGCCCACAAGGTCAATCCCTTCAAGTAATTGAATACAGGGATAAAAGTGGTAATTGGGTTAAAAAGGTGATTTGCGCCCCAACAGAGGTAGAATAATGGCAATAATAAAAACATACGATGAAAGCAATGCTCAAAGCCTCGATGGTGTGAGCATAGAAGTCTTCAATTCATCCGGCAAACAGTTGGGTGGTGCTGTGGCGGATAACAACGGCTCTGCATCTATTGAAGATTGGCTGCTTTCTGACAAAAGCGGAACGATTAAATTCACAAGGGTTGAGTACCAGCCCTTGTCTATTTCCATAAGCAAGTTCAATGGCAATGCTTTTTTGAAACCGAAAGATGTAACACTTGGAAATGTTATAGTGAAGTCAAGAAAAAAAATTGTCCTGAAAAACCCCTTTGAAACTTCCGCACAAACACCAACTTCGCCATCGCCGCCTAAGAGTAAAAGTATTCCTGCGTGGATTCCGATTGTCGGGGGAGGTGTTTTAATTGCGGTAGCATCTTATTTCATATTTAAACCCAAAGCGTAATGCAAAAAGCTATTTTATATACAGAGGACGGTAAGAGCAAGCCAGTGTATTTGCTTGAACCAGAAGATGCAGACAACTTGGAGAAGTCTAATAAGAAAAACTGGAAAGAGCATCTTTATTCAGGTTATCTTATTATCGGAAGCATTGCTTTTGGATTAGGTATTCTTATTTCTTTAAAAAGGTTAAACGGAAAATAATGACGACACCTGTTAATACAGCAAATCCAATGGAGGCAAGCGTGGCACAGCCTCCGCAGCCTCCAATATCTTCGCCTGTAACCACAGTTAAAATGAACCAACCTGCATCTGCACCTGCTGGCGGCTGGCAACAGTTTTTCAAACAGGTTGGTTGGGTTGAAGTCGGATTTACCATACTCGGCACAGCCGCATTGCTGTTCCTTATCCGGTATTACAGGTATCGCCTGTACGCCGAGAAAGAATCAGCTAAAAAAATGCAGTCAGAAATGGATGACCTGACAGCGAAGGTTGCTAAAATTGAAACAAGGATGAAGCAGCCCGTTAAGAAAAGAACGGGTTTCTGATAATCTTAAAAGCGAAAATTAAATGAATCTCGATGAAATTGGATATGGAAACCCCACTGTCCAAAACCTAAAAATTATAAATACGGAAACGTATCTTGATAAGGCTTTTTCAGACCTTACATCATTCTCATTCCCTAAAAACGGCTCTGATGCAACAAAGGAGGAGTTAAATCACATTTGCAGGATGGTTGATTTTGCAAAAAAGGATGAAAGGCTATTAAAGGGTTGCGCCGAATACGACAAAGATGTAAAGAGGACATACTTCAAAGTAATGGTGGACAATGGGGCTGATTCAAATAAGATGATAGAAGTGCTGGAGCAGATTGAAAACGATACCTTGCCACTCTTAATGAAATTGAAATTCTTTTTTCAAAGGCCAAGACCTTTTCAACTTGCTTACTACTACAAGCTAAAATTGATGCCTTTTAAAAGCGTGTCCTCCGATTCTCCCTCTTTCCCAAGCGGCCACGCTTATCAATCAAAACTTTTTTCCGAAGTATTGGGAAATCATTATCCTGAAATGTATGGCATACTAAAACAACTGCATGAAGATATTTGCCTTTCAAGGGTTGCTATGGGATTGCATTATCAAAGCGATATTGATGTTGGCATATTTGCGGCAGAAGTCGTTTTGAGGCAGAAAGAGTTTGCTATAAAATATAAAATCTGATGCAGATACAACTGAAAGGTGGCAAGGCCACATGGAAGCAGGAATGGAAAGAGGTTGGCGGCCAGAGGATATTTTTCAGGTCAAGATGGGAGTACAGGTATGCCCTTTATCTTCAATTCCTAAAAGAAAAAGGCGAAATAATAGATTGGAAGCATGAGCCTAAAATATTTTGGTTTGATGGTATAAAGAGAGGAACGAATAACTATAAGCCGGATTTTTTAGTCATTCATAAAAACGATGCAGAGGAGTACATAGAGATAAAAGGATATATGGATGCAAAGAGTAAGACAAAAATAAAAAGGATGGCTAAGTATCACCCTAACGTAATATTGAGGCTGGTACAAAAAGACTTTTTTTCAAAAAACGGAAAAATATTAAAAGCGGTGCTTAAAGATTGGTAGAAATAGGTAACTTTGAGAAACGCTAAACTGTTGATTATTAAAATATGCAAGCAAGCAACGAAGCCTTAAATTTAATATCGGAAGTTCTCGAATCTGTAAGAGATTTGGGAGTGAAGGGTGTAACGGTTGCATTGCAAAATGCCCGTTCAGAAAAACTGTCTTTAAACGACAAGAATGTTGACTTTACATTGCGTATGGTTTCCAGTTACTACAAGATACCTGTAAGCGAAATGATAAACTCAAACAGCAAAACAGGTAAGAGGAAAATAGCACTCGCTTTTGCGGTGTATTACCTGCACAATACATTCATGTATAGCTTGGGCGACCTTCACAATGTTATAAAGAGGCACAAATCTTGGTTGAGTAAGTTGAATAAAATGATAATGGCAGAACTGCTTAAGAATAACTCAATAGCAGAGGCTAAAAAAAAGTTTGATACAGAGATAAATTCATTCTTAAATAAAAAGAGATAAACATGGCAAATCAGTTTTCTGAACCGGAAGAAGAATTGACGGAAGTTAAAAATGTGGCAGACCTTGACCCGATGGCACAAGCTATCAATGAGAAGCCATATACGAGGCCAAATGTAAAAATCAGTGCTAACGACCTTAACGCTGATATTCCAGAGCCTTCTTTTCAGCCGCCGCCCATTGATTTAGGCAAGCCTCCGGTTGAAGCAGCCCCTCAAAAGAAAAAAGAGGAAGAAAAGCCATTAAACCCGCAGATGAATGACCTTTCAAAAAAAGACAAGGAGTTTGCTACTGACCATGTGGCCGAAGTTATCATGCAGGGTTATGAGTGGATGCACGATGCCGCAAATAAGGGCATGGTATTCAGCGATAGTAAAATGAATAAACTTGCAAGGGAAGGTGCTGTTGACTTTTCTATTCAGATTCCCTACGATTATGCAACCGGAAGCACAATGAGTGCCGGAGAGTTTATTCAGGAATACAACAACCAGAATAAAAATGCACTTGAAGTTTCACCGGATTTCAGAGAGAAAACGATGCCTGTATTGAAGCGTGTGCTTGCAAAGCGTGGTATCGGAATGACCGATGAACAATACCTGATTTACCTTTTTGGTAAGGATATGGCATTGAAGGGATTTGCGTTTATGACAGCGAGAAGCCAAATGAACGAAATAATCAAGATGATGAAGGAAATGACCTCCGAAAGAACTGACGGACAGGCTGCATTTGTGCCTCCACCACCACCACCTACTCAACCAGTAGAGCAGGAGCAGCCAGTCCAACAAAATTTTGATGTACCTTCGCATAATGAGGTTTATGAAATAGACGTTGATGAAGAAAGGGAAGAAGTTTATGTTGAGGAAGAAGTTATTGGCAGCGTTTCCGAACAGGTGGATGCTCAATTACAAAACAAATCTGTTGCTCAATTAAGGAGAGAGCAAATAGAAGCAGCAAAACAAGCATCAAGGTCTAAACCTAAGAAACCGAGAGGCAGACAAAAAAAATAATAGCTGATGGAAAAAAGAGAGCCTATGGTTCTGATTGCTTGCGGTAAAAAAGGCGTAGGCAAAACAGTAGCCACAGTAGAAATGATATACAGATATATTTCGGGGAATCCGGCCAAAGGTGTTCCTCCGAGAAAGGCATTGATATTTGATGTCAATGATGAATTTAGCAACTTCTGGTATCATGGTTCTTACCACAGTATTAAAGCACTTGCCATTGCTGATATTTTAAAATTCAGCGTTCACCCCAAAGTCGAAGTAAGAAGGATAAGGCCATTTTGGGATAATGGTAAAAAGATGGGCATTGATGATATGGGTGAAGTTCTTGGGATAATACTCGAAAATTACAGGAACGGATTGTTGCTGGTGGAGGATATAAACAAGTACACTAACGATACGCTTAAAGGCGACCTCGTAGGCTCTCTCGCAACCGTAAGGCACATTGGTATTGACCTTGTGGCTCATTACCAGTCCATAGGCAGGGCTGCAAACCCAAAACTTCTTGGTAACACAAGAATACTAAGGCTGCATAAAACAAACGATACCGTTTCAAGGCACAAAAATAAATTCGAGGAGAGAGCAGAAATATTGCAGATAGCAGAAGCGATAGTGGGCAAGAAATTTGAAGAAGGAGATAAGCGTTACTATCTGTATGTTGATATTGACGAAAGCAAGATTAGCGGAGTGTTCGATAAAGAGGATATTGACTTTGCTATTCAGGATTACGTTTCTAAAAATCACAACCTTCTCATAAAGCCACTGCTTACAAAAATTGACCTCAATTCAGGAAAAAAACTCTACAATCCTCAAACAGCATTGAAGTTTGTTATAGATGACTTGAAGAACAAGTACTTTTAAGGCAACACCTCCCCCACTCTGAAAAAATAGTTTAAAGTTTCCTATAACACCTAATGGAAACTACGCCTGTTTCTTATAAGTTTTAAGATTGTTTTATTTAATAATTATCCGTTCTAAATTTGGGTTCACAATGGATAAAGTAATCTGTATTACCTATCCGAAAAAAGTAGCAACATGGAAAATCTTAAAGGAATTTTGGTTAGCGTAGCACTTACAACTGTTTCAGTTTTAATCGCCTTTAAAATTAAGGAAGCACTGGACAGCGCAAAAGTAGTACCGCCCAAAAAAGCCGAGAGTTAAGACCTCGAACCAATTTGTTTACTTTTTAAAACCCATTTTTTATGTCTTATATCAGAAAGTACTTGCAAAATGCAAGGAATTTTGCGAACGAATCTCACCTGAATTATGATGGTTGGGATTTCACTGCCGATGCAGAAGGAAGTTCTTGGTATGGTGCTGACGGCGATGCAGCCGCACCTGCTCCCGCACCTGCTCCGATGAACATGAGGACTTCACAGCCTTACATCATTACTGTTTCTAACGCATCAGCTACTTCTACAAGTAACTTTGATGTTCTTGGTGCTTACCAGTACCTCCAGAACACAGGTTTCGCTAACGGAAGTCTGACAGTTGGTAACGTAACAATCAGTTCTGCAATCAGCAACATCACTTATCAGGAGTTCCTGTATCAGTCCATGAACAGTCCGTTCAGCGTAGGTATGACTTATGTTGAAAGCGTTTCTGGTTCTGCTACACAGGTGTCACAGACACTTACCCTGAACACAAGGGATGCTAACGGTAATCAGGCATTGAAAACGCTTGTTCCGACTATTGACCCATATCAGTTCCAAACTGGTATCGTGGTGCTGAATCAGGCTTACGACATTGATGGTTTCACTAAACTGACCATCGCTACCGTATTGCCAAGCGTTGTGTTCCGTATTCACTTCTATCCGAAGGCGAACCTGAACATTGCTCGTGGTCTGCGTGGTACGCAAGTAGCATCTGACTACAAAGCACCCGGTGTTGTTAAGTCGAACATCGCTGTTGTTGGCGACCAAGCCATCAAAGCCCGTCTTGGCTAATCCGAACATCGCATAACCGAAGAAAGGGGTGAGATAAATTAATTTGTCTTGCCCTTTTTTTTATTAAATTTGAAGTATGAATATGTACCATTACATAGCCCAGAACAATCCGAGCATGGCAAAAGCTATTTGCCACAAATACGGATATGAAATCGTTAATGTTAAAAAACCTGCCGACTTAGGAATTTGTCTTGAACAGGTTGTATCTAAAGAGGGCGAGCCAGCCTTGAAAGATATTGTACTCAATCACCCCGACAGGGATTTAATACTTGAAGTCGCAGCAAATGAAAACTTTGTTGGCATTGACGGTTCTGCATCAAAAAATGAAAGCAAGTGTGATAAGTGTAAATCTTCTTACAACGAGTACATGAATTTCGTTGGAGAAGAAAAAGCCGCAAGGCAATCAGCATCGGCGCAAACTAACACTTACCTGCTGGCCTCTGCATTTCTTTTAGGAATCGCTATTATAGCAACAAAAATGTAATCTATGAACGTAAGTAATTTACCAGACGTATATCAGGCCGAAGATTTTGTAAGCAAGTTTGTCGGCTTAACCGCTTATGAGAATAAGGGTGATTTGATTTTGTTATTAAGAAAAAACGGAGTTACTGTAAGCGACAACGCAAGCACAGATGATGTTATTCTTATGACATACCTCGCCATTGCTCAAAGCCCTCGCTTTAAGTCCGACCTTGTAAGCTATGCCAAATCAGCACAAGCGCAAGAAGAAGGCAAACTTGGTGTTACTGCCGAAGAAAGAAAGGCAGCAAGGGCGAAAAAAAGAGAAGAACAAGGAGGAACTAAAGTTGGAAACCTTATCCGTAGCCTTGCAACCGAAGAAAACATCGGAACTCTGCTCAATACAGGTCTTGGGTTCTTATCTCAAAAGATGACAGCAAAGGCAAATGAAGGCGCAATCAACGCTGGAGCAGAATATAAGGCAAGCGAAGCTATTGCTTATGCGGAGCAAGCTAAAAAAGAAGATGCAAGGGCAAACGCAGAAAAGCAAAGGGCTAAGTGGATTGTTCCGGTTGCTATTGTTGCAGGTATCGCTGTTATTGGCGTTATCGCATTTGTTGTTCTTAAAAAGAAAAAGTAAGAGTTTAAATTTAAGCAGATGGCATTTTACGCAAAGGACTTTCTTGATAAAATGAGGTCAGACAAAGGCAAAGATGTTGACGAGTACATGAGGGAGAGAACAAGGGGAAATGTTACCGGAACTGCCATTGGTGCTGCTGTTGGCCTTGTAATAGGCTATAAAAAAGGTTACAGCCTTATAGTAAGCACTTTCATCGGCGCATTGGCTGGAAACCTGCTTACAAGGTCTTTTTTAAAAAAGAAAAACAAAGAAGATGAATAATTCAAAAACTGGTTCTCTTTTTGGAACTATCGGAGTTGTCGGAGGGATTATATACGGAATGAGAAAGGATAGCGGTTTTGCAAAGACAGCGTTATTTGCTGCTTTATTCGGCGTTAGCGGCCTGATACTTGGAAATGCTTTGAGTAAATTTTATGACTATTAAACCCACTAAAAATGGATTACAGAGATACACAGTACGTTAATGCAAACGGTAAGGGTATATTTGCTAATATCGGAAAAGCCATTGTTAAAAAGGACGAATCCGGTAAAGGCAAACTTACTGCTGGCGCAAAAGTAGCCGCAGGAACTATTGCTGCTGGTGCTTTGATTTTCGGAATATCAAAACTGAAGAAGAAGAAAGGTGCTGATGGAAGCGTTGTTACGGAGCAGACTTCTGAAACTAAAAGTTCAGAAACACCATCCGTAGCCACAACTTCAACTTACAGCCAAACACCATCCGTAGCCACAACTTCAACTTACAGCCAAACACCATCCGGCGGCAAAAAAAACAACACGCTTTTGTATGTTGGTATTGGTGCTGGAGTTTTGGCGGTTATCGGAGTGATTATTTATGCCTCAAAAAAATAATTTCATTTCTAAAAGAATGGCTATGATTGAAAAAAGCGCAAACAGAATGTGGAAGGAAAGCGGAACAACACTTTCTTTTAAAGATTGGCTTAATCGTGAGAAGTCTAAGTTCATAAACTTCAACGGAGGCGAAGCAAGCATGATTATTAACAAGCCGTTAAATGACACAATTCAGGAAACGGTTAGTGAAATAAAGAAGGCTGCGGGGTATAAGGAAAAGCCGGAGAACAAAACAATATTCGGCATAAACAAAAACATTGTTATTGCTGCCGGAGTTGTTGTTACGGCATTGATAGTGTATAAACTTTTAAAACCTAAAAAATGAAGAATCTTTTAATAGCGGCCACACTTGCGGGAGTGGCCTATTTGGTTTGGGTTCAATACCAAAAGCAAAAGAATGAATCCGGTAAAGAAAGCGGCAGCAAAAAGAATAAAATACCGAAGGCTGTTGAAGGTGCTATCATTGAGGCGAAAATGAAGCCTGTTTACAGAGGCGGCAAAAGGTCAATGTATGCAAATTTGAGAACAGATTTCAGGGCTACCGAAAGCGCAACATTTTCACCAGCAAAAGCAGTAATATCCTGATATGGTTTTTGAAGTACCAGCAAGACACGAAGAATTTACACTCTTTATTCGGGTTTCAACAACGAGGCCGGAGAAGATAAGAATTATCGTAAAGGATGCAGACATGGAAAAAACTGTATTCACAGACAGGTTCAAAACTGTTAATGGTGAAGTTTCCTTTTTTGTAAGGATGCCAGTTTCCGGTAAGCGGATTTATGCGATAATATACAATGAGAGGGTTGGTAACTTGGATGAAGGTCAGGATGATTCTTTCAAGGTTCTTGAAATAAAAAAGATGCCGCTTGAAAAGAAGATGGATGTTGTTGATTTTGGCGATGCTCAACTAAGAACATTTGTCAAGTTCTGCACAAAGTTCTGTTTCAACGCCGGAGAATTAACATCGGGAACGTATAAGTCAAGCGATGGCCGATTTACGATAGAGTACCTTCCTACGATAAAAAGAAAGAACGGAACTGAATCGTCAACACCAGCGAGGATAGGAATAGAATCTGGGATAATACAGGTAAGCAAATCTAAGTTTGCTCCTATGACAGTTCCAATGAGGATGGCGATACTTTTACATGAGTACAGCCATTTCTACGTGAACGACCAGATGGATGACGAAGTTGAGGCTGATTTAAACGGGCTGCTTATCTACTTGGGTCTTGGTTATCCGAGAATAGAGGCATACGAAGCGTTCCTGAAAACTTTTGATTCAGCACCAACGAAAATGAACAAGGAGAGGTACGATATTATTAACAAGTTTATCAATGACTTTGAAAAACACAACTACATAGTTTATGAATAAGAATTTAAAAGGTTTCATTACCGTAGCCGTTGTAGCGGCCATAGCTTATGGAGTTTATAAAATCGCCTTCAAAAGTAAGATTGCCACAGCAAGGTACTTAGTGAAAACTGGTAAGCATGAAAACGTGGCAACGCTTATGTTGCTTGACGAAGCGTACCTGAAAGAGTGGGCAAAGGCCGTTAAAAGAGGCGATGAAACTTTTAACTACAAAGACAAAAAGTACAACACTGCCGGAGGTAAGGCGGTTTAAACAATAACCTTAAATTTAAAGATTATGGCAAATAAGGCATACGATTACTGGCAGGGTTTACCGACTTGGGCAAAGGGCGTTATCGCAGTTGGCGGTATAGCCATTGTTTATTTTACGGCCAAAAGCGTTTTCAAGCAGATAAAGCAAAAGGCAGAACTTGAAAAGGAGAGGAAAACTCAAATTGAGTACAAGAACGACCTTGCAAGCCTTAAAAAAAGAGGCATAATTCCGTCATACACTTCCTCTCAATACAAATCATGGGCTGACAAAATAGAAAAGCAGTTTTCCGGCTCTGATACAACATTTATCGCCCACTATGTTGCCGGAGGATGGTCAGGTAGCGGAGGAACATTGAAGGATATAATCGTTCAGTTTAAGAATGATGCCGACTTTGCCTCATTTGTTGATGCCTATGGTATCAGAACTTATGACCAAGCGGGTTGGTTCACCGGAAATTTTACCGGAAACATATTTCAGGCCGTTCAGGACGAATTGAGCAGAAATGAAATAGAGGTTTTGAATGATTACCTGACGAAGCAAAAGATAACTTATAAATTTTAAGCAATGGATGTGCAATTTGACGATAAATATTCAAGAAATGGTGTCGAGGGAGAGTATTTTAATTTTGTTCCGCTAATAGTATCTTCTATAATTAATAAGGCGAAGCAAAAAAAATACAAAAGCAAGCAAGCGCAAGACTTACAATATGCGTACCCTTTTGCAGAAACAATTATCGAACAAGATAAATTAGTTATAAAGTTAAAGGCTTTAAAATCAGCAAAAGAAAGGCAGATAAACGCTTCAAGAGCCGCTTCTTCAAAAAAAATACAACAGGCAGAACTTGATGCTATTAATGAATATATTTCCGATGCAGTAGCTTATAGAAAAGAGTTGTTAGATGCAGAGAAGCAGGCAGTAGTTGATGCAGAACAGGCTAAGATTGATTCTATTAAAGAGGCGGAGCAAAAAGAAGCGGAAAAACAAAAGGCTGAAATAGAGGAGGCTCAAATTAAGTCTGCTGAACAAGAAGCTATGTTATCTGCGAAATCGAGCAAAAAAAACAAAATAATATTAATTGCTGGAATAGGATTAGCGGCTTTCTTATTATTAATAGTATTGGTAAAAAAGAAAAATAAGTAACATGGATATAAATTTTCAAAACGGCGCAAGAAATGGTGTTGAAGGTAATTACTTTCAATTTCTTGGAATTGGAGTTGGAAAGTCCGAAGCTAAAAAGTTGCTTGGAAGTGTAAATGCAGAGTTGGGCGCACAGTTTCCTCCGGCTGAAACATCGGCAGAGCAAGATGTTATAAACAAAGAAGTGGAAAGGCAACTTAACGAGTTAAAGGTAAACAGAGATAAGGCTAAAAGCAAAAAAACCAGAAGTACTCTTTCGGCAAGGGTTACTGCATACGAAACATTCCTAAGTGATATGAAAAAATACAGGAATGAACTTTATGCTTATGAGAAAAAAGAAGAAGAAAGGATTGCGGAAGAAGAAAGGCAAAGGCTTGCCCGTGAGAAAGAGGCGGCAGAACAAGAAAGGCAAAGACTTGCCCGTGAGAAAGAGGCGGCTGATGCAAAAGAGGCGGCAGACAAAGAAGCAGCAAAACTGGTTGAGTTGAAAAAAACAACAGAAACAGAAGCCGCAGTTCCGTCTGTTAAAGAGGCGGTAAAAGAAGATGGTATCATTGGCTCGATTAAAAAAGGATTATCCGCTATTACGGGCGGCGGGGCGGCGCAGCCATCATCCGAAGGTCAGACGGGGCAACCAGCAAAGAAAAGCAAAACCTTGCTCTACGTTGGAATAGCGGCTGCGGTGGTTGTAGGATTCTTAATTTTAAGAAAAAAGAAATAGTATGTCAAACTCTCTTATTGAAAATAACGAACTGACAACACTTGCCAGCAATCCTAACCACTCTAAAAATTCAGGCGATTACCAGCCGTTTTTAGGCATAGGAGAAGGCAGGGCAAAGGCCAAAACTGCCGCCGGAAAAGCGGCCAGTTCTTCTACGCCTGATGCAAACTGGAAGTCAAGTGTTGAAAGGGCTTACGGAATACTGAAAGGTAACAAGGCTGGCTCTAACACAGCGTTATCAAGAATTTCCAAGAAAGAAAATATTGATAACATCTTTTTGGCAACAAAAGATTTCGGAATACCTACCGACAAAAAATCTATTGACTTTCATAATGGGGCGGTAGGGGTGTACTTGAAGTACGATTATGCCGGAATTGGTGCTGGAAAAGCGGATTGCCTTTTGCTCAATGATTTTATTGGGAAAGTAGAGGCAGATATTGAAGCGGCAAATACAAGGTTAAGTGCTGGCTCTGCTGATGCCGACAAAGGAGAAATTCAGGCTCTTACAAAGGTTCAGTCAAAGATTAAAAGCATGATTGCCGAAAACAGGTGTGTTGAAAAGGCAGAGGCTTTAGAGCAGCAAAAGTCTAAAGAAGAAACTCTGGCAACTCTTAAAGCGGCTACGCAAAGCACCGACAAGGCTGACAACACCATAAAATATTTTGCCTACGGTTTGGGTAGCCTTATCATCCTTACTGGCATTGTACTCTTAATAAAAAACAGATGAACAAAGCGTTAAAAACAGGGCTGTGGATAGCTGGCATAGGTGGCGTTGCTTATGCCATTTATCGTTTCTATTCAAAGCAGGTTAAACTGGCTATGGATTACGACTACTCTATTGTGGGGGTGAACCTGAAAACGCTTTCAAAAAACAAGGCTGTTTTTGATATTAAAACAAGGTTCTTCAATAAGTCAAAAATAGAAGTTACTGTAAAAAAGATATACCTTGATGTGTATGTGGAGGGCAACAAAATCGGCTACATTCAGGAAAACAAAGAGTTTGTGATTCCGGCCAAAGGCAACTCCGATATTGACTTGCAGATTTCATTTAACCCGCAGTTATTACTCAAAAATGCAATCAGCATACTTTTGGGCGGGGTAAGCAAAAAAGACCTTAATTTTACAATAGATGGGTACGCTGATATTAAAAGCGGATTTGTCAGATTCACATTGCCGATTAAGTATAGCGACAACGTGAGTGCTTATTTGTAAAAATTAAATATTAAGAAATGGCAAACTTTATTGTAGAGAAATTTAACAAAATCGTTTACGAGGCTTGCGAAAGGTTTGGGGTTAAAAACGGAGTTGGAGCAGAAAGAATGCAACTGCTTTTTAACATTGAGGATGATGAAGTTTTATACAAACTGATGAAAGATTACGTTAAGGTTTCTGAATTGACTTTCAATGAAATCTTAAATGTAAGGATGGATTTCAGAGGTTACAGTTTAATAGTTCCTCATTTTATAAAGCAAACACTTTCGGCCTATGCAGAGGAAATGAAAGTTCCGGTTGAAGCACTTTCTGTTATGTGTATTGTTCGTGAAAAGTCGGTTTATATGTGCCTGTATAAAGGCACTGAATACGTAAAGCAAATTGATTTGGAAGAAGAACTTTAAAACTTAAAAGATATGCAACTGTTCACATATACAATGTCAAGTGGCTCGATTACTATTTCGGCTGCTGATGGTGTAACGCAAATAAGCCTTCAAGCTAATCCGTCAAGTAGCTGCACTATTGCAGGTGGTTTCCAGTATCAGAGTTTGCCGTCAAATCCGGTAACAATTTCTGATGGGCAAAGTATTACCATAACATCGCCTACATACAGCCCACTTGACAACGTGGTTATTGCTTGGGTTAGCGGAACAGTTGATATTGTAATGGGATTCTAAAATACATGAATGTCATTCAACGCAAATACAACATTTGGTTTTTCTGGCGGCGGTAACGGCGGTGGAGGTGTTGTGCCTAATCCCCGCTTTGGCTCTTTTTACGATACAACAATTCAAAAAAACGGCGATAGTGGTGTTCCTTTCGCCATGAGGCTTAACACAACTGATATAAGCAATGGTTTTAGTATTCAGCCCAGAACCGTATCTGCAACTGCATCTATTTCAGGAACGACTTTAACCTGTACGGCAATTCTTTCAGGCAGGTTTTATCCCAATATGCTCATATCCGGCAGTGGCGTTACTCCGCAAACGGCAATGTTTGTTCAGCTAACATCAACTTCTGCTATTGTCGCAAATCCTACATTAACTGGTGGTGGTCTTTCAGGTGCATCAACATTTGTGGTTAGTTCTGTGGCCGGAATAGCATTGAGGCAGTTTGTAACCGGAACTAACCTGCCAGCCGGAACAAGGGTTGTTTATATTGATGCAGGAACTAACACAATCACAGTAAGCAATGCGTTTACCGGAAACGGTGCTGGAACTTATAATTTCAGAGATTGGGGATATGAAGGAACTTATACTGTAAGCGAAGCGCAAGCGGTGGCATCAACAACTATTTCAGGCTCTACTTACAGCAAGATTACGGCGGCTTATTCCGGCACTTACGACTTACAGTTTTCTGCTCAATATGACAGGACGGGAACTGGCTCTGACAGTGTTAGTATATGGCTGGAAAAAAACGGTGTGGCCGTTGACAACACTTGTACCGATTTGCTTGTAGCTGGCAATCCGGCTCAAAGTCCTGTTGTTGCTGCTTGGAACTTTTTTGTTACAATGAACGCTGGCGATTATCTGGAAATAGTATGGAGCAGCCCTACTACTGAAATTGAGATTCAGTCTAAGGTAGCGAGGTTATCCCCATATAGGCCAGCAATACCATCCGTAATAGTAACCATCAATACGGTTTCTGTTTAATTTTTGTAAATTTGAAAAAAAGAGATTATGTCATTCAATAGCGGTACAAATTCTTTCGGTTTTTCGGGCGGTGCATTTGGTGTTACTCCAACTCCACCGACTTCGCTTATTGTTGTTTGTGATACCGGATTAAATTCAAGCGTAAGGTGTGCAAGTAGCAACTGTGCAAGCGGAAATTATTCTACGGCGTTTGGTAAATGTAATACGGCAAGCGCATATTACTCAACTATTTCCGGCGGCTATCTTAATAACATTGCCGCCGCAGCCATGCAGTCTTTTATCGGCGGTGGGCATGGAAATATTGTTTGCTCCAGCGCATCTGTAATTTCAGGCGGTGAATCAAACCAATCAAACGGAAGCGGCTCGTCTATTGGTGGAGGTAATAGCAACACTGTAAGCAATCCATATACTACCATTGCCGGAGGCATGGGTAACACGGCAAGTGCTTATGGTTCTTTTGTTGGCGGCGGCTCGTCTAATGTTTCAAGCGGTCAATACGCATCTATTTCCGGCGGCTCGTCTAATACTTCCGGCGGTACTTATTCTGGTGTTTCGGTAGGCTTTTGCAATACCGTGTCAAGTAGCTATTCATTCATCGGTGGCGGTACGTCTAACCTCATTTGTTCTTCACCTAATAATTCCGTTATTGCAGGTGGTAGTGGCAACTCAATATCTGGACTTAACTATAACAGTTCGATTGTCGGTGGAGGTCTTAATTGTATAACTGGCTCTGGTTATTACGGGCATAATTTCATCGGCGGCGGTTTTACTAATACAATATCGTCTTATGGTTTTTCTGCTATCGTAGGTGGCGTATGTAATCAGGTAACTGCCGACTGCTCTATTATTGGAGGTGGAACTTGTAACAGCATAAGCGCAAGTCGTTCTTTTATTGGTTCGGGTCAGAGTAATACAGTAAGTGCCGAGAGAGCATTTATAGGAGGCGGTTCATTTAACACCACAGACCGACAAGAATCATTTATAGGAGGCGGTTCATTTAACACTGCAAGTGGACTTATTTCTTCGGTTTCTGGAGGCTATCTTAACATGGCAAGCGGAAATTATTCTGCCATCGCAGGTGGCAAAGGCAACACTGCAAGTGGATATATTTCTGCTATTGTGGGGGGTTGTTGCAACAATGCAAGCGGTAAAACTTCTTTTATCGGTGGTGGTATTAACAATGTCATTGCAAATCCATTTGCAGATATAATCGGTGCTACTGTTGCCGGAGGAGTTGGAAACAACACAACAAGCGGATATTGGGATGGGTCAACATTTACAACACCTCCTACTAATGTTAATGCTGGTTCGTATTCATTTGTTGGCGGTGGTTTCCAAAATCAGGCTGCAAGTATTTATGCAGTTGTTGGCGGTGGCTTAGGTAACGCATCAAACAGCTATGCTTCTTTTATCGGAAGCGGGAAATTTAATACAATAATAGGCGACTTTTCTTCTGTTATAGGTGGTTATACAAACACGGTATCTGCTTCGTACTCTGCCATTGGCGGCGGTCTTAACAACACTGTTTCTGGCTCTTACTCTTTCATCGGCGGCGGGTCGGTTAATACCATTAGTGGCTACTCCTCTGGAATCTTATCAGGTAGTCTAAATTTAGTTTCTGGTGGCTATTCGGTTGTATTAGGTGGTGGCGGCAACTGCACTACTGCTGGTTATACAATGGTTGGCATCGGCCAAAATAATAAGATAATTGCAACGGGAGATTCAACTGGTGCTGTTATTGTAGGTGGGGTCTGCAACACAATGAGCGAGTATGCTGCAAGTTCAGCATTTATAGGCGCAGGATATAACAATACAATATGTTCATACCAGTCAGCCGGCGATGTTATTGTAGGGGGGCAATCAAATACAATAAGCGGTTTTTATACCATAAATGCTTTTATTGGTGGAGGGTCTTATAATAACATAAACAATGCTACCTGTTTTGGTGCTTACGGTGCTATTGTTGTTGGTGGTGAAGGAAACAATACAACCGGAGGGGTATGGAATGGAAGTGACTGGAATACTCCTCCGACCCCAAATACTAATGTTGGAAAATTGTCATTCATCGGTGGCGGTTTCCAGAATACAGTAAGTGCAGGGTATTCAAACATTGTAGGCGGTAAACAAAACACGGTAAGCGCATACTACTCATTTATGGGGGGCGGTATGGGGAATAATGTTTTAAATTTAGGTTTAGGCTCGGCGATTGTAGCAGGTGCTTGTAATACAATAAACGCAAATTTTTCTTCGATTTTGGGCGGTCGGGGAAACACAGCAAGTGGATATTATTCTGCCATCGTAGGTGCTATATACAGCACCGTAAGTGGAAGGTACGGATTTATAGGTGGAGGTTCTGCTAACTTAGCAAGTGGATGTTTTTCTACTTTATCTGGAGGATATTGCAACACCGCAAGCGGATATGGTTCTTTCATTGGCGGCGGCCTTTGGAACATAGCCTCTGGTGATTATAATGGAATATTGGGAGGCGATAACAACACAACAAGCGGTTGCAGTCGTGCCTTTATAGTAGGTTCTAACATAACCGCTAACAGGGCTTGTACTACCTTTGTAAATAATCTCTCCATTATGAACATCCCTACGTCCTCTGCCGGACTTCCGGCTGGTGCTGTATGGAGCAATGCAGGAATTTTGACTATTGTATAAATTTCTTAACTTTAAAACCTAAATTTAAAAAATATGGCCTTCAAACTTAACACACTTCACATTTTTGGATATGGTGAAGTACAGGCAATCGGAACTGACGGAGAAACAAACATCAATAAAAAAGCACCTGCTTCGGCACTTACAAAGGTTACGGCAGTTGTAGATGATGTGTACTCTCATAAGCCAGCCGAAAATCCAGCACCAAACGAGTATCACGCCGTAAACGTATTCAATGATATGTTTGCAGATTATCAGCCATCCGGCAAAGATGTAAAAGGATGGAGAACTCCATTTGGCGACCTTAACAAAGTTGCTATTGACGAGTTGGCGGCAGAAGTTCTTGCCTACAATCCTGCGTAATAATTTTTTCAAAAGCGAAAACTAAAAAAATGAGTTATTGTATTTTTAATATCAATGGCGGTATTGGTAAAACCATAGCCGCCACTGCTGTTTGTGAGGGTATCAAAAGAGAACACCCTGAAAGGAAGTTAGTTGTTGTTTCCGGTTATCCAGATGTGTTTGTAAACAATCCCCACGTTTACCGTTCACTTGGGTTCGGCCAAACTCAATACTTCTATGAGGAGTTTATTGATGGTAAGGATGTGAAGATATTTGCTCACGACCCTTATCTTGACAATTCGTTCCTGCATGGGAAAAGCCTCATTGAATCTTGGTTTAAAATGTTTGGCGTTGAGTACAAAGGCGAAAAGCCGAAACTTTATCTTACCGAAAGGGAAGTAAATTTTCATAAGCAAAAATTTGCCAGCGATAAGCCAATATTTCTGATGCAGACAAATGGCGGCGCAGAAAACCAGCCGTTAAAGTATTCATGGGCGAGAGATATTCCTTCAAATGTCGTTCTGAAAGTTATCGAGCAGTTCAGGGATAGTTACAATATCGTTCACATAAGAAGGCAAGACCAAATTGCTTATCCTGATGTGGCAACGGTTACGGACGACTTTCGTTCCATTGTAACGCTGATTTCATTATCAGAAAAGCGGTTGTTCATGGATAGCTTTGCCCAACATACGGCGGCGGCTCTGAATAAGCCATCTACTGTACTTTGGATAGCAAATAAGCCAGAACAGTTTGGCTACTCTTTGCATAAAAATATTGTTTGCAATGAATTTACTTGCAAGCCGGAATTGAAAGGAAGTTACTTTGAAAAATTCAACATTCAGGGCGACCCGCTTCAATTTCCGTTCAACTCCGAAGATGAAATTTTCGATGTTGACAAAATTCTGCAATCATTAAAGGAGGTTTAATGTGTATCGGGGCGAGTTTCAACTTGCCCCTTTTTAAATTTAAAAAAAATTACAATGGTTAAAGCGATATTTTTTCAAAGTTCTATGCCCAGAAGTGGCAGCACTTTACTTCAAAACATTTTAGGCCAAAATCCAGACTTCTACGTTACACCCACAAGCGGTGTACTGGAACTTGTTTTTGGCGCAAGGGCTAATTACACTTCAAGCCCTGAATTTTCAGCACAAGACAGCGAGTTAATGAAAGCCGGATTTTTTGGTTTCTGCAAGTCAGGAATCGAGGGATTTTTTAATGCGGTTACAGATAAGCCTTATGTAATGGATAAAAGCAGGGGATGGGGTGCTTATATGCCGTTCCTTGAATCTTTTTATCCCGATGCAAAAGTGGTTTGTATGGTGAGGGATTTAAAGGATGTGGTTGCCTCATACGAAAAAATGTACCGGAGCAATCAATACAAACACGACCCTATAAGAAACGATGCTACGGGTGCTGGAATAACAGTACACAGGCGGGTTGACGAATGGGTTAAGCCAACTGCTACCATAGGCAGGGCGGTTGAAAGGATTTTTGATATAGTGAGGCAGGGATATGACCATAAAATTCTTTTCGTCAAGTACGAAGATTTATGCCTCTACCCAAAGCAGCAAATGATTAGGCTGTACGATTATCTGGGAGTTGATTACCATGAACACGACTTTGATAACATCGAGCAAATTACAAAAGAAGATGACGAAGTTTATGGCATGGGCGGTGGGCTGCATACAATCCGGCCATCTATGCTGATGAAACCAAGCGATGCAAAGAGTGTTTTGGGTGCAGATGTTTGTGATTGGATATACAACACTTACAGGTGGTACTACGATAAATTTGGCTACAAAAAATAAAAATGAAGAACCACAACTTTGTAATTGCGATTGGAATAATAGTATGCTTCTTTCTTTTGTTTTCAGAGATAAGGACTAAAAACAATATTATACTGGAGCATGAAAAGGAGTTGAATGACCTTCGCCATTTCAGGGATAGCGTGTTTCTTGCAAAGGATTCCGTTTAAGAACAAAACTTAAATTTAAGGTTTTACAAAAAAGAGAAAATTATGCAACAGGTACACATTAGGTTTAACACCAATTTCCCCAACAAAAGCCAGTTTGAGTGGAGGGTTATTATTGACGGGAAGCAGGAACTTGTTAATGCCGTAAGAATCGAAACCCCTTGTTATACGACCTCTGAATTTATAGAGGGAGAAGGCATGAAGTACCACATAACCGCAAAGGCAAATCTTGTAGAGATAACCAACTCTGCTGGTCAAAGAATAGCTTACATTAAATAAAAAAGAAATGATTATATGGATGTTTGGTCAGCCATGTTCCGGTAAAACGACATTGGCTGATTTGCTTATGCAGGGTAAAGATGAATTTTTCTCAAAAGGAAGCGTTTTCAGCCGCAAGGTTGATGCGGTTCATTTGGACGGAGATAAGTTCAGGGAAATCTACAAAAACAATTTTTACGGCATGGGAGGGCGTATGGTGAACATTAGCAGAGCCGCCTCTGTTGCAAGGTATCTGGAATTTAACGGCAACACCGTTATATGCTCGTTTGTTACCCCTTACAAGCAAATGAGGGATATGGTGAGGGCTGTGGCCGACAAAGTGGCCTTCGTTTACCTGACCTATGACGAAAAGAGGGGCAGGGAAGATTACCATGTTGGCGATTTCGAGTTGCCAGACCCTAAAAACGAGATTTTTTTGCATATAAACACAAGCGAAACAACTCCGGCAGAGGCAATAGAAAAAATAATAAATTTCTGCAATAAATTAAATGAAGGACAGCCCGAAACGGCTTAAAAATTATTGAATTACATAATTTCTATTTTTTTAAACAAAAGTGTTATTTTTGGTTACGGTTATGCGACTTCATTAAAAAACACGAATCTATGGAAGTCGTTGATATGGCACATATTAAGGAAATGCTTGCTTCTATTTCGAGGAAGCAGGACGAATTGTATTCAAGGCAGGATGTCGCTAACAACCGATTGAATATAATTGACACAAATCTTTCAAAAATCTCCCAAACAGTTGTTGGCGATGAAAAGTATGGGCAAAAAGGTCTTGTCCAGCAGGTTAATGAACTTAACGCTTACGTTGAAGGCGATAAAATAAGGAACGCAAAGATTGTCGGCGGGTTAGCGGTAATAGGGGTGGTATGGACTGCTCTTATGAAGTACGTTTTTAAAATTTAAAACATTTTCGTATGTCAGATAGCAGACACAAAAGCATAATTTTCGCATCGGTAATTCTTGGAATTGGTTTTATTACTTGGAGGGTGATAAAGAAGATGAATAAAGACAGGAAAAGCGCATCTGCAAAAAAGCAGGATGGCAAACCTTCATCAAGTTCCGATTCCGGTTCTGGAGAGGGTGGCGATTCGTCATTTGAAAAGTATGTTGTTTCGACAAAGTTTTCAAGTCTTAACATTCGTAAAACGCCTGATGTTAAAAGCGAAAAGGTTGGAAGCCTTGCTAAAGGAACTGAAATTTTAGCAAAACCGTCTTCAACTGCCGCATGGCATGAGTATTCGCAGGACGGTAAAACGATTACGGGTTACATTTCATCACAACACATAACAAAAAAATAATCTCATGGCAAATAAAATGAATCCCACTCTTAAGTGGACTTTGATAGCACTGCCGATTCTTATTGGCGGTTACTTTATTTTAAAGGCTACCGGAGTTATCGGTAAAAACAAAGGCAAGAACAAGGAGGGCGGCGATGAAAGCAAAAACTCTGATGTTTCTTCAAGCGGAGGCACTATATCGCCAAAGGTTCAAGAATTTTTCCCTATGAAAAGAGGAAGCAAGGGAGAAAAGGTTTATGAGTTGCAGAAAGCAATACTGGCCGTAAATCCTACTGCTTTGCCTAAGTACGGAGCAGATAAAGACTTTGGTTCTGAAACAGAGGCGGCGGTATTAAAGTTAATCGGAAAGAACACCATTGACAGTCAGGATGATATTGATAAGATTTTAAAGCTAAAAGCAACCGCAGATGCACAGGCGGCTCTTTCTGCATCAAGGGCAAGCAGGACTGCTCTGGCAAAAAAACTCATTGATACGTTCAACAACAAAAAAAGCCTTACTTGGTATGTAGATGCCGATACGCAGGTTGTTACCGGAATACTTGATGCAATGGGAGTAGAAAGGAATAGTGTTACAGATGTGGCTAAAAAGGGGAAACCTCTTTTTCCGGCTGGCGCACAACTTTTGATAACGTCTGTTGGGAATGACGACAGAGGTTTTTTGTATTTTAAACTTTCAGGAAACAAATTCTTAATCGTAAGCCCTTACAGCGTTTACTTAAAATAAAAAAAACAACCGATGAAAAAAAATGCAATCTGGTGGATATTAGGAAGCGTTGCAGTAGTAGGTGCTACTGCATTTATTCTTGTTAAGGCGAATAAAAACAAGTTGCTTAAAAAGCAATGGCAAGAGGCCGGAGAGCCTGTTAGTTTCGAGGAGTGGAAGAAAATGACAGACCTTGAAAAAGCCGATGCTATTGCTAAAAAGGTATCTCAAACTGGTGGGCAGCAAGGTGGAGGCGAAATACCTTCTCTGGCAACAACTCCGTTTGGAACATTGTCAAAACTTGACCTTTCGCCAATAGCCGGAACGCTGGCATCCCTTTTTAAAAAGAAGGGTACAGAAACAGCCCTTACAGCCGATGCCTCAAAGTATCAGGAAATGAAGGAAAAGGGATATACTCAATCAGTTATTGATATTGTGAAAAAGCAGGACGAGTACAAGGCGAAACAAAATCTTGCAGAAAGAGGAAAGCAGATTTTGTATAAGCCTTCGTTTTAATTTCGGATATGATATTTATAAAGACGAATAGGTTAAAATTAAAGGATTACGTTAGTGCAGCATGGAGGTACGATTCCAAGTTGCAAAAGTTCTATGACAACAATTTGCCGGAGAAGAATTACGAAAGCATGGTGGCTGATACCACTAAAAAAATATCAGACTTTTACTATCGTGCAACGAGTACAGAGTTTTACGGAATTGAGATAGGCTCGAACTATGCAGGGTTTGTGGTGATAGAGCCTAACAGAAAGATTCTTTATAGCTTTGGTTTAAATTTAAACTATCGTAATTCGGAAAATCTTTCTACGATGTTTAGGTTTATATGCTCGAAGTTGGATAATGATTTTTACTGTCTTTTGTATAAGCACAACGAAAGGGCTGTGAACTGGTTAAAAAGATGCGGAATGGAGCAAATTGACGGAATGATTGATGACCCTGAAATTGTTTATTTAAAATACAAATTATGCCAATAACAGCTATAACGGCGGCGGTATCTGTGGGTAGTGGAATTGCCAATACCGTTTCCGGCATTAAGGACACGAATAAGAGGAGAGAGATTGAAACCGCTTTGCAAAGGTTGTCTTATGACGACCAGCGTAAGTTGAATGAAAAGGTGGCAAAAGCCTCTAACCAAACAGAGAGGTTGAGCATCCTGATTTCGGAGGTCAACAAATACAATGTTGAAAAGATAAAAGAGCAAGGCAGAAAAGATACACGAAACGCTATAATCATCATTGGCGGTTCGGTAGTTTTTCTGGTGGCAATGGTTTTAGTAACGAAGAAAAAATAAAGCAATGGCAGAAACATTAACAAGAAGCGAATCTCAAAGCGTTATCACCGATTTAAAAAATCAGATTGGAAGATTAAAGGAGGCCATGAAGCAAAAAGACCTTGTTGGCGAAAGCGTTGAGATTTTGAACGAAAATAAAGATGCCTTGCAGAATGAGTTGAATAAAATTCTCAAAAAGGGTGGATTAGTAACGGAGGAAGATTATAACAATGCCTATGAAAAAATAAGGCAGTCATCAAAGGAAAGGCTTGTTTTACAAAGCAAGAAAACCAAAAGAGGACTGTATTTTGTAATTGGCGGTGTTCTTATTTTGGCGGCTGGCATCTATTTGTATAAAAGATTAAAAAAGTAATTGTATGAACGACAATACAAGGATGGCGATAATTTCATTTGGAGGAGGGCTTGCCCTCTATTGGCTTTTTAAGGATAGCAGGTTTTTTGGTGCTGACAAATCGGAAAAGAAGGCATCCGTAAGAAGGGAGAAAGTGCCAGAGCCAGTTGCCAGCCCGAAAGACCTTGCCAAAAACAAGAATGGCAAGAACGCTTACATAGCATTGAAGGCATACATTGATGCTTATAACAACAGAGAAAGCGATAAGGCTCTGGAGGAACTGAACAGGGAACTTGCAAAAGAACTCAAAGTGAGGGTTTACAAAAGAACATCTGACGGGAATTTTGTTGTTTCCGACTTAGACGGAACTACTATTCTTGTAAATCAAAATTAAAAATGCCATCGTTTTCTCCAACCATAATAAACAATTCAACGCCAGCTATTTCAGTAACAGCAAGCAATGTGTCGTACAATGAGATAAAAAACTCATTAGGCGATTACGTTTATCTTGTCAATAAGTTATATCTATTCAGCAACCTGTTCAATCAGATTAAAAGCGTTGTAAGGTTTCAGAGATACGATGTGAACGGCCAAAAAAGGATTCAAAGCCTTACGCCTTCGCCAAGCCCTTACCAGTACCAAAACGCTATTTATTACGATACGAGGACGAATGATATTATTTTGAACGGCCAGAGCAACCTTAAATTTAAACTTCTTCCAAACGCCGAACTGAATATAGATTTTTACACAGACAGGGTTGCGAAGAAGAATGCCTTAGACCTTTTATATCCCGATAACTTTAAGAGGCTGGAGGCGGCTATGGGCGATTTTGTTTTCTTTGAAGATTGGCAAAAACAGTTATAAAATGGCAGCAACGGAAATATCTTTGAATGTAAAGAATAATACCAGTGGAACTATCGAGGTAAGTCTGATGGGCAATCCGGCAGATTTAACTGATAACGCCAATGCTACAACTGAATACAGGTACGATATAACTGCCCTTTCTTTTACTTCTGAAAACAATGTTGCTATTGAGTGGAAAAGAAGTGGTGCTTCCATATTCCAGACCCTTGTAGCACCGTTGCTGCAACTAAGCGTTGATGGAGTTATTCAGGCTTTAAATACGTTAGGCATAGGTTCTTTTTTCACTTTTACTTCCGGCGGTAACACTTACATTTCAAACTACGATGATACTTACGTTTTCGGCCAATTAAGCGTTTACAACAACTCTGTTCCAATTTTAAATTACAGTTACAGCACTCCAAGTGTAACCGGAGGCGGTATGCAGATTGATGTGAACACAGTTCCAACTCAAATAGATGCCAACCCTGCTATTGCTTCGGGTTCTATTACTGTTGCTAATGGCGATTCGATAGACTTTACGGGAAGTTATGTTACTGCTCCTTCAAACTTTGTTATGGAGGTGTATGACGGAGGAACGCTTTTGTTTAGCACTACAAACCCAACCGGAGGAACAGCTACATACAACTTCACAGTCCTCTCCGGCCATGTTTATACGGTTTACGCTTACGACCAGCCTTAATCCGGCAGGTCATTATCAAATTGTTCAATAATCGTGGTTTCTGTTATAGTGGCAAGGCACAACTTTTCCATAGCAACACTAAAACACACATTTACCGGAGGATGCGATAAAACCATTTTTGATATGGTCATCATCCTGCGGGAAGGTTTGCCATCTTCAACGTCTAAGGATTGTATTTCGCAAACAGGATAATCGCCACCGGAGGCATAAAAGGCAACCTTTAAATAAGATTCAATATCTTCAAGTTTAAGTTCTGTGCCACCTTCATTATAAACCTTTTCACAAAAGGATAAAATGTTTGAAATTTGGCTGAAATATTTTCTAACCGAAGGTTCAAATGTTCTTTTCATTTTACTGGTTTTAATTTATGTGGCGGCTATGCTACATTATCTTTATCAGAACGTATCCTTACTACATACCGTTTTTTAATTTTCGATTTCAACTTTAAGGCCATTGATATTCTTGACGAACAAGTGCCAATGAATACGGCTGCATCATTTTGACTGCCCGCAAATACAATCTCCTTAGTTATAATATCATAAACATTTACAGGAACAGTTGCAAACGGAGTTCCTAAGTAAACCTTATTTGACCTGCCCATCTTCAAGACTTTTGATTATTTGCCATTACCGTAAAATCACCAAACACTTCTCTTGCGGGTCTGCCATCTATTAAAGCATCGGGGTTTTGAATATCCTTATCCGTATCTCCCAAAACCCACATTCTGCCATTGCTGTCTTTATAGCCGCAATAGTTTGTTACAAAGCCATTAAATCTCGCCCTCCTATATTCCCCTTTATTGATGTTTAAGGCAATTTTTTTAGCCTCCTTAAACCCTTTGTGCTGGTTTTCTTGCTGAATTGTCATGGTGTTTAATTTTAAGGGCATTTTAAGCCTTTTTTCTGGCCTGTTTTTTTGGCGGCACTTCTGCCTTGTCCGGCTTTTTTTCGTCCGTTTTGGCGGCAATGTTGCTTTCTGGTAAAACTTCGGGGATGTTGCTATCCGGTGGAGGCAAAATATCGTTGTTTTCGGGCTTAAAATTGGGCTGCGTTGGCAAAGCATTAAGAGTTCCGTAAATGTTCCTGTATCTTGTTGGCTTTACCGTTGCCCCTTCTATTATCTTGACCTCGTTGTTATCTCCCAAAGTAAGGTAAGCACCAGCCTCAACCATGCCATCCATACTGATAGCCTTTTTGGAGTAATAGTCTTTTGGAAGGAGTTTGCTCAACTGTATCAATACAGCCTTTTTTTCCATCCATCTGTTAGGGCTTTTGGCATCATTAAAATAAAGATTGTTCCTTTCTTTTGCCATATCCCTGACCGCCTCTATTTCTTTTCTCGTCATTACCAAAAACTGATATTCTCCGTTCTTATGCTTGGCAACTGCGTAGGCATGAGTGATTTTATCTGCGGTTCTTTGAACGGTGAAGTTTGGCTTATGAACAATGTTTGGCTCTAATCCGTACACTGGTTCAAATTCATCGCCTTCATAAACGACTTCGGCGTGTATTCTGCTAATATCCCCACTTCGCAAAAGGATATTGGCAACGCCTTTGTAGCCAATAAGCGGAGTTACTGTAAGCCTGTATCTGCCATCAGACTGCTTAATGTTTCTCGGTATGAGATAAAACTCGCCAATCATGTCAGACGGAATAAGCCCCACTTCTGCTCCAGCTAAAATAGAGGCAAACATAGAGGCGGGATTTTCCTGAAACGCTTTAAGCAACTTTTCGTTCTTTTTTATTTCACTAAGAACAATCTGAACAAACTGTGATGGCGATATTCCATGCTTTTCAAGAAGGGATGGTCAAATCTTCTGCTCATATCCCAATAGCTGTGATGTGAATGTTGTAATTAACTGACCTGACATTGGTGTTTAAATTTAAGATTAATAAAATACTTCTTCAATCAAAGGATAGTCAACTTTGCTGGCGCATTTGTGAGAAATAGGACACTTGCTGCACTTTGATAATGACGGACGGGGAATAAAGCCACGAATCAAATCTGAATTTATTTTTTCAGTTATGTTGTTTATAGCAACAATGTGTGATTGCCTACGGCTCTCGTCAACTTCCTGCTTTATTATTTTAACGTGATTAGGGTCTGCGGAACTAAAAACAAAATAATAAAAAGGAATATCGTAAATGCCTAACGCTTTCTCGGCAAGTATCTTGTAGTGAACACCCTGCACCATAAGGCTGTCTTTCATGTGCAAGCTATCTAAATCCCAACCCATTTCATTCCACTTGTCATCTATCAGGCCGGAGTATTTAAGGTCTATAAAACACTCCTCTGCGTTCCAAATCGCATGAATATCAATAACGCCATTAATTCCGTCTGCTTCAAGGGTAAGGCCAACAGAAATAATTTGTATTCCGTAATGCTCAATAATTTTTTTGAACACTTGCGCTGATTGTGTGGCTCTCTCATAGGGAGCAGCCATTTTTTCCCTTGCTTGCCCTTTGTAAGAAATATCCGGCTGTGGTATCTCCCCGCTTTTAGGCAAAGCACCTGTGCATAGGTACTCGAAGTAAATACCAGCCTTCATTGCTTCGGTAGGCTCTGTGTTTGATTCGGGGTCTTTGTCTATGTATCTTGCCTTGAAAAAAAGCCCACACTCTTTTTCATTGAGATAATCAACATACGCTTTCATAAGCGACTGGCTAATCTTAATCATTTGAATAGTTTTAGAATGTATTTATGAATAATTTTCGGGAACACGAAAGGCGATAAAACAAGCACCATAACGGACATCGAAAGAAAAAGCAGAAGATAAAAAGTAAATGTTTTCGGCAATGCTCTCTTTGTTTCTGAATACTTCTGCAAAACAAACTTATTAAAACCGAAAAGCAAGTCAAGCACAGTAGCAACAATGGCTACCTGCCAGTAAATAAAAAGTGCAGTCATGTTAAATGTTTGTGTATTGAAAAAATAAATCCTTGTACTCTATTGAAACCAAGAAACACTTATCAAGGTTATCGAACATTAGCGTTACAACACACTTTATTCCTTCGTTGTCAACGGACTTTAATTTGTAATCAACGTAGCCCTTTTCGTCAACGCTTTTGGTTATGTTGTAAGATGCAAAAAAAGCCTCTGCATTGTTCTTTACAATAACTCTGCCGGAATGGAAGTAAATATCAATAGAGGCATACGTTGTTTTGTAAACCATCCACTTGCCATCTACCTTTTGGTAAACACGGTTCATTGTTGTAGTCATTAAAAACCGTTCACTGTCCTGTGAGTAAGACTTGCTGAATGAAACCAGCATTGCTAATAGCATAATTAATTTTCTCATGATTGTAAATTTTATAAGTGCTAAAATAAGCTAAATTAAGCTAAGGCCAAACTATTCGGGAAACTTTTTTAAAAAAATTTCTCTCGGCATCCATCCGGTGCTTGAATACTCTCTGCCAACCCAAAGGAAGACTTTACCATTTTCTGTTCTTTCTGTAACGCCAAATGAGGGGATAATAACAGTTTCCCCAATAACTTTTCTGCCGTGATATTCTGCTGGAAGTTTAAATTTAACCTTGTCAATTTTTTGACGAGCCTCTATCTTGTTGTAAGCCTGTATGACAATAGGCTTTTCTATACCAAAAAAGTAATAATTGTATAGCCTTAAACAAGGTTTATCGAAAGTAAAACTCATGGCTGTACGTTTTCTTTAGATTTAAGTATATCCTTCAAGTCAACGGCTTCTGCTGTGGCTTTAAGGTGTTCCTCGTTTGTAAATTTGTGATTTTCGCAAAGGTAAAAGGTCTTTACTATGGGGAATACGCTGCTCTGGAGGGTAAAAGCAAATAACAGGGGCTTAAATTTACAATAGCCAGAGTTAGCTTCTGTTTTGATGGCATGGTAAAACATACAGTTAAAACAACTGCGAATTATCGGCTTCCCATTAATATTTTTGTACGTTATCATTTTTACCCTAATTTTGGTATGGTCTTAAACTCATACGATATTCATGTTGCCCCTCATGCGAGGGGCTTTTTTGTTGACTTCAAATTTAGCTTAATTGTTTATAGGTTAGCCCGTTTTTTGAAAAATAGTCCGAAACCAGTTTTCTGTTATAAGGAGTATCGTAGTAGTAAATGCAGTCTGTTTTATAGGCAAGAAAATCATCGCCAAGCATACGGGCAACTTTAACCATGTGCTTAAAGCAAGTGTACCGGATAAGCGTATAAACCCTTCGCAGTTCTGTGTCTTCGCCTATTTTAATGGTTGACTTCGTTATTTTGCCATCCTGAATAACCTGATACGTTTTTCCAGCACCAAGCGTAGAAAGCGATGCGAGGCGTATAGATTTAAACTTTTTTGACAAAGCACCACGATAGGTGTCCTCTGAAATAACGCCTAAATTCAAAGCTATTCTCCAATAGGCATGATTCAGGTCTGTGGCGCAAACCTTTCTGCCAGCATCAACCGGATTCTCATTGTTGTAAAGTATTGACCTTTCCTGTTTGGGTAAACGGAAATGAGGGTTTTTCCGCAAAAATGTTTCAGCCTCCTTTCTTACTTTACCAAAAAGGTATAAGCCGGATTTAAACCTTGCTCTTTGTGCAGCATTTCCTGACGGGAACATAAAGGATTTCTTATTCCAGATTATTTCATTGCTGAAAGTTCCTTTTTTTATGTAGCCGCTTGATTTGTTATCCTTGATTAGTGTTAAAAGAGTTCCTTCGGTAACGCCGGATAGGAACTTTTTACTTTTGACTATCATTGGTTAAATTTAAAGTATAATTCTTTCAGGCTTTGCATTGCCTTTTCATAACGAGCCGGAGTTATAAGCCCCTTCTCTTTATATCTGTTTAATTTCATTTGCGCCTTAGAGTACTCTTTAACGAACTTATCCAAAACCTTCATTTCGTTTTTAGGAGTAACCTTTTTGTCTGTGATTTTTTTGATTACCTGCTCGTCCTTTCTTACTTCTCTGTAAGCCCTGCTCTTTCTTGACTTCTCCTTGCTTAACTTGTTGAATATTTCATCTAATTCGTTGCCTATTTTCGTTGAGGCTTTTTTTGCTTTTGCTCTTTCGGCTTTTGTTTCGGGTATGTATCTTACTATTTCTCCAACCCTTGCTTGCGGCTGTGCATTATCAGGCGTTGTTCCCAAGTACAGCACAAAATCAATAAAATAACTTTCCGGCTTACCATCGTTTTTCATACGAGGTCTTACCATTTGCCTACCAACATAGAAAGCAGTTCCGCTTTTGTTATTCACAACTGCTCTTATGTTTTCTGTAATTTGCTGTATTCCGTTAAGGTAATAGTTGTAGTTCCTTGTGTTGAAAATCTTTGTGTTTCCAAAACGGCCAGCCGAAACTCTTACGTAGATACAATCAGGTAATAACTTTTGCAATAATTCATCTATCTCAAACCATTGAACCAGTGAATACTGTTCGGGTGGAATTAAGTTGATGTTACATTGCTCTGGGCTTCTTTTGGGCATTGCGCCGACCTGCAAACTGATAAGGGCTGTTATGTTCTTTACCCGTATCTTACTTTTAGGAATGTTTGCAAGGGCTGGAAGAATATCTTGCTTTATTATCTGCCTCCTTCTACGGAGAGAGATTTTCTGCTCCTCCGGTAACTTGTTGTTGATAGCGGTAAAACGCTTCAACACCTTGTTATACAAAGAAGGCTTACGCTTTATTATATTCTTCTTAGCCGCCATTATTTACGACCCTTTTTTGTTCTAATGCTAACCTTTCTTTCCTCTACCCAATTATCAATATCCTCTTTCGAGAACAATATTTTACTGGCAATTCTAACATGAGGGATTTCTTTTTTGGCTACCATTTTATAGATTCTGCTTGTTGAAAGATTTATGTATTCTGACAACTGCTTTAAATCCATCAGGGCTGACTTTTCGTTACTTTTTATGGGCATAATTTTGATTGTGGGGGTTACAAATTTAAAAGTTATTATGACACTTTGCTCGGAATGTGCTTATAAATTTCGTAATTGTGCTGATGTAATGCGTAATAAGACTTCCAAGTTTTAACGGTTGCACCAACATTAAAAGAGTGAACTTTTTTCACAACTTTTAGTTTATTGTCAATGAACAATTTAAGCGTTATGTATTGTTTTTCCATTAGTTAAGTGATGCTTTAATGTTTTCTAATTCCTGAAACACTCTATCTCTAATATCCTTATGGTTGTGTAAGAAACCGGATATTAACGATATGGCATGGTCGCTGCTATACAAAACCGTTACCCTATTTTTTTCGTCTATCAGGGCAAAAACATTTCTTGCGTTCTCTATCCTTCTTACAATATCATCAGGGTTGATGTAGGAAGGGTGATTTCTGTCATGGCTCATTTTTGTTTTCTTTATCGGGGGTTGACAAAACGGAAAGCATTGATTTGGTATGCAAGTTAAATATTTCCATAACCCTATCCTTGTTGCATGAAAAAAAATCCACAAAGGTTGTTGTTCTCAATTCACCTGCACAGTACGCATCACTTAACAATCCATAAAGTTTTGAGGCAACCATTTCAATAGTAGGGTCTTGTTCGTTGCCTTGTTTATTTACGTTATCCATCGGGCTGAATTTAGAATATTGTTATTGATGATTCCTTTGCTATAAAAAACTCCAGCAGGGCATCTTCTTGTTTTCTGATAGTGAGGAAAGGAAGCCTGTCAGATGCCATTCTTGCAACAAAGTGGTCTATAATAACTTTGCAAACCGCTAACTGCTCTGGAGTTTCGCAGCTATCAATGATTTTTTTAATCCACTCGCTGTGTTTCTCTAAGTTCATGTTTTTAAATTTACTGATTAAAAGAGTTGGTTAAAATTATTTTACCCTTGCGGATAACTGGTGCTAAGATAGGATAATCTGTGATAAGTTGTATAAAAGGTCTTGTTTTTTTAGGAATTTTCATAAAAAATGATTATATATTTGTATATCAATGCAATAAGTCTATGGCAAATAAAAGTAATTCGGTTAAAATAGCGGAGGTTTTCATTAAGGATGCCGAAAAACTCGCAAGCGCAAGCCCGTATGGTGTTGTGCTGGTTAAACCGGATGCGCCGGATAACACCAAGATATACGCCCATTGGGATAATTTGGGTAAAGTCTGGACAATAGGATGGGGTAATACATACAGGCCGGATGGCTCTAAGGTTGCCCAAAGTGATGTGATTACTAAAAAACAGGCAGATAGCTGGATAAACAACACGATAAATGAGCAAGCCAATGGCGTTGCAAAATCAGTTGACACCAGCAAATTAACCGACAATCAGTTTGCGGCACTTATTTCGATTGCTTATAACGCCGGAATAGGAAATTTCAACAAAAGCAATATTCCAGCCGCCATAAATTCGGGCAAAACTCCGCAGCAAGTTGCTGCCGTTATTTCAGATAGCCTTATTACCTCGAAAGGTGTCCGTGTGCAAGGTCTTGTGAACAGAAGGAGTAGAGAGAGTAAGTTGTATCTTAGCGGAAATTCAGGCGTTTCTGTGGCCGGAGGTGCATCGGGAAAAACAGGGCTTATTACGGGCATTGTACTTGTTGCAGCCGCAATAAGCATTATGCTGTATAAAAAGTTGAACTAATGGAGTACACTCTTAAAAATATCATTCGTGCTGCAAAAAAGTTGGGCTTTGTGGTTTATGAAAAACCATATAAGTTGAACATAATCGGAGTAAGAAACAGCAATCCCATCAATCAGGACAAATTTGATGATGTGATTGCCTTTTTTTATTACGATGACAAGGGCAATCTAATTGGAAAGGTAGCAACAGCAACAACCGACCCAAGCACCTACTTCCTTAAAAACCCGATGAACACAAAGGGTGCAGCAATCCTCAAAGGAGGTCAGTACATTGATTCGCACATTATAGGAACTCATGCTGGTAAATACACAGCACTTGTTCAGCGTGGAAATTTAACTGTGTACCGTGATAACGACAGGGATGGTTTTACTAATTTTGCCAATGTAACGGAATCCGGTTTGTATGGCATAAACATTCACAGGGCAAGCAGGGGAAAGGATAATGTTGCCGTAATAAGCAAGGATAGCGCAGGTTGTCAGGTTTTTCAGAATGAGGCAGACTTTGACGAAATGATGAAGATGGCGCAAAAAAGCAAAGAAGTGAACGGGAATAAGTTTACGTACACGCTGATTGATGAAAGGGATTACATACGATACAGGAACACATGGCTGGTTGTCTTAGGCATCGGCATAGTTACATTTGTTTCTGTTTTTTTGCTTTATAAAAAACTCAACAAAAAATGAAAAAAGGAACAAAGATAGGACTTATAGTTGGCGGCATCGTTTTAGCTGGTGCTGCATTTTACTATTTCAAAAACAGGTCTTTTAAAAAGAAGTACAAGGTTATAAAAAACAGAACTTTTGAGATAACCCTTCTCGAAGATTAATAAACCTTAAATTTAAAACAATGGCATTTTCAACAGTAAAGGTAACGATACCTGATTCGAGCAAGTGGTATATCAATAAGCCTTACAACATGGATTTCAGCAGAACGGCTGACCAGAACGGCAACATAGCCAAACTGAAAAAAATATGGAACGCCAACTCAACGAGCATAAACAAGTATGGCTCTATGTTTGGTATTCCCAATCAGGTTATAATCGGCTTTATCATGTCAGAGGGTGGCGGCGACAAGGTTCAGGTCTTAAACCCTAAAGGTGCTTCAACATACGATGTGTGGGGGCTTATGGCAATATCTCCGAGTGCTGTTTACGATTCAGTTGTTAAGTGGAAGGTCAGTTCTCCATCTACGCCTATTCCGGCAGATGGGGTTAAAGTACTGAACAATAAACTCCCTAACCTAATCGGAACAAGCCCAACCAAAGCAGCATCACCTGATATGCTTTCCAAAATCAGAAACTTGCTTAAAACAGATGATGATTTTAATATTTTCGCTGGTTGCCTTGTTTTAAGGTGGCTCTTTGAAAGGTTCACCGCAGATGGAAAGGCTCAACTTCAAAAATCATTGGTGGCCTACAATGCAGGTCTTTACAAATCGTTCCTTGTTGATAAGGCAAGCGGAGTGGCGAGAAAACCGGATTTAACGCCAAAGGACACAACAGCCCTTCTTGCAGATACGAGAGTTCCAGAAGAATCCAAGTCTTACCTGCTTAAAGTTTTCGGAAAGTATGGCTTCATGGAACTTACATTTAAGAACGTGCTGGCCTAATCAAAGCACTCTATAAAATCGTTGTTTAAGAGGTTGTTTATGTAATCCATCTTAACAGGAAACTCTAATCCCATCTTAGTATGGGATTTTGTGTATTTATAAACGGCCATGTTATCCTTAGTTTTCCTGTCAATAGTAACGACCCTTTGGAGAACAGCCTCATTGTCATCCGTTTTAAAAAGTATTTTTTCTGGAAACGAAGTAACCTGCTTCTGCATAGTTTAAATTTAAAGTTTAAGTTTAACCTTTCTCGTTTTTTATGTGCCTTACAACTCCGTTAGCATCAGGCTTTCGCCAAGCCCTTTTTTTGTTTATCTCAAACTTTTCATCAATAGCTGCACAAATATCATCGTAGGTCATGCCATCCCTCGCCGCAGCACCGAACAGTAAAAAGAAACAATCTGCAAATTCAAGCCTCTTGTCTTTATCATCTGTTATAATCGCTTCATGCAACTCTTTTATCTCGTCAATCAAATGAATTAACTTGCTTTCTGGTGTGGCCTTACCAAATGTTATGCCCCATAATCAGAGCAGACACAATCAAAGTCATTCATAACTGCATCCAATAATTCATATTCATCTGGGTCTTCATCTGTTTTGCCTGTTTCAAGATATTCGATTGCAATATCGTGTTCTAATGTGCTTTGACCACGTTTCAAGAATCTTTCACGTTCTTCTTTAAGTGCTTCAATTAATTTTAATTTACGTTCCATATTTATAATAATTACGGGGTATAACACTGGCTATATGCAATTGCCCACAAAGTTTAGTGCAATATTTTAAAGTTTCTACAAGGGCAACTGCACATAGCCCAACCGTTAGCGGCAATTTTGCTCACCACGTTTATAAACCATCTCTTTATTTTCGTCAAAATGTAAATCATTTTCTTTACAAAAAGACCTAACCATTTTTATAAACTCTCGAAACTCCCAAGTTGTTAATTCGTGTTTATCAAATAATATTCTCATTTTATACAACAGTCCATTAGGTCTTCTTGTAAATTCGTCTTGATAAAAACTGACACTAACAGCCCCTATATTCAATTGCGGGGTTTCCGCTTCATTCAAGTTTTCTTTTTCTAATTCCATTTTATCTTAATTTAAAGTTTTCGTTTTCAAAATCCGCAACTAAATATAGTTGCGAAACGTTTTGTCTTGCCAATCACTAATGGCATTAAACTGTTCCCTTGTCATTGCTTTCTGTTTTTTTTATGTTATTGATTTCGTTCATTGCGACTTCGGCTTCCCTTGTTATCCTTTCAGATATTTGCTTTATTCTTTTGATGTTTTCATGGAGTTCGTGTATATCGTTATTAAGGACTATTCTTACGGCATCGCCAATTTCTTTTGTAAGGGTATAACCATTGTAGCTTGCCCTGCTTATATCTATTCCGGTTGCCTTCTCAAAAGATTCTACGGATTCTCTCAATGAATCAAGTTCGTCCTTTCTGTAAACCTTGCCACGTTCAGCAATCTCCTTCCCTCTTTGTTCTGCATCTTTTAACTCCTGTGAAATATCAGACCTTAGTATATAACCCTCCTTCTCGTCAGCCCTTTTTAACATGGCGCAAAGTAAGTGTCTGCTCATTTCGGCTGGATTCAATTTTGGTGCTTGCTTTTTAACTACAATCTTGTTTCCTGAAATTACCATCCATCCCCAACTTTCAGGTATCTCTGAATCATCGGCAACATTTTCCGAATCAGTTAAAAGGTAAAAATAATCGCAGTATTTAAAATGGCTTTCCTGCTTTATTGGATTTTTCAACTCTCTCAACCAGTCAGGGCGGCTTACCTTTAACTCTATTCCGGTAATAGAAAGCCCTCTGCTCGGCCACAGGTTTATAACCATGTAATCCAAAGACCTGCTTCTGCTTGTGCCGGATGCGTTTGAAACTTCTCTTAATACTACGTACTCCCCTGTGGGGTACTTCTTTTTAAGAATAGAAAATATGCTATCTGTTTTCATTTTATTTTGGCTTTAATTTAAGTGTGGATGCTTGTCTATTGTATCAAATAATTCACAAAAATCAATCACTTCTTTCCATAGTTTTTGATGTTCGGATTGAGGTAAAGAGAGGTATGACACCACGCAATCCATATCAACTTTACACAAGTCCATCATTATTGCTATCGTAAACTCGGTTGACTTGTCCTCTGCATCGCATAATTGATGAACTGCTGCTAATTTTAACTTTGTTATATACTGCATAATATTAACTGTTTTTTGTTTCAGAGAGAGCATTATTCGCATCCGGTTCTTCGGTTTTCGCCTTATTGGTAATAATTGCTACTTCGCTTAAAAGTTCTTCTTCGCTGTTGTGTTTAACCTTAGCTTCATCCATGTTTCCAATGCAATATTTTGTTCCCTTGTGGCTGCAACACCTTTCAACTCTTAGGCCGTTTATTTCAGACTTGTAGTACCTTTGAAACGATTTGCCATTATTGCTACTTCCTCCAAAAAAATACTTCCAATCAATGTTCATAGCATTATACATTTAATTAATTTTTTAAGACATTCAAGTTCTGCTTCTTCGTAAGATTTCATTTCAACTTTATGAAAAGATTCTCCTGTACAACTTGTAGTTTCATCTATTCTTTGTATAACATAATTCCAACCATTTCTTGGATATATCATACTCCATAAATGATACTTCTCTCTAAACCATCTAAATGCTTGTTGATACAGTGGTGCATTTATATTTGTTTTGTTTGAACCTGCTTCGTGGTCAGGAATCATAGTGTTCGGTGAATCCCAAACCATAAAACAGTCTTCATTAAACCCAAGTTCTTTTAGTTCTAATGCTTGTTCGTATGGTATAAATTCTTTTGTCATTGTATTTAAATTTCAGAGTTAAGAAATGTCTGTTTGTCTTTTTTGTCCTCCGGCCTTACGTTGTCATCGCAAAAGTTTATTCCGGCATCAAAACACTTTTCAGCAAGTTTTTTTGACGGGATAAGTTGCTTTTTGATTTCCTGCAAAAGCAATATCTTTTGGTTTATGACCGTGTGCTTAAACGGGTGTGGACTGCCTAAGTTTTTAGCACCCTCCTCACTCAATATTTGTATCTGCTTATCAATCCACTTTACACTGATAAGCGAATAGTCGTTTAATTTAATTTTCATATTTCATATACGTTTTGAAGCCAATATTCATAAAGTTCTTTCCAGTAATTATCAGGGTTTGCTCTTATAATATCTTTGCCATTAGGCGACATTGTTCCCTTTGTCCATTCAGCAAACTTAATTGGCGGGTCAAGTTCTAACGCCTTATCAAAACCAGCGTTAAATACTTCATTTACAGTTTGCCAGCTAACTTCGCAATATTCTACTGGTTTATAAGAATCTATAAACTCGTCAGTTTCTTGTTCCCTATATTCTTGCAGTTTCATGTTACTAAATTTTAAGAGTTAATGAATTGCTGTGTTAAACAAAAGATATGCGAAACGCATTTGATGAACTTAACAGAATAGACAACCTGCTATCGGAGTGTACGTAAACATTCCCGTCCGAGTGAACATAAACGCAGACCTTATTCTCGTTGCCGTGTCCTGTAAAAAACTCAATTTGCCCATTTTTCGGTAAAGGCATCTTATCCATACCTTCCCGAAGGAAAGTGTTTGTTCCCGCTTTTCCGGCAAACTCACTTAATTTTTGTTCTAAAGACCTTATATCGTAGGCCAATCTTCTTAATTCGTTTTGCGCCCACTTGGGCAACCTTTCCATTTGTTCTCTGGTGTAACTCATGCTTTTGTATTTTTAAGAGTGAATAAAATTGCTTTATCTATGCCATCTTCATCGGATGTAAAGATTTTTGAGTAGAAAAAAAGTTTTCATGCTTGTATAGACTTTAATTGATTAGGAAAAACAACATCACCTGTACTTAACTTATATTTTGTTGGCTTGCTTCTATAACCATTGAATAAAACTCCGCTATGAAATACAGGCTTATTAGTTTTAGCACCTTTTACTTTTTCAACAACTTTGCATTGTTTTCCATTATACAATACAGTTGCGCCAACTTTTATTTTTTTCATGCTTTATTAGGTTTTGCATTAAACATCCGGTTCATTGTTTGGTTTAAGAACAAATATATCTCCAGAGTAAATAGAGAAGACTTCCTTTTTCTTGCCTCTGTGCTTTGCAATAGCCTTTGTTTGCTCACTCCTTTTGTAATAAATCTTACTGCCGCCTCTTTCAGCCCTTAACTGACGGTTTCTTTCAAGCCTCTCTGGGTAGAGTATAAATTGAATAATACGCTTACTGACCCCGTACATTCTCGCCATTGAATTAATGCTTGCGCCCATATCCTTCATTCTCTTTATGCTCTCTTTTTGGCAAGGAATGAGTTTTGTTCGCCCGTCAAAAAAAGGACAATCGAAAGGGATTTTATCTAAAATGCTTGGCATACTATTTACTGCTGTTATAAAGTTTTGCAAAATCAGATACGGCTACAAAAATCTCTTTCTTAGGCGTTCTTAATAACATATTCCAAATATCACAACTAATATCAGCAAGAGGTTGCTTTTGAACAAACTCAACCGCCTCCATTAGCCAGTTCCAATCTGAATTATATTCTGGATAGACGTACCAAGATTCACATTCCATTTTTTCGTGATAAAAAGAGCAATTATGGGTATCGTGAGTAGGATAATATGCGCCTAAGTATGGCTTACCCAAAGGCTTTAAACCAAGCATTAAGGCAATCTGCTTATTACGTTCATTTACTTCTTTCGGTTTCATGTAATTTACTTTTAAGGTTGAATGGCGATACCTTCGGCAATAAGGCTATCAATGTCAAAGCCATTATCCCTGTACCAATTAGTTATTTTGGCATAGGCCAGAACGCCTCTGCCGTGTTGCTTTATAGCTTCAAAGTAAACGGCTTCTGCATTTCGCATTTCTTGTGTACTCATGCTCGACAAGTGCCGGAGAAGTAGCTTTGCTTCTACATGAGGCAAAAAGCAAAGATTAAAATAATCGTTGTCGGATATGCTCCCCTTTGCGGTCTTACCCGTCTTATTGTTTTTGATTTGTACCTCGCATTGCCTGTATAGGGGCAGGTAGTAATTAATATTCTTTTGCATAGACTTGATTTGGTTCTTTGTGCTAAATTAGGATAAATTAGATAAATAGCAAACTTTTCACAAAAAAAACTCCAACGTGGAAACGCCGGAGTAAAAACCAAAAACCAGTAAACCAAAACTAACTCACTCAAAGTTACTGATTCTTAAATTTAAGAACTCCAAAATTCGATTCTTTGTTGTGCCTTATAAGTTGCAATGTAAAAGACGATGCCAGCCCATAACCGCTTAGAGAGTGGCTTAACCCTATCCCCCACAAACACCCCTCCAACGGGTTTCCACCTTGCTCAAAAAACCATTTCGCCGGATTCAGCAAAAAGGTTTCTTACACCTTTCCGGCCACACCTGCTGGAACTAAAACCGATACCAGTA
>JACCDW010313298.1_pt1 | contig 39506 bp, 64 predicted proteins | sample 7449781 | NCBI WGS metagenome assembly JACCDW01 (sample SAMN15323449, study PRJNA562643) | freshwater metagenome | isolation source: river surface water | place: USA:Blue River Watershed | collected 2017-08-18 | reverse complement strand
GTTCGTTCTTGTTTAAGTCAATACTGACTAGAAATTTACGCGCCATTGTTTCTCCTATATGACATAAGCAGTGCCGGTGAAAGCACTAGTGAAGGTTATCACCATTTGATTTTTTGAAGGGTAAGAAAAAGTGCCTTCACATTGTGTACCTGCAGAATCAAGAACAACTGCTGTTGGTTCGCCATTTAGATTATGGTTTATTGTCCAAACTGCACTTGCAACTGCCTGAGTATGCACATAAAAAATCTGTCCACCAGCCGGGCCTTGTGGTCCGGGCGCTGTAATCTCAACAATGGGTACAACGGGTTTGATAATAATTGCATCGTCTGCCATTAGCGAGTTACCTCCGGTGTTACAACAATCTGTCCTTGGGCAAGTCTTGTGATTACACCTGTTGGTGAAGTTATTTCTATATCGTAGTAATAAGTTCCTTCGTCTATTGCGCCGGTCTGTGCCGCTGTTGCGTGAACTGCAAATTCACCTTCAGAGCCAGTCACAGTTATTTCACCTGCGGCTGTTGAGAGCGATAGAACTGCTGTTGAATCTTGTGGAAGCGAGCGCATCTGAAGTTCAGCGCTGTAATTGCCTACATTCACTGGGGCTGTAGCAACTCCTCCTGAGATATAAATACCTGTTGCGCCGTTTGTCACCGTAAACGATGTGGCATTTGCAGAAGCAACCGTTGCATTTTGTAGGTTGTATTGTGGTGGCAAAACACCATCAATAGAAACAATCTGACCCTGCGCAAATCCATTGTCTGCGGTAAAAGTAACTGTTGTTCCGTTGCCTGAAATGTTTGTGATTGTTGCGGGTTGCTTGTAAATAAAATTAATGTACCAATCAGCGCCTTGGTCCATCGTAGTGTTGTAAGTAACCGCCATTTATGCTCCCACCGCCTGCGTTGTGGCAATGATAGCGCTTCCGCATTTAGGACATAGGCTCAATGATTTAGGGAATGGCAATGAACAATTAGAACAGAAATTAGCAATGCTGTTGAAGTAATGACTGACGCTAGTTTTGCCAAGCAAATCAGAAAAAGCCTGAACCATTGCATCTAATCTATCTGGCGAATCTTTATCTGCAGGAGTCCAAGTTGTCATCTGGTCCTCTAAAGCCGGGAACTCTCCAATATGGTGAACCCGACCTTGTTCATACATAGCCGCTACAGGTTCAGCGCGTAACTTTTTACCAACATGCGCTCTAATCTCTCTGATTGGCAAAGTAGTTCTGACTTGTTTAAGAACTGCACTGACCATATCGCCGCCTTGGTTTACTTCAACCAATAATGAATCTGCTTTATATCTGTCAAAGAGTTCAACTGCTTTTTGCGCCCATTCCAAAGGCGAACCTTTTACTGTGCCATCATGTAATACATATCCGTGACCGCCAGTATCGCAACCAGCAACAATGATTCCTGTTTCATCGCTTGCTTCGGTATTTGTTACAGCAGGGTCAATGCTCACAACAATGCGTGAAAGATTCGGCGCTGTTGTTAATCTGTTTCGGTCAATCAATCCTCTAGTCCAAAGCGCTCCCTCTTGGTCCTCTAGGATTTCGCCATAAAGTTCCTGCCGACCTAAACGCGTTCCGTTGTATCGGGCTTGTAGTTCCAATAGAGCGCTTGGCGCAAGGTTTGCGGCGTTGTCAAAGGTAGAACCTCTAGTGATGGCTACAGAGCCGTCTGCGCGCCCTGCAATGGTCCTAATAAGGCTTGTTGGGCGTGGAGTTGTGGTGATTACTACCCGTGGCTTTTCTCCAAGGCGCAATCCAAACTGCAACTGATGCCAAGCATCTTCGTATCTATATGCGGCTAACTCATCGCACCAAGCACCATGGTGTTGAGGTCCACGGAATCTATCTGGTTCGTCTGCGCTAAATAGTTTTATCTTGCTTCCGTTTACAAGGTCTATTTCGCCAATGCTTCGGTTGTAATTTTTTAGCATTTGGTATCTGCGCAAAATGTTAATGATTCCTGATTCACCTTCAGCACAAGTGTCACGCACATCGGTAAAGGTAGGAGCAACTATTGCCCATCTGGTATCAGGATTTTCTATTGCTTCCCATGCCAACCATTCGGCGGCTGTTCTGGTCTTACCTGCACCACGACCTGCAAGGTATAACCAAATGTTCCAATCGCCTTCGGGTGGTAATTGTTCTTTACGCGCTAGGCGATTCCAAACGATTCTGCTCGCCTTTATTTTGCTGGTCAGCGATGGTTGTAATGTCGGCGGAATGTCCTTCAATGTATTCAATAACTCTGGCGAGTCGGATAACTTCTGCATCAAGGCTTCTAGGTCCATTGTGTGTCACCTCCTGCTCTATGCGTATCGGTGACTTCAAGCCTAGTAAGTCTGCTTGTTGGTGCATCGCTGTGAGTAATGCGTTAAAGGCTTTTAGGTTGCCTTGTACTGCTGGCTCTGCATAAACATCAATAAGGGCATCTAAGAGTTCTACATGCGCTTTTAGATAATCTTCACGGTCAGGATGTTCAATGCGCTTCAAGCCTCTTTTGTAGGCTTTTTGTGCGCCGGATGGATTGGCGTAACCCAACTCTAAGGCTATTGCCTCAAAGGTTTTGCCTTCCTTGTGCTTCTTGTAAACAACAAGATTCTCCCGCTCTAGGAGTTCTACATCTGTTGTTTTTCCTGACATACGCAGAAATTATCCCACAATTAGTGGGAAAACAAATTAGATTAGTTGAAAGCGTGACAGTTGCAAGGCTTGCCATTCTCTAGCAATACATTACAACGGTAGTAGTGAGTTACCTCTGGTTCTTTAATTACAGGTTTTGTTTCTTCTACTTTTATTGGCGCTACTACTGTTTCTTCAATTTGTGCTTGGGCTTTTTTGCGTTTCATTTGTTGGCTCCTTGAAGTGATAAGTCAGATAATGCTTATGGGATTCTTCCCAAGCATCAGTTCCGCTTTTTAGTTGGAAGGTTGGTTGTCCGAGGCATAGGAAACATCTAAATTTAGGCATCTACTCAAAAGCCTTTCCTTCCTGAGTCAAACGCAATCTGGCATCAAGTAAGTCATCAATACTATTTTGTAGTAATTCTTTTTTGCGCCAGTCCATTCGGTTGCCATATTCATCAGTTTTAAGCATGCGGAAAATATGCGCTATGGCTTCATCAATATCCTCTAGCGTTACATCATCCGTGACTGCTACTGACATGGACTGATATTAGGGTTTTTTCTTGGCGCTTGCCTCTAGTTCCTCAATTAGTAATTCAACAAGGTTTTCTAGTTTGTAGGCCAATTGCTCCTTGCCCCGTTCGCGTAACTTTTCAGCCAACATGTTCAGGGCAAGTGCTACTTCAGGGTCGTTCTGAATCATCTACATCTCTTAGAAAATCAAGCAACTGTTCAACAATCACAACATCCCGGCCATCAATATGGTGGTGGTAATCATTTGCAAAGGCTTGAATCTCGCTAATCATGTTATTGCGAATCTGCTTTTCCATTGAGCGAAACATCATTTGCAGATTCTCTAGGTTAGCCATTGTTGCGTTCATCCCTTTTGGCTTTGTAAGCCATTATTTCTGCGCGCTTGTAAAAAACATTTCGGCCTGACTTTTGCACCCAAGATAAAGTTTTGCGGTGTTGAATCTGGCGTAAGTTATTCATCTTTATGCCAAGAATTTCTGCCGCTTCTGCCGCGCTTACTAATTCCTCATCTACCATGGTTGCTCCCATCCTGCGTTATCGTGTTGTGCCATTGTTTTTGTCAATCGTGGAACTATGCCTACTTCTGATGCATTGATGTCTAATTGCGTTTTGGCTACTCCGTTTTTGTCGGTGTAATTACTCATTTTCAAAGTGCCAATCACAATAATTTCATCGCCTTTTTTTAGCGTTTGAGCAAGAACTTCTGCTTGCTTGCCAAACTTTGCTACGCGATACCAATTGGTTTCACCATCTACCCATTGACCGTTTTGTTTAGAGCGCGGTGTATAAGCGAGATTAAATGTAACTAACGGTAAATTGTCGGCTGTAACTGTTTTTAATTCGGGGTCGTTACCCAATCGCCCTCTAACTCTTATTTCCATTACTCACCTTCCATGAGAACACTCATCGTGCCATCATCTCTTAGTAGAACTATTGAACCATCGGGGCGCGTAAACGGAACTAAATGAGGTTCTTGCCAAGAACCAACCATCCATCCCTTTTGCGTTGCCGCTTCTGGATTGTGGTGGATGCTATCAGACCGTAAGTTATGACAGCCGTGATGTATGCGAATTAAATTGCTCGGCGTGTCTTTGCCGCCTCTAGATTTTAATTTTCTGTGATGCAATGCCATTGAAGGAAGCGCCGCGCCTCCGCAAACTTCACAATAGTTTCCGGCGCGTTCCTCAACGATTCGTACAAGTTTCTTATCCATCTATTCCTCATCATCTTCAACCCATTCGTCTGGGTCAATGTCCGGCGTAATTGTCGGCTCCCAATGATTAGGGAAAATTATGGACACTAGTACCAACCGCCTTTACCATTTTTGTCTGCTCTTGAAAGCCAAGATTTTAACGCACCACAAGGTGTGTCATACCGATGCTCAATGTAATTTAAGCCCCATCGGATTTGGGCATGCGGGTCTTTGAGAAAATCTTTTCGTTCTTCAAGAGTGTTGTGACTCATGTGCCGCTGAGGTATCCCGTAATCGTGGGTATGGGATTTGGCTTTATGGTTCCAAGCCGATTCCTTACCCCACAACTTAGCCAAACAGCCAAATTGTTTTTGGGCATTACTCCAACGCTCAACAACTAACAAACGGGCAAATGCTTTGGGTTGCATTTGGGATATTACAAATTCCCGTTTTTCTTTTTTAGTCATTATTGGCGCGTGAGCCTCTGCTGGCGCGATAGCAAACCCAACCGCGATTGCGGCTACTAAAAGGATTTGCTTATTAGGGCGAACCTCTAGCCCCTAACCCCCAATGCCTCACATACTCTGCAAAGAGCATCAACTACTTTCCATGCTCCGCACTTACAACGGGTTATGTTGTGGTCCATTTATTACCCCTTTCAGGTTGGTATTTGGACAGGGATTATTTTAGCCCTACAAACTTGGGCTGGTAAAAGGTTTTGGTGTGGAATTTTCCACCGGGTTCAACAAGAGTTACAACACGCTCATTTACACATGTTCCGTGGTCAATAAACTCGTTGTAACAATTGACTGCATCTACTGCGTTATCAAAGTGCTTGGTCCAGTTGTTTTCGCCATCAGTCACAACAAGGACCGTATATCTATTTTCCATTTTTAGCCTCCATGTAATTTCTGTCGTTTTTATTGTCATTGTTTTTGTCATATTTTTTACCAATGCCAACGCCAAAGTTGCAAAAATGCAGACCAATCAAAAGCCATCAATTCTTGCAATGCGTTGTACTCAACTTGTACTTCTTCTTCGGTTACTGGAATTGGGTCAAAACGACACTCACTGCCTGTTTCTTCATGCACAACCCAATTAACACAAATTTCAGTTCCTTGATTTTCAGAAGCAAGGCGAGTTGCTTCTGTTTGTGCTTCTCGGCGCGCTACATTTTGCGTTTCATTTCTAACTATTTCTGTAATTATTTTCTCATCATAATAATTAACAGTAACTTCACCTGTTGTTGCATCTACTGAAATACCACCGTAATTATTCTCAGTAGGTTGTATTTCTTTTGTTATTACGGTTTCTGCAACAATTGTTGATGTATTTGCATTTTTTTCTTCCGATATTTTTTGGGTAAGAGTTTCTTTTACTTTGTTTTCTAACTCTTGTTGAGTTGGTTCTATTGGTTTGTAACAGTAATATGTTTGTGTTCTTGTGGCTACATTTACTTCTAATCCCATAGATTCGCCTGCCCCACAAGATGCATTGGCTGTAATCGGTGTAACTAATGTCAGCAATAGTGCTAACGGTAATATCTTTTTCATTGCCTTCCTTTCGGTTATGAGTAAATCAAATCAATACAGAACTGTGACATTTCGCCGATGGGTACTTTGCACTCATCAGGAGTAGTTGCGTTAAGCAACCAAGAAACCAATATAAGAATGGCTAGGGCTAAAACAAATTTGCCCCGGCGGGTTAATCGCCAGCCTTTACTCATGTTTGCCATTTGCCGCCTTCTTTCTGTAATAATCGCTGGACCAACACCAATCGCACTCTGCGATAAATGTTTCATCTATCTTGTTGAGATGAATCATTAGCCGATTGGCATAGCCCCCAAAAGAGCCGCACCAGATACAGCGTGGCCTGTCATCCCATTGATTTGTCATGAGCGTACCTTGTAGATGTTCAGAGTTACTGGATTGAATCCACATAACTTCAAAGCATCTTCAACAGCAAACTGCGCTTGCTCGCGTTGCATGCCATTGACCATAGATTTTGATTTGCCTTCAGGGATTATGAATTTATCGTAATCCACTTCAAGTTCAATCTTGAACTTCACTTTTTTACCTCCACTGGAACTGTGCAATCACAAGGGATTACATCGCATCCATCGTTGTCGTTGTAAGCGATATAGCCCTTACCCCAACACATCTTGCACTCTTTGATTGGTGTTGTCATTTGTTTGCCTCCCTAGATTTTCAATGGTTCGCCAAGCATGGCTTCCATGTCATCATAGAACTTAGCCATGTCTGGTCTTTCTTGTTTTTCTTTTTTGTATTTTTGCAAGGTGCGCGCATGTGATTGTTCTTCGTACTTATTCACGCGCTCCCGTATGATTGCAGTCAGTTCATCTACCGCCTTGGATGTTAATTGCAACCAACCCCGGCGTTCCTTCTTAGGATTCCAAATAGTTGTTTTGTTGTTCCAATTAACCTCAGCGTTGTAACTCAGGGCTATGTAAGCCGCCATCTCTGGATTACAAGCCTGAGCGATTATCTCGCCGTCTTTCTTTATCTTGAATAATGTTGCCATTTATTTTGCCTCCATAAACATTGCGTTTTTTACACCTGACATGCGCTTGATTGCATTGATTGTTTGATGAGCGGGAATGTCATTAGAAGAATTGATGCAACCGAAACAAATTGCTCCGTTGTCAAATTCAACAATCTGTACTCCGTATTTGCTGTGATTCAATGCAACCGCTAATGAATACGCGCTTTCAACTTGATACGGAATACCAAAGCGTTCATGAACTGCCTGAACATCCGCATCTACATAATTCAAACTGCCTGAGCGACCTTTGCTTTTGCCCATTACTTGCTTTAGTTCTGTTACTGCTGTCATTTGTTGCCTCCATGTTTGGGGGCCTTGTGGCCCGTGGGTGTAATTATTGGGGAAGTGGGGAAGATTTGCAAGTATTTTTAAGAAATAAAATCCAATTTTTGTAGAACTTCTGGGTTAAAGGCTTTGGCACATTCGCTACCAACTGCCCAACATCCTTGCGAATCTTTATCGCCGTTTTTAATGATTTGACCAGAGGTATTTACTTCTACCCAATATGATTTTTTACCAACTTTGCGACCACATTGTGTGCATGATTCGTGAGTGCCGGGGGTTTTTGCATCTACCCAATTGATATAATCGCCGTAAGTTAATTTTTTATCTGTCATGCTCTTGCCTTTCTGTTGGGGTCCGGTGGACCGAGTAGCCCTAGTCTAAAACTATCGGACTCTTTTTGTCAAAAACATTTCCAATCTTTTTTAGACCCTGCGCCACGGGGCATCTGGGAACGGGATGAAATGGACCAGCGGGGCTATATCGCCCTTATAGCCACAGGCATCGCAATACAGGGCCATCTCTTTCTTGTCCGGGTCCTGTGGGTCTTGGAAGATGACATAGTTGCTTTTGCGCCCGCATTGGCACTCAATGTTGATATTGCGCAAATCCCAAATGGTCTGCTCGCCAAACTTGTAGGCCATCACGCACCTACCTTTGCCGCATATTCATCAGCCATTTTAAGTTGTCCGTAATTTAGATAACCTTCAAATTTAAGATTGCGCCAAGCCTGATAGAAAAATGGGTTCTCCTGAGCAAACTGTGTTTTTTGGAATCCTTCGGAATCCGCATTGACCAAATCCCAAACTACGCGAGCGCTAGGATTTTCGGTGAGAAACTTCTCGCGGTTCTTTTCTACCCGCGCCATTTTTTTAGCGAAATCAAATGCTTTCTTCATTTTAGGAGTTGTATTTGCTACGCACTCTGAGCCAAGAAACATTGCTTCGCCAGTCGCATCATTTTTGAAATGTGCGACATAGCGGATGCCTTGGCCGCAATTTGCGCAAGTTGCATAAACGCGGCCCTTGTCTTGCACGCTTACAAATGTGTAACCGTAGGTGCTGAATTTATTTTTTGTCATTTATGCCTCCACTTGATTCGTAGCCACAACATTTGTTGCGGCTGTGAAATGTGCTGTGCCTTGTGCATCTTTGAATCCGATGCGTGTTACTTTCTTATCTCCGTAAGCAAAACCATTATCAAGTTCTACCCAAAAGATAATTCCGGTTGTTCCTTTAGCAACTTTGCGACCCTTAACAACAACAACTTCTTGACCCTTAACAAGTAATCCATTAGCAAGATTTAATTGAGTAAGTTTGCTGTATTTGATTACTTCATTTGCATCGCATGTGTGACCGCTAAGAATCTCGCGCATGCCACCTAAATCGCCTTGCCATAAAACAACATTTGCTGTGTAAGTTTTTCCGGCTTTTGAAATCGCCTTAGTTACAGGCGCGCCGCACTTGCCACACTCATGTGTTGCACCTGCGCGTTGTGCCATCTGTCTTGCCTTTCGTTGGGGTCCTTGTGGACCGAGTAACCCAACTCTAAGGCATGAATGAGAAAAGTTGCAACATTTGTGGAAGATATTTTTAGATAATTTTTATTAGAACATTTGTTCGGATAGGCGTGAGCCTACGGTTATTTCTACCCCTATACGCTCTCCATAGGCCTTCTGAGCCACGATTGAGGTCACTTGGCCATCATCTACATAGGCGATGGCTGTTAGGCCGTCTAGGACCGCCCTAATCAATTTATCTAAATCTGGGGCCACCGATGGTTCTGCGCGTTTCACAGTTTTCGGCTTGGGCATATAAAACTTTATTTCAATCGCAACTGCATCTGTGATTGGGCGAGCGCCTTTGTTGCGCGCTGTTAATGCAATTGCTGAACGCCAAGCGGCTAATTCAGAACCTTTGTTGTGAATAATTCTTCCGTGAATGACTTTCATTGAGCCTTGTGGCACAGGTAAGCCATCTACAAAAAAATTTATCACAAAGAAATTGTAACTACTCCTGACACAATTTCAATGTGTTCTTTTCCTGATTTATCTACAACATAAATGTCATAGGTTCCGTGTGAATCAGGACCGTCTATGTATTTCACCATTCCAGATTGATTATTAATAATGATTTCATCACCGCACATAATCTTTTCTGGCGTTACTGTCTTTAGTGTCATATCACTCCTATCACAGTAATTGTTACGGAAAAGTGTAACAGTTATTAGTAATTAAAGGGAGCGTAATAGTTTGCGTAATTCTTCTGGCATCGGAACTGCTTTGCGCTCTTGTTCCTCTCGCTCTTTCTGCCACCGTAATGTTTCTTCAATCTCACGCTGTCTGCGTTCTTCAGCAATTCGTTTTTCTTCGGCGCGCTTCTCATCGCCAGTTTTAATTCTGGCAGGCAATGCCGGGTCGTTCCATCTGCCAGCGTTGAGCCAGGTTGTTGGATGTGCAGTAAATGCATCTACGCGGTTCGGGTCGTTTGCATAGCGAATTGCACCAGCAATAATTTCTTCGCTCTTAGCAATCTGCATCGCTTTCAAGTAAGCCTTCATTGCGGCTTGCTTACCGACTTTCCTTGGGTAAACATTCCAAAAATCATCAAATGATGATGGTGTTTCTATTGATGGTTCTAAAGGATGGTTCTTAGGTCGTGAATGTCGCCCCGTTGATGTCGTCAATGTCGCCCCGTCAGCGTCATCCTGTCGCCCCGTCACAGTGTCGCCCCGTAACTTATTTATATTGATTTGATACAAATGAGGTCTGCGGTCCTCTCTGCAATTAGCAGAACCGCCAGAGTGCTTAAACATTCTGATGTAACCCTCTAACACCAAAGTGTTTACGCATCTCTGGACAGTTCTAATTGAGATTGATGCCTTCTCCGCTATGGTCGCTTGTGACGGATAACTTTGCGTACCTTCGTCATTGGCGTGGTCTGCAATAACTAAAAGAACCATCTTTTCAGTTGTTGGCAGATTTGTTCGCCAAACATCGGACATCAATCTAATACTCACAACGCCTCCTAATTCACTACAAACGGTTTGAAATAACTCAAAAACTCATCAACCCTTACCCAAATTACCAAGTCAGTTTCATTCGTATCTTTGCGGGTGTGCAATGTAGGTTGTAAATGTGCGAGCGCTTTGGCCGGAATCATCATAAGCCCATCAGTAAACCTAAAACAAATCCGGTGATAACTTTCTGGGCTATCGGTATAAGGCGGGGCTATTAATAACTGTTGTAACTTGTTAAAGGGAAAAATAGCCGGGGATGTGCTTGGTGAGTTCAGCCATTTAATTTCTAAATCACCAATGTAATTCATCCGCCCGTGGTCGTGTAAACGGTTAATGTGATAGTCAGTAAAGTAAAACTTTGGCGTTGGGAAAAGACTCCATGGCAATTTTTGTTCTAAAAACTTTGCCATTCTTTCTTCACGACTTACATCACCGCTAACCTGTCTAATCGGTTCCATTAATGCACTCCATAATTTCTTCATAAGAGATACCTGCTTCCTCAAATGCGAACAGCGCTCGCCTTTGTTGATTCGGGTACTTCTTAGGATTCAAGAATGAATATCTTTCAATAGATGTCATTCCGCCCCATACGCCGTAAATCTCATTCTTTGCGGCGTAACTTAGACAGTCTTTCCATATCGGACACGCTAAACAAATGGTTCTCAATGCATTGATGTATTGATAAGCCAAAATGCTTCGTGCTTCTTCAACGCTGTAGAAAATGTCTGTGTAAACAGAATCTCTACACGCCGCTTTCATCCAATCTACTTCGTCATACTGGGGCATCCACGCTCTCCTGTTGGGTCAAAGTACGGGCAGTAGTCTTTGCAAAATGACACAAATAATTCAGGTGATGGCGGTGGTGCATCTGTTGATGCCCACTGCTTTAGATTGCGCAACCAATCAAGCGCTAACTGTGCAACTTCTGGGCGATAGATGTCCTGCCATACCTTGATGTCATTCATTTTCCCATCACGCGGTATGCCAACAAGAGCAACATTTTTTACTTCATAACCTGCTTGTTCTAAAAGCCAACCGTAAACCTGTATTTGCCATTGCTCTTGTTCTTTTCCTAGATAGCGCATACTGCTTTTGGTCTTGGTTTTGAAATCAACCACTAGCCCAATGTCTTTAATAAATAAGTCGCAATGACCCTTTATTTCTTCGTGCTGTAGTTCAACTTCAATTAAATAGTTATCTCCAAATGGGTCCATGCGCGTCATGGCTTTTTCCATTCCAGAATGAATGAATGTGCCAAGGATTGCGCCAAGAGATTCAGTTGGATTTATTTTTGGCGTTTGCTTCAGGTCATGCCAAACCCTGCGAGCGCATCCGCCTAGCGATGAAGGGCCTACCTCTACTTGTTTAGAGCGGCTACGACTTGCATCGTAACCTTGCAGGCTCTTAATGATTGTGTCGTGTAGGTCAATCAAAATCGGTCCTCTTTCCAATCAGTTTCCCAACGCTTGAACATTTCTTCAATCTCTTGCAGTTGAGAAATCAAACCTTGGACTTTCATTAATGTTTCAATGACACCAAGTTTGTGGCCGATAAAGTAACCAGCAAAGAACGCAAGGCCAATCCAAAGAATTGTCATAGGTCCATGCTCGTTCTAACAGATGCACTCATGCTCCGAGTTAAATCAACTTGAACCCGGATGCGTGAAGAATTGTTACGCGCCGCTTTTACCTGCGCTTCAATCAAGTTCACATCAAAGTGCAAATTCTCATTATCCAAAAGCGCCAAATCATCTCGCTCTTGGATTGTGTAATTTTTTCCAGTCGGTGATGACTTGCTTGCATAACTCATTCTGCTTCGGGCCATGCAAACTTCATACTCCGCTTTCTTGCGGTGATATTCAGTTTCGCATCGCACCAGTTCTTCATGAGCCGCATCTATCTCTTTAGATAGTGCATACAAACGGGCTTCAATTTGTTGTGGTGTCACTACCTGAGTCATCAGGCTGTTCCTCCTTAACAACATGTAAGCCCTGTGCTTCTTGCTTTGACTGTAATTTAATTAATTTGCCTGCATCCGCCGATAAATCAAATGGGTCAGCAAGCAATTGAAATCCAGCGCGCTCGCAAGCCTCTGCAAGTACTTCAGGAAATATGTCCAGTTCCTTTGCAACCGCTCTAACACCAAGCGCTACTTGATGAACGCTAACGATGTATCCGGCAGATGGAACAAACTTCTTTTGTTTATCACTCATGCTAGTTCTCGCTTCTTCTTATTGACCGTATCTAAAAGAGTTGTGCCATTAACTCTGATGTCTTTGAGGTCTATGTATTGGTTGTAGATGCCTTTGAGTTGTTCAAGACTTGTTGCAGTATCAGCCAAAGAAATACCCATTGTTGCTTCAAGTATTTGTTGGTCCGTAACTTTTGGTTCTGGCGCTTGTGGTGCTTCTGTAACTCTTTGCGCTTTCTCCATATCTTGTTTTGTAGGGCGTACAGGCTTCTTTGTGTTCGGGTCTGTACCCATATAACCAGCGAGCGATAATGCACGCCCTGCGGCGCTTGTAGAGGCGTTTTCTAGGGCGCTAGTTTTGTTGATGTGACTACTGCCAACGATTTCTTCGGCGTAATCAACAGCCTTCAAAACATCACCGTAATACAACGATGCTTTGACCACATATTGCAATGGCCGTTGTGTTTGCGGGTCACGCGCTATATCAACTATCTCCGTAATTATTCTCAGGTCCGGGTGTTCATTCAGTGCGCGCTGTAATCTTTCCGCAACTGTTTCGTAATGTGATAAATCAAATGCCATTTACTTTGCCTCCATATTTGTAATGTATTTTTTTAACCAGTTCATATCTTCATTGACCGTATCAAAATGACCCAATTGCTCAATCAATTTGATGAGTTGTGCTTTTTCTTTGCGCTCCAACTCTTGTATGCGTCTTGCTTTGTTTTCTTGCATTGCTGTAAGTAATTGTTCGGGTGAACGCATTACGCCTTCTTTCTGTACGGGGGCAAATGCCCCATGGGTAGGCAAACCTTATATGGCCCCACCGACATAACGGAAGAAGCCCCCGGCGTGTCGGAAATAATCAATGAGATACTTGGGGGTCCAGAGGGGGTTGCTATGGCACAAGCAAGAGTTCACATCAGTCTTTTCAATTTAATCATTGAGGTGGAATCCGATTTTCAATATCCCGACATGATGCAGGATATGTGCAATCGGGCGCTAACCAGTTTTATCGCCACAATGGATTATTGCAAAAACAACAATATGGATATTCGGTCAGAAGATTTTGACCTAGAGGATGAAGAAGATATTTAATGGCATATCAAGACGGGAACTGCGCTAAAGAACCCAAGTTTGATATTGATGTGGCAATAGATATTTTGGAGTTATTGCCTTCTTAGATTGACCACCAGATGCGGATTGTTCCATTGCAATCAGGGCAAATATACGGTTTGTCATCACCGTTTTTGTAGTGATTTGTAATTATTGAACCGAGCGCTTCCCAATCTGGTTCGTGAGTATCTTTGCCACAATCAGGGCAAACAGGTGCATTTACATATTCATAAACATGGCGGCAAATTAATCCAGCCATATTTTGTATCCGGCAGTCACCCGGCCTTTTATTGGGTCTATAAAATGTAATCGTTGAGATGGGATTGCAGTTGCGGCGAGCATAACACCAGCGTATCTGTTGTCTGATTCGGTAGAACCAGTTTGATAGACAGAACCCAATCCATTTGCAAGCGCCCACTCATTGTGCGTGTGGTAATGACCAATATAGACATCTCTGAATTCCCAAGGATAGGACCCTGAGCGCCAACGATTAATGTGTTGCACAATTGTGGAGGGTGAAGCAAAACCATTGCGACCAACCTCATCGCCATGGATAAGGAGTGCGCGATACTCCCCGATTTCAACTCTCTGGATGTCATCTGGACATTCTCGCCAATCTAATCGGGTTTCGTTGGATAACAATTGTCGCGCTAATTCATAACACATGCGGTCAAAATTATCTGAGCGCGGAACATTGTCACGCTTAGAACCAATGCGCCCGTGATTACCCCATTCAGGAATCACCGTAACTTTTTCATAATTCTCTAAAGCGTAGCGAACTACATCTACACAAAGCCGACTGACATTTACATATTGCTCAAAAAGTGTTGAATCAATTTCAAATACTTGGCCCGGAAAGTTAAACAAACCTTCCACCATATCTCCGCCAAACAAAATATAAACTTCTTTAACCGGATGGTCTGCGCGCTGTATATCGGTAATGCGTACAGCCTTTTCTGCAAATTCCATTACACGCTTTCGCATTATCTTGGAATCATAAGTTTGAGTTCGTTTAGCGCCTTGCCAATCCGTCATGTGCCATAAAGCAACTTCAGGTTTTCTTTTCCCACCTTTTGATACTTGCGGCATTGGTATGGGTTTGATTGGACCCATAGAGAGCATCGCATCGTAAGCGGCTTGTTTAGTAGCGGCTACTAGGTCATCGGTGCGAGCCTTAGCCTTTAATAATTGTTTTTGAGTCCTAATAAGCGCACTACGCAACTCATCAAGATTGTCTGACTCTATGCCTTCAGGTAGTTCACTAAAGCGCTTCTCTAGGCTCATTCCGTCACTATTTCCTGTGCGTGTTGAATATAGCCGTACTTATCAATCCAACTATCTTCGTGATTTGGATTCTTAAACAATCTTACGGTCTTTAGGGAATCCATCATTAAAGCAACTTTGTAAGGCGCAATAGGTTCAATGCTTAATAGAGCGCCCCATATCTTGCCGATGGTTTCAAAGTTTTCTAGCGCGTCACCATATTCGGCTTCGCGTTCTTCTAAAACTTTATTTACTTTGGACACTTGCACTGTCCTTTGCCATGCGCCCTTACTGAATCATTACTCATCTTGTGACCTTCTTGGCGCAATGCTCTAACGATTAAGGACACAGGCATATTTACTTTCCACGCCGCATCTAATGCTTTTTTATCTTCTGGCGGTAATGAGTTGTACAAAAGTTGATATGGGCAATACGGGCTACTTTTTTTACTGTTCTTTAATAATTCTTCTAGTGTGTGGCCTAGTGCCATTTTCCACCTCCGCCTTTACCTTATCACAAGTGTAAATGAGCAGTTTAGACTCTTGCTCAGGAGTGCTTTCCCATGGAGGCGGGAAACTTATGCCTTTTTCTTAGGTGCTTTCTTCGCTGACTTTTTAGCCAACTTATCAATTTCTATTTCAACCCAATCTGCAACTTTTCCAAATGCAGGGTCGTTCTTATCAATTGCGCGGATTGCAGGACCAACAACGCCAGCAATTGCACCAGCGATAATGGCTTTCCAATCTGCATCAGGATTCACTGTATAGACAGCAATTGCAGTGATTGCAAAGTGTCTTACAAATGATTTGATTTTGTCTATGTCTTGCTTTTTCATGCTTTCTCCTTGGTCGGGCGCGCCACAGCCATTACAACAGAATACGGGCGCTTCTTGCGATATACGCCGCCTCCGTTACTTTGACTGCCTTTTGAGTTAGGACTTGTATTACCTTCAATGCAATACAAGAACTTACCTTTGTTCTTTACAACAATGCCCACATGGTCTGGTTGGGCATCTGTATCAAACTGAAAGAACGCTATATCTCCAAGTTGTGCCTGTCCAATCGGCACTAATTGATTGCGTTTAGCAAACCATTTCAAACCTGCATCGCAAGATGCAAAGCCTTTAGATGTAGATGCTTTGACCGCATTGGTAGCCCCTGCCTTGTGATAAACCCATGAAACAAACATGGCGCACCAAGGCTGATTATTTAGGCCATACCACTTACCAAATTTTGTATCGTTGTTTGTGCCTTCTTCATATCCAAGTTCAGACTTGGCTATTTTTACAACATCCTCAGTAAGAATGTTTATTACTTCCTGTCTAATAACAGGCGATAAATCTCGTCTATCCTCAGTTCTAATTTTGCCACCTTCTCGTCTATGTCTTTAACTTTATCTTTGATACTAGAGCCACCATTGGGTTTTAATTCGGCAAGGTAATACTTAACTAAATGGCGCACGCTTATAGCAAATGCACCAACCAAGGTAGATATTCCTACCGCTATTCCAACCCATTGTTCTATTGTCATGGTGAGAAATAATAACAGTTATTGAATTATGGCTACGCCGTTTAGAATTAACTTAGAACCTGAATCTAAGACAGTTGGAGAATTATGGTCCACGATGTCTGAACCGCCATTAGAGGTAGGCGACCACAAATACATGTCAGAAGAACCTTGTGCCAGTAATCCAAAAATTGTGTAAGTATTTCCATTATCTGTGATGTAACCCGGCGCAACCACATCGTGAGCAAAGGTTGGAAAGCCTCCGGGAAGGGTAAAGTAAATTTGACCAGTACCCCAACTTGTAACAGTTGTGCCTAAAATTTCTGCATAAGCAGTAAGCATTTTGCCTACGCGCTCGCCTTCAACAGTTACAGGATTTCCGCTGTAAACAATGTTGTTGTTTGTTGTTTTTAGAATTGGATTAACGGTAAGAATAGTCGGAGATAAATTATTATCGGCAATCTCAATCCATGCTGACCCGTTCCAATACTTTAATAGGTCTGCATTGGTATCGTAAAACATATCGCCAACACGGGGATTGGTAGGCGTATTGGTGCTGAAATCAACATTAGGCGCAGTTAAGCGTTGAGCCAATTCAAGTTTGCGCAATCTCTGGTCTAGGTCAGAAAATAAAACGCGCAGGTCTGGTGGTTGATTGATATATGGCATAGCGACTCAGTTCGTAGGTTCCGTGAGAGTTATAGTAACGCGCTCAGGACCATCTTCACCCGGCTGAACATTCAGAGCAACAATGCGATAAACCGCATCTAATGTTTCAGGGAAACGCTCATCTGTAATAATAATTCGGGCATCATCGCCAATGCCATAGGTTCCAAACTCAGGAGATACATAAGCCGGAACAACAATTTTAATAGTGGTTGGCGGATAAGAAACAGCAAGAACTTGGCCCAAGGCTAATTCTTGCAATAATGTCACATCTGTTACATCTGAATAATTTGCCTGTTCTTCAAGCAATACCCAACCATCTGCAAACTTAGTTGCATCTTGGGCGTTCTCAATTAATTTACCTTCGTTAGAACCTGCGCCTAGCGCATAAACGCTATTGGCCGCAATTGAACCATCTTCAGGGTATTCATATTCAACAATGTTTCCAGCAGGAAAAATAAATACAAAAGCCGCAGGGTCATTTGGATTGTAAGCAGTTCCGGTCCTTGGATAACCAAGTATTAAAGTTTTTATTGGTTCATAAGTTACAGGGTCATAAGAAACTTGTATGTTGAAATCAAACCCATCATCTGCTCTTGATAAGTCTTGGATAGCCGGATAAACGCCTTTTAGTTCGTAGTCGTAATAAACCCTATCTACCAATACGCCAGAAGTTTCTGAGCCGGTGATAACTCCAATGTCACCATAAGGAACAAGTTGTGCGTTATCAATAAGAGTGCGAGCAATAACTAATTGGTCTGTATTGGTGAAGGCTTGGGTTGTGGTGATTCTTCGGCGCTCAAAATATGATTCAAATTCTCTAGCCGTGATGTTTAGCGTTTGTTCTGTGCTGTTATAGGTTCGGCCCCAAATAACACCGCCCCAAACAAGAACACCATTTCTATCTACATAGATAGCGGTCTTAGCCGGGATAGTTGAAGCATTAACATTGAATTGTTCGGTGGCCATACCCGATAAAAGCAAATGGCCTTGAAGGGTTCCCGCTTGATTAAGTTGCTGAGTAAAGGAAACCCCGGTTAGTGGTAGTTCGCCAATAATTTCATTTGTTAAAAGGTTGGCAAATAAATACCGATATGTAGTGGTCACTGCCAACCTCTCTTAAACAAATTACGCGCTAGTTATAGCGTTGGCTTCTTCCTCAGTTAAACCAATAGCGGCAAGTTTAGCCAATGCAGATGCTTTTAATTCAGCCTTAGCCTGCGCTTCTGCTTCTTGTTGTTCTCGCATTGCAAGAAGGTCTGCTTGTTGTTTTTCATGTGCCGCATATTCTTCTGCTGTATATTCACGCTGACTTTGAATACCTGTAGCACAATCTAATTCAGTTACATATAGTTTTTGCGTTTCCATGTTTCTCCTTTATGATATTCCGTATAGGTAAAATGCCGAACCACTTGCAAAAAAATCTGTTACGGAAATACTGATAGATGATATAGCACTAAAATCAGGAAGTAACAAACCATATTGACCGCCACCAAATCCTGAGCGTGTTTGTTGTAGTGAGTTAGATGGTTGATTGCCCCACCACATTATTGTTTTAGGAACATTTGTATTTTTATATTGGCCAAAATACAGTTCATAACTAGAAAATGTATCTGATGTTGATTGAAGCGCAGTAATGAATGGAATAAAAAGAGCGCTAGAACTAGTTGCTCTTGCGGCTGTTATGGTAGTTCCGTTTACAGAAGCAACTCTACTATAAGTGTAATTAGCACTGCTATCTCCATTAACTCTAACTAGTGGAGTATCGCTTGTACTATTGTATGTAGAGCGAATGGAAAGTATGAGTGCTAAATCAGTATAAGTACTTGGAATAGATGAAAAAGTAACGGTAGTTGTACTACTGTTAGTTAATTCTACTGAACTTAGTCCGTAATATGTATTTGCCATGTTATGCCTTTAGTATTCCGTATGCGCTTAAACTTGAAGTTGTTGTAAAAGCAGTACTTGAAGAAATTACATCTATTCGCGTTATTGCTGAAGTAGAACCCCATGACCACATTCCGTGGATGCACCAAGTTCTATCTATGTAAGTGTATGCGCCTCCTTGTTGTCCATTTGCGGCATTGTAATATGGAATATCCATAGTGAGCATTTGTAAACCACTTGAAGATACTTGTCCAATGTAATACCCTGCTACGCCTGATTGCAGGTTTACACTAGTTTGATTACCAGCATTATTACTTTCAATAGTATTTGCATTATATGTACAACCAACAAAATGACTATCGTATATTGAAGAACTGTCGTTATTAAATCTTACAGAAAGATATGGCGTACCTGATGAAACCGCCACCATTGCAATAATGCGAAGATGTGTATAACTTTGACTTAAATTAGTCAATGAGATTGTTGTAGAAGAACCATCACCGTTATTTGTATTTAATCGTTCGTAAGTAATAGCCATTTTATGCCCCCTTCATTCCAAATAAACTCATACCATAACTAGCAGAAGCGTTATTTTGAAAAGTTATAGTGATTCTACTTGTTGCTTGTTGTGAATTCATGTGTATTGAGTTAGACATAACTGACCATTGATTTGAGGCATTTCCGAAGGCTGACCCTGCCCAATGTAAAGTAGTTGGTTTTTTACTTGAATTTTTGTAATCTGTTAAATAAATATAAGAATAAGCCGCATTTTGTGCGCTAATTCTTGACATTGATTTATCTATCCATGCATCAGTTTGGTTTGTAGAACCATAGTTAGTACCTGCACTTATGCCTGTGAAATAAATACCACCAAGTTGATTGTAAATGGCAGAATTTACATTGTTTATTTTAATAAAACTTTCCATCATGTCTGAGCCAGTTCCATTTGAGGCTTTGGCATACATAATAATTAACAAAGTTTTATATGTTTGCGGAATGTTAGTAAATTCAAATGGTCCTGCACTTGTACTAAATGTAACAGAAGCAATAGATTCAAAATTAGGACTTGATGGAATTGCCGGAGTTACGCTATTTGATGCCGCACTAGCATCAGAAGAAACACCATAGTTTGTTGTTCCGACTACTGTAAATGTATAAGCCTGTCCGGTTGTTAATCCCGTTACGGTTATTGGAGATGATGAAGCAGAACCAGTTAAACCGCCGGGAGAAGATGTAGCGGTATAAGTAATGGTTCCTTTACCAATATAAGTTGAAGGAGTAAAAGCAACAGAAGCAGTTGTGCCAGTTCCGCCATCTGATGCTGTTCCTATTGTGGGCGTAGATGGTTTCATGCCACCTGAACCCATAGCAATTAATTTTGTCATGCCGACAAATCTCCAATCGCTACCCAAGTATCAGTTGCTCGTTTGATGAGCGTAGCAGATGACCATTGAGCGCGCAGTTTGAGGCCCGGAGTTCCGTTAATGGTAACGCCAACACCCGGAGTAATTGTTGTTTGTCCTGCACCTGTTTGTAAAATAGTAATTTGAGAACCAATACCAAAAGGAACGCTTGAATTAGGTGGAACAGTAAGAGTATTTGCAGAACCAACATTCATTTCAACAAGTTCGCCATTATCACCAGCAACAAGAACATAACTAACTGTTTGCGCATTGATTGTTAAAGGTTGATAGTTAGGTGTATAACTTAAAGAATTCCAATTGCTAGAGCCATTGCCTATTTTGTAAAAACCTGTATCTGTTTCATAACCCCATTCACCAGCGGCAAGAGTTGGATTAGCAGAAGTCCATGATGCGGCAGTTCCTCTGCGTACTTGAATTTGCGTGACTACTGCCATTACGGTGTTCCCCCATCAAATGATTGTGTTGCTGTGGTCGTTGGAGTGCCACCATTATAGGGGGCAATACCATCAAACACGCCAGCATCTAGTTCGGTTACTGTTGAAGTTCCAGATACGACTACCCAAGCCGAACCTGTATAAACTTTTAATCCTTCTGTTGTGTTGTAATACAAATCCCCTGCACGCAATGTAGGTGTACTAATATCTGTTGCGCTAACAGGAACATTTGTAGGAGTTAAGGCTAAACGACTCATGTACTAAGGTCGCCTATCAAAATCCAATTATCTGCGCCAAGTTTTAATAATGAAGCGCTTGAATACTGTGTTCGTAACTTTAATCCCGGTGTTCCGTTTACAGTCACGCCAGTATCTCCGGCCACGGTTACTTGCCCCGCCCCGATTTGTGCCAAGGTGATAACCGTACCATTAGCAAAAGCCACGGAACTATCTAGGGGTACTGTCAAAGCAATTGGGCTGGCATTAGATAAAGTTACAATTTGGCTCGCATCGCCAATTACCAAAGTATAAGTAGTACCAGTTTGCGCATTAATGCTCGGATTAATTACAGGTGCGGTTAATGTTTTATTGGTCAGAGTTTGCGCTGTGGTTAAATCTGCAGTAACTGCTGTATTGATAGAAAGAGTTACAGCGCCAGAAGAACCGCCACCGCTTAAACCAGTGCCAGCAGTAACAGAAGAAATATCACCAATTGGCAAATGTGTCGTGACTATTACGCGAGTATCTGTGATATTTGCGTTTGTAATTGAACCTACAGCCGCTCCCACGGTAACAGTGGCTAGGCTTATTGAATTAGCGGGTAAAGCAGGAGCAACAGGAGAACCTGCAGGAGTTCCTGTAACTACTTGCAAAATTACATCATCATAAGAACCTGAATAATAGGCATCTCTAACGGTTGCGCAAACTAAATCTATACGCGGATTTGTTGGGTCTGCAGTCGCAATTGTTAATTGAACGCTTGCATCGTTGTAAATCATATAGGTTCCCATGTTGCTTTGTTCTGTACCAACAATTGCCGCCCAACCAGAAGCAACAAGAACAGACATACCAGCAGGAGAATTTTGCGTTACTTCTAAAGCGCCAGTATTAACAATACCTGTTGTAGCCCAAAGTGCCTGAGTTGTTAAACGGTCATTTTCAGCCGGATGAGAGCCGTTTTGTAACCAAGAGGGCGGTGTTCTTAATGTCATTTATGCTCCTAAATGTATGCCGACTGCCATTCAACGGTTGCCTGCGTCACGCCCACTAGGGTACTACCTGCATCCCCTGTTAGGTAGAAAGAATTATTGCCGGGTGAAGCAGAGAACCATTGACTAATGCCGGATATTAGTGTGTTTCTAGCGGAAGTACCATTTAGCGTAATCAATTTATTGTAAAGGTCCACCACAAATGAATCTGATGAAGATAAAACAACATTGAAGTAAAGAGCAAAACCTTGGGTGCTATTTCCTAATACTGGATTATCTATTGGGCCATTCAAAGTGATTAGTGGGTAGGTATCTGTCCAACCATTATTTGTTATGGTTGTTGTAATAATTGATGAACCACCACCATAGGTCAGATTGTAAACGCGGTTGTAAACACGACCCGTAGGAGGCGTATAAGCCAAGAGCGCTGTTTGTTCATTGCTGTTGTAATAGCGTGGGTCTGGGCAGAAGAAATCAACCTGCGAAATGATGTAACCGTATGTGTATTCAGGATTGATTGTGGCCATGTGTGAACGCACGCGGGCATTAATTACTTGTTCCATTTCGCCAGCAGAGAGCATAAAATAAAGAGGCGTAGTGCCAGATGTCTGCGGTTGTAGCGTTCTTTGTAATGTATTGAAATTTGCTTGGGCCGATGCTGTTGAAGTAGCAGTGGTCTGGATAGTCATAGAGATAATGCGACCACCCAAGAAATCACGACCAGTAAACATACCATCTGCATAACCACGGTTATCATCTTGACTGCGGATGCCCGGCAAACTTTCTAAACCATCAACATTAAGAATTTGATAAGGCGAACCAGCGCCACCAAAAACTTGGTTATTAAATGAGAATGAATAATTGGCTATGACTGCTGGCATTATTTCACCGGAATTCCTCTAACAGTTCTTGGAACTGTACTTGTTTTGCTAGATACAAGACCTTTAGGAACAGGAATACCTCTAACAGTTGGAGGCGTAGAGGTTGTAACAGTTTGACCAAAGCGAACAGCAGATAGAGCCGCTTTAGCAATTTCATGAGGGTCTGCCATGGTTGAAGTAATGTTTTGATTAACAGTAATTCCGCCCCTATCGGCAGTTCTTGCTTGCGTATAACCATTATTGTTGCCAGTGCCAGAACTACCGCCACCACCACCGCTACTACCACCACCGCTACCTGTACTTCCCAAAATAGTCAGTGCGCCAAGAGTTGCTAATGCTTGTTTAATAGCAAGAATTTTTGCCATTAAATCATCAAGTTTTTTCTGCATAGCGCTATTAATATCATCAATTGCCTTATTAAAATCTTTTTGAGCCTCTAAAAGCGCTTTTTGTAAATCTTTTTGGGCTTCAGCCAAGGCTTCATTTAAGTCTGCATTGTTTTCAGCCAATGCTTCTGAATACGCTTCAGCCTGCTCAGCCAATTTTTCAGTTCTTAATTTAGCATTTTCTAATACTGCGGCATCAAATACTTTTTGTGCTTCTGCAAGGTTAGCCTTTAGTTGTACATCTACTTCATTAAGGCTGGTCTGTAAATCAATAGCAACTTGCTTATATGCCTTGCGTAATTCTTCAGTAGCAAGATTGCCACCTTGATTCATTGTGCGCGCTAGTTCATCCAGTCCTGAGTTAGATACTTTTTCTATCTCACCAAATAGGTCCTGCATTTCCTTTGTGGATTCAGGGGTAGCATCTAATAGCGATTTGGCTAGTTGATTGCCTATCTGTGGTCCTGCTTGTACAACCTGCTCAATAAAGGTTTGGGTGTATCCCTTAGCGGCGAGCGCGGCGGCATTTTCTTGTAGGTCTTTAGCCGCTGTCAGTTTCTCGCGGATAGAGGCTATGAGGCCTGCAACACCTCCGCCCTTTTCATATTCATCTTTAATACTAAAGCCAAGAGCAGATGCAAACGCAGAGCGTAATCTGTCCATAGATTGTTGCATTAATGATGCTTCTTTTTCTACAGCGCTCTTGCGCAATTCAATGCGTTTTGTTTCTGCGTCTTTCTGTAATTCTTCTAGTTTGGCGTTATATTGTTCGCGTATTTCTAGTTCTTTTTTAGCAAAATCTTTATTGATTTCAATAATGCGTTTAGCATTTTCTTTGCGAATCTCTGCATCGCGTTTAGCCCATCGTGCATTAGCCGCCGCTTGTGCCTCAGCATAACGCTCTTGTGCCTCAGATATTTTTTCAGCGTAACGCTCTTGGGCTTCAGCAATCTTTTCTTCAGCATCGCGTCTAATATCAGCAATATCTTTGTAATACTCTTTTAGTTTATTTTGCTGGCTTTCAATTTGTCGTTTTGTTTTATCGCTAACAAGTTTGCCATCTGCGTAATCGCCAAAATCAAGACCGCCATCCTTCATGTCATCTTTGGTCTTTTTTGTAATCTTAGCAAGTCCATCTAAACGCTTAGATAGTTCATTTGCTTTCTTTGCGGCCTTATCTCCAAGGTCAGAGATGCCATCTAAGCCTTTGTTAATTAAATCTAATCCACTCTTTGCATACTTACCAACGCCCGGCAATTTAGAAAGAGCGCCAAGGAATAATCTCATTGGTCCAGTAACAATCTTTGCTATTGCTTCATAGACTCTAGCCACTATTGGAATGATGCTTGCAAATGCCGTGAGTGCGGCTTTGGCTACGCTAATTACAACTTTACGGAAAGTTTCACTGCTGTTCCATAATTTAACAATGCCAGCAACTAATAAAGCCACTCCGGTAATAACTATGGCTATTGGGTTTGCTTTCATGACTAAATTCAATGCCGCTTGTGCAATCTTTGCGCGGTTCATAACAATTGTATAAACGCCCCACGCTGTTGCTCCAATGCCAAGAGTTATTGCAAAGGCCTTGATTTCATCTTTATTATCTTTGAGGAACTTCATTAATCCTCTAAGAGCAGGGAACAAAACTTTAGTTAAGAAGCGAGAGAATCCATCAACAACAGGTTGTAGCCCATCGCCTATTTCTTGTTTAAGGTTATTGAAATCATTTATGGCTACCTGCATTGCGCCTTGGCTTGTATCGCGCAAGTTAGCATTGAAATCTTTATAGGTTGAATTTAATACTTTGACCAATGCGGCTGTTCGTTCAGCCTCTGTGCCAGAAGATATTTGTTTCTTTGTTGCATCATCAAGAACAAAACCAACTTTAGTTAGCGATGCAAAGTTACCTTGTAAGGCTTGGGCAAGGCTGTTGGTCATACCCTTGAACTCATCAGCAGAAGCCGCCGCGCCCTTTTCAGCCGTTACATAATCCAAAACAGCAGGCGTTAATTTGGCGATAGCCGCCGCACTTAAATCAAAGGTTGCTAACTGTGACTGCGTGACCGTGATGTTGTCTTTAGATACAACACCTATCTTTTCTAAAGCCTCAGCCTGTTTGCTTAGTGCAGATATTTGTTCTTCAGTTGCATCGTTTGTATTGATAAGCAACTGGCGCAATCTGTCTTGGGCCGCTTCTGCTTCTTGTGATGCCGCAACAGAACTCTTAAAAAATGAGATTAACTGCGATGCTCCAAAGGTAACACCGATAGTTGCGCCAAGTTGTTTTAGGCGCGTTCCCATTCCTGCAAATGCAGAGTCAGCCTTCTTTACATTGTCATCTAAACTTTTTAAGGTTGCCTCTGCGCGTTGTAATCCAGCCTTCAGGTCTGATACATCGGCTTCAATTTTGACTATTACGGGGTCAATGGTTGCCACCTAGTTACCCCTCATTCTCATAGCCAAGTTAGTGCTAAAGACCCGGCTTAAAGTTCCGTTGGCCGATAACTTTTCTGCGGCGGGTCCTAAGTATGGATATTTTACGCCGGGCTTCCATCTTGGGTGTCCAAATTCAACTGCTCTTGAATAAACCATAGTTGCAGAAACATCTACAGAATAAGAGCCATCAAATCCTTTTTGCCCATTGCTTGTTGTAATACTTCTACGCAAATTACCAGTGCGTACATTAGGTCCGGGGCGGCCAGAAGCATTTTGTTTAGCCTGTCTTTCAACAGCAAGACCTGTAACAGTCACTGCATATTGAATCGCTTGCTCAAACTTATCTTCTGTGGCATCAAAACTAGCCAAGACATCATTGAGGTTCGTTATTTTTAGGCGAACGCTCATGAATCACTTAGTCTTTCTGCCTTCAGACTCTCTACGGTAGCGGCTATCGCAATTAACCAGTCGGCTGTATTCACTGGCAAGTTATCAACTTGGTCAGGTGTCCAACCAAACTTCTCTGCCATCGTGTAATACATCCACTGCTCATCTGGATAGTCAAACGCTGGATTGCGCTCGCCACCTTCCAACAACCATTTTAGCCGTTGGAGTTTTCGGTAATCGCTTTTGGGTCTTGTTCGTTCTCCACTGTTTCAGCAAGAGTAGGGAACAAATAATTTTGTGTTTCTTTAGTTGCTTCTACCAAAGCATCGTAATCGCGCATTTCTAATTCACCTAGTGAATCAATTTTTACAGATGGAAGCGGTAAATCAAATGACCATTCTTCAATCATGATTCCAATTAGTGCATCGCCTAAAGCCATAGCGCGTGTTAAATCTCCGCCTTCAACTTCAGAACTTTTTAGAATTGCTTTGCGGTCTTTTACCCTTAATTTCTTTGGGTCTTTTAGGGTAACTGTTCCACCTGACGGTAGTGTTATTTGCTTAGACATACTGCCTCCGTTTGTTTGTGCCTTCCGATTTATCTTACAGGGAACAGGAGCGCGGGATGGCGGGGAAGGCGTACCGCCATCAACCTGACCGCCCCTGTTCTGACCTAGTTATTAAGCGTAGGTTCCAGATGCTTTCGCGTTCTGTAGAACCCACTCAATTGGAGCAAAACCACCAGTGGAACCAGCATCAGTAGTATTGCTTTGCGCGTTGAGGTCAATGCTGACCTGTACAAAATCTTCTCCGCGTTCAATAACTGCCGCTGTGTATGCACCCTTGGTTAGAGTTGCTTGAATCTGAACTGCAGATGCGCCTGCACCATAAGCCCAATTCAAAACAATTGCTGGTTGAGTGTTTGTGAGGAAGCGAGTTAATTCTGTATCTGCTTCCATGAGGAATGTAATCTTGCCAGTTACTTCCAATGGTCCAAGGAAGATGTTGTATGGATTCTGTGTATTGCTGATTCCATAAACAGGTGTTACTGGGCGGCTCATATCAATGTTTCCGCTCATTGCTGTTGATACAGCAGAACCACCAATGCTTACAGTACCTCTCCAAACAGGAGTTGGAAGAACTGTGCTAAATGATGGTGTTGGGTCAGATGTTGTTTGTGAAATCCAACCAGTTGATTTAGCATCATACTCCAACATTCCATCTGCATTGAAGCGTAGAGAGAAATCAGAGAATTGGCATCCCGGATATTGGCGCACATTCACTGCATAGAAATCAGTAAGTGTGTAAGAAATTGGCTGTGCATCAGCGCCAGATGTGGTGCTGTTTAGCAAAGAAATTGTGTGTGTATATGGTGCTGAAGCGCCTGATGTGCTTACAGAACCAAGGATTCCAGCAAGTCCATAACCGATTGTGTCGGCGAATACTGCGCCTCCAAAATCAAATGTTGAACGGGTGCGGCCCTGAATGTAGTTGTAATTCAATACATTTGAACCGCGTAGTCCTGTGTCATATAACGGGTCAATAATGTCTTGTGGTTTTAACGCATCTTTTGCAACTGGAATAAAATCAGTTGCGGCTACTGGTGTACCTTTTACTGCTTCTTTAGCGATACCAAGGTAAGAGCGTACGGATGCTTGTAGTGCCATTTATTCACTCTCCTGCTTTCGTGTCTGACGCGGCAGACGGTTTGTTTGATACTGGTCTTTCATGTGCGGTTCCATCTTGAACAAATCCGTCTTTATCTCCATCTTTTGCATTTGGATTAAATCCAGATTTGGTTTTTGCCGCGCCATCCGTACTAAAATCAGGATGGCTAAAACCTTCCGGTGCATCTACTACATCACCGGGTTTTACGATTCCAAGCGCAGGGAACAAGCGTTCTTCTGTGCCTTTATATGTCAGTTTCATTCATGCTCCTTATGCCTGAATCATCTCGGTAACATCAAATTCTAACTCAGCAAAGATGTCCGTAGCGCCTTCTTGATTTGTAGCAGGTTCTCCATAGCGCCCTAAAATCACAGGCTCTGCACCTTGCCAAACAAGTACGCCAGTTGCATCTCCAAAATTATGGTCACTGCGTAGGCGTTCTTTTATATTGTCAATCAATATATCAAAGTCAGCCATTGCATCTTCAGAGTTAGGATGAAGTGAGTGAACATAAAGTTGAAGTATTACGGTGTAATCAACGCGTTTCCAACCATTATGCGCACCACCGATAGCCAAACGATTTTCTCTTTCTTGTTGGATAAACACCACGCAAGCAGAGCGAGTCATTTGACCCGGTAGAGCATTTAGTTGGAAATTGATGCGCTTGGGAAATGATGTAAATACCTGATTGAGGTTTTGTATTGGGGGATTGGCGATGAACTTTGCCAGCGTATCCCGTACGCCAACGCGACCTGCCATTAGCGAACCCTGCGATAGAGATTGACCATATCAAGCGCCAATCTGACCTCACCTGCATAGCGTTGATTGTTGCCGATATTGACCGTAGGTTGAGTTGTTAAGTTCATGGTCATAGAAGCATCACCGCGTTGCTTAATAAAGGCGCTAGTCATAAGAATTGTGGCCTGCTTGATAGCAAATGGCATATTGCTAAAGCCTGCGGCAGTATGAGAGTTAGCAAGAGGCGCTGTTAGCGGCACTGTAGTTGCGCCATAGGTGTAATTGTTTGCCACAGTAACAGATGTTGCATTTGCACCATCAATAATTCTGTAAGTTTCGCCCGGCAAAATGCCCGATGGATTTACAACAGTGATACTAGTTGCTCCGGCAGTTCCGGTGCAGGTTGTATTTACATAGCCTGCAATGTAGGTGTATTTAGTAAAGATAGGAACGCGTGGACCGTATGAACCAAAGGCTAAAGGACCACTAGAAGTATATGTAGTGTTGATTTGGCTTAACGGGATAGTGATTTCTTGATTCTCAAAGTAGCAAAGAGAAGGGTCTGCAAGGGTCTGTAGGTTATTTGGGTCAGTTCCCCATTGGAAAGATGATAGAGAAATGATTGGGTTCTTATTTGGGTGCAAGAAAATATAACCCTGATTGCTAATGCGTGTGCGCTGTGTTTCTGTCAGTGGATTAGCGTGTAAATCTTGGTTTAGGTATTCGTTTAGATATGAAGTAGCGCGCAAGATAACGCGGGCTAATTCTGCATCCTGTGCGTTTTGATTTCCGCCTACTACAAGGTTGTTGTAATCAAGAGAAGTTGGGGCGTTCTTATATTCAGATACCGTAATATAAGGTTGTTCGTTGTAGCCTGTTTGTGAAGTTACGCCCACTGTCATTTTTATTCTCCATCTCGCTGAATATCAGATGATTCGTGACCGCAACGCCCGCATTTGCGAAACCAACCATTAAAGCCACATTGTACGCAAGTAAAACCGCGTTGTCTGTCGCCTTCGTTGTAAGGATTAAGTGATGCCTCAATAAAACCTTCACGCTTCATAGCCGCGCCATGCTTTAAGTTATCAACATTATAGATACCGCTTTTATCGGGATTATATTTTTTTCCACCGATAACAGTTTCTTTTACGCCTCTATCTGGTGCTACATATCTGCCCATATATGCCTCCTTAGTAAGAGAGAGCGCGACTTTTCAAATATGCCGCGCCCTCTCAGACTTATTTAATTGTTATGCAGAAACGATGCCATTTACTGCGCCGTTCCAAGCAGGAGCGGTGCAGAAGAATGTTCCACGGAAATATGTGGAGAAGTCGTAAGTGAACTGTACGACTGGCCACTGGATTCCCATGTAGTCCTGAACTAGGAAGTTTGCCCAAACATCTGATACTTCAGTATCAGGAATTGGAAGGGTAAACGATAGAACAGGAGCAACACCTTGGTTAAGCCATGGGTGAACCATTAGGTCCACTGCTTTACCAGTGACTTCGTTCTGAAGTCCGGTAACGATTGAACCGTAAGTGATTCCATCGCGGCCCGGCTCTTGAATTGTCAAACGGTAGTTAGCGCTTGAACCACTCTTGATTGCATCAGAGAGTTGCTTACGGTCATTACCATTTAGTAGAACTAGGTCTGGGTCTGCCTTTACATTTTGGTACATAGTTGCAAAGACATTCTGGAATTCAACACCCGGATTTGAAGTGCTGAATGTGCTGTTGATGTTGTTTACAGCGCCAGAGTTAGGACCGAGAACGGTTGGAAGGATTCCGTCATATCCGGTTGCGTATGCAGAGGTGTTTGTAGCCGCACGAGCGGATGAAGCACCTGCGATTGAGTAAGCGGCATTGTTACCAGTTAGACCAGAAGTGCCAACACCTTGAATGGTGAAGGTTCCGGTTCCCTTTAGGGTTCCCTGATAGAACAACTGTGTTGCGTCATTGACGATACCAACATAAACATTGTATCCAAGAGCGCCTACTACTGGTGTCGCAACATTTACCTTAATAACATCACCAGATGCTACTGCGGTGCTGAGTACGGAACCAATGATTGATTCGCCGAAACCGTTGCCAGAAATACCGACATCGGAAGTTAGAGCAACATAGTAAGTACCTGCATCACCTGCGGCAAAACCGGTTTCTCCGGTTCCTGCGGCTGGTGAGGTAACTGTGTATGTTGGAGCGGCGATTGTGCCTGAGTAACCTGATGCGGTTCCTCTTGCGAATAGCATCATTCTTTCTTCCATCAACATTGTTGCATAAAGTGTTGATGTTGAAGAAAGTTGGCGAAGGTCTTGATAACCAAGGCCAGAGAAGTTCGCATCAAAGGATACGCTGTCAGATAGTGAGTATGAGTTGTATGGCAATACTAAATCATCAGCCGCATACGAGATTTGTGGTCCACGCTCTAGCGTTAGTCCACCAAATGTATTCGTTGTGGTTTCTGTGATTCCCGGCCAGATATTTCCTACTCCACCAGTACCTGTACCTGTGTAACCAAGAATTCTCTTGACACGGTGCGAAGTACCAACACCCTTCTTGCGAGGGATGCGGTTACGGAGAGGTGTTGGGCGTGGTGTAAGCATCTTTGAAGGTGCTTCCAAATCAAACGCCGCAAACGATGTTGATAGCGGGCTAGTTAATGTAATTTCCTTCTGAATGTCTTGCATCGCCATTCTTTGTGCGGCAAGTGCGTTCTGAAGTCCTGCCTGTGCATCAGCGGTGAGTGACTTGCTTGATGCAAGTGCTTCCATTGCGCTTACTGGGTCAGCCTTTGGTGCAAGGCCCGGTACTGATTGGGCATTGCTTAAAGACTTATCCAATGACGCAAGGTATTCCTCATGTCGCTGTGCGGCCTCTACTGGTGATACATCACCAAAGAGGTCCGTTGCGCGTGGCATTTCAGCCATGTCGGATTCCTTTCGTGTTTGGTTTACTTGCTTTCAGATTGTGCTTTAGCAAGGAATTCCTTTGCTAATGCTGTGTAACCCTTTGCAAGTGTTGGGTCGGTTGTTGCCTGTGCTTTCGCGTTGTATGCGGCGGCTTTTGTCAGCAAATCATTGCTGGTTTCGCTAACTGGTTTAGCAGTTCGCTTTGGTCCACCTGCCACTGCGAGAGATTTAGCCTCAGCCAACTCAGTTTCCAAACGGGTTGCCTTTGACACTGCCGCCTCTTTTGCGGTCAGTAGTTCTGCAATTTCCGATTTAATGGACTCAGTTGCGCTCTTGATTGCTTGCTCTACGATGGCTGTTATATCTGCTGACTTAGGCGCATCAGCAGAAATTTCTTTTTCTTCTTTAACATCTTCTTCAGCAGGTGCTTCTGCATCAGCAGGTGCGGCTTCATCAGCCTTATCTTCTGTTGCATCTGCTTCTGCAGACTTAGGTGTTTGGTCTGGCGAATACATCTCTGCAGTTGTTACATGAGATGGTTTCGCAACATTTGCAAAATCATTTGTTTGTGTTAATCCGTGGTCTGTTCCCGGCTGGTTGCATCCACATTCTAAACACTTTGTGACTTCAGCAGATTTCTCTACTTCATCTTCTTCATCTTCATCAATTTCAATTTCAATGCTCTTTGAGTATTTATCCCAACACTTAGTAGCATCATCATCGGCCATGCCTGCTTCTTTGCAACGCTTCATAAAGTCAGCGCGCTTTTCACCCTTTTTAGGTTTGATTTCTTTATCATCTGCGGCCTTAGCCTCAACAATTTCTTCCACAACTTCTCCTTCTGCTTCCTCACCTTCATACCAAGCAAAAAGGTGATGGACAGCGGCTAATAGGTGAGAGAGTGAAGTTTCTTCATTATGTCCTTCCTCTCCCATTTCTTCTGCTTCAATGGCGATAAGTTGTGCCAACGCCTGACGCGCAGAATCGTAGGTTTTCTTATCAAACTTTACTAAGTCACCACCCGCGTAGGCCTTAGATAATTCAATTACATCATTGGCGAGCGCGGTCATGGCTTCCCTTTCGGTCATTTCGGATAATTCTAAACTATTAGCACTTTTTTCGGACTTCTTTTTGTAAGTTCCTCCGCGCTTCTTGTATTCACGGACCACCCATGCATTTGCTACAGCAGATGGGTAAACATCAAACTTCTTCTTAGCCTCACTTACTACGCGGCTGTATAACTCTTTATCGGCAGGCTCAGATTTGCCGCCACCGCGTAACATATTTTCGTAATTTGGCTTCTTATCTTCTTTTTCAATTAGTTCTTCAACCTTCCAGAATCCGTTTTCTCCATCTGCAGATTTAGCAAGAACCAACTGGCAGTTTGGATTAGCAGGGCGGTCCACAAGGCTTACTTCAACAATCTTGCCATCAATGATGCGACCATTTGCCGCCTTCTGGTCACGCACAACGCGTGGATTCTTGATACCAATTGAGAAACCTTTTAGCACTCCGGTATCTACTTTCTTAACAGATACAGGGTCCACAACAAGCGCGTGGATGTAATGACCGTCAGCCTTTTTCTCATATTCTTTAGCGACACCAGCGGCAATGTTGCTGTGTTGTTCACGGATATTGCCACCGCTCTTGAACCACTCTGGCATTGCATTATCTAGCCAAACTGGGTCACAAATTTGTTGGTCAATGTCCAGTGAATCATCAGTAGCCTTGCCATAAACAAGCATGGTTCCATCTGCGTTTTTGTCTGCCTTGATGATGTCAAAGAAGGCTGTTGTCATATTGGTCATTGTTGCTTTGTCCTTTTTATCGTTTTCTCTTGCAATCCTATTCGCCCATGATTTGCCAGCATCGCCGCCCCATAGAAGCCAAGCGATATAACCAGCAGAATCTACGCCCCATCCTTCACCCTTTTTATCAACTTCGTGACGGGCAAAGTAAGAAACCATCCGCTTGATGGTTGATAGAGAAATTGATTTGCCATTGGATAAATCGCGAGCGCGTGCCACGCCCACTGCTGTTCCACCACGCCCATGTTTTTCGCGTAGTTCTAATCCCCGTTTTGCGTTATTGCGAACCGCTTGGGGCGGAACAAATCCATCAGCCATTATTCCTCATCTTCCTCAATGGAAAACTGTGGTGTAACTGTACCGAATTTTGTGATTTGATTTAGTCTTTTCTCTAATTCATTTTTTGCATCAGGAACCCCAAACTGTGCCGCCTCTGCCAACACCTGTAATGTTTGTTCGGTCCAATCAATCTCTAAACAATCTTCGTCTTTCATTTGCTCTCCTTCGCCTTTCTAGCCGATTCTGTAAGGAATTGATTAGCAATCGTTTCGGGATTTAGGAGCCAAGACTTAAAAGGTTCTGCCAGTTCTTCTAGGCTTTTTGACCTTCTGATTTCTGTAATCAATCGTTCTAGGTATTGATTATTTAGCCTTAAATGCAACTGCCCTACGCGTTGCGACAGTTCTATTTCGTTCATGGCATCTCCTTCACTATAACTGCGGTTCGGTTCAAAACTATGTAGTAATCAGAACCAATAGGTTTTTCGCCCCATTTCAAAACAGGGGTTGGAATCTTGATTGCGTCATAACCTAGGGCGGCGGCTACAGCACTGCTATCGTCATAAAAATCTTGTGCAAATTCGTATTTTTTACCCTTAAAAATCTGCTCTGCCATTTTGCTTATATCTGCCAGATTTATGACTTTAGCCTGTGGGTTTAGTACTGCATCTATTACAGCACCATATCGTAATTTTTCACCTTTGATATTAGTTTTCGCAAATGATTCTGCTATATCGCGAGTGCTTCCAAAATATGTTCCATCGCCAAACATGCCTTTGCCTATAAATGGGTCATCACCATTTAAGTACTGTTGTATGTAAGCCGCTGGTTGTGCTTTTTTTGTTCCTGATACGCCTCTATAAATTGGCGTTGCGCCCTGCTTTACATATTTTTGGAATTCTGTGGCACTGACTACCGTGGGTTTTCCATTAAATCCCTGTAATTGTAAAATGTTTTTTAGGTATAAATTTTGGCCATCCCTGTTAAAAGATTGATAATCAACTTCGCCTGTTGCCTTTTTACTATAAAAATCATTACTTATTTCAGGCGTAAAGTAATCTGTTGAAGTTTTTGCGGCTACATAAGCGGGTACAGGTACTGCATTTTGTTCTGTAATTTCTTCTAAAATTTCTGTTCCCACAGTTTGTGGTGGTAATGTTTTTGGCACTTCGGCAAACTTGTACCAGCCCAATCGTTCAGCCAATTCTTTGAGTAATGGATTCTTGGTCTGACCCTGCATGATTGTCCACTCAGCAAACATCTCAGCGTAGAACTCTTTGGTGTTCTTCTTGGCGTAATCAGATACATACGCAAATGGGTCATTAGCGTATTTGCGCTTTAGTTCAAGAATGATTGCTTCTGTTGCCGCGTTCTGTATTGATTCTCCGCGACCAAATGAGCCACCAATATCTTGCGTATGGCCCCATTCGTGAGCAAGCGTATATTGACGATGAGGAACAATGCCGATGGCAGGCATCTTAAATCCAAGTTCTGCCTTCTTTGGTACATCATCCATAACAAGAGATGGCTTTAACCATACCTTTGCATCGCCAAGAATTGCGCTTCCGTATGCTGTACCGCGATTGCTTGAAATAATAAAAGTTATACCTTCTTTTGGCGCTACCTTCTGCAGTGCATCTATCTCAGCAAACAATTTTTTGCGCGTTGCTTCTGGCACTTTTAATCCTACAGATGAAAATTGCACCGCAAAAGAACCGTTTTTATAGACTTCGCCTTTCTTCAAATAATCTAAATCAGCCTTGCTCAAAAACTCATTTGCAATACTTGCCCTTAGATATTCCTCAGCCATCCTTGGATATTTCTGCATTGTTATGCGTATCCACTCATTTACCTTTTCTTCTTGGCTTAACTTCACCCATTTACCCGGCGCATAAGTTGCCGCAATAACGCTTGGTTCTATCACTCTGGCAGGGATTGGGGATTCTGCTGGTGTTGGAACTGGCGGTGGGGTAACTGTGCCTACGCCCGGCAATACTGTTTCTTCATCAAAGCCCGGAATGACAGGAGCCAAAGCGCATCTGCAGTTTGGATGTGCTGGCGGTTGGGTATCACCGGATGGAAATGGTGCGCCTATGTTTACTTTCTTATTAGCGTTTTGCGCGCATTTAACACAAGGCTCAAATACCAACCATTCTTGTTGTTGTAGTCCTGCTTCACGATAACGATTGACTGTAGCCGCAGAGATTGCACGATTTTGTTCAGTAATAGCGATAGTTAATGCGCGTGCAGGGCTTGCTACATGCGTCATGATTGTTTTAGCCGAGCGCTTTGCATCTAAACCAAGTTCAATCGCTTCGCCAATAGAATTACCAATATCAGTCAAAGTTGTATCAGAGAATCCTTTAAGCGTGATACCTGCTTGTTGTAATAACTGTTGAAATGCTCTAGGTGGTTTAAGGATTATCGCTTGTGCGGCATCTCCGGGTTTCCATTTGGACCAATCAACTGTGCCTTGCACATCAGCCTTACGCGCTTGCTTTGCTTCTTCTATTGCTTCGCGTGCGGCAGTATCACCGAGTGCATAAGCCTCAGCCCATATCTTGATTAATACCTGTCGTAGTGGTTCTAAGTTTGGGCGGATATTCATAATCGCCCATGCTCTTGCTCTAACTCTTTGTTGTGGAAGCGTTAGGCTCTCATCAGGCATTGTGTTTGCATAACCTGTAAATGCTCTTTCAGCATCAAATGATTGGCGCAATGCCGCTCTAATTAAGACCGCGTTCTTTGCCGCCAAACGCGCATCTGCCTCTAATGCGCGCTCCCAAGTCATGTCAGATACGCTTTAGCGAGCGCTCTTGCGGTATCTAAATCACCGTCAAACGCACAACGGTTCAGCGCTTCACCAACAATAGGGTCTAAACTCTTGAATTCAAATAGGCGTGCGCGCTTACCTTTAGATGCCCACTTCATAAATGCTTTTACCTCTGAGCGAGTTTCCTCATCTACTTCTTCTTCAATCTCAGAAGCCTCAGCAGGATTTACTTCGCTTGGTTTTGCGTTCTCTGTATCAGGAGTTGTTGGTGCAGTTGGTGTTGCATCTGGTCCTTCAAGAGTTGGTGCAGAAATAACTTCTTTTGCATTAATGATTCCATCTGGTGAGAATAAAAATATGTCTGAGCCTGCAACTAATAGCGGCATATCGGCTTGTGGAGTATCAAGCAGTGGCAATCCCATCTCTGAGCGGCGCTCATTGATTGTTTTACCTGCGCTCTTTACCTCAATATCCGCCTTCCGCGCCATTGATTCATTGTCTTGGCGCTTGCTGGTCATTAGCCGGAACTCTAGTTCTCGCGGCATACCCAGATATGTGTAAGAAAGATTCGTAACCATCTTGCTAATCCAAGTTGCTAACGGACCAACACCGATGGCTTCTGCTGTTTCTGCTCTACCTTCTTCGTAGCCTTTTCCACCTAATCCGCCCTTTGGAGCAAATCCGATTTCACTTGGTTGTACGCCAAAGTGACCGCAAATAGATGTAATCAGGTAATCATCAAGAGTGTCTTTGAACTTTTCGCCATATCCATCATTGACTACAGGGCTTAAACCTTTTGGTAATAAGCGAGCGCGTTTGCGTTGTTCTGTTTGTCCTGCAAGGTCATCATTTAGGATGTTTTCGTAGGCTCGCAACAAGTCTGGGTTGTTGCCCCAATCTTCATCGGTTGTGAACATGAGTTCTGGCAACACGCCATCTGTGTATTCGGCTCTGAGCCATTGTTGTCTGCGCAAATAAATGTCTGCGAGAGGTAATGCGCGCTCCACAGGGCTAAAGCCGTAAACGCTAATGCTCCTGCGGTTGCGAACCATATAAGCAAGTTGGTCACTTGTGAACTCTCCATCTGCCTTCGGGTCCTCATCAGTTGCAGAAAATTCCGAGCGTGGGAAGCCGTACAGAATTTGTTGATATGCCGCGTTTGGTGGGATTGGGCGCATGCCTCTGTCATCAATAAGCGGTTTGATTGTTGAGCCATCTAGGATTTGGAAAGCGTACAAATCTCCACCGACTGTAGGTAGTGGATAAACAGCCCAAGCATCAATAACTAAAATATCTTCAAGCGCAATGTTTAACCAATCGTTCCAAGTTAAACCGTTTTGCTTATCTGGTGTTTCCCAGAACTCACGCAAACGATTGATTTCGTCTGTGTATTTTTCTCTAGCGCGAGCCATAGCGCGTACATGGTCGCCACCTGACTCAGCCATAATCTTTTCTGATGAATCTTGACCAAGAACAACATCCCATTCCAAGCCAACCATCTTGCTTTTAGTTACTTCAATGCATCGGCGCAAAATATCTATCTGGTCTGCGGCGGCGCGTAGAGTCTTGAAAGGTATGAGGCGTGTTTCAGTGACATTGATGTTCTGTGCTACTTGATATTCGTAGCGGCGTGGTTGTGGTCGGCCATTATCTTGCAACGGGTTGATTGCACCCGGTGTGATTGGGAATCCCGGACCAAAAGGAACTTGCCCGCTAAAAGGTGCGCGTGGTAATGCTATTGAGTTGCCATAGGTTTGACGCATTGTGAGCGCATCTGATTGTGCGCGCATCTCTGCTTCTGTTTGCGTGACGGAACCAGCAGGCAGGCGTGGTGCTTTTTCAATGTTGCCTGTCGCTAATGCTTTTGCGATACGGTCACGCAGACCCATGTGTATCTCCCTCTAGCCCCTTGTGGTTCGGGCGGTTCTTAGGCGTGGACTACAACTCTGTATTGATTGCTTGTTGGTGCTACAGAGAATAGGAGAGTTATAGCAGTTGTGGTTGTATGTTGCACATCGCAAACAACTTCAGCGTATGGGCTTGAATTGTCATAGACGGATACAACTACATCACGAGTTCCAAGGTTGTGGGTGATTGTGTAGGAGGTGTTTGAACCATCGCCAACATTCGCCGCATACTTTTGAACAACTACTGCTGTATCAATGTTGATACCACCAGATGTGACGGTGATACCAGTGCCAGCAACTGCGCTAATGACATTGGAGGTGATGTCAATACCGTTACCTTCGGTGAAAGTTCCCGGTCCTGCCAATTGCACCCAAGTCTGGCCTGCAAATGATGTGAGGTAGTGATTGCTCTGAGTCCAAGAGGTTCCAGCCTTTGTGGTTCCTTCTAGGATATAGATGGTTGCGCCTTCTAGTTCAGCAAAGGTGCTTGCATCAGCAGAGCGGCTAAGAGTGTAGGTAGTTCCGTTGTCGTTATAGACATAGATACCATCTTCAGTATCGGTTGTCTGATTTGAAAGAACGATTCGGTAGCCATCATCAGCAGATGTAAGCGCTCCGTAAGTATCAATATCTAATGTGCCTGTTGAACCTGTGAGAGCCACATTTGTTGAAGCAAAAAGATTTGCGGCGGTTTTCCAAGTTAAACCTTCAACAGCAGAATCAACATAGCCTTTATTTGCGGCATCTGTTGCCTGTGTAGGTGTAGCAACATTTGTTAGTTTGAAGTTGCCAATAGAAACATCAGCAAGAGGCACAGCAAGTGCAGAAAGATTGATTGCAGAGTGCGCCGAGTTATCGTGTGTTGGAGTTCCGTGTGTGTGGTCAGCGCGTGCAACATCTGTTGATGTTCCGTTTGCGCTCGCGGCTCCAAATGATGTTTCTGCTGTGACATTGCCAAATGCAGGCATTGCGTGTGCGTGGTCATCACGCGCAGGAGCAGTACCAGTTCCAACTGCACCAGAACCGCCAATGGCTAATGCGGTTGGTGTGTTGTTTGTTAGTGAAGGAGTACCGTGAGTGTGGTCGGCGCGAGCATAGGAGTTGCTTGAACCGTTACCGCTTGATGCTCCATAAGATGTTTGTGCTGTGACGCTACCAAATGCGCTTACTTGCGCCCATGCAACACCATCATCAAAATACAAAAGGTTTTGGTCGGTTGCAAAATAAAGTCTGCCTGCAACACCAGCGGCAGGGCGGTTTGAAAATGTGCCATAAATAATTTCAGATTCATTTAGAACAGAAACCCATGCAGTACCATCGTAGTAATAAATTTCATTATCACCTGTGTTGTAGTAAATCTGACCAGCAACAGGTGTGCCGGGTGCTGTACCGAGGTTCTGAATAACTGCGTTTTGCAGTTCGTT
>JACCDW010042060.1_pt1 | contig 39536 bp, 17 predicted proteins | sample 7449781 | NCBI WGS metagenome assembly JACCDW01 (sample SAMN15323449, study PRJNA562643) | freshwater metagenome | isolation source: river surface water | place: USA:Blue River Watershed | collected 2017-08-18 | reverse complement strand
GATTAACCTGGGCTTTGATTACAATGGTCCCCAAGAAAAAAATCACTGAAAAAAATACCTGCTTCATGATAGGATTGATTTAACGTTTATAACCCAATTCTGCACCACCACTCACTGGCATGATGCAACCTGTAATGAATCTTGCTTTTTCTGACAATAGAAATACACAGGCATCTGCAATCACATCTCCATTGGGGCAATAACCCAATGCGTGGATGGAATCAAGATAGGCTTCCATTGCAGATGGATCGGGCTGGGCTGCAGACCAAGTCCTTAACATCGGCGTCCAAACCCCGGCAGGGCTCACTGCATTGACCCTGATGCCCATGGGTGCATAATCCAATGCCATTGACTTTGTCAATGCATTCACCGCACCTTTAGTGGCTGTATAGGCAGCATGCAATGACTGGCCCATTTCACCCACCATGCTGCTTGTATTCAAAATGGAACCCTTTGAAGAAAGCAAGGATGCAAAACCGAATTTGGTGGTATTGTAAATGCCACGCAGGTTGACGCGCATCAAATCATCCCATTCATCGTCTGTAGTTTCATGCAACATTTTGGATGCACCTGCAATGCCTGCATTGTTGTGAATGGCATCAATTCTTCCATATTTTTCGATGGTCCTGTGAATGGCCAATTCTACCTGAGCGGCCTCTGCCACGTTGCACAAAATTCCTAGATGGTTTCCTGGCACTTCAAGCAAAGCCTTGTCTATCTGCTCCTGTCCAATAGATGCAAGGGCAACATGAGCACCTGCTGCAGCGTATGCCTTGAAACACTCAAAGCCAATGCCATCAGAACCTCCTGTTAAAAATATCACTTTGTCTTCAAGCAATCCCATTGCTATTAATTTATGTGATTACAAATATTCGATTGCAGCTTAGTCCAATACATTGGGCAGTGTTTTTGTGACCAAAAGCTTTATTTGTTTTTGGTCCCTGATGATGACAAAACGATGTTCTCCTTCATTTTTATGCTGAAGCAGGTATGCCTTGAAATCAGCAACGGTCTTGATGGGCACACTGTTCACTGATTGAATCAAATCTCCATTCCTAAATCCCAAGAGGTACAGATTTGAATTTTCAACAACCCCATCAAGCGCAATACCCGTGCTGGAAAAATCAATGCCAAAGGCTGAAAACTCCTCTCCCCTAGGTATCCATAATTTCGTGTCTCCCCAAACAGCATATTTGCGACCATTGATGAATTTATCAGCATCTGCAAGCATATTGACTTTTGGAAATACCGGTGTTTTGGCAATTGCTTTCAATGATTGCTTCTGAACACCGAAATCACCCATTGCAAAGGGAATAAAACCCATGGAGCGCGCTTTTGACGTCGCAGTCAATCCATAATCACCTTGGGCTGCATTGATAAAACCTGCATCACCTGCAATTGAATTGGAATCACAGCCATTCGCAATAAACTTCTTCATAGCTCCAACGGCTGCAACATATAAATTGGAATCCAATGATTTGCCCCACTTACCATCCGCTGGTATTCCCTTGTTCATCAGCGCAGGACTGTAGGCCCTGAAAACAATATTGTGTGCAAATACATCACCACTGTTGGGATACCAGACATGCGGATGAAGGCCATTGTTGACAATGATGTTGTTGGTTGCAATCCTGTCAAATCCTTCCCTCATTTTTAAGCCCCCATTCAACAGTAAATTGTTATAAATACGGTACAAGGAAGATCCATCATCCAGATCAATGTCCCATCCATGATCACAACGCATGCGGTTGTTGCGGATGATGTTGGGTGCGAGCATGTCCAGAAATGGAAACTGCTTGTCTTTCCTAACTTCAGGCACAGACTCATTGATGTCTGGCGTCCAGTATCGGTCTCTGCCCCAGGAGTTGAAACTGCCATGATCTCCAGTTTCAAGCACTGTATTGAAGACGTCATTGTGTTCAATGATATGACCGCCAAAAGTTCCTTCGTTGATGTTGATTCCTGCCCTTGGCACATCATAAATGGAACAATGGCTGACGGTAATCTTGTGCGACATTGATATGTGCACTGGAGAAGTTTGCTTTTCATCACGTCCTGTCATGGTGATGAGACAATCTTCAATACGACAATTGGAAGGATAGTTGTCTGTTTTGGGACCAGGGGTTCTGTCGATGTTGTTGAAAACTTGTTTTGCATAACGGAACAGTGGACTCCTCACAGCATCAGGATCTCCTACAAATGCAATACCATTGGCACCGACATGGTGAATATAGCATCCGGCAAAAGATAAATTTCGATTGTAGTTGTTGATAAAAATGGCATTGCCACCTACCTGATCAAATTCACAATCCGTAAGCTTGCAACCAACAGCACCATTGAAAACCACAGCACCACCGCGGTATACCGTCCAGTCAGAGCGAAGCAAAGGCTCTTTGTTCTCCATGAAGGTTCTGGCGGCATGCTTAAAAACAAATCCTTTCAATTCAATATTGGAAACAGGAGATGCTTTTGATCCATTGAACTCAATCAGGTGTTTCAGCCTTACAATTTCTACTTTTGCCTTGCTGATGTCTAACCCAGGGGCAGGAATATGGTAAAGCTTTTCTTCCTTTTCATTGTAGAACCACTCGCCAGGCGCATCCAGTTCCTCAAAAATATTTTCCACCATGCGGTAACCAGGATGTTTGGGTGATGGACGATTGTTCTGCCATCCGCCCTCTTCAATCAGTTCTCCATTTTCTTTTTTCCCTTTGATGAGCCAATGCATGTCTCCCCAGAGGGCAGTATGCATGGCATGCACATAACCACCAGCAGGATTTTTCCAATTGGCAATTCTTTGAGGATTGAGTGGATCCCTTGCTGAATCAGATTTCATGCTATGGCTGAGGTCCCAGGTATCAAAAACATTTTTCCCTTCAACTGCATTGGGGAAACGGGCCATGCGTTGCCTGATACCATTGATGTATAATTGATCAATGGTAGTGCCTGCAGGGATTGAAGCAGTGTACCAACCTTGGGAAGATTTTGTCCATTGCAACTGCAATTGCTTTCCGCCACTGATCACCACAGAGCCTTCATTTTCGGCCATGTAAACAACCGATGATTTGCTGTCCTTATCAGTAAACCGAACGGTTTCAGGGAGATAGTAAGTGCCTGCAAGAAAAATCACTTTTGCAGTTGCCTCACCCGATTTCCTTACCAGTTCCTGCGCTTTTGAAAAGGATGCGATTGGCCTGGTCTTAGTACCAGGATACTGATCATTCCCCTTTACAGATAAATAGATTGTTTGTGCAATGGAGCTTTGGCAAACCAGCAAGGCAAGTGAAATGCAGATGACCCAGCGCAGGGATGCTGAATATTTCATCTACACAAATTTTATGAGTTGAGATCCCTCAGAAGGAACTGTCACATACATGGTCAGTTCCCTTCCCATGGCTGATTGGTATTGTTTGCTGAACCGCTCATAGATGGCATCGATAGCAGATGATTCAATTAAGTTGATGGTACAACCCCCAAATCCGCCACCCATCATTCTGGCACCAGCGATGGCATCTTCCTGTTTGGAGAGGTCGACCAAAAAATCCAACTCCTTGCAGCTTACTTCATACAACTCACTCAATCCCTTGTGCGATCCATGCATCTGTTTTCCAAATCCATGGATATCGTTTTGAACCAGCAACCTGCATCCTGCTTCAAGGCGCATGTTTTCTTCAACCACATACAAACACCTATTGTAAACGATTGGTGAAACGGCAGACCTGAAATCTTCATCCAACATTGAAAGATTTGCATCACGAAGGCTGTTCACTTCAGGAAACCATTCTTTGAGCGCAGCAACACCCTGCTCACACTGTTGTCTGCGCAAATTGTATTCGCCTCCTGCAAGAGAATGCTTCACGCCAGTATCAAACAAAACGATTTTGTAATCGCCAAGGTTCAAGGGAAAATATTGATAGGAAAGATCCCGACAATCCAATTGTATCACCTGGGCATCCTTGCCCATCACACTGGCAAACATGTCCATGATACCACACTTCACGCCTACGAATTCATTCTCTGCTTTTTGGGCCAGTCTTACCAGGTCCAGTCTTTTCAACTGCAAATCAAAGAGTGCATTGAGTGCAAATGCAGTCGCACATTCGACTGCAGCGGAAGAAGACATACCAGCACCAGTAGGCACATCGCAGGTGAGCACCAAATCAAAACCACCCAACGATTTTCCAAGCTTTTGTAGTTGGTCCACAACACCCAGTACATAGGCAGACCAATGACCTGGTTGGTTATTCAGCAAATTAATGTCAACCTGGTGATGTTCTCCAAGGTCTTTGGCAAAAAGCCTGATCAACTGGTCATCTCGCCTGGCGATGGCAACATAGGCAGCCTTGTCAATGGCCGCAGGCAATACAAATCCCAGGTTATAATCCGTATGCTCTCCAATCAAATTGATCCTGCCTGGAGATTTCGCCACAATCTGAGGTGCATAACCATAACTTTCAACAAAGAAACTTTTCACATCCATTTCAACACGATTTTATAAACAACAAGATACAAAAACCTTCCGTCGGATTACCTGTATTCAAATTGTGCAGATGCAACAGTGGCCTTGCTTGGAACCACCCTGATCCATTTGGACTGTATTTCTGCCGGGAAAACCAATTCAATGCTTTTGCCGGCAGGAACAGGGACCGTTTTATAATCATACCAAACCCCATCGCCTGTTGCATCCAGCTGTAGTGTAAATGAAATTGCTGAAGTTGATTGATGAGAAAGGGTCAATGTTCTTTTGTCATAGCCACCAAACAAATAAGGATCAGAAGCAACTTGTGCAGCAACTGCATCATTCAGCCATGGTCCACCTGTGCCAACGGGCTTTCCCATTTTCCAGAGATCATCAATTACACCAGCCCAGACGGCAGCTTTCCTGTCATCAGAGAAAAAGACATTTGGGTTGGCTGCAGCGTTTTTTGCATCAATTCCTGTGAGCACCAACATCCCCCTGAAAGAGGCATAATCATTGATGCGCAGAAAATGTGTTGAAACTGGTTTGATTTTTGCAAACCCATCAGCATTCTCCGAAGGCAGTTCATAAAAAGTGCCTCCGCAATTGAAGAGGTCCCGCTCGGTGGCTACCTCCCTACAAATGCGCAATGATTGTCTTTCCATCAATCCGCCATAACCATCCTGGGTTTTAGGCAAGCGCCAGCGTCTTTTCATGCCATCAACTATGAGGTAGGAGGATGCTTCCACTTGTACAACCTGGGAGGGGATTTTTACTTTTTCCCTGATGGTTTGCTGCATCGGGTCATCTTTTTTCAATACAAGTTTCATGGTGCTGTCCATCTCATAATAACCAGTTTCAATGGACGTATTTCCATACGATGCATTAGCCAACAGACCCAGCTTTCGCTTGTTGTCACCCAACGCAAGCAACAAACCTCCCAATGAGGCTTCGTCGTTTATCTTGCTGATGCCTGCAAGTGCTGCATTAGACTGAGCAATGTTTTGTCTTGTCTCTCCATATACGAAAGATGCTGAAACAATTGCAGTTTCCACTGTTCTGATCCTTATCCATTCTCCTTTATCCGCATTGGTAAATGGAAGAACAACAGATCCGTTGGCTGGAATCACAATTGTTTTAAGGGTCTTCCATTTGCCTGTACCCAATGCATCAACCTCTAAAACCAAGGTTAAAGTTGTTGCTCCATGATTTTTCAGCAAGGCTGTCCTCTTGTTCCAACCTGCAAAAAGGAATGGCTCAGACACTGCACCTGCTGCAACTTTTTCATTGTACCATACCGAGCCTTGTGCACTTGTTGTGCCGATACTGTCCGGTTTCTTTAGTGAAGTGAACCAGATATTTGAATGGGATTGACCAGGACCAAGAATCCCACCTTTTTCTTTGCGCTTGTTCAGGAATTCACTTTGTGCGGCATCATCACATCCAAATACCAATTGGTCGTTCCAGCGGGTGAAGTCGCCAATGACTTTTAGGTACGATGACCTTGGCCTGATGCCCGCAGTATTGGATGATCTGAAGGTTGCAGGAAAGCGCCAGAACATTCCATGCATGGTCATCAAATAATCCTTGTTTTGTTCGGTGCCGATGTTCCTGATTCTGGGCCATTCTGTATTCCATCCATGTGCACCATCATAAGAGTTGGAGGCCTTGGGCAAACGGTAAAAAGACCATTGGCCATTGTCTCGGCAAGCGAGTATGACAGACTTGTGGTCCCAACCGGTTGACCAGATGGGATCTGAAGCTGGTGCAGGATTGCCAGTGATGCCTCCTGGGCCTGTCACTTCAACAAATTGGTTTCGCCTGATCAATTTCCAGTTTTTCCCATCCCATTCAGACAAAGAGCCTGCTTCAATTTTAGGATCCACTCTTGCTTTTTCTCCTGCTTCACCATTGTTTGAAAAAACATAAACTCCCTGGCCAGAATAAAAACCTTTTCCATGAACGCCCAACAACAATTCACTTTCATGGCTTTTGGCCCCTTCCTTTCTCATCACATTGCCGTCCTTATACAATAGCTTCACCTCAAGACTGTGAACATCGACTTCATAAAAACCTTCCTCCATGGTGGCAAACACCAGCTTGTTGGCAGGGTCTGTTGTGCTTCGCGCAATTCCTGTCAACCTTCCGGGCATGACTGATGGTGGGATGACCCTCACATTGCCTTTGGCATCAATGGCATAAGAACCGATGAAAAGCTGGTTGGATTCTTTGTGGATCATCCTGTTGGCATGTGTACCACCCACCGATTCAGCCCTGACAATTCTTTTCATGTCTGGCCCAATCTCATACAATTTGTCAGAGGATCCGAAGGGCAAATGTGGTCCATAGGAAATCACCCAAAGCTTTCCAGCCCAGGGTACTACTGCGCCGGTCCCGCATTCTCCCTCATTGTTGTAATAGGACAATGAAGGATAAACACCACTGATGGATAGCGGCTTGTTTGTTTGCTGTGCGATAGAAACTGATACGAGAGCAGTAAGAAAGAATATAGAGATTGTTTTTTTCATCTTGTTGTATTGATGATAATCGGGATGTATGAAAAGGGTAAATAAATTTAGTGTAAGATCAAGTTACCATCTAAATGATAGGTCAATCCTGCCTTCAATTTCATCTTGACCATCTTGCCTTTGTAGAGGATGGTATGCTCTCCATTTTTCAGGGCCTTCAAATCCACGCGAAGAAGTTGACTGTTTTTCCATGCCATGGACACCAGGACATTTCCACGGGCTTTTAATCCTTGAACCTTTCCTTCTTTCCACACAGACGGAAGGGCTGGCAAAAAATGAATGACGTCATTCTGGCTTTGCAAAAGCATTTCAGCAATTCCTGCAGTAAACCCAAAATTAGCATCCATTTGAAAAGGTGGATGGGCACCAAAGAGATTGGGATAAACGCCACTGCGCTGACCTGCCGGGGCATTGGGCGTCACAGGCTTGAGCAATTCACGCACAAAATCATGTGCCCTGTCGCCTTCAAAAAGGCGTGCCCAGATGTTCATCTTCCAGGCAGAACTCCACCCTGTGCTGATGTTGCCCCTGGCAATCATGGATCTTTTTGCCGCCGCTGCCCATTCGGGTGTAGTGCGGGTATCAATTTGCCTTCCAGGATGAACAGCAAACATATGAGAATTGTGACGGTGGTGGTCTGTTGAATCGTCCCAGTCTTCCATCCATTCCTGGAGCTGACCCCATTTGCCTATCTGAGGACCCAATAACCGGGATTGGATGGATTGGGCTTTTGCAAGGTTGTTTTTATCGATACCCAGTATTTTTTCCGCTTCGATATAATTGCTCATCAAATCATAAACGATCTGCTGATCGTAAGAGGCTCCAGGATAGGGATTTTTGTCTCCCTCATTTTTACCTGGTCCATGCTCAGGAGACCATCCATCTGGGGTAATCAGCTTGCCATTTTTGCCTTCCACCAAATGCCCTTCCCAGTATGCAACCAATTCTTTCATGATTGGGTAAGCTCTTTTCCTCAAGAAAGCTGTGTCCTGTGTAAACTTGAAATGTTCCCAGAAATGCTGGCTCAACCAAGCACTTCCTGGCCGGTGCAATCTCCAGCGGCTTGATCCACCCATGATGTTATTGGTACTATAAGCAACCCAACCCACATTGGTTTTTAGCACAGAATCCGTGCTGGTTTTCTGCACCCTGCCAAGGTTTTCAACCCAGTCCAGCATGGGCATGTGAACCTCAGGCAGGTTCGTAACCTCCGCCAGCCAATAGTTCATCTGGATGTTGATGTTGGTGGTGTATTGGGAGTACCAGGCCGGCTTAACTTCATTGTTCCACAAACCCTGCAAGTTGGCAGGCAAGCCACCGATTCTAGATGAGCTGATCAACAGGTATCTTCCATATTGAAAAAGAAGTGCCTCCAAAGGCAAATCCTGTGAACCCTTGTTGTAGGCTACTGCGCGATCTGTAGTAGACAGATCAGGAGCAGTACCAAGGTTGAGGCTGACACGATTGAACAGGCCACCAAAATCATCCACATGTTTTTTTCTGACAACTGCGTATGGCTTGGACGCCACGAGATCAACTGATTTGTTCAAGGCAGCAACCGGGAGGGGGCCAAATACATTTCTCGTATTGTTGCGCAAAAAAGAAGTTGTTGCGCCCAAATAAAGCAAGACAGTATCTGCATTGTTGATCTTTACTGTTGAGTCCTGTACAAGCTTTGTTCCACCTTTGGAAACGACTCTGAGTTTGGCCATGTACTCCATCTTGTTCTCTGACAGTGAGCCAGCATAATGAACCTCGTCTTTGCCATAAACCACATTGCTGGGCCTGCTGTCTTTTAAAGCAACCGACATAGAAACGGCTCCCTTTCGATCGGCAGTGATCATCATCACTAACGCCTTGTCAGGATGACTCACAAAATATTCCCTTTGAAATTTCACACCATCCTTTGCATAACTGATGCGGTGAACGGCCTTGTCCAAGGACAAACTTCTTTTGTAATCAACTGCATCCTTGTGGTCAAAATCAAGATAAAGATTGCCGAATGGCTGGTAAAAACCAACATAATCAGCAGTTCCGGTCACCAGACTGTTTTCATTGAATTGAATCTTGTCCCTGGTTATGCCACCATAGACCATGGCACCAAGGGTCCCATTGCCCAAGGGAAGTGCTTCAAGCCAATGGGATGCAGGACTGGAGTACCACATGACATTGTTATCAGGTGTCTTGGGAACAATTGACTGTCCGATGGTATGGGTATTCAACCCTAACATCAAAATACTCAACAATACTACACCAATGGATTTGCGGAGATCTTTTCTCATGCTATAATTGTTTGAAGGATTTAAAAACCAATTGAACCGGACCAATCATTCCGGCAGGATTTAACTTGCTGTCCTTGCGGTGATAGTACCACAAGAGGAAGGTTTTTCTTTCTTGAGATGGCCTTGGCTGGTCCTTGATGAACCAATCAGGAAAAGCTTTCATGGCCCTTCCCTTATTACCCCTGTCTGCTCCCCACTCAAAATCTGCAGGCGATTGTTCATCTCCAATCAATCGGTTGGCCCAATTGTTGGTAACATCCAATTCAAAAAGATTTGTTCCGGATTTTAGCAAGTCAGTAACATCATACTCATAAGGTGGATACCAATCTACGCCAACTGACTTTCCATTGACTTTCAGGCTAACGATATCATGCAATGCTCCAAGATCAAGGTAAATGCGCTTTTTGCTATTCAGTTGACTGGGTGAAAAACTGTATTCCTTCAGGTATTTGACAGTACCGGAAAAATATTTGATGCGGTCATCAAGAATTTGACTGAAATCAAGCAAGGTGGAAAGCGTTGTATCAAAAGGCTTGTCCAGCTTGGGCTGAAACTGCATGCGCCAAGGACCTTCGAGGTTTATTTTTGAAGGTTGCTCAAAGTTGAACTTAGTCAATTGATTGTTTTGACGGAGTTCCATATCCACTTTTGCTGAAGCAACAAGCAGCGATTTACCATTTTGGGTGGTTGCGAATTCAACAGCATTTTCTCCACCTTTGATGTCCATTTTGGTTGCGTGAGAGGCATTGGGTTGAATTGATTTTCTGAAAACAACAAAAACGGTCTGGTAGTCTTTGAGAAACAATTGAACATGGGTGCGGCCATTTTCTTCTCTCCAAACAGGAGCATTCGTGATTCGACCATTTTCAGCATCCCACAATTCGGGTTGCATTCCTTTGATGCCAAATGAAACGGAAACAGCCTTTGGAAGTTTGCTGAGGTTGACCAAAAGAAATACATCGGCATCCTTTCCGTGTCGGTGCAGGGTTTGTATGGCCTTTACGGTATCAATTGATTCTATTGTAACAGGACTGATGATGTTGATGCGCTGAAGAGCCTTTGCCAAATCAGGATATACGAATCCCTTTCCATACTGTTTCACTCCAACATCACTCCAGAGTTGATTGGCAATAGAAGCTACCTCGCTATCGCAGGCAGGAAAATTTTGCAAACTTGAAGACTTGAGGGGTTTTGCGCCGACCACAACAGCTCCTGCAGCAACCAGTGATTGCATTTTTTTCAACACCTCAGGTAATATCGCCGTTGCATTGGGCAAATACAAAAACGGATATGTTCTACCGGAAGGCAAAACAATTTTTCCATCTTTAACCTGTATCTGTTGTAGAAGAAAATCATTGATGGCAATCACATCAGATCTTACACCTTCTGGCTTTTCAAGACAGAGATAATCAGCGCTTGTTTCCCCATATTGCAAGAGCGATTGTGCCCTGCCAAGAAAATCAAAATAGGCCTTGCCGGGTTTAGCCCAGGTTTGGTGCCTGCCAAAATGGGTACCCCACCATCCCATGCTCATCCCAGGCTGGTACTTATCATCAAAGGGTTGGTGTACCCATGTATGTAAGATCAAGCGATTCACACCTGCAGCAAAAGCCTGAACAGTAGTGGGTTTCAGGAATGCGGGATCTTCGGTATACTGGCTGACTTCAGGCCTTCCGGTAAATGCCTCAGCACCAATGATGGTCTTGCCAGCAGCCCTTGCGGCTGGTGGTATCTGAGCTTGTATGCCACCACGATGGGTCCAGAATTCTCCCATGGGGATGTCTGCAAGCGCAGCACCCTCAACGATATCAAAAGGACCGGTATAGGGTTCGAATTGCAGTTGCAGCCCCAGGTTCTTCATCATCTCCTTTCCCTTGTGCCAGCCATTTTCAAAAAACAACCTGTTGACAACATCTTTGAAATCCCATTTGAAGCGGGCTGTTTGCTCCTCACTGTTGATCACCAGGAATTTACCATTCTTGTCCTTTTCAAAAACGGGCAACCAAGGAACAGGATCATATCCTTTCCTTTTGATGAACTCATCACGAAAGGCAGGTGTCCAGTTCTGAAAATCAGCTTCATAACTGTCGATCAACAAGTGTTTGAAGGAAGTTCCAAAATAATCACTAACATGTTCCTTGAGTGGGTCCAGCACTGTTTTCCAGTGAAATTCGTTTTGGACAGCACTCATCTTGTCCACCTCCAGGCTCTTGCCAATGATGTCATCAGGAAGCGGATGAGGATTGGCCATGGTCGGTGCATGTCCATAACGGTATATGGTCCATTTCCCCGGAGGTGGCGCCCATTCAAGCAAACCATCACTGTTCATCTTGCTTGAAACATCGATGATATCTGCACTGGTGACCAACGACTTGGATGCGATGGCAAGCACTGCAATGTCCTTGTAAAAACTTGGCTTAATTTTTGGGGAACCCCATCCCATGAAAATGGGCGGTTCAGGTTTTACCAGTTGTATTTTCAGCGCTGTTCCGCCTTCCACTTCAATGGTTGACACAACCGTTCTTTGCATTCCTCTTTCCTCTGTAACCCATGGTCCGCCTGTGGTTGAATATCCGGCTGTATTGTGCAGCCCTATCTCAAGACCCAATCGTTTTGCTTCTGCAGCGGCATGACGAATCGCCTCCCAATAGGCAGGACTTCTGTATGTTTGATTTGGCCAGGGATTGTTCAGGATAGGGAAATGGCTTTCCTGAACAGCGGATGCAATATTGAAAATGGTGGCACCACCGATCCCCATCTCTTTCATCGCCTCAAGATCCTTGGTAATTCCTTCTTTGGAAAAATTAGATCCCATCCAGTGCCACCATACATAGGGTTTGGAGACAATAGATGGTTGGGTGAAATTTTTCTCCAGTTCATCCTGCCACTTGAGGGGAACAGCTACATTCATAGAATGTTTTCTTTTGTCGATGCCCATGGCGCCAAACAAATAAGTGGGCAACCCTTTCTCAAGCAACAAACATGGACGTTCCAGCTTGTCATCAAAACGGCTGCCATCGGCAGCATATACATCCTTGGAAAGCACCTTGGGATGTTTTGCTGGAGACCAATCTATGCCATTCTTGGAGGAGAACAATGCCAGGCCACCACTGCTGCCGGTGAACTTCCCAATCACATCCCTCACAATGGCGTAATTGGTTCCTTTGTGGTTCCAGATGAATGGATCTTCGGCAATCATCCATTCCTTGGCATTGGGATTTTGCTTGTCATCAAAAATTGGTTGTGGATGCTTGGTAAATGGCCCCATGATCGACTTTGAAAATGCCACACCATACCTTACCCTTCCACCACGATAAGTTCCGTTTCTCTCAACCTGCTTGTACACCAAAATCGCACGTCCATTCTGGTCTACCGTGATCGCAGGGTTGGAAACCATCATGGCATCGTAGGCAACTGAATCTTTGCTCACATCCAGTACAGGCTTGTCAAACCGCTTCCACTCCCCTTCAGGATCATTCGCAACGGCCACACCGATGCGCTGGTTGTTTCTGTAGTTATACCAGGCAGGCGAATAATCAAATCCCTTCTTGATTTCAGCAGTGCCAGTGGCACCCATGTAATAGAGATAATATTTTCCGTTATGGACAATGGCTGCAGGATTGTGGGTGCAAACCCCATCCCAGAATTGATTGCCCCTGGCTTTAAAAACAACCTTCACGTGTTTGTAAGGCCCTTCAGGACGATCAGCTTTTGCCAGGGCAATTTCAGAATGGGTAATCCAGGCACCATGCCCTTCAGATTTGGGCCAGCGGCTGTAGAACATGTAATATTTCCCGTTCTCGGCCTTTATCACAGAGCCACACCAAATGTTATAGGCTGAATCAATGAAGCGGTTGTTTTCCGGAATTGGTTGTGCCATGGAAGAAAGATCAAGTTCATCCATGTTGATCAATTCTCCTTTTGCGTTCAATCGGGGCTGCTGTGCATTTGCATTCAACCCAATTGTTCCTAAAAAAGCAAGGAACAGGAAAAAATTCAAAATTGCGCTACGCATGTATTGGTTAATTAAGGTTATTTCAAAACAATCCTGTTATAAATACGCAGGTTCTGCAAGCTTCCCCTGAAGTTTTTCATGGCAGCTGATTCCTTGTCTGCATTGGCCACTTGCATCACCACCTCACCTACAGCCTCAAAATCTTTTCCGACGGTTCCTACCCTGCCTGCAGCTGTTGCATCTTTTGTATTGAATTCTCCAACAAATGCTGTTTTTACCAACTGACCATTTTTATAAATCGAAACATTCCCCTTCTCAAATACAAGTGCAACAGCCACTTTTTTTCCGGGTTCATAAACATGATCGGCAATGATATCCTTGTGTGATGCGATGCTACCAATCCTGAAGATCAGCCCACCTGAAACAGTAGTCTGGACCGACCATCCCGAGTTTCCAGTTTTCGGAATCCTGGCAATGGGAGTCGTATTGGCCAAGGCATCAGCAGTCAGGTCAAACAAAACTGAAATGCTGTCTCCATATCCCACATTCCGGTCAAAGAAATAAAACTTCTGATCTCCAGTAAACTGAACAGGCTCTTTTATACCAAGCTTCCACATGGGTGAATCTTTGTCAGCAAATGGCTTTGCGTCTGGTATTTTTTCTCCCTTGGGAAGTGGTTTGAAGAAACGAATGTCATCAACCTCGATCCATTGGTTGGCAGAACCTTTTGATTCAATGGAGATGGTGATGCGGTTGGATGTTACCCCTACGACAGGTATCACCAGTTTTTTCCATTTGTTGCTGACAGGAATATTGATGCGGATTGGTTCACCACCATGTCCATCAACCACGATGGTGGCATGCTCCTGGCCTCCGGAAGACCTGACCATGGCCGTCAATTCATAACTCCCATTCATGATGAAATGCAGCGACTGTGCCAATTTTACATCGTGTGCTTTTCCAAGCCCAATAGAAAGTTTGTATTGATCCTTTGCTGCTTCTCCTGCAACCACTTTCACAGCACCTTCCGTTCCCGTTGGATTCCAGCAAAGGGGTTTGAAAGGATCTGTTTTTTCCTGGTTGAATTCAAAATTACCATTGGGAAGAATCGATACACCAGGATAATCCTTACCATAGTATTTGAAATATTTGAAAATAGATTCACCCGGTAATTTTGTGGAATCCACTTTGCCCACACCATTGAGGGCTGTTAACCATACCACCTGATGGGCATTCAAATCATTGTATTCTGCTTTGGCCACAACTTTCCCGTTGTCATAAAAGATGACACCCTCCGGAGTGAATTCATACGCATCCAGAAACCATCCATCTTTTTGAAAACTGAATGGAACCTGAGCCCGGTGCGGCCAGGGAGTATAGGAATATCCATTGTAAGGAAGATCAACATATAAATTGTTTGTTGCCACCCAGGTTTTGGAATCAATCTCATAAGAGTCAATCTCAAAAATATTGTTGTTGGGATTGGCTCCACCCCGCTGCCAGAAAGAGGTATGCACGCCATGTCCTTCCATAAATGGCTTGGACAGGGTCTCATAATAACCATAACCAAAATTGTGTTTGCTGATGATACCACCTCCTGTATTCTCCCATTTCCCATTGATCATTTCGTGCTTCACTGCAATGTGCAAGGCGCTGTCTTTGACATAAACGTTTTGCTCGAGGTTGAGGCCATCCATGTATCCCATTCCTGTTCTTCGGCCTGTCCTGTATTGCCAATCCTTCAAATTCAGTTGGTTGCCTGAAAAATTATCTTCGTAGAGCAAGACATACTCTTTTCCAGGTAAAGTAGATGAAGCATCAATCGATTTACTGGACTTGAGTGGAATGGCCACATTGTAATTGTCACTGCCATCATATACCGCACAAAAAAGAATTTTGGGTATACCATTTTCAATCCACAATTGTGGGCGCTCGAGTTTGGAGACTTTTTTGGCACCAGTCGTCCATGGGATGGTGGTGGTAGAAACCAATGCATGTTTGGATAGTTTCCAATCAAAACCATCAGCAGATTCAAATAAGGCCAGGCTGGTACCTGCATGGGTAAAGACACCTGTCATGTCTTTGACGATGGCCCAGTATTTTCCTTCCTGTGCCCAGATAAATGGATCCTCTGCTGCAAACTTAACGGTATCCTTGATGAAAATTTTATGTCCTGTTTTGATGAATGGTCCTGATGGCTTGTCGGACAGCGCGGCACCATGGGTAACCACTCCACCAAAAGGCATTGGGCCCTTGCTGACCCCCTTGTAAATCATCTGGTATTTGCCGTCCAACCTTTTCATCACTGAAGGATTGGAAGCAATCACATGATCAAAACCATTGGTGGTGGTATCAACCAATGGCTTTTCCGATCTTTTCCACGGGCCCAATGGATTTTTTGCTGTTGCCACTCCGATGCGCTGGTGGTTGCGGTGGTTCCACCATTCACCATCTCCATAATTACCCATGTAATACAGGTAATAGGTATTGCCAAACTTATGAATCGTTGGATTGTGCGTAACATCAGCATCCCAGAATTTCTTGTCCCTCCTGGGTAATACAACTTTGACATGTTGATACGGCCCTGTGGGCTGATCAGCTACGGCAACAGCCACCTCACTATGGGTAGCCCAGGCAAGGTGACCCAAAGAGCGGGGCCAACGGCTGTAGAAAAGATAGTACTTGTTGTCATTCCCTTTGACCATGCTGCCGCACCAAACCATGAAACTGTCTAGCCCGAATTTTGATGTTGGCTCAACAGTACTGATCAACGCAGATACATCCAGCTCCTGTGATTGAGATGGAGAATAGGTCAGAACAGCAATAAGGAAATAAAGTAAAGCTTTTTTCATGCGTTTAGTTTTGCTTTAAGGGAGTTCCCAACACCAGGATTTTTCCGAGGTAAAAAGCCTGTTGGGCATATTTCTCAGGATGCAACAAAATGTCATCGGCATTGAGCTTGGGTGAAAATGATTTTTTATCAACAGACTTGGATGAGAGAGTATAACATACCTTGTGAAGACCCTCTTTTAACCGGACAAGTTCATACTGACCTCTGTACCTTCCAAAGCAATAGTCATTAAAACGGTTGAGGGTATTGGTTGCATTCTCAACAATTGTGTCAGCCAACATCCATGATCGATCGTTTTTGGGTTTGATCAATAGTGCAGGATGACCGTCCACACTTATATCTACCTGGCCTGCTTCAGGTCCACCTATGTCAAAAAATCCAAAACCTGTTCCATTAAAACTGAAGCATAGTTTTGAATTGGCGGTTGCCGAATGCAACAGATATGGAAACCATGGTACAAAGGAGTTGAGGTCTTTATCCGTTTTTGTATCCAGCTTTTTCCAATTCCCAGAAACTGTTGAAAATTCAAGAGGATCTAACATTGTTGCTTTTTCCCACTCGTTTCCATAAAGCGCTGCAGGGATTAGAACCGATGGTTTGGAAGCATTATTCAAGATTTTTTCAAACCCCCTTGCAACAGCTGAAGCATAGAGATCTCCGCCCTCTTTTGTGGGATGAACGCCATCATTGGAAAATACAATTTTACCGGCCACGGGCTCTTTGGATTTCCAAACAAGCTTGTCGTCACGCAAGAGATGCGATGGCCTTAAGCCCATGTGAACAGATGGAATCCGGTAATGATCAGCAATCTTTTCAAGTGCTGCAATATTGGCTGGCATACCACCATCAGCATACTGCTTGTATTGTTCGCCAGAGATGGTATAGATAAAACAAATATCAGCTCCAGGAGCCATTTTTCTTGCTTGCCTTACCAGTCCTTCAGTTGCGGCAACATGACCACCGTTAACAGCAAATTCAACAAAGATCAGGTCTGGTGCATATTTCAACACCTGATCCTGGAGCCTGCAGGCCCCTAGATCACTACCTGTACCAGAAACACCAGCATTCACGCCCAGCATCTTAGCTTTGGGATTGAGTGCTTGAATGTAATTCATCAATTGCTGCCGATACTGGTCATTGGCTTTTGTTATGCTGCCACCAAGAAAAGCAACTCTTATATTCTTGTTGGGAGTTTTTATCTTTTTGGAGAAATTAGCCAGACCATTGCGAACAACTGTTTCTTTTGGATCCTGCCAATTTTCAATGGACGTCAAGGCCAAGTTTTTATCTGAAGAAAACAACAGTGGCATTGAACCGGATTGACTTTCTTCTATGGCTTTGTCAATATTTTCTGGAGCCTTTTCTTTTTTTTGATAACGACGAGAACCAGGAACAACTTCCTTTACTTCACTCCATTCACTCATGGTGGCATTGTATCCGCTTCTTTTCCTGATCTGAAAAAAATACCTGGTACCATTGGAGAGATTGCCCACCCTGAACATGCCAAATGTGGAGGATGTTACAGAATGCCACTGGGTTTTATCGAGCAAAGAAGTACCATAGCGCACTTCATATTGAACATCAGAAAATTGGTGTGAAGGCGCAACAAAAAAACAATTGTCGCCTGCTTCAGCCAACCAAATAACCGGTGGCAATATTGCATATCCTGCCTGAGGTCTAAAATCCTTCATATCAGAAGCAGGCCCTTCACCTAATGCATTCTTTCCCACAACCCATACTTTGTAATCCTTATCAGCAGCCAAACCTGAAATTTCTGCATAGTGATCAATGGTCGCAGGCAAGGAAGTTACCTTGTCACCTAAACTGTATTTCAAGATAAACTCGTTAGCCATCTCATCTTTTTCGAATACAACCCTGGCTGAATTGGCAGACTTGATAAATTCGACATTTTTTGGCTTTCCTGGAACCTGAAGATGAATGGTGGTATCCAACACGGCATAACCCGTAGGTGAAACCAGTGAAACATTGTACCAGAGCGCATTGGCAGGGAGTTCTTTGAAGGACTGTACGATGTGTTCAGCACCGGGATGAATTTCTTGCAACAAACGATCTTCAAGGTTGTCAACCTGACCTTGCTGGTTTTTTGCGCAAATCCTGATCCGATAACCCCTTAGAACATATGAAGGCACATCCAACTTTGCCCTCGGGTGTACAACAACTTTAAGACTTAATTTGTCATTGGCTTCACGTTCTTGGTTGACATGAAATCCAGCAACGGGAGCATAGAATTTTCGCATCTGCCCGTAAGCCCTTTTTTTGTTCCGGTAATTGTCGATGATACCCCACTGACGGTTTTGGTGAAGTGGTGTGGTAGTGGCTGGATTGGGAACCTGGTAGGCACTTCTGTAATCGTTGAAGGTCCAAAGAGAATAACCAAAAAGATTCTCCTTGTTTGCAATGCCATCCACCATCAAATTCTTGAAACTGGTTTTGTCGGGCGTGTCATAAATCAAATTGTCAACATGGCTTCCATACTCTGACATGAAAACCGCTTTTCCTGGGTATCGTTTTTTTAATTCATCAACACCCTTTGCATAGCCACCATATTTGTTGATCATCAACACGTCACAGAACTGAGCAGCATCGTTGGCCTGGTAATCAGCTGTATGGGAAACATAAGTCACCAGCCTGCTGCTGTCCAGGTTTTTCTTGATGTATGGGATGATGGAGGCAACGTACTTGTTCACCTCTGGATACTCTTTTAAATTCCCGTTTTCATTTCCCACGCTCCATCCAAAGATGGAGGGATGATTGAAATTCTGCTGAATGAACTTTGTTGCAAATTCTTTGGCAGCAGAAGTCCTGTCATTCATGTAATCAGGCCAGTTGTTGTATTCTGCCAACACCAAAAAACCTTTTTCATCTAGGTAATCCATCACATCTTTGGGCAAAGGTCGATGAGACAAGCGGGCCATGTTTGCACCAGCTTCCTTCATCATGTCAATGTCTTCTTTGTAGCGGTGTTCCGGCAAGGTGCTTCCGGTTGTACGGTCATCTGCAACCCAATTGTAACCGGCCAATCGAATCGACTCTCCATTCAATTTGAATTGGTATCCATCCAACTCAATCTTGCGGATACCAAATCGATCCTGTTGCTGGAATACAATTTTCCCTGTCTCCTTCAAATCCAAGAGAGAGGTATAGAGATGGGGAAAATCAAAATGCCATAGTGCAACTTGCTCTGATGGTAGAAACTGATCCAATAAAAATTTGCTTGTTGTACCTGCCTTGGCAACAAAAGATTGTGAACTGGAAGCTACTGCTACAGAGCCCTTTGAAAGGTGTTGGGACAATACAATTGTTTTGTCAGTTGTTGAAGCATTCCTTACGTATACCGCAGTATGGATGCTAGCAGTACCTTTTGTCAAATCAGGATTGGAAATAATTTCCTGTCTTTCGATATAAACAGCATTTCGCAGTTTCATGCTTACCGGTCTTCTAATGCCGCCCCAGTTCCAATAAGCCCCCCAAGAAAGGGAGTTGTCTACTTCAACAGACAACTGGTTTTGTGTCCCTTGTTTACAAAGGGAAGTAACATCAAATTCCTGGGTAAAATCACCGCAAAGCACCGATGCAACGAGGCTATCATTGAAATAAACCTTGTATGCATTACCCACTTCTCCAAATGCAAGTATTGCCCTCCTTCCTTGAAGCGAAGGAACCACAAAACGGGTCCTGTACCATCCCTTTCCCCTATAATTGGCATATTCATTGTGCAAATCCCAGTTGTCCGGCACCTTCATCGATTCCCACCCCCTATCATCAAAGCTGCTTTTCTGCCATCCAGATGAGAATCCTTTGTTTCCGGGATCAATGGAAAATTTCCAGGATGCTGGGAGCGCAATGGTTTGTTGCCCTATTAGTACATCAGCTGCTTTTACTGTTGTACAGGCAAAGCAGATGACCGCCGTTAAAAGCAATTGGCTCAACGGATGAAACTTCATGATCAATCGTTTATTTATTAGCTGTTATTCAATTCCAATTCAGCACTGTCTCCTTTCTGAATCCCCAGTATCCGTATGATAACCTGGTCTTTTTACCAGGGGTTGGCTTTACTGCAGCCCGGAAAATACCCGTATCCTCACCGGTTTCAACCAGGTTGATCCGGATGACATCTCCTTTGTCAAGGATTTGCTCAACCCATGCCTGATCCTTTTGGTTGGGATTGATGTTGAGCGGAGCCTTTAATTCAACAAAGACTTTTTGGTCACTTTTAGAAACATTGATCTTCTTACCTATTGCATTAACAGTGCTCAATTCAATGCTGTGCAAGGTGGAAAAAGTAAGGGTTGCGAGCCAACCGCGGTTGGAGATTGCCCAGCCCTCTGTGGCATAGGCATTGAGCCCTATCTTATCAGAAACTGTATCAGCAAGAGACGAGGAGCTGACTGCTCCGTACCGAGGGAAATCTTTGTCTAGCGGTGTTCCATCGAGGGTTCCCCTTACAAGCCCCAACATGCCATACCCATGGGGATGTGCCTGAGGCCAACCCACTTCCACATCTTCCCAATATCCTTTGATGGCCAATCTTTCCTTGCTTTTGTTGCTGAAATGCGCACCCAGTGGATTCAGCCCAAATGTAAAGTCAACCTGAGACCATGCAACAGGTCTTGTCTCAGGCCGCTTCAATACATGCGCTGCTGCAAACAAACTGCCAGCCAATGCAGGAGCACCACCCAGTTCCTTGGTTTTGGGATGGGCCCACTCTGTATCGCTGTGCGTTCTGTAATGCCAGGGATTGTTGGTTCTGGAAAGGATATGGTCCATCCAGGAACCCAATTTTGCCTTGGCCGCTTTGGTGTCCTTTTCAGGAAGCGTCATTACATAAAAAGCCAATGCCTGTGGGGTGATGTGCTCCGCATTCCTGATCCACCACATGTGGCGGATGTTGTTAAAATCCCAGTTCTTTACAATGTCATCTGCACTCTCTTTGGCCCAATTCAAGAATTTCTCTGGCTGACCATCCTTCTCATTTTTTTCTGTCAGGTACATGAAAAGATTGCTGAACACAGACTGTCCATAGGCATTGCCCATCTCACTGAATTCCTGATAACCCGGATCAACCCATTTGTTGCTGTTGGTCCAATAGCGCACCACCTTGTGTCTTTCATACGCGGTCCATTTTTCCAGGCATACTTTTCTGTAGGCCTTGTATTTTTCCTCAGACAAATAAGGTTTCAAAAAGCTGTGATAGGCCGCACAGACAGCAGCCAGCTGATCCAGCGTGTTCCAGTAATCATAATTCATTTTGGGAGTGCCTTCATACCCCAACCAGCCGTGGCGGTTGGCAATAGGTCCATTGTATGCGTGATGATGGTAGGCAAATTCAGCGTGCCAGAGAATCAACTTGATCAAATCAGGAACTTTTCCTTCCCCCATTTCATTTTTCCAGTTGTCAAAAAGAGCCGGGTTGCTGGCAAAAAACATGGTTTCAAAAACGGTCTCCAATCCATAAGCTCCGACATCCCTGGAAGGTCCACCTCCATATACTTTTGCTTCATTGGAATGAACAGGATCCGTTGAACCACGCACATCAATGAAAAAATCATAGGCCATTTTAGAAGAAATCAGCTCCTGATAAAATGCCTTGATCCGAAAAGGAACGGAAGGATTCAAACCTTTTACCTCTGCAATGTATTCATCGTTGATCAAGGGATTGAAGGCAGAAAAATCTCCGGCAAACTGTTTCAGTTTTCCTGTATATACAATCGCACCAGAGCTGACAGATCTCAATTGAAAAGCCTCACCATCTTTTATACCCCAGGCCACCAAACGCTTTGATTCATTCAAATTATAACCGGCCTGGTTCACCAAAACTTTTTTGATGGCACCTGGCTGTGATGTTGCAGTGAAAGACAAACTGATCATCAATAGTACGGACAGCAACTTTGACGGCATGGCAGCACGCCAGATGAAAATGGATAGCAATACAATCAGCACGCCAACGCTGATCACAATGGTGGATGACTCAGCAGACAAGAAGCCAAGGGTTGCAATGCCTGCACCAACAATTGCCATGGCAATGGCAATCACCTTGATGCCAAAATTATTCTGTGCCTTGGCATCCGCGTCATCTTCAGCCTCATTTTCGTACAATGATTCATCTGCCACCACAACAGGTGTCGGGGCAAAGCTTCCTTTGGCCTTGTAGTACATCTCAAAAGCCAACAAACAAATCAAAGGAATCGATTGACCAATAACTGTTTCCATCGTCCTGGACAATTTTAATCCAAGCAAGGATGGTGCAAATAATTTTAAAAATAAGTTGATAGAAAGGGTGACAAGGGTTACTGTTACCACGGAAGTTGCTGTCTGGCGTTTTGAAAACAAGCTCCAGATGATTGGGGCAAACAATGCTCCACCAGCAATAGAGGCAATGCTCAATACAAAATCAACAATGCCTCCAATACGGGGAACCAACAAAGCAATGAAAACGGTGCCTGCACCAAACAAGATGGTGAAAATTCTGGCAACGAGTATCTGTTCTTTTTCAGAGGCTGATTTCCTGATGAGGTTCTTGTATAAATCAGTTGCAAAAACGGTGGCCGCCAGGTTGATGGTGGTGTTGGCTTTGCTGGATGTAGCAGAGATCATACCAGCCAGAACCAGTCCAATCAGTCCTGCCGGAAGAATTTTCTGACAGAGCATCATATAAGCACCTTCTGCACCCAATCCGGCCAGGTCAGGGTTCATGATCCTGTATACCATTGGCGGAATCATCCAGATGAAAGGGCTCACCAGGTATAGGATGGTAAACAAATAGGCCACCTTTCGTGAACTTTTTTCATCCTTCACACTGGTATAACGCTGAACATAACTCCAGTTCCCCCCGATGTAAGCGGTTTGGTAAACGATAAAGGCCAGCATGAATGGAAAAGTATATTCAGTATTAAATGGCTTAAAAAAATCTACGGGAGCCTGGGTAACCAAATTGGTAGGCCCTCCGATTTGATCAAATGCAATGGGAATCACAATCAATACCGATGCGGTAAGAATGACAAATTGAACAACATCAGTTACCAATACCGCCCACAAACCTCCTGCTGCAGTATACAAAACAATGATCAGTCCAATGATCATGATGCAGGTATTCAGCGAATACGGCGTTGCAACCTGAACCATCTTTCCAACAGGATAAAGTACTGATGCAGTCGTAAACAAACTCAGCAGCAACACCATGTAAGTGTAGAACTGCTGTGTTTTAAGGTTGAATCTTTTCCCGATGTATTCGGCAGCAGTCTTGACTCCTGTTTTTTTCCATTTGCGGGCAATGAAGATGGCAACCAGCAAACCACTGATGGCCATGGTCAATTGGATGGTATTGGCAACAATACCATGCTTGTAAGCGATGGATCCCCAAACAACAAAAGTACCAGCCGAAAAATAACTGATGAACAACGACAATCCATTGATCCACCAAGGAGTAGCACCACCAGCTTCAAAAAAAGCCTGGCTGCTCTTGCTGCCAATGCGTGTAAATGCAAGTCCAATGCCAAAAATCAGGAATGCAAAAATGACAAGAACAATAAAATCAAGCTGGACCATGTAAAGTGTTTAATCATTAAAGCAACGGATGGCAAAAACAGCAGCAGGTACTTTATCAGAAGGATGCTCAAACCGGAAAGTCAATTTTTGTGAACTGATTTTTTCTGCTGGCTTGAACCTTCGAATGGTTTGATGATTGTTTTGATCACTCCAGATCAACTTGCCATTTTCATCTTCTACAGTAAAACTCGTAACGCAAAATGGCATAATGTTTTCAGGATGACCCATCAGAACAGATTCCATTGGATGATCAAAGTCTGTATCAAAACAAATCTCGATTGTTCCAATTTCCTGTTTGCTCTCCCATGCCATTGTTACAGCAGGAGTAGCATCTGCAGGATCAGCGACCCAGGCATTGGGATGCGAAACAGGACGGTCAATTCCATTGCTGATGTTCTCTATTCCAAAAACATCATCTTTCAATTCCATCGCAATACAGAGATTTCTTCCTTCAGGACGACGGATTGGGCACCAGAATTCAAATGTATCCACCCCAAAGTCTTCTTTGGGCTCCTGCTTTCCCCAGTTGGATACGGCAGGATTGATGTAATTGAATACACTCAACATACCACTGATCCGCTGATCAGTGTATGGGAGCGAAACAGCATCGTTTTTCAAGAATGTGATGTAGGCATAGCCCTTGTAAGGCATCACAGCATCAAAAGAAAAACAGACATGGTTTTTACCCTTGATCAGGTGGATTGTTTTTTGTTCAAGGATAATTTCTGGAGTATGATTGGTTTCTGCATCACTCACCCTCAATTGAATTTCCAATGGTGTGGTAGATGTTGCCTGACATTTTAAACTGATGGCAGGAATGGCACCAACAGACAAGGGCACCATTTGCGCCACAGAAGTTTGTAGAGGCTTATACTCAGTTGCTGCAGAGAAGGCAGAAAATTTCAAATGAGAGGACGAAGAAATTCTTGCAGCAAGGGTGAGATCATTTTCTTTCTTCGCTACACCAGGAATGTACGCACCCTCTTTCAGGAGCAACTGTTGCAATTGATGAAGATGGTTTTCCTGAAGCAATGTCCTGGGCATCAGCTTCTCTTGTGTAGCGATGTATGCAGCTGTTCCAACAACCTGACCTATCAAACCACTTGTAGCCATTACCCTGGTTGATCCAAAGGCAACATGGCTGGCACTCATGATACGCCCTGCCAGGTAAAGATTGCTGATGTTTTTGCTGTAAAGACAACGGTAAGGAATTTGATAGATGCCCTTGCTGTGCCATTGGTTGCATCCGGGTTTTTCACTGAAAACACCATCAGCAGGATGCAGGTCTATACTCCAGCCACCAAACGCTACTGCATCCGCATGTGTTCTTTGCTCAACAATATCCCGTTGGTTCAAGATATAATCTCCCTCAAACCTACGGCTCTCCCTCTTGCCAGGGATGGTACCCACCCACTCCAGGGTGAGGTTTTCCGCTTCAGGAAAATTGCCAGAGTTTTTAATATGGTCCCAAACACCATAAATCACCTTCCACAATTCCCACTTGATGGTTTCCGTTTCAGTGATTGTGTCCAGTCTTCCACCATATTCAACCCACCATAATTTACAACCGAAATCTTTTGCATTGAAAGACCTGAACCTTGGAATTTTGGTAATGTCTTTTAACGCATAGGACGGAGCAACATACTTAACAGGCTTTCCAACATTTTTCGAATAAAAATAAAGTGAATGGCCCAGCAGTTCCCCATACTCTTTTGAAGGAGCAAATTTCTCGTCAAACTCATCTGCAGCTTCTGCACCCATCCTGAAAGCAGCGCCTGCAAGAAAACCAAGAATTCCATCACCAGATGCATCAACAAAAAGCGGTGCGGTCAGATGGTACATTTGCTGGTTTTGACTGCAAAAAGCTTTTATAGATGAAATCTTGTCGTCATTTTCCTTGATGACCTCATAGGCTGCGGTATTGAGCAACAAGGTTATGTTGCTTTCCAGTTTTACTTTTTCAAGCAAAATGGTATCAAATATCAAGGGATTTCCCTCTGGATTCCGGTACATGTTTTCCACCAGAATTTCATCCATGATTCCCCCTTCTCTAGCCCATCGGTTGTTATTTCCCATGTGCGATGTGGCTCCCAAAATCCACAAGCGCACTTCGCTGGATGCATTTCCACCCAGCACAGGCCTGTCTTGTACCAAGGCAACTTTCAAGCCAAGCCTTGATGCAGCCAACGCAGCACAAACGCCAGAAAGTCCACCACCAACAACAACCAAATCATGTTGGGATTTTTGTGTGGTCAGCTCACGTTTGCCAATTGAATTTTCAATGATCATTATATTTAAATTAATTCCAGCCTGGATTTTGAGTGATATTGCCGTTTGATTTTACAATCTCAGATTGGGGAATTGGGTATAAATACATTTTTTCAAGGAATACCCGCTTTTCCAAATCAATGGGCACATATTTAAATGTTCCATTGGTTTCCCTGGTGATCTTAACGCCCTTGATCATTGCACCAAGCGTGTTGTCTCCTATCATCCAACGGCGAACATCCCAGAATCTATGGTCTTCAAATGCCAGTTCAATCATGCGCTCATTTCGAATTTTTGTACGCAGCTCATCTTTGGTTACCACAGCTGCAATGGCTGGCATGGCAACCCCAGTCCTTGTCCTTACAGCATTCACCGCCTGGAGTGCAGTAACCTTCAATGTATCTGGCACATTGGGACCAAAAGCTTCGTTCATGGCTTCAGCGTAATTCAAATAGTTCTCTGCCAAACGAAAATAGATCCACTGTTTTGCACTCGTCTGACCTGTAGCCAGGTTCAGTGTTTCATCAACATATTTTTTCAAGTAATAACCTGTTTTGGAGGCCCTGAAAAGAGGCTTTCCATTCAGACCACCTTCCCATAACTGAACATTGGTTCCTTTCCAAACAGAATTGTTCACAATCACATTCATCAACAAACGGGGATCCCTGTTGGCATAGGGATCTGCGGCATGTACAGGATTTTTCCAGTCGAAAGGAATACCAGTCCGCATTTCATGCGCATCTACAAAATTTTGGGTAGGACAAGTTCCTGACTTCCCAGTCTGGTATCCGATCGGATAATTGAGAACTTCGAAAGTATTGCTGGCTGGATATCGTCTTTCAAATATCACTTCATTGCTTCGCAATGTTTTCAATTGGAACAATGCCGGATAGGTAGACTGAAAACTATACGGTGCAACAGGCATCAAATCCAATACTGCCTTGTTGGCCAAAGCTGCAGCACGCCAGCGCGCTACGCGATTGTTATCAGTATAACCAACCAATGCATTGTTGTTCGCAGGTCTGTTGAAAAGATCACTGGCTGCATAGGTAAGGGTCCTGGCTTTCAATGCAAGTGCAGCACCAACTGTTGGCTTTCCCCAATCCGCATTGGCAATGTCAGCCAATTTTAACGGAAGGCTCATGGCCGCAGAATCACAGAGCCTGGTGATATAATTCACACATTCACTGAAACTATTCCTTTTGACCGTATTGAGGTATTCAGTCTCCTTGAATATACTGATTTTGTGGTCCACAATGGGGACACCACCATAGCGCTTCAACAATTCAAAATAATAAAAAGCCCTTAGAAACTGAGCCTCAGCCCTCCACATTTTCATGTTGCTCACCCTTGCTGCATAGGTAACAGGATCAGGTATTTTGTACTCAATAAAAGTTATTGTATCCGTTCCTTCGGTAAAATCAAAGGTTTTTCGAATGCCCTGATAGTTTCTGGCCCAACTGTCATCAGGATTGTAGTAAATATTCCAGTTACCAGTGTTAAAATCCTGGATATTCTCTGTCTCATTCACATCTTCAGCCTCATCAGATGCAGAGGCACGCCATGCATTACCGTTTGAATTGTACCCTTCCGGCAAGGAAGTGAACATGTTGTTGCGCAACCTTGTCAGGTTGCTGAAGTTGGTGATTACATCCAAACGTGTAGTCAACGAAAGGGCTTCTGGCTCGAGATAAGAACACCCAACCTGAAAAAATATGATTGATCCGAATATTAGTTTATAAATATTTTTCATTTCCATTGAATTTTAGAGTTGAATCTTGAAGCCCATGTTCACTGATCTCATGGTCGGATAACCGGTGATGTTTTCAGGATCAGAATATTTGAATTTATCAATGATGAACAGGTTCATGCCCCTTACAAAAAAGCGAGACATTCCCAAACCAGTTTTCTTCAAGAATGCATTGGAAAAATTGTATCCCAACTCAAGTGACCGAACTTTGATGAAATCACCATTGCGCAACCAGAAACTGGATGTCCTATAATTGTTGGCATTCTCCAGCGTTGAAAGGCGTGGATAAGCAGCATTTGCCTTGTTTTCTGGTGTCCATGGATTTTGAACAAAGGTTGAGATCTTTTGGTTAGAACGCAATGGGAAGAAGATGTTGCCATAGCTGGCCAAGTTGATGTTCCTGTCCATCTGTGCCTGCAACATGATCTCAAAATCAAATCCACCAACATTGAATCCAAGATCGAGGCCAAACTCCTTGGTGGGAATGCTTCCGTTACCGATTGGGCCAATATCATAGTTGTTGACTATACCGTCGGCATTCCTGTCTTTGTATTTAATATCACCCGGCTGAACAGGTCCGAAGATCTGCTTGGGGCTGTTGGCAATATCATTGTCAGATTCAAAAAATCCGACCGCTTGCAACCCATAAGTGTAATAAACTGGACTTCCTGTGCGGTAAAAATACTCACTTCCTGTAGGCACAACCTCTTCAGCCATGGCCACTACTTTGTCCTTGATAAAACTCATGTTAAGCTTGGCAAAAAAACCGGCATTTTTGTATTGCTTGCTGAAGAGCATAGACATTTCAATGCCTCTGTTTCTGACCTCCCCTTTGTTCACACTTGGCAAGCTACCACCAAACAATGCAGGAACAGTAGTTGACTGGGAAGTAAGGATATTCTTTCTGTCCTGCTGAAACAATACCAACGACAGATCAAGGATATTGAACAAGCGGGCATCCATACCAAAATCGAGCTGATAGGATTGTTCAAATGTCAAATCAGGATTAGCAACTGATCCTTCTGTGATGGATGATGCACCTGCATTGGTATTTCCAAAATAGTAGGTTGCTCCTCCGACATACAATTCCCTGAAGGCAAAACGGGTTCCAAGATTGCTGCTGCCAACCATTCCAGCGGACGACCTCAGTTTCAAATAATTGATTGCTTTTGAAGCATTTTTTCCATTTGCATCAACCAAGACATAACCTGCTGAAAGGGCCGGGAATAATCCAAATCTTTGACCCTTAGCAAAAGCTTCTGTTCCACCATATGAAACCGAGAGATCTGCAAACAATTTATTCCGGTAATCGTAGTGCAACCTTGCATTCACCGATTGCATGTTATAGGGATTCTCCCGGCCTACAATCTGACGCGTCTGGTTGTAGAGCGCAAGAAAATCAATAGAATGGTCATTGCCCAATTTCTTCTTGTAGTTCAAATACAACTCTGCTGTACCTCTTCTGTTTTGGGCATCACTAAAAGGTGAGCTATAGGCAAGATTGGTGCTATTACCAATGGCGGCACCGACGATTGGTTTACCTGTCAATGGATCTTTACTGGTCTGGTAAACCGAGAATGTTTTGGACCAGCCATCGGTTACTGTGTAATAATTATCAAATCCAACACGGGCACCAAGATCCAACCCCTTGATGAACTTTCCGGCATCGTATTTCAGGTCCAAATCAGACTGGAAAAAACGGTTGTGCGTTTCCTTGTAACCACGGTTGTTGATATAACCAGCAGGGTTGTCAGGGAAGGCAGCTGTTCCGCCCAACAATCCGGGTTGAGCGTATACAGGGAAAAGATGCGTAGGATAATCATACAAACGATTCCAAATATCTGAAGTGGCCATTCTGGGTGCATTCAGATCATTTATCTGTCCACCCAGATTGAGTTTCAAAGTCAAATCGTTCAAAACATTCACATCAATATTGGACCTGAAGTTCAACCTGTCTAGTGATGAATTGGTGCTGTAACCATCATTGCTTTCGGTATTTTTATAGATACCCGTATTTTTTAGATAGCCCAGAGAGACATAATAATGCGCCACTTTATTACCACCGGAGGAACTGATGTTAAGTGAAGTGATGGGTGCATTGTTCCTGATGGTTTCACTCATCCAGTCAACGTTGGGATACAATTTCCTGTCACCATCGGTATACCCTGCAATATCTGCAGCAGTGTAGAGTGCAGGAATCTTATCATTTACCAGAGCCTGGTTGTACATCCTGGCGAAATCAGCAGATTGATAAAACTGTGGTAGACGGGTTGGAGATTGGAAGCCGGTAGAAAAATCGACAGTCACTTTAGACTTTCCGGCTTGACCTCCTTTGGTTGTTACCAGAATAACACCATTGGCCCCTTGTATACCATACAATGCCGTTGATGCCGCATCCTTCAACACAGATATTTTGTCCACATCAAAAACTGATACAGAGTTCAAATCCCGGATAAAGCCATCCACAAGCACCAATGGCGCTCTTGCATAACCAAAGGTGGTGACACCGCGCAATGAAAACCCAGGCAGATCGTTTCCCGGCTCTCCACTGTTTTGATCAACAACCATACCGGCCACTTTGCCGAACAAGGCATTTCCAAGAGAGAATACCGTATTCTTTTCTATGTCTTTTCCGGTGATGGAGGAAACTGATCCCGTTACTTCTCTTTTTGATAATTGACCATAGGCCACCACCTGCTGATCTGCCGATAGATGAACGACGGAATCCTTTACAGCAAGTTTATTTTGTGCTTCTGCAGTAGAAATTAAAATGGACGCCACTGACAGAAAACTGAAATATTGTTTAAACAGTACTTTCATGTTGGTTACTTTAAAAATTAGCTTGAACTACCTTACCAACCTGGATTTTGAACCAGGCCATACCCTTTGTTTACCTCATTGTAGGGGAAAGGATGCAAGTACCAGTGTGGGAACCAGGCCCTGTCATGGTATTTGTATTTGGTATAGGTATAGGTTGAGTTTTTCTGCCTGATGACCCTAACATCATAAATAGGCCCTTTGAATACATCTCCAATCTTAAGACGCTTGACATCGAAATACCGATGGTTTTCCAGATAGAGTTCGATGCTGCGCTCGTTTTCAATGAACTTCCTCAACCCTGCCTGATCAAGAGACTTGGAAACAATTGGCATTCCTGATCGGGTACGAATTACATCCAGTGCTGCAAACACTTCAGCACTTGGACCGTTGGCTTCATTGGATGCCTCAGCAAGGATAAGGTACATTTCTGCCAGACGCATGTATGGACTCATGGGCGTCCAAACACCACTTGACTCAAACCCATTCAACCATTTACGGGTGAAATAAGCAAACTGTGTTTTCGCTACGATGGGTCCGTTGCGACCATGGGCAACACTTGCATCTACCCCATCATAAATCTCAAGGCTATAGGTTGGGGTTGTCGTTACCCAAAGGCAACCGTTGTAAGCAACAGAAAGATGAAACCTGGGATCCAGTTTCTTGTAGGGGGCAGTAGGATCATTGACAGGTGTTGTAATGGTTGTATTCCAATTCACAGAGGTACCATCAGTATTTTGGTATTTCTCAATGTGGTTCTGTGTTGGTTCAGTAGCTGCATACCCACCCATGTTGGTACCGCGACCTAACCAATAGAGTTTTGACTGGTTGATTGCCTGGAATGTTCCATACATTACTTCTGTATTTCCAGCCTTTGGCACATCCTCACAGGCAACCTTATAGTTCCTGGTTGGACCAAAACTCTTGACAATTCCATAACCATTTTGCTCACAGTAAGCAATTGCTTCCCTTGCTGCCTGTGCCGCAGATGCCCACAAGTTTTTATCGTATTTCATCAAACAAAGAAGCTTGTTGTTGGCACCAAAGTCCTGGTATGGCTTGTCTGTATTGAACAATGGGCTAGCCGCATAAAGCATGGTTCTTGCTTTCAGTCCATATGCAAAGGCCTTGGTCAATCTTCCAAATTCTTTTTCATCTGGAACTTTCGCAGGAAAATAAGGATTGGCGATTGCTTCATTGCACAAATTGATGATGTGCTTGTATACAGAATCCAATGATGCCCTTGGGATGATGAAATCCTCTGCATCATTCAAAGCTTTTGTCACAATTGGTACACCGCCATACCTTTTGAACATTTCAAAATATTCAAGGGCCATCACAGCAGCACACTCTCCTTTGATACGACCCTTCACATCTGCAGGAGCGTCAGGAACACGGTCAATATTGTCTCTCAGGATCAATGCCTTTCGGATTGTTTTCCAATGGTTATCGTATACATCTTCTCCGTTGGTACCGTTTACAGTAAACCAGGTTGAGTTGATGCTGCCGGCATACACGTTGTTGGCAGTATACCCATTTTGTGCAGTAAAACATATGGCTTCATCTGTAATGGTAGATACTGATGTTGATCCCAATTTTCCGTTCAATGCTGTTGCCAAAGCCCTGCCTTGAAACTGATAAAGATCAAAAAGAAGGCGCTCTGCATTTTGATAGCGTGAAAAAACAGAATCGACATTAAAAGAAGTTTGTGCCGGCATTTCCAGGTACTTCTTACAGGAGCTCAATCCCAATAGGAAGATGGCAGCAAAAATGGTTATTGAAAAGATTATTTTAGACTTCATGGTACTTATTTTAAAACTGGAGGTTAATACCAAAATTGAAAACTTTCAATTGAGGATAGGTCATCGAGCCTGTAGCAATATTTTCAGGATCAATGAACTTCAGGGTATCCCAGGTTAGGAGATTTTGTCCGCTTGCAAAAACTTTCATTGAATTTGCCCCTATTTTTTTCAGGAATGACCCGCTCATGTTGTATGAGATCTGTACATTGCGCAAACGCAAATAAGCGGCATCCCTGATCCACAATGAGGAATTATAATAATTGGTCATATCAGCATAGTTCAATGTAAGACGAGGAATTTTCGCATTGGCATTGTTGTCTGGGCTTCCTGCATACCACCTATCCCTGATAAAATCCATGGCTGAACCATAGGCACTGAAAGGCAAAAGTGCATTGAAACCTAGACTCATGCTCATGTTTGCAGCCCCTTGAAACAGGAAGCTGAAATCAAAATTCTTGATGGTAAAGCCTCCGGAGAAACCGTAATTGATTTCAGGGAATGATGGATTCATGATAGGACTCCTGTCATTTACATCAACAATGCCATCACCGGTAATGTCTGCATATTTTACGTCACCAGGGCGTTGGTTCATGTTGAACTGACGGGGCCATTTGTTGATGTCATCCTGGCTGTTGAAAAAGCCCATGAAGGTGTATCCGAAAACCTCTCCCACACGCTGTCCAGTTTGGTTGAGCAAAGGAAATTGGGTATTGTACGCTTCATCCATGAAGAGGATCTTGTTGCGAGCAAAGGAATAATTACCACGCACCCAATAACTTGACTTTCCAATCTTGTCATTCCAGCCCAACTCAATTTCATATCCGCCATTCTCAACACTTCCAATATTGTAAGCATCCTGCAAAACGGCAGCAACATGAGAAGGTACTGTTCTTCTTGCCGTAAGAATGTTGGACCTCTTCTCCAAGAAATAATCGAGGTTCAGGGTCAATTTATTCTTGATGAAGCGGAACTCTGCAGCATAGTTTTGTTTGAGTGATTTCTCCCAGGTTACATTGGGATTCCCCAGCTTTCCTTCGTAATATCCTGCCCTGCTGACGGGATCTTCACCAAAAATGGCACCGCCACCACTGAGGTATTCACTGGGGAAATACATGAAGCGTGAGGATCCCATGCGGTCATTACCAACTGCACCATAAGAAGCCCTTAGCTTTAGGTAAGAAAGTATATCCTCACCAATGAACTTCTTCACCAATGGTTCATTGGTAACCACCCATCCGCCAGAAACGGCAGGGAACCAACCAAAGCGGCTGTTCACGGGGAAATTCTCCGAACCATTCCGTCCCATGTTGAATTCAACAAGGTATTTTTGGCTGTAATTGTAAGTAAACCTTGTCACAAAATCCTGGTAACCCAAGGGTATACCGGGGTATGACAATGAATGATAAAACTGCTTTCTTTGGGTGTACAACAACAAACCAGTCAACCCATGTTTTCCAAACGTATTGTTGTATTCCATGGCCGCTTCAAAATAAACCCTCTTGGATCTTGAGAAACTTTCAGATGGATCATTGAGTACTCCATCTTCACCCGATTGTCTTAAAATCGGATCCGGAACTCCATCACCATTCACATCAACCATCTCAGCTGCGTAGCGGGCGAAGCTTCTTGAAAATCCACGGCTCTGTCCATACTCACTGTCATAAGCTCCTTTTACCCTGGCAGCCAATCCTTTTGTGATAAAATCAAACTTCTGGTTAAGACCAACATTCAGGTTGAGGACACTGTTGCTGTAGCGGTCAAACCCATCAAACAGTGCTCCCAGCGCATTTCTTCCATTGGCCCTTGCAAGTGTGATCACTTTACCTTCCCACATGCCTGGCGTACCATTGGTTGCTGACGCAAGTATATCCAAAAATGGAGAACCTCCAGGAGAGCTTCTATTAGAAGTGAAGCCTCCAATCTGAACATTGGCCCTGGTTGACTTGGTAATGTCCAAATCTAAATTGGACCTGAAATTGAATTTCTTGTACAGGTCGTTGTTGTTATAGTCCTTGACGAACTGTTTCCACAAACCATCCTGAGACAAATAACCTAGTGAAACAAAGTATTTGGCTACACTTGTACCACCTGATATGTTGACGTTGTGTTGTTGCTGTGGGGCATAATCATTCATCATGAATTCCAGCCAGTCAATGTTTGGGTAAAAAAGAGGATCACTGCCATCCTTGAATTTCTCCAACTCGGCTTTGCTGAACATGGGCGTAACAGTTGGGTTATCATTCAGCTGGGCTTCCACCTGCAACAATGAAAAATTGTATCCATCAAGGAATTTAGGCAAACGGGTAGGCACCTGAACCGCATAGTTTCCACTGTAGTTGACTTTTGCCGGCCCTTCTTTTCCTTTGAGGGTGGTCACCAGGATTACACCATTCGCACCACGAATACCATAAACAGCTGTTGAGGCCGCATCTTTCAACACTGAAATAGACTCAACCTCATTTGGATCGATGCGTGAAAATGGACGTTCAACGCCATCCACCAAAACCAATGGTGCAGCATTTCCATTATCCAAAGTACCAATACCTCGGATCCTCAATGTAGTTTCGTCATTACCGGGCTGTCCGCTTCGTTGAACGGATAACAGGCCTGGCACCCGCCCTACCACTGCTGCAGTAAGGTTAGGTACTGGTGATTTGATCAGGTCTGCACCTTTCACTGTTGAAATGGCACCAGTGACGGTTGCCTTTTTTTGGCTGGAATATCCCACCACCACCACCTGGTCCATGTTAGCGGCAGAAGGAACCAGTGAAATGTTGTAATTGTTCAAATTGCCCACTTTCACCTCCTGGGATTCATATCCCACATAAGTAATGACAATGATTGAGGAAGGACCTTGAACATCAATGGAGAAGCTACCATCTGCCCCAGATTGAGTAGAATTTTTTGTTCCTTTCTCGGTAATTGTACATCCTGCAAGGCCTTCACCCCTCTCATTGGTCAATTTACCCTTGATTACACTTCGGATTGACTTCACATCATACCCCGGATGATTCAGGTGGTTGAAAGCTTGCACCTGAAAAGAATTCAAACTGGCTGCAAAAAAGAAAATCGCCAATCGTTTGATTGTTCTCCCTTGGGACACAGCTTCAGAATTGAAAAGGTTGGTTAACTTTTTCATGGTACTAAGTTGTTAAATGAGGATTTTGAAATATACTGACGTTGAAAATGATCAGTTGCAAATAAGCAAGTTGCGACTTCAGTCGTTTTTTTCATACAAGACAGGCAGTTTGTTGTTGTTTAAGAGATAGATGAATTTCGGATAGGGTCCAAAAACTTTTTCAAAATATTGCGTAAATATTGATTTAACAATATATTGCACCAGAAAATATCCACATAAACTATCGTAATTGATTGCGATAACGTTTGCGATAGATATAAAATTTTCCCAATGCCAAGAGCCAAGTGCCCCAAGTGCCAACAAATTGAGAGAATCCTAAAATCGGGAATCATCAGGGGCAAACAACGTTTCTACTGCAAGGATTGCAATTATCATTTTACCCTTGTTCATGAGAGCAGGAAACAGAAGACAGAAACAAGGAAAAACAATGACAAAACCTCTTTAAAAGATATTGCAAGCGCAGCAGGCGTCTCTGTATCAACTGTTTCAAGAGCCCTCAATGAACACCCGGACATCAGCATTGAAACAAGGGTTGCCATCAAAAATCTGGCAAAATCAATGGATTATCATCCCAATTTGCTGGCCCAAAGTCTTGTCAACAGATCAACACATACCATTGGGGTGATCATACCCAACCTGGAAACCACTTTTTTCTCTTCCATGCTGGGAGGCATTCAACAAATTGCAGCCCAATCAGGATACCGTGTAGTGATCTGCCAATCAGAAGAGAGCCATACCATTGAGGAAGCCAACTTGCAGGCACTGATGAACAACATGATTGATGGTTTGCTGATTTGTCACACCCTTCATACCACCAATTTTGATCACCTGAAAATGCAGATGAACAGGGGGATTCCTATTGTACAGTTTTACCGTCTGTCTGATGAACTTGATATTCCCAAAATTTACAGTGATGATGAAAGTGGCGCCTTCCAGATAACGGAGCATCTGATTAAAAAAGGATCAAAAAAAATCGGCTTGTTGCTGGGGCCAAAAGCATTGTCCATCAAGAAGCGGTTGAATGGATACCTGCAAGCCTTGAACCTTCATGGGATTGAAATAGATGACAAACTGATCAGGCATGTTGATTTTAGCTATAATGCAGTCATTGAAGTTGTTGACGAGTGGCTTGAGATGGAGCCCAAAATCGATGCCATATTTTCCATTTCAGACAAATGTGCCGTGCAGATCATCCGGTACCTGAAGAACAAAAAAATCATGATCCCACACACCATTAGTGTATGCGGATTTGGCAATGAATACACTGGAGAAATTGTTGAGCCACAGCTTACCACTTTTGACGTAAAGACAAGAGAAATAGGAGAAGCAGCGGTCAAATTATTGCTGGATCAAATCATCCAAAAAACCACAAAGATCAAAAAACAAATGATCAAGGGAAGCCTGATTGTCAGAGAGTCTACAGATAAATGATCTAAATCTTTGTTTAAATGCCGTCTACAATGCATGAACATGCAGTAACATTATTTCACCTCAATTATAAAACCAGGAACAGGAATATTATCTGAATCCATCAGGTTGGCAATTGTGTAGGGTGAAAATCCGTAAATGATTTTTTTCGGTTTTTCCGGGGCATTGATGATTACCTTATTCTTCGCTGCTTTCGCTGAAATCTCTTTTTTTCCATCCAATGAAAAACCTTTGATTAAATCAGCATCACCACTGTTTAGGTTATTGGAAAAACGGATGATAATCTGCTGCTTACGGTACTTTGCTTTCAAAGGAACGGTAACAGTAGGTTGATCCTTAAATCCATAAACATCGTGCAACGCCAAATTGCTCAGCCTTTTTGCGATGGTCAACTTATCCCTTGGATGGACATCACTGATTGCCCCCTTGTCCATGCTGGCAACAATTCCCATATGATGCCCCTGGGTATAGGCATCTAACTGCTTGGAACGAAAAAGTGGCCAGTACTGTGATTTATAGCTGGTGCTATCGATTGAAGACAGTTGCACGACATAAAAAGGAAGCGTGGGCAATTTCCATCCAAGCCTGTATTCATCAAGCATCATTTTTTGAAGTTCGGCATACTCTTCTACCCTTTCCATTTCCTGAGCATTGCTTTCACCCTGGTACCATAAAATTCCTGCAATCGGCAATTGCATCAATGGTTGAACTCCTGCTTCATAGATGAAGGACGGTTTGAAGGCATGTGATAAACTGGAGGATTGATCACCAATATTTTCTCTGGCACGCTGTCGAACCCAAACTGGCAGGGCTGGATTGTCCAACCAATTAGAATCTGCCTTACTCGAAAACCGAGGATGGTGTAAAAAAGATGTTGAACTCATCCAAGACTCAATTGGTGAGCCGCCTATGGCAATATTGATCATACCGACAGGAATACCGGTCTTTTGCTGAACAATTTCCGAAAAATAAAACCCGATGGCTGAGAGATCAGGAGCAGTGGTATTATCCAATTCTTGCCAGCTGCCCTTAAAAAAATCTTTTGTATTCAACCTTGCGATCATGGAATCTGAAAATTTTTTCCCGGCAATCTGTTTGCCAACATAGCTTGGAGAATATACCCGTATCAATGGATTGGGCTTTATGGGAAATTGTTCCCTGAAATGTGTTTCGTTGCGAAAAGGGAACTCCATGTTGGATTGGCCGGCGCACAACCATACATCTCCGAAAACAATATCCTTGAATGTGATGCGCTGATCAGCCATTCCTATTTGAAGTGAAAAAGGATTAGGATTGCTACTGTGCGCAGGAACCCTGCATGTCCAGGTAGCATCTGAACCAGTTGTAACCTCATACTGTTCACGCTCGCCGACAAGGATCTGTACCCGGGTCTTCGGAATGGCTTTTCCTGACAACCTGATGACATGACCACGCTGCAGCACCATATGATCCATCAAGGGTTGATCAATGGTCAACTGTGATAAGGCCATCAAAGGAAGCAGAAAAAAGATGAATGACAGTAACCTCATGAGTACTTATTTATTGATTTTCCAAGCATCCTGCCATTGTATTGAAAATTGATTGTTGCGAATTTCCACAGGCAACCAAATGTGTCGGCTTTCATAAGGATGTTCTGGCTTGTTGACATCAAACATGGCAACATAAGCATCATCCAACCCTTGCACCTTCAAGAAAAAAGTGGATTGTCCTCCGAAATTTTTTTCAGGACCCAGACCATTGGCTGGATTGATTCCTGAAGATGGATTGCCATGGTATTGCCACGGACCATTAAGCGATGTACTCGTAAAATACCTTGCAGGATTGGGATCCCAGCCGGTTGACCCTGAAGCCAGCAAATGATAGACCCCATTGCGTTTCACGATTGCCGGAGCTTCGGTTTTGTCCAGAATTCCAAAACAAACAACATATTCTCCCTTCGGCAACAGATAATCATCATTCATTTTGCCTACAACAAATGCCTTGTCGGGCTTTCTCACGGTAAGGTGATAGAGATCGCCATTTTCTTCCTGGTGCATGGCAAAATCACCGGAACCATTGGGTGAATTGGCCCCAAGAAATTTATGACTGTAAATGAAGGGACCTGTCGGACTTTTTGAAAGGGCCACCCCAACAAAACCTGTCTCTGTTCCCTTTCCTTTCAGGTACAGTTTAAAAAAGGCAACAAAATTACCCGACCGGGAATTGAACACAACTTTGGGGCGGTCAAAATTACATTCATAAGCGAGATCATGGCTGTCATCACCTTTGACCAGATTGAGGACCATTCCCATGTCGTACCACTTCAACAAATCCTTGGAGGAATAGCATCGAATCCCTCCATCAGCATGTTTGGCTTCGGAAAGGCCTTGAATCTTGTGTGTACCATACCAGTAATAAACCCCTTGATGAAAAAGAATTCCTCCCCCATGAGCATTGATGGGGTCACCTTTAGCATCATTCCACAATTGTCCTGGAAGAATCTGATGCTTAGTGCTGATAGGCTGGGCCATCAATTGCCCTAGGCTAAAACCGATAAAAAAGAGTACCGCGTATTTCATGATTCGCTCTATTGGTATCTAAGTAACAAAAAAAGCCCGGCTTTTAACCGGGCAATTTAATTTTATACCAGAAGGTGATGGGTGGAGCTGGTGGGATTCGAACCCACGTCCAAACATATTCGCCGAATGCTTT